>Ga0308156_1004105_pt1 | contig 10378 bp, 7 predicted proteins | sample PhyAR2_FD_201041 | JGI IMG/M metagenome (GOLD analysis project Ga0308156, IMG submission 201041) | Phyllosphere microbial communities from UC Gill Tract Community Farm, Albany, California, United States - DLSL A.R2 | ecosystem: Host-associated > Plants > Phyllosphere > Unclassified | place: USA... | reverse complement strand
AGTCTTTGATTTGGAAAAAGTTTTAGGAGGAATAAAAACAATGAAGAAAATTTTCCAAACACTATTAGTCCTAACCTCGTTAGCAACTTTGAGTGCTTGTGGCGCTGATTCACAAACAAGCAGCAGCACAAGTACTGGTTCATCTGCTAATGAAGAAACAGATGCAACTTCAGCTGCATCTGGTCAAGAATACACAGACCCTAGCGAACTTGCAGACAGCTACGATGTCGTGATTGTCGGTGCGGGTGGCGCTGGAATGGCCGCTGCGATCCAAGCAAAGGAAGCTGGCGCAAACCCAGTTATTTTAGAAAAAATGCCAATTTCTGGTGGGAATACATTGAAATCTTCTGCAGGAATGAACGCTTCAGAAACCAAATTCCAAGAAGCAGAAGGCATTGAAGATTCAAACGATCTATTCTATGAAGAAACATTAGCTGGCGGTCACAACACCAATGATGAAGAATTGTTGCGCTACTTTGTGGATCATTCAGCAGAAGCGATCGATTGGTTAGATTCCATGGGTATCACTTTAGACAACTTAACAACGACTGGCGGGATGAGTGAAAAAAGAACGCACCGTCCATCTGATGGTTCCGCGGTTGGGGAATACTTAGTTGATGGCTTGATGCGCAACATCCATGAATTGGAAATCCCAATTTTTGTAAATGCCGATGTCAAAGAAATCAATGAAGAAGATGGTCAAGTCAACGGGGTGACCGTTGAAGTAGAAGGAAACGAACAAACCATTGATGCCAAAGCAGTTGTCGTTACAACAGGCGGTTTCGGTGCCAATTTCGACATGATCACCGAGTACAAACCAGAATTGGCAGACTACGTGACAACGAACCAAGAGGGTTCGACTGGTGATGGAATCAAAATGATCGAAGCGTTAGGCGGACAAACGGTTGATTTAGAGCAAATCCAAATCCACCCAACAGTGGATCAGTCTAAATCACTGTTGATCACTGAAGCTGTCCGTGGAGAAGGCGCGATCTTGGTCAATCAAGAAGGCGAACGGTTCTTCAATGAAATGGAAACACGAGACAAAGTCTCTGAAGCGATTATTGCCCTACCTGAAAAATCGGCAACGTTAGTTTTTGATGCAGGTGTCAAAGAACGCGTAACAGCCATTGATTTTTACGAGCAACAAGGGTTAGTCAAATCCGCTGACACGATCGAAGAATTGGCAAAAGAATTGGACATGCCAGAAGCAGCGCTTGCTGAAACGATCGCTACCTGGAACAGCAGTGTGGCTGCTGGTGAAGACGAAGCCTTTGGACGCAGCACAGCAATGGACAACGATTTGTCAACAGGACCTTACTATGCCATCGCCATCGCTCCTGGTATCCACCACACGATGGGCGGCGTGAAGATCAACACGAACACAGAAGTGATCGCTACGGATAACGAGATCATTCCAGGTCTCTTTGCAGCCGGAGAAGTAACTGGTGGGTTGCATGGTGAAAACCGAATTGGCGGAAATGCAGTTGCCGATATCATCATCTTCGGACGCCAAGCAGGAACAAAAGCTGCCGAATTTGCGCAAGAAAATTAAACCATTCTCTATAAAAAAGAAGTATTAACGCTTTTCATCAGCGTTAGTACTTCTTTTTTCTCATATAATTGACACAATAGTTTTATTGATCTTATGCTGTCACTTTGATGATCTGCACCTCATAAGGCGCCAACTGAAGAAGTTGGCTTGTCGTTTTTCCAGTAAGCAAGTCGATTCCTGAAGTTGCTACCTCTACTTCTTGATTTTCTTCGGAAAAATTCATCACAAAATAATAGGTGGTCGGAGCGAGCTGCTCTTGCTGACTTTCTCTACTTTGGATCGACACGTTCGGTGAACCTTGACGGACCCACTCATTTTGTATGCGAAGCTGTTGTGTTACTTCTTGATAGAGGTCTTCCAAAAAGGCTTGATCCGTCCGTCCCCCAAGATAGTAGGCACTTCCTTCACCATAATCATTTACGGTCACTGCAGCTTGACCTTGATAAAAATCTGCACCGTACACCCCTAACGTTTGGGCGGTGTTTGTTTGGACAATACTACAATAATCATGAATTTGGTACTGCTGTTCCTTCATTAAAAGCAGATTTTTTTGCTTCGGATATAACGTATCGATTTCTTTCACAGACACACCAAACAGTTCTTCTAACTCTTGGGGCCATCCTCCTAAATAGGTCAAGTCCGTTTCATTCACGATCCCCGTCAAATAAGTGGAAACCAGTGTCCCGCCATTTTTCGTATACTGTTGAAATTTTTTCATAGTTTCTTTTGGTAAGAGGTAAAGCATCGGAGCGATGATCAATTGATAAGCATCAAAGTCATGATCTTTCGTGATGACATCAACCGCGATGTCATGATCCCAAAAATAGCGGTAATGCTCTTGCAACGTTTGTGGGTAGCGTTTGCTCTCTAAACCAAAACCTTGCGCATCATTGAGCGCCCAATTGTTATCCCAATCATAGATGATCGCCACTTTGGCTTTTTTGTGCAATCCTTTGATTTCTTTGATTTCTTCTAAGGCTTTCCCCACTTCTGCTACATCTTGAAAAACACGATTTTGCTCGTCGTTGTCATGGTCCACGACGGCCCCATGGAACTTCTCAGATGAGCCTCGAGATTTTCGCCATTGAAAATAAAGATTACTATCTGAACCGTGAGCAATAAATTGCATAGAAGACAACAGATGCATCCCGGGGCGTTTCGTGCGGTTGACTGGATGCCAATTCACACCACTAGGGGTTGATTCCATGATCAAAAATGGTTGCTTTTTCAAGCTACGATATTGATCATTGATAAACCCAACCTTACTTGCCAAATCGGCTGTCGTTCCCCAATCATTATGCCAAGCAGGATAACAGTCCCAACTAATGACATCCACATGCTGGGCAAATTTTCCATAATCAAGACTATAAAAGGGAATCAAATCACGGGTATCTGCCATGAAATTCGTTGTGATCGGCACATCTGGAGACAAACGACGAATGTCTTTGATCTCATGTTCATAGAAATCAATAGTCTGATCGGTTACAAAACGATGCCAGTCTAGATTTAGTCCATGAACTTGCATTTCGCCGATCGGTGAAGGAGATTCGATTTGCGACCAATCGGTGATCGTATGGCTCCAGAACGGTCCCCACCAGGCCTCATTCAAGGCTGCTAGCGTTTGATACTTCTGCTTGACCCACTGACGAAAGTTTTCTTGGCAAATAGGACAATGACAATCTCCAGAATACTCATTGGAAATATGCCACATCAATAGTGCTGGGTGATCGTGGTAGCGTTCAGCTAATTTCCGATTGATGATCGCCACTTTCTCACGATAGATTGGCGAAGAAAAACAGTGATTGTGTCGCCCACCGTGTAACATTTTTTCCCGTTTTTCATTGGTCCGGAGAACTTCAGGGTATGCTTTAGACAACCAGGCAGGACGCGCACCGCTTGGCGTCGCTAAAATGACGTTACTGTTTCGTTCGGCGAGCTGATCCATGATTTTGTCTAACCATTCAAATTGAAACACCCCTTCTGCTGGCTCTAAGGCACTCCAAGCAAAAATACCAAGGGAAAATGTATTAGCATGAGCTTTTTCCATTAGTTCTAAATCTTTGGCTAAGATCTCGGGATAATTTAGCCACTGGTCAGGATTATAATCCCCACCATGTAAAAAGCGTTCTTCTAAGTTATATCTTGTCATCTTCTCTTCCTATCCTTTTGTGCCGCCAGCGGTCAAACCGGTGACAAAATGTTTTTGTAATGCAATAAAGACGAGCGCGATCGGAATACTGATCAAAATGGCCCCTGCCGCAAAAGTCGTATAGCTGGCACCCATTTTATCCGTGACTAATTTGTATAACCCGATGGGTAATGTATAGTACTCAGGATTACGTAAAATCACTGAAGACAAGGCAAAGTCTCCCAGTGGTCCGGTGAAACCATTCATGGCAACCACTGCCAGCATTGGTCGAGATAATGGAATCAAAATTTGCCAGAATATTCGCGTATTGCTTGCACCATCTATCTTGGCACTCTCGTCTAAATCTAACGGAATCGAGTCAAAATATCCTTTCAACAAGTACGTGTTCATGGGAATCTGACCCCCAACGTAAATCAAGATCAGCAACCAATGACTATTGATCAAGCCGAGCATTTGCGCCAGTACAAAAATTGCGATCAAGGCAGAGAACTGCGGGATCATTTGTAGTAGTAAGAACAGCATCAATCCATTTTTACGGCCTGTAAAACGAAACCGTGAAAAGGAATAAGCTGTCATGGAGACAAAGATCAGTGACAGGAACATAGTGCATACACTGATTTTCAATGAATTCAAGTACCATTGACTATAATATAGCGAATTGTCGCCAGCAAACAATTTCGTGTAGTGACTTAATGTCGGACTCGTCGGAATCAGACTAGTACTTATTAAACTGTTCCCAGGATTAAAACTAGCACCGATCGTCCATAGTAAAGGGTAGACGATCACCACTACCGTAAAAATCAGTACGAGATACGTCAAGGATAGGCGGACAAATTTTTGTTTTTTCATACTTGCTGCCTTCATGTTATCCAACCTCCTTGAATGAATTTGTTCGGCGGAATTGCCATAAAGCAATCGCGATCACGACGATCGATAAGAGAATCGTCAATGCTGCTGCTAGTGCATATTGACTATTTTGCATCGTGAGCTTATAGATCCATGAAACCAAAATATCGGTACCACCAGCGGTCGAACCAGGAACTGCCGGTCCACCAGAATTAAACAGATAAATGATATTGAAATTGTTGAAATTAAACGTATATTGCGTAATCAAAATTGGTGCCATTGCATAAAGCAGTAATGGCAATGTGATTCGTCGGAATTTTTGCATAGCTGAAGCACCATCGATGGTCGCCGCCTCATACAAATCATCAGGAATGGATTGCAGCGTCCCTGTAGTCACGATAAAAATATACGGAAAGCCTAGCCAGCCTTGAATCAGTAACAAAGCTAAACGGGTCCAATTCGCACTCGTTAGCCAAGGAATCGGTGAAATCTGGAAGAAATTCAAAATCGTATTATTGATCGCACCAAAGGAATCATTGAACATTCCTGAAAATACCAAGATCGTAACAAATCCCGGAACTGCCCATGGGAGGATCAAAATCGTTCGAAAGAACTTTTTGAATCGTAGTTCTTTTTGATGCACCAGCACCGCTAAAAATATTCCGATAGAAACTTGTAGCGTTGAGGCGATCAAGGTCCAGATAACTGTCCAGCCTAGAACATTGAAGAAGGTACTACGCCAAATATCGACAGTAAAAATCTTCTTAAAGGTCTCTAATCCCACCCAATCTGCTAAATTGGCAGGTGCAGAATGATACAGATCATAGTTCGTAAAAGCTAACGCGATACTAAAGAGAATCGGAAAAATAACAGAAAACACGAGTAAGAAAAATGCTGGGCTACTCATTAAATAAGGATAGCCTTCTCTTAATAGTGCCTGGTAGCTTTCACGGATAGAGTTGACTGGTAGCTCATTGTCTCTTAATTCGCCGTTTTTATAGGCATCACGGATATTTAAATAATAGAACAACAGACCAAAACCGATGACGATCAAGGCAACTAATCCTTCTGCTAATAAAAAGATGGAATTGTCTCTCGGCACTTCCACGCCTAATGTCACGATGCCCCAAAGTCCCATATTAAATAAATCTTTAAAGACGACAAGATACATAGCAAAAAAGAAGAAAAATAAAGCGCCTTTGATTTTTTGCCGATTATAAAATTGACCGAATCCTGGTATTATCGAGAATAGCATTGCTCGTTTTGCATACGACTGCGTGTTTTTCACATTTTCGCCCCCTGTAAGAAAAAGCCGCTGACAAACGTTTCGTTCGGCATTACTTGATTCCTAGTACTGAATCACCATCCGAAACGTTTGTCCTCGTAACGACTTTTTAGTTTTGAATTGCTGCAATGGCTGATTTGATCTGATCGACTGCCTGTGGTAGAGCTGTTTTCGGTTCAGCCTTTCCAGTAGCAATGGTCTGCAATGCGGCATCCATTGGTTCCCATACTGAATTCATTTCAGTGATCCCAGGCGTTAGTTCTGCGTATTGGGACTGAGCAGCAATGGCTGCAGCACTTTCGCTTTCTTGAACTGCTGGATCATCTGCCAATGAAGCAACCGCTGGTACTTCTTGCGTTTTTTCATAACGGACTTTTGAATTTTCCTCATTGCTGATAAATTTCACGAACGCTTCAGCTAATTCAGGGTTTTGGGAATAACTGCTTACGTTGTAACTTTTGACACCGATAAAGGAGCCCATATGTTCACCATTGCCTAATAATGGCAATTCTCTCACACCATAGTCGATGCCCGCTTCTTTATAAGGAGACAAGTTCCATGGTCCCGAGACGACAGCTGCAGCTTTTCCTTCCGTAAATAAAGAGTCCAACACATTGATTCCTTGTTCACCGACCAATCCGGATGGAAAAACACCTGCATCATAAAACTGTTGGATATAGTCCGCTCCTTCGATCGCACCTTCATTAGCTAATCCAATATCTTCAGGGTCATAGGATCCATCGGCATTCTCGCCAAAAACATAACCGCCATAACCGCTCAATACACCTTGTGCGTAATAAATTTGATCCCATAATGCCAGTAACCCATAACTGTCAGCACCTAAAACAGATTTAGAATACTCTAGCCACTCATCCGTTGTCTGTGGCAAGTCTTCTTCGGAAATTAGTTCTTTGTTATAATACAAAATTTGTGTTTCAACCGCTTTTGGTAAGCCGTAGACTTTGCCGTCAACGATTTGCGATTGCATTGCTGATTCTGTATACAGATCTTGTAGCGTTTGATCGACTGTTAATTCTTTCAACAAACCTTCGGTAACGGCTGTACCGATTTGATCGCCAGGAATCGTGATGACATCCGCACCTGTACCAGCGGGGCCATCCAATCGTAAATCTTCGATCTGTCCACCATAGGCTTTTTCGACCACTTTGATCGTCACATCGTGTTCTTCTTCAAATTGTTTGACTGCCTCTTCAATCCCAGTTGATTTTGCTTGGTCTTCCCAGACCAATAGATCATAGTCCTTATCGCTGCCACTATTTGCTGCAGTACTATCTGTCCCTTCACTTTGTGGACCGCAAGCACCTAATCCTAAAGCTGCTACACTTAAAAAAAGAACTCGAGACATTTTTTTCATCATCATTTCTCCACCTTTTCTTTATTTTGCAAACGCTATCTTCTCGTTTATAATAAATTATTTTACTTAATATGTAAATAGTTTTACTAAATTAATTTCTTCAATGGAGTAAATAAACGGATAAAATCAAGGTTTATCACACAAATATTTTTTTCGAAATACCTCTATGTTACTAACTTCCACTATTCAGTAAATATATTTAGTAAATTCATTTACTTGGTAAAGTTGTTAGCGTATACTAGAAGAAAGAGGTGAAGAAGATTGGTTACAATAAAAAAAATTGCCGAGCAATCAGGCTTTTCACAAGCGACTGTTTCCCGATTATTGAAAGGCGACGAATCGTTGTCGATCGCAGCCGATACGCGTCAAAAAATTATTCATACCGCTTTATCACTAGGTTATGATCGCTCAAAAATAAAAACAACACTAGAAAAAATCGCCGTCCTTTTCTGGCTGACAGAACAAGAAGAGCTTCAAGATGTCTATTTTCGACAATTGCGAATCTCTTTAGAAAAATATGCGAAAATCAACAATTTGGAAATTCAACTAATCACCCATGAAGATGATGTTTTAGAAACACTGCAAGAAGTCGCCGGATTTATTGGGATTGGCTCTTTCACTGAGAATGAAACGCAGCAGTTCAAATCCGTTTGCCCCTATGGCGTCCTTTTGGAAATCAACCCCTGTCCAGAGCTGTTCGATACGGTCAAACCTGATACTGATCGAATGACGCAACTGGCGATCGATCTATTTTTAACAAAAGGATACCGAAAGATCGGCTTTATTGGTGGTGCTTATCTAAATCCTGATACCCAACGTGCAGAAATGGATAGTCGCGAGGTCATCTTCCGTCAAACGCTGGCTCGTCGAGACGCCCTCGATGAGGCGTTCTTATTTAGTGGTGGCAATTTTTCCGTTGAAACCGGCTATCGTTTGGCGAAAAAAATGGTGGAATCCCTTGGTGACAATTTGCCAGAGGCGCTCTTTGTGGCTTCTGACACCGTCGCAGTTGGTGTGCTCCAAGCGTTAAATGAACGATCCATCATCATTCCTGATCGCTTGGAATTAATCAGTATCAATGACAATGAGATCGCAAAATTTGTGGCTCCCCCACTAACAACGTTTAACATCGATGTGGAGGAAATCGCCAAAACCGCGATCGATTTGCTGGTGGACCAGATCGTTCATCCTCGAGCGATCACCAAAACAGTCCTTTTAGGGGCTGAACTCATCGAGCGAAAAAGCTTTACGCAAGCATAAAAAACGCCCCTAGAAAGTTAGAAAAAGCTAACTTTCTAGGGGCGTTTCATTGTCTAAATCGAAAAAAGCATTCTTTCGTTTTTCACATCTCTTTCGCCACAGCATACACTAGATACGGCATGTCCACTTGTCGATAGTGTTTAACAAAGCGATCCACCAGCTTCATTCCATTGCGCAATGCCACATTTATGGAGGCTTGATTGGTCTCACGAATGATCGAATAAACAATGGCGGCATTCAGCGTTGCAAACGCATAGTCTTTACAGGCCTGGGCGGCTTCTGTGGCAAACCCATGATTCCAGAAGTTCTTTTGAAACAAGTACCCAATTTCTAAAACGGCTTCTCCCTTGACGTCTTGCCATGTCAACCCGCATTGACCGATCGCTTGCCCGGATGCTTTCTCAATCACTAGCCACAAGCCAATGTGATCGTTTTGATAGTGTTGCAGCTGTTTGTCGATCCAACCAGTGACTTCTTGCTCACTGAAGGGTCCTTCATAGGCAATCATAACTTCTGGATCTTGCAAAATCTTTTCAATCGCTGGTCGATCGTCATGACTCATTTCTCGCAGCACTAATCGCTTAGTTTCAATTAGTGGTTCCATGGTGGTTGCGCTCCTTCCTATTCCATTCGGTTTCTTTTCAAAAAATACCAACTTGCTGCCCATGCGGTGATGGGTAAAATAATCACCGCTGCCAGCCCCGTGATCAAACAAACGATCAATTCTGAGACGAACGCCTTTGAATTGATCATTTCACCAAAGGAGATCGACAAATCTTGAAACCACGCAATCAACGCCAGATTACTTCCCATAAAGGCAAACAATAAGGTATTGATCGTCGAAGACAATACGTCTGATACCACTGTCATACTACTTTTACTTAATGCCTTGATTGAGACTTGCGGGTTTGCTTGAAAAAGTTCATAGGTCGCAGTGCTGATCGCCATACTCCCATCTGCCACCGCCCCCGAAAAACTCATCAAAATGATCGCAGTCATCAATGTCTTAAAATCGATAGCTACATCAAAGGAATACATCGCCAACTCATCCAGTTCCTCTGCCGAAAACCCATGAAGATTCATTGCAGAGAGCACAAGAGGAAATAATAGTAGAAAAAGCCCTAGAAAGACCAACACACAGACAAAGGCAATTTTGGTTTTCTGATTGACGCCATTCACGAAAAACAAGGTGATCGCCGCCACGGCTAAAAAGGCAACACAAGCCGCTGGTATGATCGGTGCCCCTCGGTCAATCAGGACCAGAAGCGCTAGAAAGACAGCCACATTCATAAACAGACCAGTGACTTGAAACAGCCCTTCGATCCGAAAAACAGCGAAAGTCAGCAAGAGAAAAAGCAAGATCAACACAAACAAAACATTCATCCTGCTTTCCTCCTATGCACTTCAAAACAAAGAAGCGTCAACGGTACCGATAAAACCAACGCAAAGCCGCCGCATACTGTACGCACTATTTCTAAAGAAAGATGCATCGGCAATGCTTGCGAAAGCAGCCAGCCATTGGCTAGGTAAAACAATAGCGCTGGCATACTCCCACTTAAATAGGCAAACAACAAGACATTGATCATCGAAGAAGTCGTATCTTGCGCGATGGACCGACCGATCGCTAATCGTTCCTTGCGGCTCGTCTGGGGATTGATGCGTTGGATCTCATCTAAACTGGCAATCAGCATGACGATATTGTCCATGCTGGCACCAATCGCGCCAATCAGCAGACTCCCTAGATAGACACTGCGATACGGACGGGTCAGAAACGACATTTCTTCATAGCGCAACCCATGATCTTGCAAAAGATCCATGGCGAACCGACAGAGAAAAAACGCCAAGAGGACGCTGGCTAACGAGGCAATGATTTTGCGGCTGTCGATCGTACGAAAGCCATAGGAAATC
>Ga0308156_1004104_pt1 | contig 10378 bp, 4 predicted proteins | sample PhyAR2_FD_201041 | JGI IMG/M metagenome (GOLD analysis project Ga0308156, IMG submission 201041) | Phyllosphere microbial communities from UC Gill Tract Community Farm, Albany, California, United States - DLSL A.R2 | ecosystem: Host-associated > Plants > Phyllosphere > Unclassified | place: USA... | reverse complement strand
AAGCGATCGCGGAAAGCATCGGTATCAAGGTTGAGAAGAGCTGGGGTCTGGGCCGTATCGTGACCGAGATCTTCGAAGAAGTGGCCGAAGCGCACCTGATTCAGCCGACCTTCATCACCGAATACCCGGCTGAAGTCTCTCCGCTGGCGCGTCGTAATGACGAGAACCCGGAAATCACCGATCGCTTCGAATTCTTCATCGGCGGCCGTGAAATCGGCAACGGCTTTAGCGAGCTGAACGATGCGGAAGACCAGGCTCAGCGCTTCCAGGATCAGGTTGACGCGAAAGCGGCAGGCGACGACGAAGCGATGTTCTTCGACGAAGACTACGTGACCGCGCTGGAGCACGGTCTGCCACCAACGGCGGGCCTGGGGATTGGTATCGACCGTATGGTCATGCTGTTCACCAACAGCCACACCATCCGCGACGTGATCCTGTTCCCGGCGATGCGCCCGGTGAAATAAGGCGTTAAGATGTAAAAAAAGCCCCGAAAGGGGCTTTTTTATTGCGCCGCGAAGGCTTTGAGTTTTTCGCGGGCGGTTGTCGCTTCCATGACCATCCACGGGCTAAAGGCCCAGGGCGTCGCGTCCAGCGCGCGGAATAACGCGTCCAGCTCCACCCACTGATAGTCCATCACTTCATCTTCGTTTATCGTCACGTCATTGGTGATGCGGGCCGCGAAGACCGGGCAAATTTCGTTTTCCACAATCCCCGACGGGTCGGTTTCCCGATAGCGAAATTCAGGGGCGACGGCGGTGATGTCGGTCAGCTCAGCGCCCACTTCAAAGCGGCAGCGGCGGATTATCGCCTGTATCGTCTCTTCGCCGGACTGCGGGTGGCCGCAGACGGAGTTGGTCCAGACGCCGGGCCAGGCTTTTTTGCTTAAGGCGCGTCGGGTGATCAGACATTCGCCGTTTGCGTTAAAAAGCCAGGAGGAGAAAGCCAGATGCAGCGGGGTATGTAAGGTGTGCGCGGCATATTTTTCCTGAGTGCCAATCACCATTCCCTGGTCGTTTACCAAAATAACGTGTTCTTGAATACTCATTGATGCTCCAGTGCCAAAATGCCGAGTGGTTCAGCACCATCAGCCGGGACATTATACTGCATTCTTATACGAACGGTTTGGCGCGTAGAGCGGAAAAGGGCATGACCCATATTCGTTTTGGCTGTTATCATAGTGCGCCATTCACGCTGACCGAGGATCTGTTTTGTTTGCAGGAAGCCTGACGAGAAATCCCATCACCGCCATTTTTTGCCTGACGCTGACGCTATTGCTGGCGGGCTGTTCAGGGAGCAAATCTTCGGATATGGGCAGCTATTCCGGTTCGGTCTATACCGTTAAGCGCGGGGATACGCTATACCGGATTTCGCGCGCAACGGGAACCAGCGTGAAGGATCTGGCGCGGCTGAATAACCTCTCGCCGCCCTACACCATCGAGGTGGGGCAGCAGTTGAAGGTTAGCGGCGGCTCGTCCTCGGGCAAAAAATCCTCTTCGAAAGGCAAAACCGCCAAAGTGACGCCGTCCTATCAGGTGCCGCAATCATCATGGCCGCCGGTTGGACAGCGCTGCTGGATTTGGCCTGCCAGCGGTAAAGTGGTCGCCCCTTACTCACTTTCTGAAGGTGGCAACAAGGGTATTGATATCGCCGCTGCGCGCGGTACGCCGGTTTATGCCTCCGGGGCAGGGAAGGTGGTGTACGTGGGTAACCAGCTGCGCGGCTACGGTAACCTGATCATGATTAAGCATGGCGAAGACTACATCACGGCCTATGCGCACAACGACACGATGCTGGTCAACAACGGGCAGAACGTCAAAGCCGGGCAGAAAATTGCCACCATGGGCAGCACCGGTACGGACGCGGTGAAGCTGCATTTCCAGATTCGCTATAAGGCGACGGCCATCGATCCGCAGCGTTATCTGCCTGTGCCCGGCAGCAAACCGAAGTGCTAAGTGATTATTTTATCGCCGGTTAGTTGTTAAGAGGCTTGTATGAAGGTGCGTAAGGTCTATAATGCCATACGCACCTCAAAGCGGGCGTAGTTCAATGGTAGAACGAGAGCTTCCCAAGCTCTATACGAGGGTTCGATTCCCTTCGCCCGCTCCAGCTTTTCCTGATGTTATCTTCCTTTGCCTGTTTTTACCCTGTCCACGTTTTCCCATACAGATATCGTCATGCTATTGATTGCTAACTTCAACGAAGTTATCGCGCGAGCCCCATATTCAGCACTGAAATATCAGACTCCATCAGAGTTTGCAGCACGATGAGTACAACGGGTAATTTAATCAGCACTACTCGCTGACGTTTACATCTCATTATTGGGAAGGTTAGTTAATATTTTGTGAAAGAAGGAACCATAATCGAATAATAAAGCTTTCAGAAACTACACTCTTCTTTATCACGGATTTTTATTTTTTTAGACTTAACGCAAATATTACTACCAATTATAGTAGCCCTCTTTTTGAGACTATTCTCTATTGCGTCGGAGCTGGCATAATTAAGAAAACCAAAAAATATTATCCTTTTATATGCGCTATTACAGCAAAGCCGTCTTTTTTTGCTCGTTATTTTTTTGCTCTCTGAGCCATGCAGCCCCCCTTACTCCTGCTGACCGGGACACCGTGCGTCAGCAGCAGGAGGAACTGTTATTAAAGAACCAGCAACAGCGTGAAGAGCTGGAGCGGAGTATCCCTCGCCCGGCGCCTGACAGACCGCTGCCTGCAGCCGGCACCGGGCCCTGCTTCACCATTGATACCATTACCCTTTCCGGCACGACCCTCATTTCCCCGAAAACCCGGCAGGCCCTGGTTGCGCCGTGGCAGGGCCGGTGTCTGGATATGGCGAAAATAACGGAGCTTCTCGCCCGTATTTCTGACTGGTATATCAGCCGGGGATATATCACCAGCCGCGCCTTTCTTACTGAGCAGGATCTCTCCGGCGGTCAGCTGAATATTGTGGTGCTGGAAGGACGGCTGGAAGCGATCCGTCTGGAAGGCGAAACGCCGCGCATGCTGAAAATGGCGTTTCCGGGACGGACAGGCGGCATCCTTAATTTACGCGACATCGAACAGGGGATGGAGCAAATTAACCGTTTGCGCGCCGAACCGGTTCAGATTGAAATTCTGCCGGGAACGCAGGCCGGATATTCCATCGTTAATCTCACGGGCAAGCCGGAATTTCCGTTAAGTGCATCCGTGAGCCTGGATAATAGCGGGCAGAAGAGCACCGGTGAAAACCAGCTGAGCGGCGTGCTCACCGCCAATAATATGCTGGGGCTGGCGGATAAATGGTTTGTCAGCGGCGGGCGCAGCAGCGATTTTGCCAGCGCGTACGATGCGCAGAATTTCCAGGCGGGCGTCAGCGTGCCGTCTGGCTACGGCCTGCTGGACTACAGCTACGCCTGGAGTAACTACCGGACCACCATCAGTAACCAGGGCTTCAACTGGCTCTCCACGGGCGATACGAAAACCCACCGCCTTAACGCGTCCTGGGTGGTTTTTCGCAACGGGGATGTCAAAACCGGCATTGCGGCGGGCGTGGTTCAGCGCTCCAGCCGCAACTGGCTGAACGACGCGCCGCTTAAGAGCAGCACGCGCAACCTCTCGAGCCTGGTCCTGGGAATTACCCACACGCAAAAAATGCTGGGCGGCGTGGCGACCTTCAACCCGACCTGGAGCCACGGCATGCCGTGGTTCAATGCCGAAACCGACGAAAATAAATCCGGGGATATGCCGCGGGCGGAATTCCGTAAATGGAGCCTGAACGCCAGCTTCCAGCGTCCTGTTGCCCGTAACGCGTGGTGGCTGACCAGCGCCTACGGCCAGTGGTCGCCCGACCGGCTGTACGGCGCCGAGCGCCTGACGCTCGGCGGGGAAAGCTCCGTACGCGGTTTTAAAGAGCAGTACCTGTCCGGGGACAACGGCGGCTACTGGCGTAACGAGCTGGGGTATTCCCTCTTCACCCTCCCGGTGATTGGCGCGGTAAGCGCAACGGTCGCCGTTGACGGCGGCTGGCTGGAAAAAGACCGTCAGGACCGCTTTGCCTCCGGCACGCTGTGGGGCGGTTCGGTGGGGCTGAGCAGCGCTGGGCGCGGGTACAGCAGCCAGATTTCGGTCGGCACGCCCCTGCACTACCCCGACTGGCTCGGCCCGGATCATGTGAGCGTTAACTGGCGCATTGCCTTCATGCTTTAAGAGACTCTACGACTATGGATACCCGTCACCCACCCGTTCGTTTCTCGCAGCGTCTGATCAGCTGGATTGTCTGCGGCCTGATGGTCTGGCAGCCGGTGGCACCCGCCGTCGCGGCGGCGCTCACGCCGGCCGGGCAGACCACGGTCGATCGGGCGGGGAACGGGGTGCCGGTCGTCAACATTGCCACCCCGAACGGGGCGGGCATCTCGCATAACCAGTTCGGTGAATATAACGTCGGCAACGAGGGGCTTATCCTCAATAACGGCACGGACCGTTTAACCCAAACCCAGCTGGGCGGGCTTATCCAGAACAACCCCAACCTGCAGGCCGGGCGGGAAGCGAAAGGCATCATCAACGAAGTCACGGGCGCCAGCCGCTCGCAGCTGCAGGGCTACACGGAAGTCGCCGGTAAGGCGGCAAACGTCATGGTGGCCAACCCCTACGGCATTACCTGTAACGGGTGCGGATTTATCAACACCCCGAACGTCACCCTGACCACCGGCAAGCCGCAGTTTGACGCCAGCGGTAACCTGCTGGCGCTGGAGGTGACGAAAGGGGCCATCACGGTTGAAGGCCAGGGGCTGGACGCCAGCAAGAGCGACGCGCTGTCGCTGATTGCGCGCGCAACGGAAGTGAACGCCGCGATACATGCGAACGACCTGACGGTGACCGCAGGGGCGAACCGCGTGGGCGCCGACGGCAGCGTCAGGCCAATTGCCGGCGAGGGCGCCGCGCCCGTGGTGGCGGTGGATACCGGCGCGCTCGGCGGGATGTATGCGAACCGTATCCGCCTGGTCTCCAGCGAGGCGGGCGTCGGGGTTAACCTCGGCAACCTCACCGCGCGGCAGGGCGACATTCAGCTGGATGCGGGCGGGAAACTGACGGTCAGGAACAGCCTCGCCAGCGGCTCGATTAGCGCGAAGGGCGCGGGGGTGGCCCTCAGCGGCAGCCATCAGGCCGGGGGCGCGCTGAACGTGGCCAGCTCGCAGGATGTGGAGCTCAGTAACAGCACGCTCGCCAGCCAGGGCGACATGCGCCTTTCCGCGGCGGGGAAAGTGCAGATGACGGGCGGCGGGACAAACAGCGCGGGCGCGCTGGCGGTCAGCAGCGGGCAGGCGATGACGCTCAGCAATACCTCCCTTATCTCCCGCGGCGCGGCGACGCTGAACAGTCAGGACACCCTTACCGTCAACGGTGGCGGCGTGTCGGCACAGGGCGGGGCGCTGACCGTCGCGGGCGGGCAGGGAGTGGCACTTTCGGATGCCACGCTGACGGGCCAGGGCGACACCACGCTGTCCACCGGCGGCAGCCTGACGCAGCGCGGCGGCAGCGTCACCGGCAGGGGCGCGCTCAGCGTGGCGGCCGGGAAGGATATCACCCTGACGAATACCCGCAGCGGAAGCGATATCCGCGCGACGCTCAGCAGCGGCGGCACGCTGTCATCCACGGGCAGTGCGGTCTCGGCAGGAGAGAGCCTGGCGCTGAGCGGCGGGCAGCTGGTGCTGGACGGCCAGAGCCGGGCCGATGCCGCGGCCGATATCCGCCTGACGGGCAGCACCGTCAGTAACCAGGGGCAGGTGAATGCGGGGCGCGACATTGCGCTCTCCGGCGACAGGGTGTCCAGCAGCGGCCTGCTGGCGGCGAAAGGCCGTCTGGACGTGAATGCCGGAGAGCTGACGAACGGCGGCACGGCGCAGGGCAGCGACGTCACCCTGAAGGGGCAGACGGTGACCAATAACGGCACCCTGCAGAGCGCCGGCAACCTGGCGTTAAGCGCCGGAACCCTGGCGCAGCGGGGCACGCTGAGCGCGAAGGGCAATGCGGACGTCACGGCGCAGCAGACCCTGCGTAACGACGGCAGCCTGCTGGCTGACGGCGCGATGAACGTGACCGCAGGCACGCTTGAGCAGAACGGCACCCTGTCCGGCGCGACGGCGCTGACGGCGCAGGCCGGCACCCTGACCAGCGGTCAGGCGTCCCGCACGACCAGCCAGGGCAATATACAGATTACCGCGACCCGCAGCGCCAGCCTGAACGGGCAGACGGACGCGGCGGGGGCGGTCACCGTCAGCGCCGGCGACCTGACCACCGGCCCGGATGCGCACCTGCAGAGCGGGCAGGGGCTCACCCTGCAGGCGCAGAACGCCGCGCTGAACGGCACCCAGGCGGCGAAAGGCGCCCTGTCGGTGACGGCGGGCACGATTGCGCACGCCGGGAAATCCACCGGTGACGCGCTGAGCTTTAACGCGACCGGCGACCTGACCAGCGGCGGGGAGCTCACCGCCGGCGCCATTACTCTCGGCGGACAGAACATCCTCCAGTCCGGCGCCGCAAAAGCGGACCGCATGACCCTGACGGCCCCCGGGCGCATCACCAGCAGCGGCTCGCTGGTTGCCGGTATCCTCTCCCTGGACGCTGCCTCGGTGGAGAACGGCGGGCTGCTGCAGGGGACCACCCTGCTCGGCCTGAAGACCGGTTCACTCGCGAACCTCGCGGGCGGGTCGGTCTACAGCGCGCAGGATTTAACGCTGAACGTTCCGGTGCTGACCAACGGCGGGCTTATCACCACCGACGGCACGCTGCGCATTAAAGGCGACACGCTGACCAACCTGGGTGAAATCAACGGCGTCAGCCTGAGCAGCGACTACCTCAGCCTGACCAGCAGCGGACGCCTGCTGGCGGACGACCGGCTCACCCTGAACGGCACTACTCTGGTTAACGCGGGCAGTATTGCCGCCGGCGACCTGCACATCACGGCGGACAGCCTGGAGAACCAGGGTACCGTCGAGGGGGACGCGGCCCTGACGCTCGGCGTGGCAGACCTCACTAACCGCGGCGCGCTGCGCAGCGGCGGAACGCTGACGCTCAGCGGCGACACCCTTACCAGCAGCGGCGAGCTCAGCGCCACCGCGCTGCTGCTGAACCTGACCCGTCAGGTCAGCAACGAGGCGGGCGGCCGGGTGATTGCCCGGGACGGCCTGACGCTGACCGCCGCCAGCCTGACCAACAGCGGGCTGATGGCCGGTGCCGACGCGCAGTTTAACAGCGCGTCGGTGACCAACGGCGGCACGCTGCAGGGAACCCGTTCCCTGACGGCGACCGGGGCACAGCTCAGCAACCTGCAGGCGGGCATGCTGCTCTCCGGTGGCGCGCTCGGCCTGCACCACACCACGTTAAACAACGCCGGGCTCATGCAGGGCAACACCCTGAACCTGGCCACCGGCGAGTGGATGAACACCGGTAACGCGCTGGGGGAAGCGGGCGTGACGGCGGCGGTGACCGGCGCGCTGACCAACAGCGGTAAGGTGCTCAGCCAGCAGGCGCTGGACGTTCAGGCCGGCAATACCGATAACCGGGGCCAGCTGCTGGCGAAAGTGCTGACCCTGCGGGGCGACCTGCAGAACAGCGGCCTGCTTCAGGGCAGCAGCACGCTGGCCTGGTCCGGCAACACCTTCGCGAACCAGACTCAGGGGCAGGTGACGGGCGGTGAGACCCTCACCCTGAGCGGACACACGCTCAGCAATGCGGGCAGCCTGCAGGGGCGCAGCGCCACGCTGGACGCCGCAGGCCTGAATAACCAGGGCAGCGTTCAGGCGCTGGACGCCCTGACGCTTGCCGCAACCGGCAGGCTGGACAACACGGGCGCCCTGCTCAGCCAGAACCTGTTCACGCTGACGGCGGCGCAGCTGTTTAACGACGGCCGGCTGGCGGGGAAAGCGCTGACGGTGAACGCCGCGCAGCTGACCAACACCGGCATGCTGCAGGGCAACGACACGCTGGCGCTGACCACCCGCGCGCTGAGCAACGGCGCCACCGGGCAGCTGGTGAGCGGAAGCGGCCTGAATCTGTCCCTGGACACGCTCGATAACGCCGGTCTGCTGCTGGTGAACGGCGGGCTCACCCTCCGGGGCAGCGACCTGACCAACCAGGGCGATATTCAGGCGCAGGACCTGGATTTGGGGCTGGGCAACGCCCTGAGCAATACCGGGAACATCGTGGCCACCGGCGATGCCGCGCTTCACGCGACGACGCTGACCAGCAGCGGCACGGTGGCGGGCAGAACGCTGACCGCAGGCGCGACGGAGCTGCGCAACAGCGGCCTGATGCAGGGCAGCAGCGCGGTTAACGCCGCCGCTGACCGCTTTATCAACGCGCTGAACGGCAAATGGCTCTCCGGCGGCGGCTTCACGCTGACGGGCGGGCAGCTGACGAACGCCGGTACGCTGCAGGGCGAGACGCTGGACATGACCGGCACCACCCTGACCAGCAGCGGCACGGTGAACGGACTGGCGGGGCTCAGCGGCACGCTCGGCGGGGCGTTAACCAATACCGGGCTGCTGCAGAGCGGCGGCGCAACCACCTTCACCGCGGACACCCTGGCGAACCCGGGGCGCATCACCGGCGGCACGCTCTCCCTGACCGCCCGCGAGATGAACAACGACGGCCTGATGCAGGGAACGAACGGCCTGGCGCTCACCGGCACCGCGCTGACCACGGGCGCGGCCTCGCGCACCCTCTCCGGCGGCATGCTGACGCTGGACGCAGGCCAGCTGACCACGCAGGGCACGCTGCAGGGGAACGGCGCGGACGTCCGCGCCACCGGCGACTGGACGCACGGCGGGTCCCTGCTCAGCCAGGGAACGCTGACGGCCGCGACCGGCGGCACGCTGACCTCGTCCGGCTCGCTGATGAGCCAGGGGCGGGCGGATATCACCGCGCAGACGCTGGATAACCGCGGGCAGCTCCTCAGCGAAGGGGACGTGACGCTCGGCGGCAGCACCCTTAAAAACAGCGGCACCGTGCAGGGGAACACCCTCGCGCTGCGCCAGGACAGCATTAACAACCAGGGCACCCTGACCGGCCTGCAGAGCCTGACCGTTCAGGGGCAGCAGCGGCTGATGGCGCGCATGGCGATGGCCGCGCCGCAGCAGGCGCTGATTAACGGCGCTGGCGGCAGGCTTCTCACTCAGGGCGCGCTGACCATTGCCTCCGGGGCGGTGACCAACGCCGGCAGCTGGCAGGCGCAGAACATTCTGCTTAACGCGCAGTCGCTCAGCAACAGCGGCACGGTGCAGAGCGCCGACGGGCTGCAGATGACGCTGGCCGACGCGCTCACCGGAACCACGGGCAGTAAGATTACCGCGCTGGGCAGCGCCACGCTGCAGGCCGCGACGCTGGCGAACCAGGGGCAGTGGGCGGCGAAAAACCTGACGCTGACCGGCGGCACGCTCAGCAACAGCGGCGCCATCAGCGGGGTGAATGGCCTGACCCTCAGCCAGACCGGCGCGGTCAGCCAGCAGTCGACCGGGACCCTGCTCTCCGGCGGGGCGCTGAACGTCACGGCGGCCTCCGTCACCAGCGACGGCAAAATGCAGGGGAGCACGCTCGGCATCACCACCGGGGCGCTCACCAACGGCGGACGTCTGCAGGGCGATAACGGCGCGACGCTGGCCCTCAGCGGCACGCTGACCAACAGCAGCGGGGGCGAAATCGTCAGCCGCGATGGCCTGACGCTGACCACGCCCGCGCTGTTTAACTACGGCCTGATTCAGGGCGGCGGCGAGACGCGCGTGACCGCCTCCTCGCAGGCGCGTAACGACGGCAGGCTGCTCTCCGGCGCGCGCCTGACGCTCGGCACGCCGCAGTTCACCGGCACCGGCTGGCTGCAGGCCACCGACCTGATACTCAATGCGGCAAACGCCACTAACGGCGGCACGTGGGTGGCCGACCGGGCCACGCTGACCGGCACCACCTTTGCCAGCCAGGGCACCACCCAGGCGGGACAGCTGACGGTTAACTACGGCCAGCTGAACAACAGCGGCACGCTGCTCGGCAACGCGCAGCTGAATATTGGCGCGGACCAGGTAACCCAGAGCGCGGGCGGCAGGCTGCTGAGCGGCGGCAACCTGTGGCTGCAGAGCCGGGGGCTGGACCTGACCGGCCAGCTGGTCTCTCTGGGGGACTTAACGCTGCAGCTGACGAACGCGTTTACCAGCCGGACCGCCGTGGCGGCAGGCCGGACCCTGACCATCAGCAGCGGTGGCGACATCGATAACCGCAGCGTGCTGCAGGGGCAGGCGGTTAACCTCAGCGCGGGCGGGCAGCTCAGCAACAACGGACAAATCACCACCGGCGGCGGCACCAGCACGCTCTCCGGCAGCAGCGTGGCGCTGAACGCCGCGGGC
>Ga0308156_1004100_pt1 | contig 10384 bp, 10 predicted proteins | sample PhyAR2_FD_201041 | JGI IMG/M metagenome (GOLD analysis project Ga0308156, IMG submission 201041) | Phyllosphere microbial communities from UC Gill Tract Community Farm, Albany, California, United States - DLSL A.R2 | ecosystem: Host-associated > Plants > Phyllosphere > Unclassified | place: USA... | reverse complement strand
CGGTCTGCGGCACGGACATCCACATCTGGAACTGGGACGAATGGTCCCAGAAGAACGTCCCGACCCCGATGATCACCGGCCACGAGTTCGCCGGCGAGATCGTCGCCATCGGCAAGGACGTCGATCGCCCGCTGAAGATCGGCCAGCGCGTCTCGGCCGAGGGCCATGTCATCGACCTGAACTCGGAAGCCGCCCGCGCCGGCCATTTCCACCTGGACCCCAAGACGCGCGGCATCGGCGTGAACCGCCAGGGCGCCTTCGCCGAGTTCGTGGTGGCGCCGGCCTTCAACGTCATCGAACTGCCGGACGACGTACCCTATGAGATCGGCTCGATCCTCGATCCGTTCGGCAATGCGGTGCACACGGCGCAACAGTTCGACCTGCTGGGCGAGGACGTGCTGGTCACAGGCGCCGGCCCCATCGGCATGATGGCGGCTGCGGTTGCGCGCCACGCGGGCGCGCGCACCGTTGTGCTGACCGACATCAACGACTTCCGGCTGGAACTGGCGCAGAAGGTCGCGCCGGGTGTTCGCACCGTGAATACAACCAAGGAGGACATCCACGACGTCATGAAGGAGCTAGGCCTGAAGGTCGGCTTCGACGTGGCGCTGGAGATGTCAGGCTCGCCCATCGCCTTCAAACAGTGCGTCGACACCCTGATCATGGGCGGCGGGATGGCGCTGCTGGGCATTCCTGGCAAGCCGATGGAGACCGATTGGGGCGCGATCATCCTGAAGGCCCTGACCATCAAGGGCGTCTACGGCCGCGAGATGTTCACCACTTGGCGCAAGATGCTGGGCCTGCTGAAGGCCGGGCTTGATCTGAGCCCGCTGATCACCCACCGCCTGGGCTACGCCGACTACCGCGAAGGCTTCGAAGCTATGAAGTCGGGCCAATCGGGCAAGGTGGTGTTGGACTGGGACAAGGCCGCCTGAGAGACTGGCGCCGCTGATCAGACAGCCAGCAGCTGTTTGATCAGCGCCTTTTCGAACCCCTTGGTTTCCGAGCCCGGCAAAACCTCGCCGATTTCGCCGCTTTCGAACAGGGCGAAGACCTTGGGGTGGACATAGGACGCGCGGCAGACAGTTGGGGTGTTGCCCAACAGGCCTGCGACGGCCTTCACGCAGACGGTGATCTTTCGCTTGGCGTCGGTGGGCGAGGTTGGGGCCTCGGTGTCGCGCAGCGCCCGCGCCGCCGAGACGGTGCCGGCCCAGGTGCGGAAGTCCTTGGCCGAGAACTGCTCGCCCATCGCCTCGCGAATGTAGGCATTCACATCGTCGGAATCGACCGGGCACAGCGTGCCGTCGGCCGCGCGATATTTGAACAGCTGCTGGCCGGGCAGGCCTTCCAGCTGGCGCACGACCTTGGCCAGGCGCCGGTCCTTGACGCTGACGCTGTGATCCTTGCCGCTCTTGCCGCGAAACTCGAACGTCAGAGCCGCGCCGTCCACATCGATGTGGCGCTTGTGCAGGGTCGTCAGGCCGTAACTGCGGTTCTGTTTGGCGTAGATGGAGTTGCCGACCCGGATCAGGGTGATCTCCAGCAGGCGCACGGCGGTGGCCAGCACCTTGTCGCGACAGACGCCGCGAAGGGCCAGGTCATGTTCGACCTTGTCGCGCAGCTTCGGCAGGTTGCGCGAAAAGGCGGGCAACTTGTCGAACTTGTTCTCCGAGCGGGCCGTGCTCCAGTCGTTGTGATAGCGGTATTGCTTGCGCCCCTTCATGTCCCGGCCGGTGGCCTGGATGTGGCCGTTGGCCTTGGGACAGATCCAGACGTCGGTCCAGGCTGGCGGAATGGCTAAGGCGCGGATGCGGTCCAGGGTTTTGGCGTCCGTGACGGTCTTGCCCTTGGCGTCGCGATAGGACCAGCCCTTGCCGGCGCGGCGGCGGGTCAGGCCCGCGAACTCGTCGCTGCAATAGCTGAGGCCTTGGGGGACTTCGGCGGCGATGTCGAAGGCGTGCGATCCGTCGGCCATCACCCGTTCGCCTTTTCGAGGCGGTCATGCAGCCGTTTGATCCAGCGCTCGGCCGGATCGCCGCACCACAGCAGCCAGGCGATATAGCCGGCCGAAGGATCGGTGCGGCTGCCCCAGCCCTTGCCGTCCTTGTCGACGGTGTGGCGGGCGAAGTAGCTGTAGATGTCCTTGATGTCCTTGTCCGAGACGGGCTTCTGATCCGCCAGCTGATGGGCACGCCTTACGCCGACCTCGGTGCCGCCCCGGTCGTGCTTGTCGCGCAGGTCGAGACCGCGCTTGGCCTGGGCCGCGACGCCCTTGGGCGGCTTGCGTTGCGCGTCGGTGAGGGTGGTTTTGGCGGCCATCGCATCTTTCCGTACAAGGACTTGGGCCGAACGCCGTGTCTGGCGCGCGAGTTCCGCTTGACCGCGCGGGCCGGGCGCGGGACGAGGCGGCATGAACTATCGCCACAGCTTTCACGCCGGAAACTTCGCCGACCTGGTCAAGCACGCCTTGGTGCTGTGGTTGGTGAAGGCGCGGCAGGCGGCCGGGCCGCTGACGGTGTTCGACACCCATGCGGGGGCGGGGCTGTACGATCTGTCGGGGGATGGCGCGCGGTCCAAGGAGGCCGAGGCCGGCGTGGCGCGGCTGATGTCCGCCGAAGGGCGGACGCCGCTGATGGACGCGCTGGCGGGCGAGGTCGCGGCGCTGAATCCTGAGGGCGGGGCGCGTTTCTATCCGGGGTCGCCGTTGCTGATCGTGGACGCGCTGACGCCCGACGGTCGCTATGTCGGGTTCGAGCTGAACCCGCCGGTGCGGGCCATGCTGGCCGAGGCGCTGAAGGGGCGAGCGAACGCCGAGGCGCGCGAGGGCGACGGCTACGCGGCGGTGGCGGCTGAGGCGGCGAAGGCGCACGGGCCGCTGGTGCTGATCGACCCGCCTTTCGAAAAGCCCGACGACTATATCCGCTCGGCCGAGACCGCGATTTCGGTGGTGAAGCGCGATCCGACGGCGACGGTGGCCATCTGGACGCCGCTGAAGGATCTGGAGACCTTCGACGGCTTTATCCGGCGGCTGCAGGGCAAGGCGGGGCCGACCCTGGTCGCCGAAGCGCGGCTGAGGCCGCTGACCAATCCGATGAAGATGAACGGCTGCGCCATGGTGGTGGTCAATCCGCCGGCGGGCGCGGAAGCGGCGGCGACCGAGATCTGCGGCTGGGTCGCGGGGGCGCTGGGCGAAGCGGGCGGACGGGCCGAGGTCTGGACCTTCTGACCGCAGTCACTAGGTTGGTGGCATGACGCGCATCGCCATTCTGGAAACCGGACACCCGCCGGAGCATCTGAAGGACGATTTTGACGACTATCCGGCGCGGTTTCGGGCCCTGCTGGGCGAGGGCGTGCCGACGACGCGGTTCGACGTGCAGTCGGGGCATCTGCCCGAGGATCCGTCGGTCTTCCAGGGGGCCATCGTCACGGGGTCGGCGGCGGGGGTCTATGACGACCTGCCGTGGATCCCGAAGCTGATCGACTGGCTGAGGGCGGCGCGGGGGCGGACGCGGCTGGTCGGCATCTGTTTCGGGCATCAGGCGCTGGCCCATGCGTTCGGCGGGGTGGTGGAGAAGTCGCACAAGGGCTGGGGCGTGGGCCTGCATCGTTATGACGTGCGCGAGGATGCGCCGTGGATGCATCCTCGTGCGCGAACGATCGCCATTCCCGTGTCGCACCAGGATCAGGTCGTCGCGGTTTCGGACGACGCTCGAGTGATCGCGTCCAGCGGGTTTACGCCCTACGCCGGCCTGGCCTGGGGCGACGATGCGATCTCGTTTCAGTGTCACCCGGAGTTTCAGCCGGACTATGCGGCGGCCCTGATCGAGGGACGGCGCGGGGCGCGCATTCCGCATGATCTCGCGGATCAGGCGATCGACAGTCTGAAGCGGCCCAATGACCGGGCGGTGCTGACCGCCTGGATCCGCGCCTTCCTGCTGCTGACGCCGCCGCCGGTCGAGGATTACGGCAGCGGGATTTAGAGCCCCAGCAGCCTGATCAGCGCCAGCGCCAGCACCACCAGGGCGCCCAGCGACAGGACGACGGCGGCTACGACGCGGCCACCTGCGCGGGCGACGGCGCGGATGTCGGTCTGGAGGCCCAGGGCGGCCATGGCGACGACGGTCAGCAGGCCCGAGGCAGCGGCCATGGGCGCCAGCGCGGCCTGCGGGATCAGGTCAAACGAACGCAGGCCGATCATGACCAGGAAGCCGATGATGAACCAAGGGAGCAGGCGCGACAGGCCGGGCTTTGCGGCGTCGGGCGCACGGTCGCGGAAGATCAGCGACAGCGCGAGGATGACGGGACCCAGCATCAGCACCCGCACCAACTTGACCACCGTGCCGGTCTGGGTGGCGAGGGCGCCGAAGGGCGCGGCGGCGGCCAGAACCTGCGGGACCGCATAAACGGTCAGACCGGCCAAGGCGCCGTATTGCAGGCCGTTCAGGTGGATCAGGCCGCCCAGCAGGGGCAGGGCCAGGACCACGATCACGCCCAGCACCGCGGTGAAGGCGATGGAGGCGGCGACCTCTTTGCCGTCGGCGTCGATGACGGGGGCGATGGCGGCGATGGCGGAGTTGCCGCAAATGGCGTTGCCGCAGGCGACCAGCAGGGCCATGCGCGGGTTCAGGCCCAAGGCGCGACCGACGCCGAAACCGACGATGATGGCGAGCGCGACCAGGGCGAAGATGCCCAGAACAAAGCCGGCCCCTAACGACGAGAGGGTGGCGGCGCTGACCGAGGCGCCGAGCAGCACCACCGCGACCTCCAGCAGGGCCTTGGCCGAGAAGTCGATCCCGGCCTTGAACCGCGCATCGGGTGTCCAGGCAGTGCGGACGGCGGCGCCCAGCAGGATGGCCAGCACCAGCGGCTCCAGCCAGACATGGCCGATCACGTCGCGCTCGATGCTGGTCAGGCCGATGGCCGCCAGCGTGACCAGCAGGCACAGCAGGACGCCGGGCCGGATTTTGCGCGCGAACGCCGTCACCGACGCCAAAGTGGGCGTTTGGAAGGGGGCGGGCAGGGCGGCGGACTTCATCGTCAAGCGTGATGCGCCTGCCCTCGACGGCGGTCCAACGGATAGTTATGGTCGTTTCAATCCGATTTGGAGATCAATCGTGACCTTGGAACGCCTGCGTATCTTCGTCGCCGTCGCCGAGCGTGACCATGTGACGGCGGCAGCAAGAGCGCTGAACCTGACCCAGTCGGCGGTGTCGAATGCCCTGGCGGCGTTGGAAACCGAGCATGACGTGCGGCTGTTCGATCGGGTCGGGCGGGGCGTGGTGCTGAACGAGACCGGCCGCGCCTTCCTCCCCGAGGCCAAGGCGGTGCTGGCGCGGGCGGCGGCGGCCGAGGCGGCGCTGGCGGACATGAGCGCCCTGCGGCGCGGGCGTCTGGCGGTGTTCGCGAGCCAGACCATCGCCAGCTACTGGCTGCCGCGCCGATTGGTGGATTTCCACACGGCCTATCCCGGCGTCGAACTGGCCGTCGAGATCGGCAACACGCGCGAGGCGGCGCAGGCGGTGCTGAGCGGCGCCGCCGAGATCGGCCTGGTCGAGGGGGCGGTGGAGGAGTCGGCCCTGTCGCAGGTTCAGGTGGGGTCGGATCGGCTGGCCGTACTAGTCACGCCGGATCATCCGTGGGCGACGCGACGTCGGCTGGACGCGAAGGATTTGTCGGACCAGCCCTGGGTGTTGCGCGAAGTCGGCTCTGGCACGCGATCGACGCTGGAGGCGGCGGTGCGGGACATCGGGGTCGATCCCGCGACCCTGTCGGTGTCGATGACCCTGCCGTCGAACGAGGCCGTGCTGGCGGCGGCCGAGGCGGGGGCGGGGGCCACGGCCCTGTCGGAAAGCGTGGCCTATGCGTCGGTGGCCGCCGGGCGGCTGGTGACGGCGCCCTTCACCCTGCCGGAGCGGCCGTTCCGCCTGTTACGACACCGCGAACGGTATCGCAGCCGGGCCGGCGACGTGTTCGTCGAGGCGATGGGCTAGGGCCACTTCACCACCGGCGGCATGGACGACAGGATCGAATCGACGTTCCCGCCGGTCTTCAGCCCGAACATGGTGCCGCGGTCGTAGAGCAGGTTGAACTCGACGTAGCGGCCCCGGCGGATCAGCTGTTCCTCGCGCTCCTCGACCGTCCAGGGCTCGGCCATGCGAGCGGCGACGATGCGGGGATAGACGTCCAGGAAGGCCAGGCCGATGTCGCGGGTGAAGGCGAAGTCTCGGTCATAGTCGCCGCTGTCGTGATGGTCGTAGAAGACGCCGCCGGTGCCGCGCGGCTCCTTGCGGTGGGGCAGGTAGAAATACTCGTCACACCATGCCTTGTATTTGGCGTGCCAGGTCGGGTCGTGGGCGTCGCAGGCGGCCTGCATGGCGGCGTGGAAGGCCACGGTGTCAGGGTGATCCTGACGACGATCCGCCATCAGCACGGGCGTCAGGTCGCCGCCGCCGCCGAACCAGCTCTTGGTCGTGGCGATGAAGCGGGTGTTCATGTGGACGGCCGGAATGCGCGGGCTGACGGGGTGGCAGATCAGGCTGATCCCCGTCGCGAAGAAGCGCGGATCGACGTCGGCGCCGGGCACGTTCTTGGCGTAGTCAGCGGGAAAGGCGCCATGCACCGTCGAGACGTGGACGCCGACCTTTTCGAACAGCCGGCCGTGCATCATGCCCATGACGCCCCCGCCGCCCTCGGGCCGCTCCCATCCGGTGCGCACGAAGCGACCGGGTTCGCCGGGGAACAGGTCGGCGGGGGCTGCATCCTCCAGCGCCTCGAAGGCGGCATGGATGCGGTCGCGCAGATGTTCGAACCATGCGCGGGTCTCGACCTTCTTCAGGTCGAGCGGATCGGTGAAGACGGCGTCGCTCATGGCGCGCTTGAACCACGTCGCGGCAGCGGCGTCATCCGGACAGGTTGTCATAAGCAGAATCGCGGGCGCTAATGGCCGCCTGCCGTTTTCAGGAAGCCCGCCCATGATCCGCCGTCTCGTTTCTGTCGCCGTCGCCTCGCTCACGCTGGGATGGGCGGCCCAGGCCCAGGCCCAGGACGCCGATGAGGCGCGAGTGATGGAGATTTTGAAGACCACGCCGCTGATCGACGGGCACAACGACCTGCCGTGGGCGTTGCGACAGCAGTATGGGAACGATGTTTACGCCGTTGATCTGACGAAGAATCTGGCGGCATCGACCAAACTGCATACCGATATCGCGCGCCTGAGGGCCGGGGGCGTCGGAGGGCAGTTCTGGTCCGTCTATGTGCCTGCCAGCCTGACGCCGCTGGAGGCGGTCGAAGAAACCTTTGAGCAGATTGATACGGCCAAACGCATCATCGCCGCCCATCCCGACACCTTCGGCCTGGCGACCACGGCGGACGAGGTGGACGCGGTGTTCAAATCGGGCCGGATCGCCAGCCTGATCGGGATGGAAGGCGGCTATTCGATCGACGATTCCCTGGCCCTGCTGCGCGAGTTCTATCGGGCCGGCGCACGCTATATGACCCTGACCCACTCCAAGACCACGACCTGGGCCGACAGCGCGACGGACGCGCCGAAGTGGGGCGGGCTCAGCCCGTTCGGCGAGGCGGTGGTCAAGGAGATGAACCGGCTGGGCATGATGGTCGACCTGAGCCACGTCTCCGAGGAGACGATGCTGGACGCCATGCGCGTGTCCGATGCGCCGGTGATCTTCTCCCACTCGTCGGCGCGGGCGGTCACGGATCATCCGCGCAACGTGCCGGATCGGGTGCTTCGGATGATGCCGCAGGACGGCGGCATCGTGATGATCAACCTGGCGCCCGGTTTCGTGTCCGAGGCGGTGCGGGCCTGGAACGGGGCCAAGGCGGGCGAGGAGGCGCGGCTGAAGACGCTAAACCCCGGCGATCCCGGCGCGGTCGAGGCCGGGCTGACCGCCTGGACCGCCGCCAATCCGACGCCTCAGGCGACCCTGGCCGACGTGGTGGCGCATATTCAGCACGTGCGTGAAGTGGCGGGCATCGACCACGTCGGCCTGGGCGCCGACTTCGATGGCATCGGCAGCCTGCCGGAAGGCATGGGCGGGGTGGACGCCTATCCGCGCATCCTGGCGGCCCTGATGGCGGCGGGCTGGACCGAGGCCGACATCCGCAAGATCGCCGGCGAGAACCTGCTGCGGGTCATGCGGGCGGTCGAGGCCGTCGCGGCGTCAAAGGCCGGCGAGCGGCCGTCGATGGCGCGGCTGGAGCCCGCTTCGGCTCAGAACTGACCGACCCCGCCCGTCTGGCGCAGGCCTTCCCACAGGGCGATGCCGGCGGTGACCGACAGGTTCAGCGAGCGGGCGTCGGGTCGCAGCGGCACGACGACGCGCGCGTCGGCGGCCGCGTGGACATAGTCGGGGGCGCCGGCGCTTTCCTTGCCGAACAGCAGGGTATCGTCGGGCCGGAAGACGAAATCGGGCAGGGGAGTGGCGCCCTTGGTCGTAAGCAGCACCAGCCGCCCGGCCGGACGATCCGCCTGGAAGGCCTCCCAGTCGGCGTGGCGGGTCATGTGGGACAGCGGGCCGTAGTCGAGGGCCGCGCGGTTCATGGCGCGGTCGTCGAAACGGAAGCCCGTCGGCTCGATCACATGCAGATCGACGCCGAAACAGGCCGACAATCGGATGCAGGCTCCGACGTTCTGAGGAATGTCTGGTTGAAAAAGGGCGAGACGCATTCTAAGGCCTGACATACGCGCGACGAGGGGGTTTGTCGCGGTCTGTTTGCGAGCGTTTCGCAAGAAACGTCAGCAGCTTGCGTCCACGCGGCGCAAGTCACGGGCCGTCGGGGATTCCCGGCGTCTTTTGTTGGTTCGTGCCGTGGCTGGGGACGCCCTTGGGGGTCTTCTGCGGCGTTCGAGAGGTGGAAACGTGGCCGAATCGGTCGTGCATACGGAAGACGGTCACAGCCCTGAGGGCGGTGATCCCAATCGTCGGGACTTTATCTACATCGCGGCGGGCGCCGCAGCGGTCGGCGCGGGCGCCATGATCGCCTGGCCGCTGATCAACCAGATGAATCCGGCGGCCGATACGCTGGCGCTGGCGTCGATCGAGTTCGACCTGACCAAGGTTCAGGAAGGCCAGCAGGTCGTCATCAAATGGCAGGGCAAGCCGGTGTTCGTGCGTTACCGCACCCCGGCCGAGCTGCAGAAGGTCATTGCGGACGACAACGCGCCTGACCTGAAACAGCCCCAGACCGACGCCGAGCGCACCAAGCCGGGTCACGAGAAATATCTGGTCGTCATCGGTTCGTGCACGCACCTGGGCTGTGTGCCGACCTTCGGCGCGGGTGATTACGGCGGCTGGTTCTGCCCCTGCCACGGCTCGCACTACGACGCCTCCGGCCGCATTCGTAAGGGGCCGGCGCCTCTGAACCTGGTGGTGCCGGAATACGATTATCTGTCCGACACCCGCGTCAAGATCGGCTGAGGACCAAGGGGGAATCATGAGCGATCACGAGAGCACCTACGTCCCGAAGACGGGCGTCGAGAAGTGGCTGGACACCCGGCTGCCGATCATCCGTTTCGGCGCGGACTACATGTCCCTGCCGACGCCGCGGAACCTGAACTACTGGTGGACCTTCGGCGGCATCCTGGCCCTGTGCCTGATGACGCAGATCGTCACCGGCATCGTCCTGGCCATGCACTATACGCCGAACGTCGATCTGGCCTTCGCCTCGGTCGAGCGCATCATGCGCGACGTGAACGGCGGCTGGCTGATCCGCTATGTCCACGCCAATGGCGCGTCGATGTTCTTCATCGCCGTCTATCTGCACATGCTGCGCGGCCTCTACTACGGCTCGTACAAGGCGCCGCGCGAGATGATCTGGATCATCGGCTGCGTGATCTTCTTCCTGATGATCGCCACCGCCTTCCTGGGCTACGTCCTGCCGTGGGGCCAGATGTCGTTCTGGGGCGCTGAAGTCATCACCAACCTGATCGGCGCCATCCCGGTGCTGGGCGAGCCGATCCTGATCTGGCTGCGCGGTGGGCCGGCGATCGACAATGCGACGCTGAACCGCTTCTTCTCGCTGCACTATCTGCTGCCGTTCGCGATCCTGGGCTGCGTCGTGCTGCACCTTTGGGCGCTGCACTCGGCCGGTCAGAACAACCCGGTCGGCATCCTGATCCCGAAGGATCGGGAGAAGAAGGACACGCTGCCCTTCCACCCGTATTTCACTGTCAAGGACGGCTTTGCGATCATCCTGTTCCTGATCCTGTTCGCCATCTTCGTCTTCTATCAGCCGAACGCGCTGGGCCACGCCGACAACTACATCCCGGCCAACCCGCTGCAGACGCCGGCGCACATCGTGCCCGAGTGGTACATGCTGCCCTTCTACGCGATCCTGCGCGCCATCCCGGACAAGTTCGGCGGCGTGG
>Ga0308156_1004099_pt1 | contig 10398 bp, 7 predicted proteins | sample PhyAR2_FD_201041 | JGI IMG/M metagenome (GOLD analysis project Ga0308156, IMG submission 201041) | Phyllosphere microbial communities from UC Gill Tract Community Farm, Albany, California, United States - DLSL A.R2 | ecosystem: Host-associated > Plants > Phyllosphere > Unclassified | place: USA... | reverse complement strand
AACCTGCAGTTTCGGCCATGGCAAAGCCAAGGGCTCGCGCATGAAGATGACGTGGGATTCCGAGATCGAACTGATTTACCGTAACCAGGGGCGCTGGGAGATGTCGTTCGTCATGACCGTGGCGATCGAGCGCGCCAGCGGTCTTGAATACCGCGTGTTCACCTTCGATCCGGAGGCCAACGTCGGCAATGGCGCCACGCCGGATGGCAATGCACGCAAGGAGGCAGCATGATGACCATGTTCAACCAATGTGCGGGCGGTGCCGGACACCGTGCGTTCTATCTGAATCCGGAAAACAATGTCGGTAACGGCGCCACCCCGGACAGCATCTCGGAATCCGGTGACGAACTGCGCCGCACTTCGATCCCGGACAGCACCACGACCACTACCACCACGACCGGCGCCGGCGCCACGCCCGATCCCGCGACCGAGACCGAGTCCACCGCCACGACCCACTGAGCGCTAGCCCAGCAGGCCCAGCCCGCGCAGATGGCGGCGCAGGGCCTCCGCCGGCGTCAGCAGGGCGGCGGCGCAGCGTTCGAGGTCGCCGCCGCCCTGCCCCAGCGCATGTTCGAGTTCGTCCAGCCCGATCGACTCGGGCCGGCGGATCGCCGGGTGACCCTCGATCAGCTTGTACATCGAGGGCCGTGAAATCCCGAGTTCCGCCGCCGCGCCCTGGATCCGCCAGCCATTGTTGTGCAAGGCACTGACCACCTCGTCATCGCCGAAGGCATCCAGCGTGCGCCGTTTCATGGGAGGCGCCACGGGGGCCGCCGCCTGCGCCTGCCGCAGGGCCGGTGCCAGGTTGCGCACCCCGACCAGCGCCTCGAACAGGGGCACCTGCCCGGCCTGGGCCAGCAGCAGCGCCCGCCCCACCACGTGCGACAGCTGGCGCACGTTGCCCGGCCAGTCGTAGTTGGCGCAGGCGCTGACGAAGGCGAACGGCAGCAGCGCCGCCGGGACGCCGCCGCCGGTGGCAGCCGCCTGCGCCAGCGCGTGCGCCAGCAGCACGCCGATGTCCTCGCGCCGCGTGCGCAGCGGTGGCAATTCGATCACGAAGCGTTCCAGCCGGCGCAGCAGCGCCTGGTTGAAGTCGTGCCCGGCCAGGTCCTGGTCGGTGGCGGCGATCACCCGGGCGCTGCTGCGGCGGTCGGTGTCGCCGCCGACCACCCGGTACTGGCCGCTTTCCAGCACGCGCAGCAGCATCGGCTGCACGTTCGCGGGGGTATTGCCGATCTCGTCGAGGAACAGCGTGGCGCCGTCGGCCTCGGCGAACAGGCCGGTGCGGGCCGTCTGGGCGCCGGTGTAGGCGCCGCGCGTGGTGCCGAACAGTTCAGCCGCTGCCAGCCCTTCGTTCATGACCGCCATGTTGACCGCGACCAGCGGCTTGCCGGCACGGTGGCCGAGCGCGTGGATCGCACGCGCCGCGACTTCCTTGCCGGTGCCGGTTTCGCCCAGCAGCAGCACCGGCAGTTCGGTCGGCGCCACGGTACGGATCAGTTCGCGGACCTGGATGGCGGCGCTGCTCACGCCCAGCAGGCCGGGCACCGGATTGTCGCGCGGCAGCCGGTCGGTCCAGTGGATGCACAGCAGGATCGAGCGGCCCAGTCCGAGCACCACGCCGCTGTCGAGCTGGCCGGGTTCGAGCACGGCCGGCCCCTGCAGTTCGACCCCGTTCACCTCCACCGCCATGCGGCTGTCGGGCGGAATGACGGACAGTCCGCCGCCGGCCGCGCGCGCCAGGCGCAGCGGCTGGCGCGACACGCCGCCATGGCCGAGCCCCAGCCCATCCTTGCCGGGCCGCGCGAACAACGGCAGGAAGCGGCTCACCTCGACGGCCTGGCCGGCATCCGGCTCGAGATACTGTTCGCCGATGCGCGCCAGGTCGGGATGCCAGAGCACGGTCAGCGCCAGGATCGGCGGACCCGCATAGGAAACGCCGCTGAGCGGGGAGGTGAAGGTGTGGTCCGAGTCAAACATTGTCATTCGATTATTTCTACGTGTAAAGGTCAATGTAAAGCGTGACCGTTGACATGTCAATTTGCGCTTCTTGACGGCGGCATCCGCGTTTTTTCGGGCCTGGAAGCCTGTTTCGGCGTGGCACGTGATTTGCAAAACAAAAAGCGACGGCGCGACAGCCGTACCCCTTGTCCGTCGATGCCCCACCCGGCTACGTCACGAACCTTTGATCGACCCGGAATAACAGTGAACTGATGCAGAACGACCTCCTGGCCAAGCCGCCGCCCGCCACCCGGTTCGAAGCCCGCCAGCCCGATGGCGGCGTTGCCCTGCTGTTCTTCATCCGCGGCGGCCACCTGATGCTGGCCAGGCAACCGTTTCATCCGGCCCAGGGCGGGCGGTACCAGGACTTGAGCAGCGGGCGCATCGGCCCACGCGAAGCCTGCACGGATTTCACCAGCGCACTGTCGGTGGCGACGCCCGGCCGCACCCAGATGCTGCACCTGGCGATGGTGGTCAACGACGGCCGCAGCGATTGTTTGTACCTCAGCCTGTCCAACCCGGCGGCGGCGTGGAGCGCGGCGCCGGCCTGGGTGGCATGTCCCTTCGATGCCGGCCTGTCGCCGGCGCGGGTGGTCATTAGCCGGGTCCTGATCGGCGACGCCAGCGACCGCCCCTTCATCGTGGCCGACGTCGTCATCAACCCGGACAGCGCGGCGCCGCGGCGGGTGCGCTATTCGATCGATGCCTGGAGAAGTTTCGGACCGCGCTGGATCGAGCACCGGCTGCCGGTCGACAGCCAGGCGAACGCCCACGCCACCTGCCTCGGGCGCTGCCGCGGCGGCTGGGACGTGGATGGCCTGTATCTCGCCGCGCGCGGCGAACAGGAAGCGCAGTTGCTGTACGCGCCGCTGTACAACCCGTTCAATCCGATGCAGCCGCGCTGGTCGCGCCGCCTCGAGATTCCCGGCAAGCTGGCCGCCGAGGTGATCGCCGCCTGCCGCAACGCCGACAATACGTCCGACCTGTATGTCACGGCGCAAGGCGGGCTGTATTATTTTTCCGCCACCAACCAGAACGAATGCGCGCAGGGGCTGGCGCTCGGGAACGCGCCGGGACTCGAAGACGTGCGCACCCTGTTTGCCGCCAATACGGGCGGCCGCGTGACGCTGTGGGGCCTGAACGGCGCGGGCCAGGCGATCTGTACCAGCGCGCCGCAGGCGTTCGTGGCGGACCCGGCCGCATGGAGCGCACCGGAGGTGGTGTTGTCGAACGTGGCGGCGATCGCGCCGTGCCCGGACCGCGGCACGGCCGACATGGCCTTTTATGCGCGCATGCCGGGCGGCCTGGTCAGGGCGGCCCGGCCGGCCGACAGCCGCCTCTGGCGCTGCGACGACGTCGTCCTGCCGACGCAGGACGACTGAACGTCCGGTCGCCTCAGCGCGAACCGTTGCCGGCCGGCGCGCCGCCATCCGGACCGGCGCCGTGGATGCCCGCATCCGATGCGGCGTCGGGGGCGCCCTGGCGCGTGCCGGGGTTGCCGCCCGCGGCGCTGGCGCCCATGCCGGCCTGGGCATTCTGGCTGGCCTGGTACTGGCCTTCGACACCGCCCGGCAGCGGACCGGTGGCGCTGCCGTGGCTGTTCTGCGGCGCACCCGGCGGGTTGACGTTGCTTTCGGGGTTGGCGTGCTGGAAGTTGGTGTAGACACCCGACGAGGATGCGCCGCTTCCTGCGTTCTGGCGGTTGGCTTGGTCCGCCGGCACGCCGCCCGCCGCGTTGTCCGATGCTTCCTTGCCGGTGGAGCCGGCGCCGCCCTGGTCGGGCACCTTCTGGCCGACGTCGCTGTGACCCCAGTCGTTGTGTTGATTTCCAGCCATCATGATCTCCTTTGCATACATTCAGTAGACATGATGTTAGCCATACGTGGCGCTGTTTTCATCGGCGCGCGCGCCCTACCCTTGTAGGATTTGGCGCAGTAGGTTAGCCGCCGTGCAGGGCCGGGGAACCCTGCTGCCCCGCCAGCGATTGCGGCGACGGCTGCAGCGGCGCCAGCCCGGGCGGCAGCGGCACCCGCACCGGCCTGCTGTGCATGTTCACCGACGACAGCACGTTCTCGGTGATGCCCGCGGCGGCATTCCACACCGGCGCGTCGATGCCTTCGAACACGGTCTTCAATTGCTGGCCCCAGCTGGTGCGCAGCAAGCGGAAATAGGGGTTCTGCTCGTCGATGGTGACGAAGCGCGTGACGGCCAGGCTGCCCTGGTCGTACACCAGCATGTCCAGCGGCAGGCCGACCGCGACGTTCGAGCGCAGCGTCGAATCCATCGAGATCAGGGCGCACTTGGCGGCGTCGTCGAGCGAGGTGCGGGGCGTGATCACGCGGTCGAGGATGGGCTTGCCGTACTTGGCTTCGCCGATCTGGAAATACGGGTTCTCTTCGTGCGACTCGATGAAATTGCCGGCCGAGTAGATGTAGAACAGGCGGCAGCGCTCGTCGCCGATCTGGCCGCCGAAGATCATGCTGATGTTGAAATCGACGCCGAATTCGGCCAGCCTGGCGGCATCGCCCTTGTGCACGCTGCGCACCGCCTCGCCGACGATGCGCGCGGCGGCGTACATGTCGGGCACGTTCCAGATGGTGCTGCCGTCGGCGCCGACATAGCTGGAAATGGTCTGGCGCACGGACTGGGAAATCGACAGGTTGCCTGCGGTCATGAGCACCATCACGCGCTCGCCGGGGTGTTCGAAGACGCTCAGCTTGCGGATGGTGCTGACCTGGTCGATGCCGGCGTTGGTGCGCGAATCGGCCAGGAACACCAGGCCGGCATCCAGGCGCATGCCTACACAATAAGTCATCGCTGGGATTTTCCTAACTGAAAGTTTTATTCTACATGGGTATTTTATGGAGGCACAATCGAGGCTTCGACAGGCGGCGTTCGTTGGCTGTCGCTGTCGCATTCCGCGCACAGGCGGCGCCGATGCGTCGTCGCATCCGGCCGCCGGCCGGCAATCCCCATCGCTCCTCAGGCAGTCACGGGCAGGTCATCCTGTGTATCGACATTGACCGACAATGAAAAGCCGTGCCGGGAAAAGATGAACAAAAAGACACTGTCCTGGCCTGCGGATCGAGCGGCGGCGGTGACGGACAGTCGAAAAGGTGGTGTCCGCTCCAAAGGTCGTGCATAATATGGCGCTTGTCTTCTGTCTTATATAAGACTTGGCCCGCCAGCAAGCTTCCGGACCCGCTATGTGTGTGATCCGGGATCGGTTAGGATCGACGTCTGGCGAGCAGGCCACACATTTCATCACCGAGGAAAATGCGCATGAGCAGCGATCAGACCATCATCTACACCTTGACCGACGAGGCGCCCCTGCTGGCGACCCACGCATTCCTGCCGGTCATCAGCACCTTCACCAAGCCGGCTGGCATCACGATCGAGCAGAGCGACATTTCCGTCGCCGCGCGCATCCTGGCCAACTTCGCCCATGTCCTGACTCCGGAGCAGCGCGTGCCGGACGCCCTGAGCGACCTGGGCAAGAAGACCCTGACGCCGGAAGCCAACATCATCAAGCTGCCGAACATCAGCGCCTCGGTGGGCCAGCTGCAAGCCGCGATCAAGGAATTGCAGGACAAGGGCTACAAGATCCCGGACTACCCTGCGAACCCGCAGAACGACGAAGAAAAAGCCATCAAGGCGCGCTACGGCAAGTGCATCGGCTCCGCCGTGAACCCGGTCCTGCGCGAAGGCAACTCCGACCGCCGCGCCCCGCGCGCCGTCAAGGAATACGCGCGCAAGAACCCGCACTCGATGGCCGAATGGTCACCGGCCTCGCGCACCCACGTGTCGCACATGACCGGTGGCGACTTCTACCATGGTGAAAAGTCGATGACGCTGGACAAGGCGCGCGACGTCAAGATGGAACTGGTCACCAAGAGTGGCCAGACGGTCGTGCTGAAAGAAAAAGTGGCGCTGCAGGACGGCGAGATCATCGATTCGATGTTCATGAGCCGCAAGGCCCTGCTGGCCTTCTACGAACAGCAGATCGAAGACGCGAAGAACACCGGCGTGCTGTTCTCGCTGCACGTCAAGGCGACCATGATGAAGGTCTCGCACCCGATCGTGTTCGGTCACTGCGTGCGTACCTTCTACAAGGAAGCCTTCGAGAAGCATGGCGAACTGTTCGACAGCCTGGGCGTGAACGTCAACAACGGCATGGCCGACCTGTACAACAAGATCGCCACCTTGCCCGATTCGCAGCGCGAAGAGATCATCCGTGACATCCACGCCTGCCAGGAACACCGTCCGGCACTGGCGATGGTCGACTCGGCCAAGGGCATCACCAACTTCCACTCGCCGAACGACGTCATCGTCGACGCGTCGATGCCGGCCATGATCCGCGCCGGCGGCAAGATGTACGGCGCCGATGGCCGCCTGAAGGAAGTCAAGGCAGTCATTCCGGAATCGACTTTTGCGCGCATCTACCAGGAGATCATCAACTTCTGCAAATGGCATGGCGCCTTCGATCCGAAGACCATGGGCACCGTGCCCAACGTCGGCCTGATGGCCCAGCAGGCCGAGGAATACGGCTCGCACGACAAGACCTTCGAGATCCCGGAAGACGGCGTCGCCAACATCACCGACCTCGCCACCGGCGAAGTGCTGATGAGCCAGAACGTCGAGCAGGGCGACCTGTGGCGCATGTGCCAGGTGAAGGACGCGCCGATCCGCGACTGGGTCAAGCTGGCGGTTACCCGCGCGCGCAACTCGGGCATGCCGGCCGTGTTCTGGCTGGACCCGTACCGTCCGCACGAGAATGAGCTGATCAAGAAGGTCAAGACCTATCTGAAGGATCACGATACGTCCGGCCTCGACATCCAGATCATGTCGCAAGTGCGCGCGATGCGCTACACCCTGGAACGCGTGGCGCGCGGCCTGGACACCATCTCGGTGACCGGCAACATCCTGCGCGACTACCTGACCGACCTGTTCCCGATCCTGGAACTGGGCACCAGCGCCAAGATGCTGTCGATCGTCCCGCTGATGGCCGGCGGCGGCATGTACGAAACCGGCGCCGGCGGTTCGGCACCGAAGCACGTGCAGCAGCTGGTCGAGGAAAACCACCTGCGCTGGGATTCGCTGGGCGAGTTCCTGGCGCTCGCCGTGAGCCTGGAAGACATGGGCATCAAGACCGGCAGCAGCAAGGCCAAGGTGCTGGCCAAGACCCTGGACGCCGCCACCGGCAAGCTGCTGGACAACCGCAAGTCGCCGTCGCCGAAGACCGGAGAGCTCGACAACCGCGGCAGCCAGTTCTACCTGTCGCTGTTCTGGGCCCAGGAACTGGCCGCGCAAACCGAGGATGCCGAACTGGCCGCCTTCTTCGCGCCGCTGGCCAAGCAACTGGCCGACAACGAGCAGACGATCGTTGCCGAACTGCTGGCAGTGCAAGGTAAACCGGTCGACATCGGCGGCTACTACAAGCCGGACGATGCCAAGGTGAAAGCCGCGATGCGTCCGAGCGCGACCTTCAACCAGATCCTGGAAGCCGTGGGCGCCTGATCGTCAGGCTGATTTAGTTAGTCAAGGCACGTCGTCCCTGCGCAGGCAGGGACGACGTTTTTGCGTTTACGTATCGTGGATACCGTAATGCACATCATTGCGGTCGTACACCTGCGGTCCTTCCACCAGGTAGGCATCCCAGCCCAGCCGGCCGATGCACTGGTCCGGGGTCATGCGCACGCTGCACACGTCGGCCGCCCGCAACACCAGTTCCACCTCATACTCCAGCGTCACGCCAGTGAACATCGTCACCAGGCTTTTCAAGGCCCTGGCCGCCCGTCCGCCGGGCAGGAAGGCCGTGAAGCCGGCGTGGTCGATCGGACCGATCACCAGGCGCAGGCGCAGATCGCGTTGCCAGACGCGGCCCCCGGCCATGGCGCTGCTGCCCAGCACGGCGGTGGGGTGGCCCAGCACGGTCTGCTGTTCGGGCGGCACCGCATACCAGCAGCCGACGAACTGCTCGGCGCGCACCGGGTGACCGAAATATTCCGACAGCACGCGCGCCATCTGCGGCGCCGACGCCGGCCGGTGGCGGATCGAGGCCGCGAAATAGGCGATCGACTCGTCCAGCACGGCGCCATCGGCGTCGTCGGCCAGGCGCCGGCGCAGCGCCGGGCTGCCCAGGCCGGCCAGGCCGAGCAGCAGCGGCAGGAAGCCATCCCCGCCCTCGCCCTGGCCGACCTGGTATTTCAGGTGCAGCCGGTACTTGCACCAGGCCTGGTAGAACAGCGCCAGCGAGCGGTTCGAAAACGTGTCCAGCAGTGCCCGGGCGCCCTCGTCTTTCTGCCACGCCTGGTGTTCGGCGATCCGTTCGGTGTAGTGCGCCGGCAGCACGCCATGGCCGCCCAGCAGGCCCATGAAGGCCGGGGTAATGCGCACGTAGCGCAGCGTGCCGGCCTGCAGGGCCGCGCCGAGCGTGCGCGCATCCCACCCGCGTTCGCGTCCCAGGTCGCGCGGCTCGGTGCCGATGGCTTCCAGCTGGCTGGCTGGAAAGCCGAGCGAGGTCGAGTTCTGGAAGCGCAGGTAGTTGGCCACCAGGCCTTGCTGCCGCATCCCGTGCCGCTTGAGCCACAGCTCGAGCATGCGCACCGCCTGGAAATACTCGAAGCGCCAGGGTGCCTTGAACAGGCGCTCGATTACAGCAGGCTCGAATCGCCGCTTCGGGGTGAGCATGTGAGTAGATCCTCCCCAGACTTGTTGGACACCACGGTCAGGCGGGTAAAACTGTTGGCATGCACGTACAGCGCCAGGAAACGCTCGACGATGTGGGCGAATGCATGGATGCCGCTGCCGATGAAGGCTTCCTCGTCGATGCTCAGGCGCACGTCGACGCCGCGCACCAGGCAGGTGAAGGGATTGCCCGACAGCCAAGCGCTGCCTGGGCGCTGTTCGATGGCGGCGACGCCGCCGATCTGGCGCTGCGACGATGGCGAGCGCGGCAGGTCGTACAGCGCCAGCATCTCGCGCAAGGCTTCGATTCCGCCGTTGGCCAGGGACAAATGATTCAGCGCCAGGTGGGAAACCAGGCGCCAGTGGGCATTGTGGCCGCGCTCGAAACGGTAGGATGGGCTCGGCTTGCGCAGGAAGCTGATCGCGCGCACGTTCGAGCCGCCTTCGAGGAACAAGTCGCCGCCCTCCTGGCCATAGGGCAGCAGCGATGGCAGATCGCGGTTCGAGCAGGTCAGCGCCAGGTTCAGGGTATCGGTTTCGACCTCGGCCGGGTCGAAGTCGATGTCGACGATCGAGATCTGCGCCTCGAAGCCGGGACTCTTGTCGAGCAGGGTGTCGTCGCGCCGCATGGCCCAGTAATGACCGTTCTGTTCCGGCGTCTGCGCATGCCGCAGCGAATAGAAAGGGCGGAACTGGACGATGGTCTCGCCCTGCGGTGTCTGGCGCACCAGGTGCACCGAGTCGACCGATACGACTTCGTAGGCGAAGGCGCGGCGGGCGTCGGCCAGCACCGGGTAGCTGGCCGTCGTATGCGTCAGCTGGATCGGCTCGCCGCGCTGGCGGAACAAGTTGATGACCGGCGTGCAGCCGAGCAGGAGGTTGTGGGGCGACAGGGTGCCCAGCATGCGCGCCGTGTTCGAATCGGCGCGCACGCCGCCGAGCGCCAGGTGCAGCGTGATGGTCCTGGCGCCGGCCGGCAGCACGGCGGCGAGCGCGGCCAGGTCGATGTCGAAGAAATTGAATTTCTCGGGGAAGCAGAAGTACTCGGTCAGCAAGCGGTAGGCGGCGTGCGAGCGCGCCGGGAAATCGATCAGCGCCTCGTCGTCGTCGAAGCCGGCGGCGTGCACCGGGATCGCCGGCAGTGCGATCCAGCGCCCATTCTGATCGGCTTCGGCCCAGGCCGCCAGGCCGCGCATGAACAGGGCATCGCGCAGCGCCGCGCAGAACGAGGGTTCGCCGTCGATGAACACGCGCACCCTGGCCACGCCGAGCTGGCCGGCGCCGGCCAGCTCGGCGCTGCTGGTCAGGCTCAGGCTCAGGCTGGCGCCGGCGCCCGCCGGCACGCGTACCGCCTCGGGCGCGGCGATCACGGCGGAAAAAGCGGCGCGGCTCAGCGCCAGCGGCGCCACCGTGACCGGATACACGGTGCGGAAGGTGCAGGCCGCGCCGCGCACCGGCCGCGTGTTGAGCTGGGTGCCGCGGGCGACCACGCTGGCGCCGGTCTGCTGTGCGGCCGCGCCGGCACCGTCGAAATGCGCGATCGAGCACGAGGGAAAGGGCCGCAGGTAATGCGGATACAGCACCTCGAACAATGCCTCGGTGAATTGCGGATAGTCGTCGTCGAGGCGCCTGGCGATGCGCGCGTTGAGCAGTGCGAACGATTCGATCATGCGCTCGACGTGCGGGTCCTCGCACACCTCGCCGCTGATC
>Ga0308156_1004096_pt1 | contig 10402 bp, 3 predicted proteins | sample PhyAR2_FD_201041 | JGI IMG/M metagenome (GOLD analysis project Ga0308156, IMG submission 201041) | Phyllosphere microbial communities from UC Gill Tract Community Farm, Albany, California, United States - DLSL A.R2 | ecosystem: Host-associated > Plants > Phyllosphere > Unclassified | place: USA... | reverse complement strand
TATCTCATCCACAAAGGGTACGGGATTGAAAATAGTAGACTAGGAGATTTCTTATCCGATATACAATTACAAGCAATTTATAAACAATGGAAAACTAACACGTTGCTAGCGGGGTATCGTTATAAAAAGAAGACGAAACAAACCATTCAATATGATTTATCACCAGCAGAGACTGCCTCAATTCTTCAAGTTCAAAAATATTTAAAAGAAAACAATCAGATTTATGAAGACTTTATCCTTGATCGACCAGATAGTATTCCTAAGCAAACACTAATCGTACCAATTTATTATCATAAACAGATTTTTGATATGCGAGAGAATACCCAAAAAGCGAATGGCGAAGTCGGCAAGTTCCTATATAAAGAACAAATGTATTTTACAACGGCAACACCACGTCAACTGGTTTTGTTGTTACAAAAATGGATCTTTGCAGGTTTACAGTACGAAGAAATCTGCAAAAGACAGAACATAGCAGCGAATATGATTGTGAGGGCCTATGGTGGGGCAGCTGTTCCCTTGACGGATGCTGAGTCACGAGCGATTGTGTTGCAGTGGGAAAACAATAACGCACAGATTGGCTATACGTATAAGAAGGGGCAAGACAATCGTTTGGGTATCGATATTAAAGAAATCAAAAAGAATCAAGAACAGGAGCATGAAGAAGAAGTTAAGAAAAAGATTGAACGTTTTTTTTCAGAAAATGATTTTAAGCCTACGACACAAACGAATAGCCAGCCAAAAGAAGTGTTACATACTACCGTAGATCGTATAAAGTTAGAGAAAGAAAAACAAAGAGTAGCTAAATTTTTAACTGAAAAAGGCGTAGATTGTGAAACTACGGATGCTGATGCTTTTGCGAAAATAGTCTCAAGTTGGGTACTGCTGGAAGGAGCAAATCAAGAGGTTATAGACATGGTAAAAATGAAACAAATTGCTCAAGTCATCCTTGGTGAGGAAGTAGATGGCGTCATTTCAAATAAAGGCGCAGAAATCACGTTCACGAATTGGTTGTGGGACATGATCGAAAGCAATCATTTAGTTTTGCCTACCACCACTCCCTCTGCGATTGTAGATGAAAAAGCAGAATCTATACCAGCAGTAACAATCAATAAGTGGTTGGATAAGAAAATCATGACACAAGTTGAGACATTTTTTCGTCAAAAAGGCATGTTGTCTACTACCCAAGTAAGCAAAGAAGATGTTTTGTCCGCTATGGGGGAATGGTTTGGACAAACAGGGATGGATGGCAGAGTCTCATCTGAGAAAGTTCAAGCGATAGCAAAAGTTATCCTGAAAGAGTTAAAATTATATGGTGGAAAGCCAGAGGAAGTGATCTCAGATAGGGACGCTGAATTGACCGTAATGAAATGGACAGTTGAAAATGTCCTGGGTACCACAATAGAAGGGTATGCAGCAAAAAAAATCATTGATTCATCTGACCCATCTACATTTACGATCGGCCAGCTTAGGAAGTCATTTTCCGTAGAAGAATTGATAAAAGCAGATCTAATCAACATCCCACCGAAATCTGCCACTCAACAAGTCGATCAAAAAACAGGAAGACAAAATAATATCACTAAACTATGGATTATGTTCATGAATCGAGCACTACCTAATTATTTTCTTAAATCAAGTGAGGTTGGTGACGATGTATTGATCGCTGATTATGATTCTTTAATGCAGATGACTGGCTCTAGAATATTAAAGGATTTAGGGTATCTTGAGAAATTCAATCAGACAGAAATCAAATCAGTAGGTGAACTTTTTTTTGAGAGCTTTAGAGATAAAGGGATTGATACTGTCGAAGAAATTTCTCATCTTTTAGTTCCAGCGACATTGGCTATCGCTCAGTTGGACCCAGATATTCTCAGAGGTCCAATAGCAAAAGGGGACTATCAACAAGTCGCGTTAAGCACCTTTGTCAATTATTTGCAACGTGGCTATTTTGAACTAATAAAAAAGCAAGAAATGGTCAATGACCTTGTCTTATCTTATCAAACAGCAGTAATAAACTGGCGCCAACAATCAGCGCTTGTGGATGAAGTACTGGAAGAGTGCAAAAAACTAGGTATCGCGGTTAGTCTTGCGGGTGGGCAAGTTTATCTCGCTGGCGGAAATCCCTGTCCTGGTCCATGGATTCCACCAGATATCAATGAATGGTATATGCGGTTAACGAAAGCTGTATCTGAATCATTTTATTCATTGGATCAGTTTCTGATACGACTTGCGGTGGATTCATTTCACAAAGATGAGTTGAATTTTATATTTTCATCGGAAAGTCGTATATATGAGGCACAGGCAGTGCTGAGTCATAAAGCAAGGCATTCGGCAAGTGGACCAGGAACGTCAGGTTTTCCACCAGTCTTTTTGGCAAAAGAAGTGGAAGTAGAGACGCTTCTTACCTTAGATGAGACAGATTTATTTGTAGTTATTCTTGGTGGAGAAGAAAGATGCTATGCGTTGAAAAGGCTTGAAAAAGATGGAGGATACAAGCTTTATCGCGTTGATAAAGATCCTATGTCATATCTCCGATATGGACTTTTTAATCGACAAGATCTTTGGAAAAATGAATTTCGAAAATATGGTGATAAAGTTCTGATCAGAGATAAGCCTTATATTTTTAAACTAGAATCGAATCAGAACAAACTTTTATTGAAAGGAAATGCACAGGAGGCGTTTATCAACCATATCAGCGGTAAACACAGGGATAAAGTCTATCGACAACTCTATGATTCAGGAAGAGAGACAACAATGGTTACAAAAATTTGGGATGTTTTCAAGCATCTCATTCCTTTTTACGATTGCGTGGTCGGTAGTATGAATAAAGATATTGGTGAGGCGGTCCCCAGTTGTATGCTCGATGCAGTGTCCTTGATTCCTGTATTGGGTCAAGTCACAGCCCTCAATACGAGATTTGTATTTGGTATGGCAAGAACGATCATGAAACAAGGTGCAGCAGGTATAGTACGTCATAGTACGCGTTTCCTCCCAAGAACATCAGAACTCCGATCAATTGTTGTTAGTGCTATACGTTACGCTGATCCAGGAATAGAATTTCTAAATGATAGTTCACAAGCCCTATTTAAGGGGTTGATACGTTTAAAAAACCAAGCATTTATTAGAAAAGAACTCAAGGAAGTAGTGGCAAAACTTGAAAAATTTGGAATAGAAACCCACGATTGGGCGAAAAGTTATACGCAAGCTACTTTACCAAATAATGGTCCAGAAATACGCGTGAAACGTGTGCAAGATCATTTGTACGTCCCAGTATCAGATTTAAAAAAAGGGACTGTTTATGGAAATCATTTTACATTGCGTGGAACAAAGCTAAGGCTGTTTGAGGGACCGGCAGTTTTTTTTCGCAGACACAAATATTTGGTTAACCGAATTTCAAGGAAGATTCCTAATAGAGATGTAGCTGTAAAAGAACTAAATTTAAATCCTAAAGCTTATGGGGAGGCAACTACATTAACTGTTACTGGAGAAGGAGATTTTCGGCAAACGTTCATTGAAATGAATAAGAAATTAGTGCCTGTCAGAATCAGTACAATTGAGAATCATGGTGTCCGCTATGATATACATGATAGAGGAGCGATATATCCGGTAAACTTTAACGGGATAGAGTGGTATTTTGAAGCAGAAACTAGCCCAACAGTTTCGCTAGCAGTACGTGAGAAGGTAGGAAAGGAATTAAGTCAGTATGAGTCATTACTGACTCCGACTACGCTATCCCCACCGGATGAAAATGGGTTGATGTGGAATTCTGCTGGGCGATCTTATATCAGAATCCAAGAGCAATACCTTCCATTAGTTTTGTTGGACAAGGAAACGAATCGTTACCATTTGGTGAAAAAAAATATTCTTGCACCGATGACCGTATTACGATTGGACACGAATAATGGTGCTTTTCGGTTTGAAACGCCTTTAGAGAAAGCCAATGAAAAATATCCAGGGACTGTCCAATATAATAGCCCTAATTCTCCGCAAGAAGGTATGTCAAAAAAAGAGGATGTAGGGTCAGCTCAGGGAAAGACAGTTGCGCAGAGGAATGAGAATTCATTGTATCCGCCGTATAATACCCTTCCAGAATCCCCAAATAGATGGTGGGGATGGTACGGTATGCTTAATGCAATCGAGTATTCGCCAATGCAAGGCATTTCAAGGTTGGAAGATGAATTAGTTCCGATCAAACCATTGGATCATTTTGTCCCAGAGCCACAAAGAATTGTCTATATCGACGAGGAGAAAGCACAAAAATCGATTTCTGATGAGATTGCCAAAGTATTGTCTTTGAAACCAGATGACCAGTTTCGTGTTTTTTCTGGTTTAGACATAAGTATGGTGCCGGAATCACTTAGACCGTTTATAGAGAAACTTCCTCAAGAATTCAAGAATGCCATAGAAAATTTCAGAATCGTCAAAGATGTGTGTTTAGAATTGTTAAAAGTAGATAAAATCGCAGAAACAGCCGAAGGTCAATACTTAATAAATTTCCTTGACGTGCCACCTTCTGTTCAGCAAGAGAAGATTTTAAAGGAATCGGTAAAGAGACTCCTTTCAATCGCAACCAAGGGTGAACAATTTCTGAGACAATCAGCAGACTGGGGATTTGAAAATATTTGGATCGTTTCGACTGATTTTGTTCTAGATGAGAAGACACATGCCTATTACTCTGTTAGTAATGATAATCCGAAAGCCTATGCCTTTGTATTGAAAGAAGATGCCGAGTGTCGCATCATTATTGTAGCTGATGCTTTCCATAAAAGACCAGAAATTTTACCAGGAATTCAAATAGCAGCGCCTCCAGAGATAACGATCACGCATGAAACCACACATATTGTTTCAGGAACATATGATGTTGTTAAATATGGGCTAACGCTTACTGGATTTTTGCCGAGTGGACAAAATGTGAAAGATGATTTTCTTACAAGATACTCGGGTTTTTTTGAACATCCGAATTTTGATCAATTTGTTACAGGGGTAGCAAAACAACAAAATGCCCCTCGTTTATCTAAAAAAACGGTCGTCAAAGCATTTCAAACAGATGCTATGTTATTTACTAACTTTAAACTGACGGATGCTCAATTACTCGCAACGATTATGAGAGATTTCGCCAATCAAAATGAGTTCTATAACCAACCGCGTGTCAAAAGAGAAACAAAGGAAGAGGGATTGGGAGATGGCAAGCTATTTACTGTGTTAGCAATGATGCAAACAGGTAATTTCTTTGTGTTAGAGCAAACTAAAGATTTAGAAAAGAAGCATGACTTGTCTGAAATGATGCCGACAGGATCTACTCAAATAAGGGATGAAGTAGCGGATTTTGCAAGGATCATAAGTCATGGTAAAAAGATTAATAAAGAGACCAATGCGACAGCAACTTACCAGAAGTCTAACGATGATTTTTCAGTTATACCACCAGATAAAAATGTAGAAAGGAAACAAGTAGTACCAAAAATGCCGACAGAAGCATCTGCTCAAAAAAGAGATAAAGCGGCAGATTTTGCAAGGATCATGAGAGGGGATGAGGATAAAAATGAGTCCCACGATCACCCCCGCGTCAAAAGAGAGACAAAAGAAGAATCGGGAGATGGTAAGCTGTTTCCTGTTGCAACGACAATGAAAACAGGTGATTTTTTAGTGATAGAACAAGATAAACGTTTAGAAAAGAAACAAGTAGTACCAAAAATGTCGACAGAAGTATCTGCTCAAACAAGAGATGGAGCGGTAGATTTTGCAAAGATCATAAGTCATGGCAAAAAGGTTAGTAAAGAGACCAACGCGACAATCACTTACCAGCAGTCTATCGTGAAGGGAAAACAGGTCAGTCTGTAAAACGAATAGTAAAGGACACTAGCCAAAAAAAGATAGCACAGAGATAAGGTATAATTTTACTACTGTAAGTATCAGCTAAAATATGAAGAACAACCTCTTCGATCACTAAGACAGTAAGCATAAAAATGTGCAGTCTTATTTTCGAAGAGGTTACGGATGTTCTCGGCGTTTATTCAGTTCTAAGGTGACAGAAAAAAGTGAATTTACAAGGATTTTTATGTATTATTATTATTATTTAATTTGAAAATCAACGGATAAAGGACGTATTAACAATAGGTTATCGTATGTCGAATAGTAACAATAAAAAAAACAAATTATTGAATACAGTACTCTAAATAAGTGGTTTAATGTTTAGCGAGCACTCTCACTAAATGTTAAAGGAGGAGTATAAATGATTAAATCTGAAATTTTTACCTTGTCTGTCACAATGAGTATGTTATCTAGTGGAGAAGCAAGTGCATTCTCTTTAGCTACTGGTGATATGACTGGATGATATGTTCGAGAAGTATGGGATGACTCATGGAGGGTACATCATGGAAAGCATCACAGAACGAGATGACTAATCGTATGAAGAAATACATCATTCAATTACTAGTTATATTTTCACTTGTATTAGCCTTTATCGGCTTGGTTGAGTTTTTATTGAAAGGAAATAAATCTATACTAACATCAACCAGTGGTTTAGGCTATGTTTTTGGCGTTCCATTTTTATCCGTTAAACCGTTTAAGAATGAAACTAGGATAAGAAAAATCCAATATGCGGTTCTTCTATTCTTGTGTTTTTACTTACCACCTAAAATAGTAAGCTCATTTGAAGTTGAAAGATTTGAGATTACACGTTTTTTGTACGCTAGATTAATGCTTGTAGGAATACTAATTTTATGTGGAGTAACTTTTACTTCGCATAAAAACAAGAAATAAATAATAGCAAATGTTCACTATAAGCAAGCCGAAGAATCCGGAAGTAGGCACAGGTGTTTTCGGCTTCTTCGGCTTGTTTTGTTTTAACCATATTAGATTTTATTTTTTTCAGTCTATCCTTGCATCGCTTCTTCGTTTACAACATTTCTTTGTCTTTTTCGATCGTTTTGGTAATCCCTGTGATGATCGCGGGGATAAACCCAGCTTCTTCTAATGCGACGACACCAGCAACTGTCGTTCCGCCTGGAGAAGATACTTGGTCAACTAATTCCCAAGGATTTTCATCGCTTGCTAGGAACTTTTGACAGGAACCTAAAATCGCTTTGGCTGCAATTTCTGTTGCTGTTTTTTTAGGTAGTCCATGTAAAACACCTGCACGTCCCATTGCATCGATCAACATATAAATAAAAGCAGGGGAGCTTCCAGCTAATCCGATAAATGTACTGAAATCATCTTCTGCTAAAGGATAAACACTGCCAATCGCTTCAAAGATTTGTGTCGCTTGTGTCAACTGTTCATTTGTTGCTGCTTGGTTTTTGCAGATTGCAGAAACACCCGCGCCAACACTCACGTTGACATTGGGCATCACACGAACGATAGCAGCTTCTGGATCAAGTGCTTGTTCTAGTGTTGCAAGCGATTTTCCTGAAGCAATTGAGATAAACAACTGTTGTTTACGATAGTCGCGTAATTCATTTAACACCTGTTCGATGATTTTTGGTTTTACTGCCAAAACAACGATTTCTGCTTTTTCAGCAATCTCTTGATTGGTTTGACAAGCATTGATCCCAACTTTACCAGCAAAGCGTTGAGCATTTTCATAATGACCGCTTGAAACAAAAATATCTTCTTTAGCCACTAGATTATTTGCTAAGATACCGTGAATAATTGCTTGTGCCATATTTCCTGTACCGATAAATCCGATTTTCATGTAATCCTCTCCTTTGATTTTTAGCATAGCTTTCTTTCTCATAATCTGCAAGTCGAGAGACGAACTGTTTTTCCAGCTTACTGCTCAGGTCAAAGTGCTTCTTTCACAACCTTGATAAACGGTGTTCAAAAGCCAGCTCCTTCAATAGTAAGTCAAAACGTGAAAAAATATGAGGAGCTATTTTCCCACGTTCTGCCTTACTACTTGGAGCTTAACGGCTTTTTCACGACCTCGATAAACGGTGTTCAAGAAGCTGACCTTCAACACTAAGCTGAAAAATCAAAAAATATGAGAAGCTATTTTTCGATTTTCCAGCTTATTGCTCAGGTCAAAGCGCTTCTTTCACAACCTAATGCCCAAAGTGGAAAAATCAATGTAAATAAGATAACATGAATGTATATGTTTAGAAAGTCTACAGGTGAGGAAGGGTGCCGGTGAAAAATAAATTACAGATCATGATCCAGTGGGTGAAAGCACATCAGTTGATTTTGAAGCTGATTTTCTTTGGATCGATCCTTGTTTTTGTGGCAAATCAAGTCGCAAACATTGCCCATGGGATGAGTTGGCAAGATGTCTGGCACACGATGGAACAACAAAGTCATGTCACGTTAGCATGGATGATATTAGCAGGTTTGATTGGTGTGATGCCGATGTTACTTTATGATTGGGTAACGATTCGAGTATTGGAAAAACAAGGCAAGCCCAAAATGAGTCGTAAAGACTTTTTGCTATCTGCATGGATCACGAATACGATCAATAACTTGGCAGGATTCGGAGGGATTGTCGGAGCAAGCTTGCGCGCCAGTTTTTATGGCAAGCACACGAATCGAAAAATGGTGTTGGCAACAGTCTCTAAGGTTGCTTTGTTTCTATTGACGGGTCTTTCTATTTGGTCATTAGTGACGTTCATCAATGTCTTCTTTCTTCAAACAGATAGTGTGTTTCGTAGTTATTGGATTTGGTTATTTGGTGGTAGCTTTCTAGCACCGCTTATCTTTTTGTTTGCCTATTTGAAACGTAAAACGCTATTTGCAGAATTTTATCCTAAAGGTTTACTGGGCTTGTTACTGGCTTCCTTTGGACAATGGACTGGTGCCTTAGTGGTTTTCTTGTTGATTGGGCGCTTGATGGCTGTAGATATTTCTGTATGGTCCTTGTACCCTATGTTTATCATTGCCACATTGATTGGGATGTTGACAATGGTACCAGGTGGTGTAGGCACATTTGATGTGCTGATGATCTTAGGAATGAGTCAACTTGGCGTGCGGCAAGATGTTGCACTTGTTTGGTTGCTTTATTATCGTTTGTTCTACTATGTTCTACCATTTCTTTCAGGGATCGTTTTATTTTTGACACACACAGGCGTCAAAATCAATCGATTTTTAGATAATATTCCCCGACTATTTTTTCAAAAAATTGCTCATTTAGTGTTAGTATGTGCCGTTTATTTTGCGGGAATCATGATGGTCTTACTTTCAACGATCACGAATCTTTCGACTGTCAGTCGGTTGTTTCAAATACTCTTACCCTTTTCGTTTGATTTTTTAGATCAGTCATTGAACCTGCTGGTTGGGTTCTTATTGTTAGGGCTAGCTAGAGCTTTAGCGATGAAAGTCAAAAAAGCGTTTATTCCTACTATTGCTTTACTCGCTTTTGGAATCATCAATACTGTAATGCGCACCTTATCATGGGAACTGATTGTTGTATACCTTTTGATTTTATTAGCGGTGTGGTTATCCCGAAAAGAGTTTTATCGTGAAAAGTTCGTCTATTCTTGGGGAGCAATCATATTTGATGCGTGTTTGTTTGGCTTTTTATTTATTGTTTATGCAATCGCAGGCTATCACCGTGGAAGTTTTTGGGTAGGAGATTTAACTGCGAATCGCTTTATTCTCTTTCCATCTGAGGATGTTTGGTTTTCAGGACTGATTGGTTTAGGAATCTCATTACTTGCGTTAGTTGCATTGTACCAATATTTAGCTTCAGAAACAGGGTTTGGTGAACCTCTGGATCAAATGCGTTTAAATCGCCTCTTGACAGCCTATGGTGGAACCGCGGCTAGTCATTATCTGCACTTACCTGGATATACTTATTTTTATTATCAGGAAAATGGTCAAGATAAAGTAGTGTTTGGTTACCAAATCAAAGGAAATAAATGTTTTGTTCTTGGTGATCCGATTGGTGATCCAACGAAGATACGTACAGCTACGCATGAGTTTTTGAAAAAAGCCGATTGTTTTGGCTATGAATTAGCTTTTTATAAAGTATCCGAAAGTTATGTCGTCATGCTTCACGAAGCGGGTTTTCACTTTGCAAAAGTTGGAGAAGCAGCGATTACTAATCTTTCTTCAGACGCGCTTCACTGGCGTACAAAGCAGATCGAATTGCAACGTTTGACGAATGAGGGATACCATTTTACTTGGTATGACCAATTACCTGAAGAGTTGCTCGAACCGATTCAGGAAGTTTCTCAAAAATGGTTGGATGGTTCTCGTGAGAAGCATTTCTCTGTTGGTTATTTTGAGAAAAATTATCTCTTGATGAGTGGTATTGGTATTGTTAGGAAAGAGCAGAAAATCGTTGGGTTCATTACATCTCAACCAATCAATGACCGCCAAGCGGGGTATGATTTATTGCGGTATCTACCGAACCAGCCGAATAGTCTAGGTGATTACTTACTTGCAAATCTACTGGATGTCTATCGCAAAAATGGGT
>Ga0308156_1004095_pt1 | contig 10403 bp, 9 predicted proteins | sample PhyAR2_FD_201041 | JGI IMG/M metagenome (GOLD analysis project Ga0308156, IMG submission 201041) | Phyllosphere microbial communities from UC Gill Tract Community Farm, Albany, California, United States - DLSL A.R2 | ecosystem: Host-associated > Plants > Phyllosphere > Unclassified | place: USA... | reverse complement strand
CGAGAATGGCGACATTCCTCAGTTATCGCGACGGCTTCGTGCGCTTCCTCTCGGGTAATCCCATTTCCGCCGAACTCGCGATTCACGCCTACGTGCGCATCGTGCTCGAGTGGGCCTCCCGCTGGCGGGGCCTCACCCGCGCGACCGAGATGGAGCGCCGGCACCGCGACGAGCCGCTGCCGGGCAAGACCACCTCCGAGGATCAGCGCGCCGGCGCCATCGCCCTGCCCGCCATCGTCGCCGCCGACATCGACGATCTGATGCGACTCCTCGATCAGGAGACCGGCGCCGTCGTGTCGCCGGCCGAGGGGGAGGAGCGCACCGAGCGCGTCCTCTGGCAGCTCTCGCACGCGATCGCGTTCCTCGTCGAGGATCCGACCCTCTCGATCGAGGGGGCCGCCGGGCACGTGTCCGGCGAACTCGACCGGATCGCGGGCGGGCCGCCCGCTCGTCGCCGGGTCTCGCAGATCCACAGCCGTCTCGCGATCGCGGAGGCCGTGACCGAGCTGCGCGAGCTGCTGCTCGCGCGCGGTGCCGACATCCCCGTGTCCGCCCGCGTCGACGCCGACCGGGTCGATCGCCTCCTCGCCGAGGTCCGCCACGCCCTCTCCGCCCCCCCGGGGGTGCCCGTTGACTGACATTGCCGATCGTCCGACCCTGACGACGACCGCGCCGCCCGCTATCGCGGAGCCCACCGAGCACCCCCCGCGCTGCGCCGCGAGCCAGCTGCGAGAGGAGTGGGACGCCGCCGAGGCGCGCGGCTACTTCGCCGCCGCGGTCACGGTGCTGCCGCACTCCGATCAGGCCCGAGGGATCCTGCAGCACCTCGAGGATCTGCTCGACGACGCCGTGGCGGACGAGGGCGTCGAGTCGAGCGCCGCGCGCCGGGTGCTGATCGCCGACCTCACCGAGTACCTGGAGGAGCGGCGCGGGCGCGGGCGCCCCACCATGGCGCGCCTCAACGAGCTGCGCTACAAGATGTCGAGCATCCAGGCCGTGGTGCCCGAGGGCGACCCGGCGATCGAGCGCCGCCGCACCGAGGAGGTTGTGCTGCGCGGGTACGACCCGGCCCAGCGCGACGGGGCGATCGCCGAGCTGCGGCTGATCGTCGATCTATGGGATCCGCACCGCGCCCCCGACCACCTGGCGCTCTCGCGCGCGCTGCGCCTGGCGAGCCTCCTGCGGCTGCGCGGCACATCGCGCGACATCGAGGAGGCACGCCGCCTGACCGACACCGCGATCCAGTGGCGCTCGCGGGTGCACGGCGCCGAGCATCCGCTGACGATCGCGGCGCGCCTCGCCGCGGTCCGCAACGTGCTGGAGCCGCTCGAGGCCCGGCGCGACGAGGGGCCGCTGCGGGCGGGAGCCGCCGACGCGGTCGCGCTCGGCTCCGACATGGCGGCCTCCCTGTACGCGACGGCGGCGCGGGTGCTCGGCGAGCACCATGCCATCTCCGTCGGCACGCTGGCGTGCGTGGCCCGCGCGACCCGGCTCGCCGAGCGTCCCGCCGACGCCCGACTGCACGCCGAGCGCGCCCTCGCGCTGACGGCGGGGCGCGACGAGCGCGCGGATGCCGGCGTTCCGGCGATCCTGCGCTTCGTCATCGCCGATTCCGAGGTGACGGCGGCGGGCTCGCTGCTCGGGCGCCCGGACGGGCTGCAGCGATGGATGCCGCGGCGTGACCCCCGGGTCGGCCGGGCCATCGTGCTGCTCGACGAGGCCAAGGCCGCCATCGGCCACCGCCTCAGCCTCGCGCCGTGGAACGCCCGGATCGACCGCCTGCGGGCGGCCCTCCACTAGCCGGCAGGGTGTTCGCTCAGAGCGAACGGTCCTCGCCGTAGTGGTTCGTCGAGCGGCGCAGCTTCTGCGTCAGATCGCGGAGCCGGCGCAGCTCGTCGTCGTCGAGCACCGACATCCGCTCGGCGATCGCGCGGCCGTGGCGCACCGCGAGCTGCCGGAAGGCCTGCGCACCGTGCTCGGTCGCGGTGATGATGGCTCCGCGTCCATCCGTCGGGTCCGAGCACTTGGTCACCAGCCCGCGGGCGACCATCTTGTCGACCAGGCGCGAGACGCTCGGCTGGCTGATCAGCATGTTCGCGGTGACGTCGCGCAGCCGCGCGGACATCCCCTCGGCGCGCACCACCGTGAGCAGCACGTCGTACTCGGGCTGGCTCAGGTCGGTGCCGTCGAAGTCGGTGGCCATCTCGGCGAACACCTCGTACTGGGCACGGAAGAGGCTCTCCCATGCCTCGACGGCCAGCCTTCGATCTGCCATGACACCAGCGTATCCATGCGCGTCCGGCGCGGCCGATAGCGTGGGCCGCATGTGGGCGAAGCTTTCGCGACCGATCCGGATCCTGACGCAGGCGTGCGCGACCGCGCTGCTGGCGCTCGCCCTCGCCGTGGGGGTGACGACGCCGGCGGTCGCCGACGATGAAGACGACCTGCAGGACTTCACCTTCGACCGCGTGGACAGCGTGATCGAGCTGTCCCGCGACGCCGAGGGCGTCGGGGTCGCGACCATCACCGAGACCTACATCGCGGTCTTCCCGGACGAGGATCAGAACCGCGGACTGCAGCGCCGCATCCCGACCCAGTACGACTGGGTGCCCCTGCACCCGGAGGTCCTCTCGGTGACCGACGAGAGCGGCGAGCCCCGGCCGTTCGAGACCGAGACGGACGACGACCACCTGGTGGTGACCTCCGCCGTCCCCGAGGGCGAGTTCGTGCACGGCGAGCAGACCTACGTGATCACCTACGAGGTCGAGAACGTCGCGAGGGCGATGGACAACGGCGTCGACGAGTTCTACTGGGACATCCTCGGCCACGACTGGGCGCAGCCGATCGGGACGTTCACCGGCGAGATCCGGATCGATCGCGACCTCGCGCCCGCCCTCACCGGCGACATGCGCTGCTATCGCGGCGAGCTGGGCGCGGACGACGAGTGCGACCTCGCGCAGAGCGAGGACGGCGTCGTCACCCTCGAGGTCGCCGACCTGGCGCCGCACGAGGGCGTGACCGTCGCCATCGGCTTCGAGCCCGGCACCTTCACGCCGTTCGACTCGTCGCTGCTCGGCTCGCCCTGGGCCATCGCCCAGATGGGCGGCGCCGCCCTCGGCGCGGTGGCGCTGGTGTGGGCAGGATCCGTGCGTCGCCGGAAGCTCCAGGACGAGCCCGGCCGCCCCGTGGTGATCGCCGAGTACGAGCCGCCCGCCGGCGTCGATGCGGCGACGGCCGCCGCGATCCTGCGCAAGACGTCGAAGATCGTGCCGGCCGAGATCCTCGAGCAGGCCGTCGGTGGCTCTCTGATGATCATCGAGAGCACGGGGGCGTTCGGGCGCGCGAAGTTCACCGCGCAGCTGGTGGACCCCTCCCGCGCCGACGAGAACGGCCGCATCATCCTGCAGGGCCTGTTCGGCGACGACCTGCGCCCCGGGGCGACGTTCGAGTTCGGCTCGACCAGCACCCGCTTCGGCAAGGCCGCCCAGAGCCTGCACACCTGGGCCACCGCGCGCGACAAGCAGCTGCGCCGTCCCAGCGGCCTCAGCAGGATCGGCCAGGGGCCGATGATCTTGTTCGCCGTGGCCTTCTCGATCGCGGTGCCCGCCGGCATCGCGGCCCTGATGGGATTCGTGACGCCGCTGGTGCCGATCCTGCTGCTGGTGTTCGTCTTCCTCGGGCTGTTCGCGGTGCTGCTCATCCTCGGACGCTCGCCGCTCACGCGCGACGGCGCCGAGATCCGCGACCACCTGCAGGGCCTCCGCGAGTTCATCGCGTGGGCCGAGGAGGACAGGATCCGCATGCTGCAGTCGCCCGGCGGTGCGGAGCGTCGGCCGGTCGACACCGCCGATCCGCGGCAGATGCTCGTGCTGTACGAGCGCCTGCTGCCGTTCGCCGTGGTGTTCGGGCAGGAGCGGCAGTGGGCCGAGCGGCTCACCGCGTTCTACCCGAACGGCGTGCCCGACTGGTACGCCGGGTCCGGCCCGCTCAACGCGGTCGCCTTCTCGGCGGGGATCAGCTCGCTCTCCAGCACCGCCGTCTCGTCGAGCGTCTCGAGCTCGTCGGGCGGGTCGTCGGGCGGCGGCTTCTCCGGCGGCGGGGGCGGCGGGGGCGGGGGCGGCGGCGTCTGAGCCGGCTCAGGGCCGCCCATCGCCCGGGCGCACCAGGCCCGAGTCGTAGGCGAAGACCACCGCGTGCACACGATCGCGGAGGCCGAGCTTGGACAGGATCCGGCTCACGTGGCTCTTCGTCGTCTGCTCCGACACATACAGGCGCGCGGCGATCTCGGCATTGGAGAGGCCACCGGCGATGAGGGCGAACACCTCGCGCTCTCGGTCGGTGAGCGCCGACAGCAGGTGCGACGGCGCGGCGCGGCGCTCGGGCGCCCCGATGAACTCCTCGATCAGGGTGCGCGTCACGCTCGGGGCGAGCAGGGCGTCGCCGGCGGCCACCGTCCGCACGGCGCCGATCAGCTCGTCCGGCGTCGCGTCCTTCAGCAGGAACCCGCTGGCACCGGCCCGCAGCGCGGAGAAGACGTAGTCGTCGATGTCGAACGTGGTGAGCATAAGGATCCGCGGCCGGTGCGCCGAGAGCTGGTCGTTCATGATCGCCGCCGTCGCGTCGATGCCGTTCATGCCGGGCATACGCACGTCCATGAGCACAACGTCGGGTCGCAGGCTGCAGGTCCGCGAGACCGCGCTCGCGCCGTCCTCCGCCTCGCCCGCCACCTCGATGTCGGGCTGCGCGCTGAGGATCGCGCCGAGGCCCACGCGGAACATCTGCTGGTCGTCGACGACGAGCACCCGGATCGTCATGCCTGCTCCTCCCGGTACGGGGCGGCGTGGGGCACCCGCGCCTCGACGACGTAGCCGCCGTTCTCGTCCGGCCCGTGCGCGAGCGATCCGGACACCGACGTCAGCCGTTCGCGCATGCCGCGCAGGCCGTGGCCGCCGGACTCGGAGGGCGGCAGGGCCGCGGCCCCGGGGCCGTTCGCGACGCGCAGCAGGATCTCGTCGCCGGTGCGCCTCAGCGTCACCGTGACGTCGGCGCCGCGCGCGTGACGCACCGCGTTGCTCAGCGACTCCTGCGCGACCCGGTACAGCGCGAGCTGGACGGGGGCGGGCGGGGCAGGCTCGACCGGATCGAGGGTGGCGTCGATCGTTGTGCCGGCGGCGCGCGTCGCCTCGATCAGCGAGGGCAGCGCGTCGAGATCGGGCTGCGGCGCGGTGAGCACGCCGTCCTCGTCGCGCAGCACGCCGAGGAGGCCGCGCATCTCGCGGAGGGCGTCGCGGGCCTGCTCGGCGATGCCGTCGAACTCGGCGGCGGCGCGCTCGTCGAGGCCCTCGATGCGGTAGCGGGCCGACGTCGCCCGCATGTGCACGACCGACATGCCGTGGGCGACGACGTCGTGCATCTCGCGGGCGATGCGCCCGCGCTCGGCGGCCCATGCGACGCGGGCGCGCTCGAGCTCGGTCTCGTGCTGCGCCGTGCGCACCTGGCGCAGCAGCAGCCCCACGATGGCGCCCGTCAGCGCCGCGAGCGCCGTGATGCTCGCGCCGACGATGAGGTCGTTGCCCGCATCCGTGTCGTCGCGCTGCAGCGTGATGACGCCCGCGAGCAGCGCCGCGCCTCCCATCGCCGCCACCCACGTGACCACCTGCAGTCGCCAGTGCGCGTGCAGCCCCAGCAGGACGAGGAGGGCGCTGAGGGCGATCATGCTGATGACGCTCAGGGGCCATGGCGCGAGCGACGGCGCCGATCCGAGCGCGATGCCGAAGAGGGCGACAACGTGGACGAGCGCCCCGAGCCACGGGGACAGTGCGGCGAGCAGGATGCTGCCGCCCTGGGCGATGCCGAGGATGAGGGCGAACGGCACCCAGAGGCCGTGGACCGCGCTGTGCACCGGGATGCCGACCGCGGCCACGGCGGTGGCGACGATGCCCCAGGCGATCCAGTCGGCGCGGCCGAGGGCGCGCGCCGGCGGGCTCCAGATCGCACGGCTCCAGGTCGGGTTCACACCGACACCTCCTCGGTGCGGGCCTCTTCGGGGGCGGGGGCGGTCTCGGGGGTCTTCCGGCGGGCGCGCCGCACCAGGCGCAGCACGGCATCGACCGCGACGCCGAGGGTCATCGAGATGATGACCGCGGCCACCGCCGAGACCAGCGGGGTGTGCGGGAACCAGGCGGAGGCGACCGCCGAGATCAGCAGGCACATGACGGCCCAGCTGACGGCCGCGATGGCGCTGAAGGCGGCGAACCGGCGATAGGGCATACGCGTCGCTCCCGCCATCGTGTTCACCGCCACCCGTCCGATCGGCACGTACCGAGCCGTGAGGATGAGCGTAGCCGGGCGCCTCTCGAGCTGGCGCGCGGCCCAGCCCATCGCGCGGCGCGGCCCGGGGCGGCGCATCCAGGCGAAGCGGTCGGTGCCCACGCGCCGGCCGATCAGGTAGGCGGTGCTGTCGCCGACGAACGCCCCGGCGGCTGCGGCGAGGATGACCACCCCCAGCGTCAGCGGCTCACCGCCGGTCGAGAGCGCCAGGGCTCCGGCCGCCACAACGGAGGTCTCGCTCGGCACGGGCGGGAAGAAGCCGTCGATCACGCAGGCCGCGAACACGATCAGCGGCATCAGCGGCGACGAGATCGCGTCGGTCAGGAAGGCGGTGATGGCATCCATGGGGTGGGGGATCCTCTCGGTCTCCCGAACGCTACGGACGGTGACCGCACCGGGGCATCGTCCTGCAGAGCCATCCGGCCCCCTACTCGAGAGGGATATCCGCCGGACCCCGGGCGGGATGCGCCGCGGCAGGGCGGCCCGCCACGCTCGTCCGCGGCGGGCCGCCCGGCCCCCGGAAGGGCAGGACATGACGCTGCAGGACACCCCGGTCGACAGGATCAGCGCGCCCGCGGATCGACGCACGCCGCCCTCGCGGGACACCGCGGTCGACGCCGCGCGCGCCGCGTGCCTGGTGATCGTGGTCGCGCTCCACGCGATGATGGCGGGCGTCGGCGGCACGGCCGCGGCACCGGTGCTCGAGAACGCCATGGAGCGCTGGCCCGGCTTCGCCCCGATCACGTGGGTGGTGCAGGTGATGCCGCTGTTCTTCGTGCTGGGCGGGTTCTCGGCCTTCACGCAGTGGACGCGGCTGCGCCGGCGCGGTGGGACGGCCGCGGCGTATGTGGCGTCGCGCGTGCGTCGCCTGCTGCCTCCCGCGCTGGGGGCGATCGCGGCGACAGCGATCCTGCTGGTCGCCCTGCGCGCGTCCGGGGTGCCCGAGGCGGTGGTGGGCGAGGCGGGCTTCCGGCTCGGGCAGCCGCTGTGGTTCCTCGGCGTGTACCTGCTCTGCACGGGCCTCGTGCCGGTGATGGCGGCCGCGCATCGCCGCAGCCCCCTCCTCGTGCTGGGGGCCCTCGCCGCCGCCGCGATGGCCGTCGACGTGGCCCGGCTCGCGACCGGGGTCGAGGTCATCGGGTTCGCGAACCTTCTGTTCGTCTGGCTGCTCGCGCAGCAGCTCGGCTTCCTCCTCGCCGACGGCACGATGGATCGGCTCCGCCCCGAGGCGATCCGGCGCATCGGAGCGGGGGCCCTCGCCGCCGCGCTCGTGCTGTGCGCCTGCGGCCTCGCGCCGTTCGACCTGTTCGCCGCGCTCAACCCGCCGTCGGTCGTGCTCGCGGTGCTCGGGTTGGCGCAGCTGTGCGCCTTCGCGCTGGTGCGGCCGCTGCTGCGCCGGGTGGCCGGAGGTCGCGCCGCCGCACGGGCCATCGCGGCGATCAACCGCCGCGCGATGACGATCTACTCCTGGCACATGCTGGTGCTGATCCTGCTCGCGGGGATCCTGCTCGTGAGCGGCACGACCCTGCCCGATCCGCTCGCCGCCGCCTGGTGGGGGAGCCGGCCGCTGTGGCTCGCGGCGGTGGCCATCGGCGTGATCGCCGTGGCGCGCGCGGCGGGCGGGCTCGAGGACGGGAACCGCGAACACCGCGCGTCGGCCGTTCCCGCGCGCACGGCGGCGGGCCTTCTCGCCGCGGCCGCGGCGGTGCTGCTGATCCTGGTCGCGGGGCGCGAACCGCTGGTGTGGGCGGTCGCCGCGGGGGTCATGGCCGTGGTGCTGCGAGCGGGCCCGGGCAGCAAGAGAGCCCTGTCGGAGAGGCATCCGACAGGGCTCCTGTCCCTTGCACCAAGAGTGTCCTGCAATCACATGACCGGGGCTGCCACAGCAAAACAGCTGGCCGGTGAAAAGGACTCTATAACGACGCGATAACGACGCGCAAGCGGTTTCCGTTATTTTTTCGTGACTCGATATTCCGGGCCGTGATCACCGGTCCGAGGGCCGCGCTCGGAGGCGACAGGGCTCGGACTCGGGGGCCGCCGGTGCGTGAGGGCAGAGACCGAGCGGCGAGTTGCCGCCCCGAGCGCGCGATACCCCCTAGGGGTATGTAGCATGGGGGTGCGCACACGCGCTCTCCATCTCAGCGAAGGGACGCCACCATGACGATCCAACGAGTCGAGCTCGGCCTCACCGGCACGAGCGCGGACGCCGCCGGCTGCGCGTGCTGCGCGGCACCCGAGACCTCCGTCGACGAGCAGATGCCCGCCTCGGCCGCCGTGACGACCACGCTGCAGGTCGACGGCATGACGTGCGCGCACTGCGTGGCGAGCGTCACCGAGGAGCTCTCCGCCGTGCCGGGAGTGGAGGCTGTGTCGGTCGCGCTCGCCGCGGGAGCGACCTCGACCGTCACGATCAGCGGGCCCGTGTCGCCCGACCCCGAGGCGCTGCGGGCCGCCGTCGCCGAGGCCGGCTACAGCGTCAGCGGCATCTCGGCCTGAGCCGCCGGGTCCCGGGTCCAGGAGCCTGGGCCCCGCGAATCGTCGTCAGTCGGCGGACAGGGCGAGGAGCTCGCCGAGATCGTGCTGCGCCGCGGCGATGCGAGCGGCGGCCTCGGCGTCTCCGCGTGAGATCGCCTCCTCCAGCGCGGCCAGCCGCGCGCGCACGTGGGCGCGCACGGCATCGCCGTCGTCGATCTGGCGGAGGTTGTGCTCGACCGCGATGTGCACATCGGACAGCAGATCGTTCAGGTACCGGTTGCCGGACAGCTCGCCGAGGTGGCGGTAGACGCGCTGCGCCGTCGCGACGGCGTGGGCGCCCCCGTCGATCTCCGCGAGGACATCCGCGACGACGGCGCGCGCGGCGGCGGAGCCTTCCGCGTCGAGGCGCGGGACGACGAGCACCACGATCGACGAGGCCTGGCAGGCGGCGAACTCGAGGGTCTGCTGCACGATCTCCGGGGTGACCTCGGCGACGCGGGTGTACCGGCTGGCGGCCATGTCGATCAGGCCGATGCGCTGCAGGCGCTGGAGCGCCTCCCGGACGGGCATGCGCGAGACGCCGAGCTGCGCGGCGATGGCGTTGTCGCGGACGATGGATCCGGGCGCGAGGGTGCCGTCCAGGATCGCTCCGGCGACGCGCTCGAAGACGATCTCCGCGAGGCGGGTGGCCTGCACGGTCACGGGTGCCAGTTGCACGGTCATGCTGTCTTCCTCCTGTGCCACGCCGGGCGCGGTCGTGCCGGTGGTGCCGGCCTGGCCGACGGGCGACGGGACATCCGGCAGGGCTGTCCCCGTCGGGCACCTCCCCACGGGCCCGAACCGGAGCGTCGAGGCCTGGGGAGGCTTCTCGACCCTGTGGACCGACCTTAGGCGGCTGCGACGCAGACGAGACGCCGGATCATCCGCCGCATCACCCGCGCGTTCACCCGCTGTTCACGCCGGTGAGCGGCGCTTCAGTGCCCGAGACGCGCCCGTGCCGCGCGGATCAGCTGGCCGCGTCCGGACACACCGGCCTTCCGGTACAGCGCCGACAGCTGGGTCTTGATCGTGTTCGGCGAGACCTCCAGCAGCTCGGCCAGCTCGGCCACCCTGAGCGTCGGATGCGCGATGAGGGTCCGCAGCAGCCGCGCCTCCCTCTGGGTGAGCCGGCCGGTCAGCGGTCCGGGCGACGTCGCGATGACGCGCGAGCGGGTGACCTTCGACACGACCTCCGGGGGCTCGTCCCCGTAGGTCGCCGTGGTCAGGCGCTCGAGCTCGGCGGGCGGGATCACCGTGAACGCGACGGGCGCGCTGTGCACCTTGGCAAGCGCCACAGCATCGCGGAACCGCCGGGCCGCGCCCTCTCGGTCGCCGAGGTTGAGGCGCGCGAGCGCCGCGAGCACACCCTTCTCGGCCCGGATCCGCGGCCAGCGGTCGACGGCGTCCGGCGTCTCGGTGGCGTCGACCTCGGCCGCGTGGAAGTCGCCGCGCATCAGGTGAGCCGCCGCCCGGTACACATCGAGCAGCGGGCGCAGGTCGCCGGCATCGCGGGTGTCGAGCAGCATCAGGGCGCGCTCGGGTCGCCCCGCGATCAGATG
>Ga0308156_1004093_pt1 | contig 10408 bp, 9 predicted proteins | sample PhyAR2_FD_201041 | JGI IMG/M metagenome (GOLD analysis project Ga0308156, IMG submission 201041) | Phyllosphere microbial communities from UC Gill Tract Community Farm, Albany, California, United States - DLSL A.R2 | ecosystem: Host-associated > Plants > Phyllosphere > Unclassified | place: USA... | reverse complement strand
GCGTCAGGCATCACGTCATCAACTACGCCCCTCCGGTAATGCGTGCCGTTCATGTACACATCAACGCGGGCGGCAGGCGTAAATTCCCAACAACCGGGCTCAATGCCTTGCCGTTCTTGGTTCTGCCCTTCAATCATGTACAACGCACCTTCCTATCACGTCCGGGAATAGTTCGGATTCAGGCGGGCAATCAACTCACCGCAACGATCCACCCAAAGAGTCTGTAGGCGCCCATGGACGGTCGGTTCTCCTTAGTCCTTGCTGCTGAAGGCAGCGTCGAAGCTGGTTTGGGAGGCGGGGAAGTCGTATTTCTTCAGGGCGGTGAGGGCTTCGGGGGCGCCGTGGAGGCGGTCCATGCCGGCGTCTTCCCATTCGATGCTGATGGGGCCCTCATAGCCGATGGCGGCCAGTGCCCGGAAGGAGGCTTCCCAGGGGACGTCGCCGCGTCCGGCGGAGACGAAGTCCCAGCCGCGGCGGGGATCGCCCCAGGCCAGGTGGGAGCCCAGGACGGTGTTCCGGCCGGTCTGGCGGATCTTGGTGTCCTTGCAGTCGACGTGGTAGATCCGGTCCTTGAAATCCCAGATAAAGGACACGGGGTCGATGCCCTGCCACATCATGTGCGAGGGGTCCCAGTTCAGGCCGAACGCTTCCCTGTGGCCGATCGCTTCGAGGGTGCGGACGGTGGTCCAGTAGTCGTAGGCGATCTCGGAGGGGTGCACTTCGTGGGCGAACCGGACCCCGCATTCGTCGAAGACGTCCAGGATGGGGTTCCAGCGGTCCGCGAAGTCCTGGTAGCCGGCATCGATGACTTTTTCGGGGACGGGCGGGAACATGGCCACGTACTGCCAGATGGAGGAGCCGGTGAAGCCAACGACGGTGTCCACGCCGAGTGCCCTGGCGAGCCGGGCGGTGTGCTTCATCTCCTCGGCGGCACGCTGGCGGACGCCTTCGGGGTTGCCGTCGCCCCAGACTTTGGATCCGACGATGGCCTGGTGGCGGAAGTCGATGGGGTCATCGCACACGGCCTGGCCCTTGAGGTGGTTGGAGATGGCCCAGACCTTGAGGTTGTACTTCTCCAGGACCGCGAGTTTGGACTCCACGTAGCCGGGTTCGTCCCAGCGCCAGGCGTCCAGGTGGTCGCCGGAGACGGCGATTTCCAGTCCGTCGTAGCCCCAGCCGGAGGCGAGTTTGGCGACTTCTTCGAAGGGCAGGTCGGCCCACTGGCCGGTGAACAGGGTGAAGGGGCGGGGCATGCAGGGCTCCTTGAAGATAAGGGTGCTAGTGGCGGACGACGGTGAGGGTGCTTTTGTTGGCGGCGGATTCCTCCACGGCGTCCAGGACGTACTGGACGTTCAGTCCTTCTTCGAACGACGGCGAGGGCTGGGTTCCGTCCTTGATGGCCAGCAGGAAGTCGCGGACCTGGTGGGTGAAGGTGTGTTCCCAGCCGATGATGTGGCCCTGCGGCCACCACGCGTCCAGGTAGGGGTGCTCGGGTTCATTGACCAGGATCCGGCGGAAACCCTGCTCACGGGCCGGGGCGGTGGCGTCCAGGAATCCGAGTTCGTTCAGGTTTTCCAGGTCGAAGAGGAGGCTGCCCTTGTCGCCGTAGACCTCGATCTGGAGCGAGTTTTTCCTGCCGGTGGCCACGCGGGAGACTTCGACTGAGGCGATGGCTCCGGAGGTGAGGGACAGCGTGGCCCAGGCGGCGTCGTCGACCGTTACATCTTCCGTGCCGTCCGCTCCGGGGCGGCGGGGGACGAAGGTGTTGAGCCGGCCGCTGACCTCGGTGACCTGGTCACCCAGGAGGAAGAGGACCTGGTCGATGGCGTGGCTGGCGATGTCCCCGAGCGCGCCGGAGCCGGCGGTTTCCTTCCGCAGCCGCCAGGTCATGGGCGCCTGGGCGTCGGCGAGCCAGTCCTGCAGGTACGCGGCGCGGACGTGCCGGACCGTGCCCAGGCGGCCCTCGGCGATCAGTTCCCGGGCCAGGGCCAGGGCCGGGACGCGGCGGTAATTGAAGCCGATCATCGACTGCACCCCGTTGGCCCGGGCCTTGGCCGCGGCGGCGGTCATGAGTTCGGCCTCGGCCAGGGTGTTGGCCAGCGGTTTTTCCACCAGGACGTGTTTGCCTGCCTCAAGCGCGGCGACGGCGATCTCGGCGTGCATCCAGCCTGGGGCGCAGATGTCGACGATGTCGATGTCATCGCGGGTGATCACAGTGCGCCAGTCCGTGGCTGACTCGGCCCAGCCGTACTTGGCCGCGGCTTCCGCCACGGCGCCCGCGTCCCGGCCCACCAGGACCTTCTGCTCGAAGGCCGGGACGTCGAAGAAGCTGGCCACGTTCCGCCACGCGTTGGAGTGGGCCTTGCCCATGAAGGCGTAACCGATGGCCGCCACCCCCAAAGGGCGGGAGGCCGGTGGTTCGGTCGGGTGTGCGGGTGCGGTCATGATGCGTTCCTGCGTGCTTCCTGCTGGCTGGACTACGTGCTGGATTACTTGCTGGATCCGAGGGTGGCGGTTTCCGGCGCCCAGTCCTCGGGGATGGGGGAGGATGCGGGGGCCGAACTTTCGACGTCCACGAACGTGCCCGAATCGACGGACTCCGAGATGGAGACCATCGTGTCCAGGACGTGGTAGGCCAGTTCACCCGTGGCGCGGTGCGGAACCCCGGCGCGGATGGAGCGGGCCATGTCCAGGACACCCATGCCGCGGCCGTTGGCCGGGCCCGTGGCGGGAACGGTGGTCCAGTCCTCGTCGCCGGCGCGCCAAAGCTTGATGTCGCCGGTGAAGTAGTTGGGGTCCGGCAGCGAGATGGTGGCTTCGGTTCCGGTGATCTCCACGAAGCCCATCCGGGTCCGGGGGGACTCGAAGGAGAAGACGCTGTGCGAGGAGGCGCCGGATTCGAACTGCGCCATCGCGGAGACATGGGTGGGCACCTCGACGGTGAACTCCTCGCCTGCCTTGGGCCCCGAACCGATCACGCGCACGTCCTTGGCCTTGGACCCGACGGCGGCCACGTTGCGGATGGAGCCGAAGGCCTGGACCAGGGTGGTGAGGTAGTACGGGCCCATGTCGAACAGCGGGCCGGCACCGTGCTGGAAGAGGAAAGCCGGGTTGGGGTGCCAGGATTCCGGGCCCGGGGTTTGGAACGTGGTCATCGCGGTCAGCGGCGTACCGATGTCGCCGCGCTGGATCAGCCGCAGGGCCGTTTGGATCCCGGCGCCGAGGAAGGTGTCCGGGGCGCAGCCCAGGCGGATGCCGGCGGCGTCGGCGGTCTTGAGCAGGCCCAGACCGGATTCGCGGTCCAGGGAGAACGGCTTTTCCGTCCAGACGTGCTTTCCGGCGTTGACGGCGGCGGTGGCCACTTCCACGTGGGCGGCGGGGATGGTGAGGTTGACGATGATTTCGACGTCGGGGTGGTTCAGGGCCTTGTCCACTCCGCCCCACTCGGGGATGCCATATTCCTTGGCGCGGGCCTCGGCTGCTTCCTCGAAGAGGTCGGCGATCACGTGGACCGTGAGGTCCGGGAACGCGGTGAGGTTGTCCAGGTACTGCTTGCTGATCACGCCGGCGCCGATGACGCCGACGCCCACCGGGCCGCTGCGGGCGGGCTTGGCTGCTGGGGTGCTCACGCGTTGGCTCCTTCGTTGCTGTTGGCGTTGTCGTTGTCGTTCAGGAAGGCCAGGCTCTCGGCGATGCCTTCGAAGATGTCCCCGGAGTAGTCGTCGAACTCCACCACGCCCACCTCCAGGGCCTTTGCCGCGGCAATAACGTCCATGACCGGCACCTTGCCCTGGCCTGCCGGCTGCTGGGCCTTGTTGTCCCGGTTCAGGGGGCCGTCCTTGATGTGGATGAACTTCACCCGGTCACCGAGCTTGGTGAGGATGTCCACGGGGTCCTGGCCGCCGACGGCCACCCAGTAGGTATCCACTTCCAGGACCAGTTCCGGATCCAGCAGGGACTCGAAGTACTCCAGGGCGGTGCGGCCCTCGATGATGGACTCCAGCTCCCACGCATGGTTGTGGTAGCCGACGCGGATGCCGTACTCCGCACCCTTCTTCGCGGCCGCGTTGAGCTTTGCGGCCGTGGCCTGGATGTCTTCGGCCTTCTGCCAGTGCTCGGCCGGCAGGAACGGATCGATGACCGTGGTGATGCCCAGTTCCTTGGCCGCTGCGAAGATTTCGTCCTGGTCCTGGCTCATGAGCGGCGCGTGGCCGGACGGGGCGGTGAGGCCGTTTTCCTTCAGGGCGGCGCCGAGTTCCTTTGCCGTGGCAACGAAGTTGTAGGGCTCAACCTGGGTGTACCCGATCTCCGCCACCTTCTTGATGGTGCCCGGAAGATCCTCCGAGATGGCGTTGCGGAGGGTGTACAGCTGCAGTGAATACGACATAGGTTTCCTAAGATTATTACTGGACGATGTGGCCCTAGGTGCCGGAACTCTTGGGCAAGGGTGAGTGCCCCGGCCTGTGACCGGAGCACTCACCCTTCAGGAATCCGCTGAGGTGTGTTCAGCGGACGTTTGCGTTAGACGTTGGCGAAGTATGCTTCGATAGCTTCGATGTCTACGCTGCTGTCGGGACGGTAGCCCAGGTTGGCATAGTGCTTCTTGCGGGCGGCCATGTCAGCCAGAAGGATGGCACGGGCGTGAACCGCAACTTCCTGTGCCACGTGTGCGGGCACGACGACGACACCGTCGTCATCGGCCCCTACGATGTCCCCGGGGTTGACCTGGACGCCGCCGCAGGCGATGGTGGTCTGCGTTTCGATGGCCTGGATTCGTCCGGGAATGATGGTGCGTCCGCGGTGGCGGGCTACGACGGGGCTGCGCTGGGCTGCTACTTCAGCGGTGTCCCGGCAATAACCGTCGGTGATGATGCCGACGGCTCCGCCGAGGACCGTTGCCATGGCGTTTTCTGAACCCCAGAAACCGACTTCGGGTCCGCCGCCGGCGTCCATGACCACGACGTGGCCCGGCTTGAGGTCTTCGGGAAGGCGGGCGTGTGAGGTTTCGGCGAACCAGCGGCCGTGGGCGGCAACGATGTCTTCGGTGGTATCCAGCTTCCACATGGGCTTGTTGGAGGGTACGCAGCGAATGGTCGCCGCTTCCCCCCAGAAGTTCATTCCCAGCCACAGCGGGCGGACTTCGGGGTCCATCAGGCCAATGTTGAAGTAACCGATGCCGTCGAGGGCGTCGACTACGTCGCAGACGCGCAAGTGCTGGTAGAGGCTTCCGAGGTTCTCGGGATCGGCCTGGGCGTAGGTGAAGGGCGTGTGGGCGGTGGTAGTCATTGCGGAAATGCTCCTTGTTCTGATTCTTGTTGTGCTTGGTTTGTGGAGGACATCTATTGGATTAGCTGGTTTCGGCGGGCACGTGGAGTGAGTACCATGCCTCCGCGGTGCCGCCCATGAGCAGGGCTTGATCGGCTTCTTCCGGGAAGACATCCCGGACAACGGTCAGCAGATCCTGCCAGGCCCGCTGATAGTCGGCTTTGAGCAGGATGACGGGCCAGTTGCTGGCCATCATGAGTCGGGACGCGCCGAAGTGCTCGGATACCCATTTGACGTACGGGACCAGGTCCTCGCGCTGCCACGAGTTCCATCGGGTGAGCACGTCAATGCCTACCGAGACTTTCACCGCGATCCCGGGACAGTCTGAGAGATCTTTGAGGTGCTCGGCCCAGGGGTGCCATCCGTGGGTGTCCAGCGGAGGGCGGCCAAGGTGGTCCACGACGATGCGAAGCTCGGGCACAGCCGCGGCCAGCTTGAGCACGGCGCGGATTTGGTCGGATGTAACGGGGACGACGTCCCACGCGAGTCCGCGTCGAGCGATTTCCCGGAAAAGGGAAATGGATTCTTCGCTGCTCAGCCATTCCAGAGGGTCTTGGGCGATGAGTGTGCGTACGCCGCAGACCTTGAACGGGTTAATCCGGTCCAGTTCGGCGAGGGCAGCGGCTGGCTCTGCGAGAGGCAGCCATGCCACAACGCCGGCCACAAGCTCGCTCTTGGCATATTCGGCGAGCCGGTCATTCTCGGCGGGTTCATCCACGGACTGCATGAGAACTGTCGCGTCGATGTTGGCCCTTTTCAGCTCTGTTTCCAGGTCTTCGGGGCCGAAGTCTGCTTCCAGCGCGGCGTGGGCGTCGGTCCGCCATGGCTGCTCCTGGGCAGCGGTTCGCCAGAAGTGGTGATGCGCATCAATGGTGCGGCTCACGTTATTGTCCTTTCCAGACAGGGTGTCGGTGTTCGAGGAAGGCTCGGACTCCTTCTTGAAAATCGTCACTGCCGTAGCAGAGTTGGAGGAGATCATCGGATGGGACAGTGGGTGCCGCTTGTTCAATCCGCTGGCTGATTTCCTTAATGGACGCGAGAGTCAGCGGTGCCGATGTCGTAATCCGTTTCAGCAATTTCTTGAGTTCACCGTCGATCTCACCAGCGCGGTAAACCCGGTGCACAAACCCTGCAGTCTGGGCGTCCTGGGCTGAAAGCATGGTTGCTGTCAGCAGCATGGCCATGGTCCTGTTGATACCGAACCTGCTCTGGAGCCGGCCGATAACCGGTGCTGGCAAGCAGTTGCCCAGCGTCCGGGCTATCGGAGCTCCGAAGACCGACTCGGGTGTGGCCAGGACGATGTCGCACGCAGCCGCAACGGCCAGTCCGGCTCCTACGGCCGGGCCCTCCACGACGGCAATGGTCGGGACTTTGATCGCTGAGAGGCCTTCAAGGACGGCACCGATACGGTGTTCGTAGGCTACGCCCTGCTCGCCGGTTGAGAACTCCACGAACTGGTTGATGTCAGTTCCCGCGGCGAAAGCGGTTCCGCCCTTGCCGCGGATAACTACGGCCCTGATGTCCTCGTGGGTGGCGAGGTATTCCGGGAGCGCTGCCAGTTGGTCGTACATGCCCCAAGTGAAGGCATTGAGCCGTCCGGGATTATGGAGTTCCACTATGGCCGCGTTGTCGGCCGTGGTGATAATCACCGAGCCTTCATCCCTGGTGATTGTGCTCATGCACCTGATCCTGTCGAGGTGTGGGCTCGAAGACGTATTTCGGCGAGGACGTCATCCGTGTCCTCGCCCAGCAGCGGCGGTGCCTTGCGAATTGTCGGAGGCGTACCGTGAAGCCTGATGGGTGAGGCAAGGACGGGCAGGCGTCCTTCCACAGGATGGTCGAACGAGCTGACCATTTCCCGGGCTTTGACGTGGGGATCTTCCTCCAGGACCTGGGAGTAGTTCCTGATAGGGCCGGCAGGAACACCCGCTTCTAGAAGGACTGCTACCCACTCGTCCGTGGTCTTCTTCGCGAAATAAGGCTCGAGCGCAGCTATCAGCTCTGCCCGGTTCGTCATCCTGCGGTTGTTATCGACGAAGCGATGGTCCTCGATGAAGTGTTCTGCTCCCATCGCCCTGCACAGGTTTTGCCACAGCTTTTCGTTATTCGCCCCAATGGTGACGTAGCCGTCACTCGTGGCGATGGCCTGGTAGGGGGCGGACATCCTGTTTGCTGACCCGAGCGCCGCGGGAACTTCCCCGGTCGCCCAGTATTCAGTGGATTCCCAGACCGAGAGGGCAACGGCGGTTTCGAACAGGGAGGTTTCCAGGTACTGCCCGGGGCCGTCCTGCCCGCGGGCGATGACCGCCCCGAGGATTCCCACGGCGCAGAACAGTCCCGCTCCCAGATCCGCAACGGGCAGCCCGCACTTCACCGGAGCTCCGCCTGGCTCCCCCGTGATGCTCATGACCCCGGACATGGCCTGGGCAATCAGGTCGTAACCGGGGTAGTTTGCGTACGGTCCTGTCTGCCCGAAGCCGGAGATGCTGGCGCAGATGATACGAGGATTGATGGCGTTCAGCGTCGCGTAGTCGATACCGAGGCGCTTGGCCACGCCCGGGCGGAAGTTTTCCACGACGACGTCGGCATCGGCGACGAGGGCGTAGAAGTCCTGCAGGTCCGACTCCAGCTTCAGGTCCAGGCAGACGCTGCGTTTGTTGCGGTTAAGTGAGAGGAAAGCGCGGCTATCTTCGCCCTTGACGGCGTACCCCCAGGACTTCCTGGTCTGGTCGCCGGTACCGGGTTGCTCAATCTTGATGACGTCGGCACCCAGATCTGCGAGCATCATGGTGCAGAAGGGGCCGGACATCACCTGGGTCAGATCGAGGATGCGGATGCCGCCCAGGGCAGTCCCTGGGCTCTCCGGACGGCTGCTTGTGTGCTGTGTCATGACCGTACCGTTCTGTTAGGGAAACCGCTCACTGGCCGAGCTTGGCGTTGGCTTCAGCGAAGAATTTATCGGCGGCCTGGTCAACGTTCATGCGGCCGAACGCGACCTCTTCATAGGCGCGCTTGAACGAGTTCTCGAAGACAGACTGGTAGCCTGCGGGGAAGACGATGGTGGGCGGGTTTTCAGAAACGATCTTTTTGTAGGTTTCCAGCTCGTGCTTTTTGGTTGCCGAGATGGCAGGGTCTGCGATTTGCGCGTCGAGGACCTTGGTGTTGGTGGCCGCGCCGTTATCGGAGGCGAAGGTCTTGCCTGCGTCCGGGTCGTTGGTGAAGTAATTGATGAAGGCGGCCGCCGTCGGGATGTTCTGGCAGTTGGCCGAAACGGCGAAACCTGAAGGGTAGAGGGCGTTGCCGGAGCCGCTGGGGCCGGTGGGGTACGGCAGCGTCGTGATGGCCTGACCAGCTGCGGCGCCGGAGAGCGTCTTGGTGGCCGGGGTGAATGCGTTACCCGGGAGGGTGTCGGACATTACTTGCCCGTGGGCGAAGTAGCTTTGGTCAGGAGCGGTAGGCTCTTCGGAGCTTTGCTGGGGTGTGACGGTCACGCCTTTCTGGCGCAGGTCTTCCCACATCTTCCAGTAATCCGTGAGGTCGCTCTTGGAGAATCCAAGTTTCCCATCTGCATTGAAGAGCTTCTTGCCGTTTGCCTGGGTCCAGCCGATGAAGTAGTTGGGCCGGCCACCGCCGTTGTTTGAGGCATTCACGCCCTTGGGCATCTTTTCCTGCGCCTTGGTCAGGTAGGACATGAACTCGGGCCAGTCATATCCGTCCGAGAGAGTTCCAACTCCGGCTTGTTCGGCCAGGGTGGTGTTAACACCAACGGCGTCGTAGGCGGCACCGTACGGCAGGAAGTAGAGTTTTCCGTCAGCTCCGCGGCCAGCGTCGACGACGGCCTTGGGAATGTCCTTGACATCGATTGCCCCGGAATCCACCATCGGATCCAGCGGAAGCAGGACATTTCGTTTGGTGTAGTCGTTGATCTGCCGGCCCTGAAGCTGGACGACGCAGGGCAGGTCCTTGCTGGCTGCCTGAACGTTGAGCTTGTCGAAGTATTTCGCAAAGTCAGCCGACTGCCGGTCAACGGTGACCCCCGGGTGCTGCGCGACGAACATGTCGATTACTTTGTTGGTGAGATCGTTGCGGGAGGTGCCGCCCCACCATGCCGCCGCGATGTCACCCTTGACCTCACCCTTGCCGTCGGCACCCGCGGCGCCGGCAGCAGGGCCCGAGCCCGCGCCTGTTCCGCCGCCGCACCCGGCGAGAAGGAGAGCGGCTACTGCGGCGCCTGCCAGGGAGGTTATACGTTGTTTTTTCACAGTGAAGCCTTTCGGTTTTTTATTTCAGTCCGGTGGTTGCGACGCCTTCAAGGAGGAGCCGCTGGGAAACGATGAAGAAGCCCACGATCGGGGCCAGGGAGAGCACTGACATGGCGAACAACGGGCCGAATGCGCTTTCGGAGGTTGCGTCAAGGAAGGAGTTGAGTCCAAGCGGAACTGTCCACAGAGTTGTGCGGTTCAGGTAGAGCAGCGGCCCGAGGAAGTCGTTCCAGGTGTTGATGAAGGTGAACATGGCGGTGGTGCCGATCGCCGGAAGGGCCAGGGGCATGATGATCTTGCTGAAGATCCTGAAGTGGCCGCAGCCGTCCAGCCTGGCTGACTCATCGAGCTCGCGGGGCAGGGTCCTGATGAATTGGACCATGAGGAAGATGAAGAACGCGTCAACGCCGAACCAGTGCGGCACGATGAGCGGAAGGTAGGTGTTGATCCATTCCAGCTTGTTGAACAGGATGTACTGCGGGACCAAAGTCACCTGCGACGGAAGCAGCATGGTTCCGAGCAGCAGTGCGAACAGGGCTTTTTTGAATGGAAAGTCCAGCCGGGCGAACGCATAGGCGGTCACTGAACATGCCACGAGGTTTCCGGCAATGGAGAGCACGGTAATGAGGAGCGAGTTCATAAAGTAGCGGGAGAAGTTCAGGGTTCCGCTGGTCCAGCCGTTGACGTAGTTGTCCAGGGTGAACCGTGAGGAGAAGATGCCCAGTCCGTTGAAGATCTCGTTTTCAGGTTTGAAGGATGCGGCGACCATCCAAATGACGGGGTAAAGCATGACCACGAGAAAGCAAATGATCAGTGCATGC
>Ga0308156_1004092_pt1 | contig 10415 bp, 8 predicted proteins | sample PhyAR2_FD_201041 | JGI IMG/M metagenome (GOLD analysis project Ga0308156, IMG submission 201041) | Phyllosphere microbial communities from UC Gill Tract Community Farm, Albany, California, United States - DLSL A.R2 | ecosystem: Host-associated > Plants > Phyllosphere > Unclassified | place: USA... | reverse complement strand
TGCCTCAGGACCTTCCTCCTACCCTGGTCAACGCGCCCGCGGGTGATGATGGGACGCATGATCTCTCGACGCCTTGCCGCCGTGCCCGTCGCCGTCGCCCTCCTGCTCGCAGGGTGCTCGTCGTCCAGCACCCCGTCCTCCGACGCCGAGACCGGTGCGCCGGCAGCGGCAGACGCCTCGTCTCTGCTGCGTGACTTCGGGCTCGACGGCATGGACACCCGAGAGGTGATCGACCACCTCGACAGGCTGGGCGGCGACGAGCGCCCGACCGACCTCATGGCCTCGATCCGGACCGACGAGGTCGTCCTGTCCGACGGGACCCGCGAGACCACGCTGCCGATGCCCGCCGACGAGCTCTACGTCTCGATGGCGCCGTACGTCGACCAGACGCACGACTGCTTCTTCCACAGCCTCACCACCTGCCAGGGCGAGCTGGTGGACGCAGACGTCGACATCCTCGTCCGCGACGACCAGGGGGAGGTCGTGCTCGAGGAGACCACGACCACCTACGCGAACGGATTTGTCGGTGTCTGGCTACCACGCGACCTCACCGGGACCGTCGTCCTCACCGTCGACGGACGGTCGGTCGAGGCTCCCCTGAGCACGACCGCCGACAGCGCCACCTGCCTGACGGGGCTGCAGCTGGCCTGACCTGCCCGAACCCGCAGGTGGAGGGCTCGCGCGGAGCGGGGCCGTCCGTGGCCGGTGCGCCCGCCCGGAGAGACATCTGCTCGTGAGCCGACAGCGCAGCGCGACCAGGGCCAGACGACGGATCTCTGAGCCAGCGGCACCTGCACGGGGTAGATTGACGCGAGGGTCGACGGCGAGGCAGCCGTGACCCGTCCCGACCTGCGACGCCTGTCTGGCGCCATCTTCCTCGCCCGGTGGTCCAGGCCACCTGATCGGAGCCCCCATGACCTCGGAATCCTCGACCGAGAACGCCCAGCCGACAGGCGGCCCGCGCCGTCCCGTGCGCATCGGCGTGCAGATCGCGCCCCAGCACGCCTCGTACGAGAAGATCCGCGAGACCGCGGGTGCCCTCGAAGACCTCGGTGTCGACATCCTCTTCAACTGGGACCACTTCTTCCCGCTGTCGGGTGAGTCCGACGGTCTGCACTTCGAGTCGTGGACGATGCTCGCCGCCCTCGCCGAGCAGACGAGCCGCGTCGAGATCGGTGCGCTCGTCAACTGCAACAGCTACCGCAACGCCAACCTGCAGGCCGACATGGCCCGGACCATCGACCACATCAGCGCCAAGGGTGGCCAGGGCCGGTTCATCTTCGGGACCGGCTCGGGCTGGTTCGAGCGTGACTACGACGAGTACGGCTACGACTTCGGTACCGTGGGCACCCGCCTCGACGCCCTCGCCCGCGACCTGCCGACCATCGCCGACCGCTGGGGGAGGCTCAACCCGGCGCCGACCCGCAAGATCCCCGTCCTCATCGGCGGCGGTGGCGAGAAGAAGACGCTCCGGATCGTCGCCCAGCACGCCGACATCTGGCACAGCTTCAGCGACGCGGAGACCCTCGAGCGCAAGCTCGGCATCCTCGCCGAGCACGCCCGTGTCGTCGGCCGTGACGTGACCGAGATCGAGATCTCGACAGAGATCGGCAAGCGCAGCGTCGAGGAGGTCGAGGAGCAGCACGCCCTCGGCGCAACTCTCTTCACGATCGGCATCTCCGGCCCGGACTACGACATCTCGGGTGTCGCCGACTGGCTCGCCTGGCGCGACGCGAAGAACGCCGAGCACGCGGGCTGACCAGGCCCACCAGGACTCGACGACGGCCCATCACGCGATCCCGCGTGGTGGGCCGTCGTCACGTCACGCGCGGTCCAGCCCGGTCGGCGGGGCGCGTCGTGCGGCTGCGAGGCCGGAGGTCCGACGAGCAGACCGTCGCCAGGCGGCCGTCCTCGCCTCAGGAGCGCCGATCGAGGACCTTGTGCAGCCGGGCCTTCGAGAGGTTGCTGCGCAGGATCCATACGACGTCGGGGTCGTCGTCCGCGCCGAGGGTGTCGAGGTCGAGCAGGCCCTCCTCAGGTGCTGCGACGATCGCGACGCTCCAGGCGTAGCCGAGCGCCTGGCGCAGGGTCCGCAGGTCGGGGTCTGCGCGCAGGTCGCGGCGGACCGCGCGGATCGAGTCCGTCGCGGCGCGGCAGGCCTCGAGCGCGGCGCGCGCCGTCGCGGGGTCGGTGAGCAGGCGCGGCTCGCAGATGCCGGCGACGGCAGCGCGGCGCACGAGCGGGTCGGGGTCCGTGACCCAGTCGGCGACGACGGACCTCAGGTCCGCGCCGTCGGCCTCGCCGACGATCTGGAGCGCCATCGCGGCTGCCTCCCGCACCCGCCACAGAGGATCGGCAGCGCGCTCCCGCAGCAGGGTCAGGACGTCGGTCCTCGCCGGTCCGTCGGCGAGCAGCCGTCCCAGCCCGGCCGTGCCGCACATCCGCAGGTATTCCTCGGGGGAGCGGGCGAGGTCGAGCAGGGTCGGCCCAGGCAGGCTCCGCGCAGCGGCGTCGACGAGGGCCAGGTTCGCGCGAGGCCCGGGGAGGCCGGAGTGCTCGAGCAGGAACGAGTCGAGCTCTGCTCGGGGCGTGGCTGCCAGGTCGGTCGTCCATGCGCGTCGTTCTGCCATGCTCCGACGCTATCGAGCGTCTCGGGGCATGGGCGAGGGACCTTCGGTCCGGTGGCGTGCGTGCCGCCGAGACCTACGCACGGACGCAGCCCGCCCGACGGCTTCGTGCGAGAGCTGGGCATTGACAGCCGCGGGTCCGCGCCATACCGTGTGTAACGCGCGCAACTAACGCGCGTTACATCTAGTTCACGATGACGAGGACTTGCGACGATGACGTCTCCCCGCGCGACCGGCAAGGTGACCATGAGCGACGTCGCCCGCCATGCCAAGGTCTCCCGGACCGCCGTGTCCTTCGCCCTGAGCGACCCCGAGCACCCGAGCGTCTCTGCTGAGACCCGCCAGCGGATCCTCGAGGCTGTCGCCGACCTCGGGTACAGGCCCAACGCTGGGGCGCGTGCTCTCGCATCGCGCCGCAGCGACTGGTACGGCCTGGTCACCGAGATCGTCACGGCGCCCTTCGCCGTCAACATCATCAAGGGTGCCCAGGACCGCGCCTGGCACGACCGCCGCTTCGTGCTCATCGCCTCCTCCGAGGGCGACGGCGACATGGAGGAGGCGGCCGTCGAGAAGCTGCTCGAGCAGCGCGTCGAGGGTCTGCTCTACGCAGCGACCTGGCACCGCGCCGTGAAGGTCCCGGACATCGCCCACGAGGTGCCGACGGTCCTCGTCAACTGCTTCGACGCCGACGGGGTGCTCCCGTCGATCGTCCCTGACGAGGTCGCGGGAGGGCGCCGGGCCACCGAGCGGCTGCTCGCCGCAGGCCACCGGCGCATCGGGCTGATCACCTTCGACTCGGATATCCCTGCGGCGATTGGGCGCCGTGACGGGTACAGCTCCGCGCTCCGCGCGGCAGGCGGGGACCTGGACGACGATCTCGTCGTCGGTGGGGGAGCGACGGCGACCGACGGGTACGCCGCGGCCGTCAGGCTGCTCGACCTGCCCGTGCCGCCCACGGCGATCTTCTGCGCCAACGACCGTATGGCGATGGGCGCCTACGACGCGATCAAGGAGCGGGGTCTGACGATCCCGGGTGACATATCCGTGGTGGGCTTCGACAACCAGGAGCTCATCTCCGCATACCTCCGACCGTCGCTGACGACAGTCGCGCTCCCCTTCGAAGAGATGGGTGCGCGCGGGGTCGACCTGCTGTCGGAACTGACGAGCGGGCAGGTGACGGGACCCTTGCAGGTCGTCGTCGACTGCCCGCTCGTCGAACGCTCGTCGGTGCGACCGTGAATCGCCCGTCGAGCACCCCTGACCGCACTTCTCCTGAACTGATGAAGAGAGGAAAGAGACCCCCATCATGACATCTCCGACCCGCAGAAGGTGGACCGGCATCGTCGCCGGGCTCGCCGTGGCATCGCTCGCCCTCGCCCTCGCAGGGTGCACGGGTGGCACAGCCGCCACCGACACGAGCGGCGACCAGCTGCTCACCATCCCGCGTGAAGACATGGGCACCTTCACCCGCAACTTCAACCCGTTCTCGCCGAACGCCGCACCCATGACAGGGCAGGCGGTCTACGAGTCGATGCTCGTCTACAACCCTGCCGACGGCGGGACCGTCCCGTGGCTCGCGACGGAGTGGGAGACCTCCGAGGACGGCCTCACGTCGACCTTCACCCTCCGCGACGACGTCCAGTGGTCCGACGGCGAGCCGCTCGTCGCCGACGACGTCGTCTACACCTTCGGTCTGCAGAAGGAGATCCTCGGCGGCTTCGAGTACGTCGACTCCGTGACGGCCACCGACGAGGACACCGTCACCTTCACCTTCAGCAGGGCGTACTCGCCCGCGCTGTTCGAGATCGGCCAGCAGGTGATCGTCCCCGAGCACGTCTGGTCCGAGATCGACGACCCCGCGGGCGAGACCAACCCGGACCCTGTCGGCACAGGTCCGTACACGGAGGTCACGACCTTCCAGACGCAGTCCTTCGACCTCGGCAAGAACCCGCACTACTGGCAGCCCGAGAAGCAGAAGATCGCGGGCGTCCGGATGCTCGCCTTCGCAGGCAACGACGGTGCGAACCTCGCGGCCGTCGACGGGTCGGTCGACTGGGCGCCGCAGTACATCGCAGACATCGAGAACACCTTCGTCGCGAAGGACCCCGAGCACCGGGCCTACTGGTTCCCGCCGACAGGCTCGACCATCAGCTGGCAGCTCAACACGACGGTCGCGCCCTTCGACGACGTCGACGTGCGCAAGGCGCTCAGCCTCGCGATCGACCGCGAGCAGATCGTCGCTGTCGGCATGAACGGCTACACGGTCCCGGCCGACTGCACAGGGCTCTCGGGTGCGTACGACACCTGGCGCTCCGAGACCGTCGTCGAGTCCTGCGACTGGACCTCCCGCGACGTCGACGCCGCGGGAGCGATGCTCGACGCCGCCGGCTACCCGCTCGGTGAGGACGGCATGCGGACCTTCGCGGACGGATCGCCCTTCGCCTTCGACATCAGCGTCGGGTCGGCGTCGTCCGACTGGCTCTCCGTGGCCAACATCATCGCGCAGAACCTCGCCGAGATCGGTGTGACCGTCACGGTCGACGCACCCGACTGGCCGGCGGTCTCGGCAGGGTACGAGAGCGGCGACTTCCAGAGCGGCATCGTGTGGAGCAACAACGCCCCCACGCCGTACCAGTTCTACCGCGGCACCATGTCGACCGAGACCGTCAAGCCTGTCGGCGAGACGACCTACGAGAACTACCACCGCCTCGGGCTGCCCGAGGCCGACGAGCTCTTGGCACGCTTCGCCGCGACCTCCGACCCTGCCCAGCAGACCGAGATCGTCGACGGGCTCCAGCAGCTCTTCGCAGACAACGCTCCGGTGATCCCGCTGTTCCCCGGCCCGGAGTGGGGCGCCTACACGGACACCCGCTTCACGGGGTGGCCGACCGAGGCCGACCCCTACGCGACGCTCTCCACCCGCGCACCCACGACGGTGCTCGTCCTCACGAGCCTCGAGCCAGTCGTCTCCTGACCGTGGCGCGTCGCGCCCGGGCACGCCGGACAGCACGTCCGGCGTGCCCAGGTGCGGCGACCGCATCTACGAAAGGTCCTCGTCATGGGATTCATCCTGCGTCGGCTGGGCACCTACGTCCTCGCGTTCTGGGCGTCGCTGACCCTCAACTTCATGCTCCCGCGGGTCATGCCGGGCGACCCGGTCAGCCGCATGGTCTCCAGGGCGCAGTCCCGCCTCGAGCCCGACCAGATCGAGCAGCTCCGACGGCTCTTCGGGCTCGACGACCGCCCGGTCTGGGAGCAGTACCTGTCGTACCTCGACAACATCGCGCACGGTGACTTCGGTGTCTCGATCTCGAGGTTCCCGACCCCGGTGAGCGAGGTCATCGCCGGGCAGATCGGCTGGACCATCCTGCTGGGCGGCACCTCGTTGATCGTCGCCGTGGTGATCGGCAACCTGCTCGGCATCGTCGCCGCGTGGCGTCGAGGCGGGCTGGTCGACTCGATCTTCCCGCCGATCCTCATCTTCGTCGGGTCCTTCCCGTACTTCTGGCTCGCCATGGGGGCGCTGTACCTCTTCGGGGTGACGCTCGGGTGGTTCCCCATCAACCACGCCTTCTCCGTGGGGCTCGTCCCCGAGTGGTCCCCGGCCTTCGTCCAGGACGTCCTCGTGCACCTGTTCCTGCCGGCCCTGACCATCGTCGTGGTGTCGATCGGCGGGTGGATGCTCGGCATGCGCAACACGATGATCTCGACGACGGCCGAGGACTACATCCTCATGGCCGAGGCCAAGGGGCTGCGCCCCGGGAGGATCATGTTCCGCTACGCGACCCGCAACGCGCTGCTCCCGTCGGTCACGTCGCTCGGTCTCTCGCTCGGCTTCATCGTCGGCGGCGCGCTCCTCACCGAGGTCGTCTTCGCCTACCCCGGGGTCGGCTACCAGCTGCTCTCCGCGGTCCAGGGCCTCGACTACCCGCTCATGCAGGGACTGTTCCTCACCATCACGGCCGCGGTGCTCGTCGCGAACTTCCTCGTCGACATCGTCTACGTCCGCCTCGACCCACGCGTCCGCGTCTCCTGAGCTGAAGGAAGAGACACCATGGCTCTCTCGACAGGCGGCGCCGCCGCCCCAGCAGTCCCCGCCCCCGACGGCCCCGGGGCCTCCAGCCCCGACGCGCTCCAGGAAGGCTCGGCCGCCGCCCGGCGTGCCCGGGGCGGACGCCGTCTCCTCGCCTACCTGCTGCGCAGCCGCAAGGCGCTCGCCGGGCTGGTCATCCTGCTCGTCTTCGTCGCGACGGCGCTCCTCGCACCCGTCGTCTTCCCCGGAGACCCGATGCACATCACCGCGACAGGGTCGCTGCCACCGAGCGCCGAGCACCTGCTCGGCACCACGGCCAAGGGCCAGGACGTGCTCGCCCTCACGGCGTGGGGCGCACGCAGCTCGCTGCTCGTCGGCTTTGTCGCCGGTGCTGCCTCGACCCTCATCGGGGTCGTCGTCGGGCTGCTCGCCGCCTACGCGGGCCGGACGACCGACAGCCTCCTGTCGTTGCTCACCAACGTGTTCCTGCTCATCCCGAGCCTGCCGCTGCTCGTCATCCTCGCGGCCTTCCTGCCCTCGGGGATCGGGACCGTCGTCGTGGTGCTCATCATCACCGGGTGGGCAGGCTCGGCCCGCGTGCTGCGCTCACAGGCGCTCTCGATCCGCGGCAAGGACTTCGTCGCGGCGGCCGTGGTCACCGGGGAGCGGCCGTCCCGCATCATGTTCCGCGAGATCCTGCCGAACATGGCCTCGATCGTCATGAGCGGTCTGCTCGCCTGCATCATCGGGGCGATCGGCGCGCAGGCCGGGATCGAGTTCCTCGGTCTCGGCGACGGCTCGACGGTGAGCTGGGGCACCAACCTCTACTGGGCCAGCAACGACGGAGCGCTGCTCTCGGGAGCCTGGTGGGTCTTCGTGCCCTCGGGAGCCTGCATCGCGCTCGTCGCCCTGGCGCTCGCCCTCGTCAACTACGCGGTCGACGAGATCACCAACCCCCGCCTGCGGACACCGGCCCGCCGCCGGTCGGCCACAGACCCCACGCCCGTGACGGCTGCAGCCACCGGGCCTGGGGCGGTCACCGAGACCGGCGCAGCCGGGAGCACGAAGGGAACCGCACGATGACCAGCGCACCAGTCCTCGAGATCGAGGGCCTCTCGGTGACGTACCGCACGGCCGAGCGCACGGTCCGGGCCGTCGACAGGGTCGACGTGACCATCGGCGAAGGTGAGATCTTCGGCCTCGCCGGCGAGTCGGGCTGCGGCAAGTCCACGGTCGCCAACGCGATCATGCGGCTGCTCAAGCCCCCCGCAGAGATCGACGGCGGACGGGTCGTGTTCCGTGGCCGCGACGTCCTCGCGATGTCGGCCGAGGAGCTGCGCAGGTTCCGCTGGCGCGAGGTCGCCATGGTGTTCCAGAGCGCCATGAACTCCCTCAACCCCGTGATGACCGTCGGCGACCAGCTGGCCGACGTGTTCACCACCCACGAACGGAGCAGCAAGCGCGACGCCTTGCGGCGGGCGGGCGGTCTGCTCGAGATGGTCGGGATCGACTCTCGGGCGGCATGCGGCAGCGGGTCGTGATCGCGATGGCCTGCGCGCTCACCCCCTCGCTGCTCATCCTCGACGAGCCGACCACAGCCCTCGACGTCGTGGTCCAGCAGGAGATCATGGCGCAGATCCGCGGTCTCCAGGAAGAGCTCGGCTTCGCCGTCCTGTTCATCACGCACGACATGTCGCTCATGATCGAGCTCTCCCAGCGCATCGGCGTCATGCACGGCGGGCGGATCGTGGAGCGCGCCCCGGCCGGCGAGATCTTCCGGGACCCGCTGCACCCGTACACCGACGCGCTGATGAACGCCTTCCCGCCGATCAGCGGACCCCGGGTCCCGCTGACAGGTCTCGCGGAGGGCGTCCGCTTCGACCACGTCCCGGACCTCCGCGAGGTGCGGCCCGGGCGCTGGGTCGCGCTCGACGCCGACAGCGGACCGACGCACCAGACCGAGGAGGCACTCCGATGAGCCCGACGACCGAGAAGACGACACCGACCGCAGAGTCCGCGCTGCGCGTCGAGGGGCTCAGCAAGACCTTCACCGTCGGGGGCATGCTCTCGCGCCGCAAGGTCCGAGCCCTCGACAGCGTCGACCTCGACATCGGCACGGGCGAGATCGTCGCGCTCGTCGGGGAGTCTGGCAGCGGCAAGAGCACCCTCGCCCGGTGCGTCGCCCGTCTCGAGGCCCCTGAGTCTGGGCGCATCGTGGTCGACGGCGAGGACGTGCTGCGGACCGAGCGACGACGCGCCTCGCGGGCCTACCGCGGGCGCGTGCAGATGGTGTTCCAGGACCCCTTCGGCTCGCTCAACCCCGTGCACCGCATCGAGTACGTCGTCACGCGCTCGGTCGAGCTGCACGGCTCGCCCGAGGCCCGGCGCGACCCCCGGGCCCGCGCGGCTGAGCTGCTCGAGACCGTCGGCCTGGACGCGAGCTACCTCGACAGGTTCCCGCACGAGCTCTCGGGCGGGCAGCGTCAACGGGTCTCGATCGCCCGCGCCCTCGGGGCCGAGCCACAGCTGATCCTCGCGGACGAGCCGACGTCGATGCTCGACGTCTCGGTGCGCATCGGGATCCTCAACCTGCTGGGCCGGCTGCGCGACGAGACCGGGGTGTCGATCCTCTACGTGACCCACGACCTCGCCTCGGCGCGGTACCTCGCAGACCGCACCGTGGTCATGTACCGCGGACGGGCGGTCGAGGGCGGAGAGTCGCTCGCGCTGCTCGGCGACCCCGTGCACCCCTACACGCAGCTGCTGCTCTCCGCCGTGCCAGACCCGGAGCGCAGCGGGTCCTACGACCCGGTGCGCCGCGCCGAGATGCGACGCGAGGTCGAGCGGTGGCTCGGCCCCGAGCACGCACCGCGCGCCGTCGTGCGACGCACCGTCGACGCGACGTCGCAGCACTGGGTGGCCGAGCCGGTCGACGGTCTGGCATGAGACCGCCCGCACCCGCCGCCGCACCTGCGCCCCCAGCACCTCTAGCGCCTCCAGGGCTGCGGGCCTCAGCGCCCGCGCCGCCCCTGCAGGCCGAGACCGGTCACCACGACGAAGACCACCACGACACCACCTGGAGCCCCGAGCTGTCCGAGACCATCGCCCTGAGCGGCGCAGACCTCGTCACGCGTGCCGAGTCCGACAGGCACCGCCCCCGCTTCCACTTCACGTCGCCGGCAGGCTGGCTCAACGACGCCAACGGCGTGAGCCAGCGGGACGGCGTCTACCACCTCTTCTACCAGTACAACCCCGTCGAGGCGCGGCACCACCGCATCCACTGGGGGCACGCGACGAGCACCGACCTCGTCACGTGGGAGGACGCGCCCATCGCCCTCGAGCCGGGTGGCCCCGACGCGCCCGACTCCGACGGCTGCTGGTCCGGCGTGCTCGTCGACGACGACGGCGTGCCGACGATCGTCTACTCCGCACGTCGCGGCGAGAGCGAGTCCGCCGCGATCGCCGTCGGTTCCGCCGACCTGCGGACCTGGACCAAAGATCCCGCCAACCCCGTGATCGCCGGTCCGCCCGCGGACCTCGACACCGTCGCCTTCCGCGACCACTCGGTCTGGCGCGAAGACGGCCGCTGGCGACAGCTCATCGGCTCGGGGCTGCGGGGGCAGGGCGGGACCGCCCTGCTCTACGAGTCCGACGACCTGCGCAGCTGGCGCTACGTCGGCCCGCTGGTGGTCGGCGACGCTTCCGACCCAGCACCCGGGGCACCTGACTGGACGGGCACGATGTGGGAGTGCGTC
>Ga0308156_1004088_pt1 | contig 10422 bp, 6 predicted proteins | sample PhyAR2_FD_201041 | JGI IMG/M metagenome (GOLD analysis project Ga0308156, IMG submission 201041) | Phyllosphere microbial communities from UC Gill Tract Community Farm, Albany, California, United States - DLSL A.R2 | ecosystem: Host-associated > Plants > Phyllosphere > Unclassified | place: USA... | reverse complement strand
GCGGAGGCGTGCTCGTCGTGCGACTCGGTCGCGACCACGGAGCTGTCGGCCCCGCGGTGACGCCGGACCCGGCGCGTCACCATGAAGATGCCGCCGGCCACGAGCAGCCCGAGCAGGATGCTCGCGCCGATCTGGACGTAGACCCAGGTCGGCGGCGTGTAGTCGACGGTCGCGCCGGGGGCGATCCCGTTCATCGCGTTGGAGTTGGTGACCGTGAACAAGATGTTGTGGGTCGCCTCCCGGATGTCGGTCCGGGCCTTGGCGGACTCCGTGTCGGCGAGGGACTTCGACGGCTGGAAGGTCAGCGTGAGGTCCGTGCCGGCACTGATGCTCTGGTTCGGGTTCATGTACGGGTAGAGGTTGAAGTCCGAGATGGCGAAGCCCTCGAAGCCCCACTCCCCGCGCAGCACGTCCGTCATGAGCGCCTCGGAGCCACCGGCCCACACGGCGCCGATCCGGTTGAAGGAGCTCATGATCCCGCCGGCGCCGATGGTCGTCTCGGCGATGGTGCCCTCGTCGTCGGAGATGTAGCGCACAGGCATCGAGGTGTCCTTGACGACCATCTCGAAGGGCTTGAGGTAGACCTCGCGGATCGTCTGCTCGGTCGCCCACGTCGCGATGCCGTTGTTGACGCGGTTGGTCTCCTGCTCGTTGAGCGCGAAGTGCTTGAGCATCGTGTAGACGCCCTTGCTCGCTGCGCCGTTCGACACGGCTGTCGCGAGCGCGCCGGACAGCAGCGGGTCCTCGGAGTAGTACTCGAAGTTGCGTCCCCCGAAGGGCGAGCGGTGCAGGTTGACCGCAGGGGCGTACCAGCCGTTGAGGTCCTTCTGGAGCACCTCGTTGCCGATCATCGTGCCCATCGCGGAGCCGAGCTCGACGTCCCAGGTCTGGGCGATGAGCACCTGCGAGGGGTAGGCGACACCGTTGATCGAGGAGTTGATGAAGGAGGACAGCCCGGCGGGGCCGTCGGGCTCGACTGTCGCCGGCTTGGCGATCGAGCCGATCGCGGCCGTCTGGTACGCGCCGTTGAGCAGCATGTCGGTCATGTCGCCTGTCGAGAGCGAGTCGAGGAGCGAGTCCCAGGCGGGGTCGTCCTTCGGCAGACCGCGGAGGTCGACGAGCGCCGTCTCGGTCGCTGCGTCCGTCGTCGGGTCTTCACCGTCGAAGGCAGCAGCCTGTGCCTCGTGGTCCCAGGGCTTGAAGTCCTCGACCGTCGCGTCGCTCGCGACGAAGAGGTCCGGGGTCGGCGCCGTCGGGAAGGTCCCGGCGAAGTCGGCCCGCGACATCGAGAGGACCTTGCCCTCTTCAGGCTCGGTGGTGAACTGGGTCGAGACGTCGTCGAAGCGGTTGGTGACCTCGGAGAGGTCGGTCGACCTGTGGTCCTCGCCGGAGTACACGACGTCGGAGTCGACCGTGTACGTGATCGGCTCGGTCCCCGGTGCCACGGTGTGCGAGTCGGTGCGCAGGGTCAGCGCGTAGTCGCCGGCCTCGAGCACGTAGGCCTGCTCGCCGAGGTGGTCGTAGGAGGCCATGTCCTCGACGGCGATCTCGAGGGTCACGGTCTCGCTCGCGCCGGGCTCGAGCAGCCCGGTCTTGGCGAAGCCGCCGAGAACGACGTCAGACTTCTCGATGCCGCCGGGGGTGTAGGGCGCGGAGTAGTACAGCTCGACGACGTCCTTGCCGGCGACGTCACCGGTGTTGGTGACCTCGACAGTCGCGGTGATCGTGCCGTCCACGGCACCGGCCTCGCTGCCCACGAGCTCCCACGCGAAGTCGGAATAGCTCAGGCCGTAGCCGAAGGGGTAGACGACGGCCTGGTCGTAGTCGAGGAAGCCCTCGGCCGCGGCCGTCTCGTAGTAGCGGTACCCGACGTAGATGCCCTCGGCGTAGTTGACGAAGGGCGCGTCCGGGGTGACGGTCGCGTTGGAGGTGGCGGTCTCGATCGCGGCGACGGGGAAGGACGCCTCGATGTTGTCGTAGACGAACTCGCCGAAGTTCGCGAAGGTCGGGTCGGCCGTGAAGTCGGCGGCCCAGAGGTCGGCCGTGCGGCCCGAGGGGTTCACGTCACCGGTGATGACCCGACCGAGGGCGTTGAAGCCCGTCGCGCCGGGTGAGCCGGCGAGCAGGATCGCGTCGATCTCCGGGTCGTCCTGGAGGGCGCCCATCTCGAGGGTCGTCGAGGCGTTGACCACGACGACCACGGTGTCGAAGCTGTCCTTGGCGAGCTCGACGAGGTCGCGCTCGTCGGCGTTGAGCTCGAGCTGGTGCTCACCGGGCTCGGCGGTCTCGCCCTCGGCGACCATGTCCTGCGTGAGGTCGCCGCCCTCACCGCCGGGTCGGCCGATGAAGATGATCCCCGCGTCCGGGTTCTCCGCGAAGGAGCCCGCCTGCGCCTCGTAGGAGGTCACCGGGAGCTCGCCGACGGTGTACGTCGACGCCTCGGGGTTGTCCATCTCGATGTGCCCGCGAGGGTTCTCCTCGGCGAAGGTGCTGATGACGCCGAAGACCGTGTCGTTGACCGTGAGGCCCGCGTTCTCGAGCCCACCGCGTGCTGTGACGGCAGAGTTCGTGTCGACCGAGCCCGAGCCGGAGCCGCCGAAGACCGGGTCGGCCGCCGCGCGGCCGAGCATCGTGACCTTCGAGGACGCCGCGAGGGGCAGCGCGCCGGCCTCGTTCTTGGCGAGCACGATACCCGAGGCCGCGATCTCCTCGACGAGGGTCTTGGCGGCCTCGTCGACCTCGTCGATCGAGGCGAAGTCTGACGTGTAGTAGTCGGTGTCCCACTCAGCAGACTTCTCGGCGTTCGTGAAGGTGTACGTCCCGGACCCGAGCTGGGACGCGACCCAGCCGCCGGCGACGTTGAGCCCCACGTTGGCCACGACGGTCACGACGGTCACCGTGGCCAGCACGGGGACCCAGATCCCCAGGTACTTCTTGTTCGACATCGGCGTCTTCGCGCGATCGGCATTCTTCGCCTTGGCGTTCACTGCGTTCTCCCTCGGGTGCGAGCGGTGATCAGGTCAGGGGGTGGGATGCTCGCTGCTCACCGCTGCCTTGCGATCGGGTGGTGCTGCGGTGCGCCGGAGGCCCGGCGTCCCGCGGGGTGCCCGGCCTGAAGACCGGGCGCTGCTGCTACTCGGCGGCCGTGATGGTGCCGTCCTGGTCGATCACCCAGGTCTCGCCGGTCGCGGCGGAGTCGGCGTCGATCGTGTACGCGCCGTCGGTGATCGTCACGGTGCCCTGCACGCGCGAGGCGGCGTCCGAGGGGGTGTACGGCACGACGAGCATGCCGTACTTGACGGTGGGCGCCTTGACGTCGCTCGCCAGCATGATCTGACCCCAGGAGTCGTCCTCGGCGAGCGCGTCGGCGACGGCCGTGCGGGCGGCCTCGAGGTCTTCGGCGACGTCGACGTCCGCAGCTGCGGTGTCCGACCCTCCGTCGGCTGCTGCTGTCGTGGCGCTCGCCGAGGAGTCGCTCGAGCTGCTGTCGTCGCTGCCGCACGCGGCGAGCCCGAAGGTCGCCGTGACGGCGATGGCCAGACCGAGGCTCCTGGTGAGCATCGTGTTCCGCTTCATGTCTTCTCCTGTGAGGTGAGGTGAGGTGTGGCGGCGGGCCTGCCCCGCTGCCTGTCGTGCGTCCCGGTACCTGCGGGCACTGGTCGCGCCTGCCCGGCCGGTCCCCGGGTGGCCGGCGGCCTGCGCCGCCGACCACCCGGGGTCGTGCTCTGGTTCAGTCGGTGATCGGGCCTGAGTAGCTCAGACCGAAGCCGAACTCGTAGGCGTTGCCGGCCGAGTCGACGTAGGGCTCGGTGTCTTCGCCGACGTCTTCGAGCTGCGCCTCGACGGCGTCCATCGACGCCGGGAAGCCGATCGGCAGACGGCCCTGGGGCTCGTGCAGGCCGAGGGCGACCTCGATGAGCGCCTGGTCGCTGATGCCGAAGCCGACGAGGATCGCGTCGGAGGCGGCCTCGAACTCGGTCGGGACCGTCGGGTTCTTCGCCTTGAGCAACGTGATCACCGGGATGTCCCTGCCGCTGGCCTCGACCGCAGCCGTCGCCCGCTCGAAGGAGTCGAGGGCCGACTCGTTCGCGATCCGTGACGTGGCGCCGAGGTAGGAGCGGTTCTCCTGCGTGCCGTCCGGGAGGATGTCCCCCGAGATCGAGACCTCACGGACGTTCTCGCCGTCCGCCGTGTACGGGCGGTACTGCAGGGACAGCGGGTACCAGGCGCCGGTCTCGGCGTCCTGACCTGCGCTCGTGAAGTTGCTGCCGTTGTTCGGGCTGGTCATGCCGACCAGGACGAGGTCGACGTCGGAGAGGTCGGGAGCCGTGTAGCTGGTGACCACGCCGTCGGCGTCCTCGACAGCCTCGTCCGTGACGACGGTGCCGAAGTACTGCTCGGCGGTCTCGACGTCCAGACCAGGGCCCTCGACGTACTCGCCGGGTCCGAAGGTGCCGTCGAAGCCGGTGTCGTAGGACCGCGGGATGTAGACGGTCTTGTCCTTCCACGACTCGACGTCGGATGCGGCGACGGTCTCGCCGTCGTTCTTGAGCATCACCGTCGAGGCGAGCTGGGCCGCGTAGCCGGCGGCCACCTTGTCCTCGGAGGCGAGGACGGCCTCGGACTCCTCGAGGTCGAGGAAGGCGTTCTCGTAGAGGCCAGGCTGGAACAGCATCGTGAGGATGCGGGTGCCGGACTCGCGGAACCGGGTGTCGGCGTCCACGTCGTTGGTCCCGGCCTCGAAGTCGGCCTGCCACATGTCGTAGGCCTCGAGCACGGGCTCGACGGCGTTGTTGCCGCCGAACATGTCGACGTCGTTCTTGAGGACCGCGTAGTGGCGCTCGGCGACGGTCATGTCGTCGGCTCCCCACGAGGTGCCGATCATCGCGTCAGGGTCGGTGCTGCCGCCGGCCGTGACGGCCCAGTCGGTGACGACCACGCCGTCGAAGCTCTCGCGCAGCAGACCCGTGCGGACCGAGTCGTAGGCGCTGCCGACGCGCTCGCCGAACAGCGGCTCGCCGTCGCCGTCGAGGGCGATCGAGTAGGCGGTCATGACGGCCGCGGAGTCGACGGCACCGAGGAAGGCCTCGGTGTGGGCGTCGAAGTTGTCGCCCGGGTACACGCCGTACTTGCCGACCGAGGTGTGCGACTCGCGGCCGCCCTCACCGGGGCCGTCGCCGGCCCAGTGCTTGATCATCGCGGCGACAGACTCCGAGCCCCAGCCGTCGGTCTCGGGCGAGCTCTGCAGCCCGTCGACGAGGGCCGCAGCCATCTCGCTCGTGAGCTCGACGTTCTCACCGAAGGTCCCGTCGACCCGGAGCCAGCGCGGTTCGGTCGCGAGGTCGATCTGCGGGCTGAGCGCCGTGGTGATGCCGAGCGCGCGGTACTCCGCGGAGGACATCTGCGCGAAGGCGCTGACCTGCGCCACGTCGAAGGTCGAGGCGAGTCCGAGGTTCGAGGGCCAGCGCGAGATGTCGCCCGAGGCGTTGTAGCTGCCGCCGCTCTCCGCGGTCGAGCGCGGGTCGGAGCTGAAGTTGACCGGGACGTAGGGCTCGTCCTCGGTGATCAGCGACTCGGCGTGCGCCTGGAGCTGGTTGGACCACGTGACGTTCGCCTCGACGTCGTTGGGGCCGGCGTTGAGCACGTTGCGCAGGCGCGACTCTTCCATGTACGTCTTCTGCGCGTCGGTGATGCCGTCGGCGGGCGAGCGCTCGTGGGAGCTGAAGAGCATGAGCCCGGCGATCTGCTCGACCGAGAGCTCCTCGGCGAGCGCGGCGGCGCGGACGCTGTCGTCTTCGCGCCAGTCCTCCCACGTGTCGAGGGTCCCGTTGGCGTTCATGTCCTTGAAGGCGAGGGTCGAGCCGTCGACCTCCTCGGAGAGGATCTCGATCCCGCTGTCTGCGCCGTAGGAGAGGACAGGTCCGTCGCCCGGGTTGGTGACGACGGTGAAGGTGGTCTTCCCGTCGGTGACCTCACGCGTCGTGAAGGTGCCCGTGGCGCCCTCGGTCGTGCCGTCTGCCGGGGTGCTGCCGGAGCACCCGGCGATCGCGAGCATCGCCAGACCGGTGAGCGCCGCTGCCCCCTGGATGCCCTTCGTCGTGCGGTGGCGACGTGGTGCCGTCGTCGTAGTCTTCATCGACCTTCCCTCTCCTTGCGCGTGCCTGACGGACGCGTGTCGTCATCGACTGTCGGGCCCCCACCACAGTCGTCGGGTCCCAGCGAGACCACTGAAGCGCACCCCAGGAGCCGCACCTGGCCGTCCTGCAGAACCTGTCGTTCTGGGTGCACAACCTGTCGCCGGGAGCGGTCCCAGGCGGGGGCGGCGGGCTGGGTCGGGCGTCGGGGTGGGGCGGTGAGACCGGGGCTGTGAGACCGGACGGGCAGGCGGGCCTGGACTCCGGCTCAGGTCGGGTCGAACGGGACGGCGGCACGGGTGAGGCACACGTCAGACGAGGCGACCGCGCGGACGAGGCTCCCGTAGGACGAGACGACCGCGCAGGCGAGGCTCCGGTCAGATCAGCGCGCGTGAGCGCCGCCCTCGAGAGCCGGCCAGACACGGCACCGCAGATACCTCAGGGCACCACGTGCCCCGGGACCGCCGGACAGCCGCTCAGCTGATCTCGAGAGCCGTCGGCTCGGTGCGGACGAAGTCGCGCGGGACGGGGATCAGCAGCCGCACGACGAACCAGCCGCCGTCGGTGCGCACGGTCATCGAGCCGCCGTACTTCTCGGCGGTGTACCGGATGCTCTTGAGGCCGTAGCCGTGCCTGTCGCGGTCGCCGCGACGGGTGACGATCTGCCCGCCCTCGGTGCGCACCTCGCCGTCGAAGTAGTTCTCGAAGGTCATGACCACGAGGTCGTCCCGGGCGAAGAGCGCCATCTTGACGAGGCGCTTCTGCGGGTCCTCGACGCGCGACGCCCCCTCGATCGCGTTGTCGAGGGCGTTGCCGAGCAGCGCGCTGACGTCCATGACCGTCATGAAGCCGAGCAGGCTGCCGTCCGCGACGCAGGTGAGGTCGACCCCCCGCTCGACGCACTCCAGGTGCTTGGTGGTGAGGATGACGTCGAGGACGCTGCTGCCCGTCTTGCTCTGCGACTCGACGTCCTTGATGGTCGCCTCGAGCTCGTCGAGGTAGGACTCCTGCTTGCGCGGGTCGACCTCCGCACGGATCACCCCGACCTGGTGCTTGAGGTCGTGGTACTTGCGGTTGACCCGCTCGATGCTGCGCTTGGACTGCAGGTACTGCTGGTGCTGGCTGCGCAAGATCTCGTCGATCGCCTTGAGCTCGCCCTTCGCGTGCTGCTGCAGCCGCTGGCCCTGCTGGGCGTAGAGCGCGACGAAGCCGCAGAGGTCCACGAGGGTGCGGATGTAGAAGATCTCGAAGCCGAGGCGCCCGCTGAAGGGGGTGCTCGCGTTGAGGAAGCTGAGGTTGCTCATGCCGAAGGTCACGAGGGCGATCGCCGCGGCCGAGGCGAGGTCGCGCCCCGTGACGTCGAGGGGCTGCGAGGGCCTGAAGTGGCGTGCCTCGACGAGGTACGCGATCGCGAAGGCGGCCACGTAGACGACCGCGAAGGTGAGGACCCGCGCCGGTCCACCCAGCCCGGCGTCACCGGGGTGGGCGTCACCGGGGTGGGCGTCACCGAGGAGGAAGAAGAAGCAGTGGATCTGCCAGTGCAGCGCCGCGACGAGCTCCGCGAGCACGAGCGCGCGGGCGCAGAAGTACCCGGCGTCGCGGACCGGTGCGCTCGTCGCCGCGTAGAGGAACAGGTACATGCAGGCCGCCGACGCCGCCATGCCGACGGGCCACCAGCCGAGCGGCAGCATCCCCGCACCGACCTGCACCCCCACGAGCACGGCGAGCGCGACCGCCGACAGCAGCGCGAGGCGCGTCGGGCGCAGGCGGTTCTGGCGCAGCAGCACGTAGATCATGCACGCCGCCCACTCCGCGAGGCCCGTGAGCTCGCGCGGGATGTCCGGCAGGACGTCGAGGGTCATGCGCCGCGGCCGCCCACGTAGTCGGTCAGGGCGTCGAGGAAGCCTCGCTTGCGGGGCCGGCTGATGGTGAGGTCGTGGCCGCCGACCAGCTGGCAGGTGCTCTGCTTGACGCCTGTCACGTGCCGCAGGTTCACCAGGTAGCAGCTGTTGCTGCGGAAGAAGTTCTTGCCCTCGAGCTGGGCCTCCATGGCCTTGAGGGCACCCACCATCGAGTACTGGCCGTCGGTCGTGTGCACCACGACGCGGTGCTTGATGCTCTCGATGAACACGATCTGCGCGGTGTCCACGCGGATGAGCGCCCCGTCGACCGACAGCATGAGGTAGTCGGCCGACCGCCGCCGGATCCGCTGGAGCGACCGCTTGATCTCCTGCGAGAACGCGAAGTACGGGACCGGCTTGAGCACGTAGCTCAGCGCGTCGACCTCGTAGCCGCGGATCGCGTACTGGGCCATGTTGGTGATGAACACGATGATGACGTCGCTGTCGACCTGGCGGATCTTCTCCGCGGCGGTGAAGCCGTCCATCTCGGCCATCTGGATGTCGAGCAGCAAGATGTCGTAGTCCGGGCGGTAGCCGTCGACGACCTTGCTGCCGTCGTCGAAGAGGGAGACGGCGAAGTCCTCGTCGTGCTCGCGCTCGTAGCGGCGCAGGTGCTCGACGAGCAGACGTGCGCTCGCCGCGTCGTCCTCGACGATGCCGATGCGGATCACAAGTGCGCTCCTGAGTCCGGTGGCCAGCGCGGGGGGCACGGGCGCGTCGGCGCGCCACGTCTGCTGGCCGGGGTCGGACTGAGAGTACCCACAACGCCTGAGAGCGAGAACTCCCGCAGGTCAGGGGCGCGAGCCTGTCGTGATCCGCCTCTCGCTACCTGCTCATCCGCCCCGCAGCACGCTCGGCCTCGATCCCGTCGAGCCATGCTCGTGAGTCTGTGCCCGAGAACCTCGGGATGCCCTGCTTGTAGCGGACCGCGATGCTCGCCTGATGGAGCCGCTCGTACCTCGGCGCGACAGTCGGGTACAGAACCTGCACCAGCTCGTTGATCCCCCACTGCCGCGGCTCACCCGCACGGAAGCGGCCATGATGACGTGTGATGTTGCGAGACCCCGGCAGAAGATCAGCGTTGATGGCCCTGAGGCGCGTCAGGTCCCGGAAGACAGGGTCGCTGATCAGGGCGTGGCGAGCGAGGTGGTACGCGGAGTAGAAGTAGCACACTGCTGCCCACTCCTCGTTGGCGGCGCCTGCGAGCGCGTCGCCGACCGTCTTGTGGTGCTCTGCTCGACCTAGATGGTGAGCGCCCCCGTCCGCCATCCGTCAGCGCGAGTGCGTCGCGAAGACCTGGGACCCGGCCCGTGCAGACTCCGAGAGCTCGTCATCGGTCTCTGTGTCGAACTCGTACGAGATCGACAGCTCGTTCAGGTACATGGCCCGGATCTCGACCATCGAGTCGATCGCCGCGGACTGCCGCTCCCAGGCCCCGTCATGAAGGCAGATCTCCAGGTGGGCGGTGCGGTCTTGATCGTCGGAGTAGATCCGCACGAGATGGACGTCCGGGATGAACGACACCGCGTAGCTGCCGAGCGCGTCGATGATGACCTCGAACGGTTCCTGTCCCATGGACGGAGTCTCGCACACGTCGCCTCGGGCATCAGTGGCCGGCTCCGCACCCGCCCGGTGACGCCGTGCACGACCACGGGGAGATAGGTGGGAGCACGTCCTCGTGTGGGAGGCAGGGTGAGCGGGACGCACACCGTCCGCCCTGGGTGGCGCTGCCCACCAACGACGAACGGCCCCAGTCCGAGGACTGAGGCCGTTCGTTCGGGTGGTGCGCCCGGAGGGATTCGAACCCCCAACCTTCTGATCCGTAGTCAGATGCTCTATCCGTTGAGCTACGGGCGCCCGGTGAACCGAGAGAAACGTTACAGGGACGGGGACCCAGACGCCAAATCAGTTCTCAGTGAGCCACGACACGCTGCTCTCGTCTGGCTCGACCCGCGCCCGGAGCGAGCGGAGACGGTGCCTGCTCCGGGGCTCGCGCCCAGGCCCGCTCAACCCTCCGAACGGCTCCGCGACCCGCGGCCTCGCGCCGATCCGGACCGCCCGCCGGACCGCCCACCGGCCGGCACCTTCGGACCGAGCACAGGGTTGCGCGGCAGCACCCGGTCGATCCCGACGATCACCAGACCGAGCACGAAGAACCCGACGCCGTAGAGCACGACGTTCTGCACGAGCCCGAGGTACCCGATCTCGGCGACGTCGACGAAGCCGTAGGGGTAGTCGGTGTCCGGCAGCACGACGCCGCGGACGGTCGTGAAGGCGCAGTACGCGACCGGGTACAGCAACCAGAGCGCGGCGTTCTTGATGCGCAGGCGACGGTGCGGGTCGAAGAGCAGGAAGTCGAGCAGCGCGAGTGCCGGCGTGAGCTGGTG
>Ga0308156_1004087_pt1 | contig 10423 bp, 8 predicted proteins | sample PhyAR2_FD_201041 | JGI IMG/M metagenome (GOLD analysis project Ga0308156, IMG submission 201041) | Phyllosphere microbial communities from UC Gill Tract Community Farm, Albany, California, United States - DLSL A.R2 | ecosystem: Host-associated > Plants > Phyllosphere > Unclassified | place: USA... | reverse complement strand
TGTCGTCCGGCATACAGTCAATCACGCCGCCCCAGGCCTGGCTGACACGAAGCGATGCCAGCGCCGGAAACTCGTTGCCGATGGCCGCCAGCCCCTTTTCAACGACGCCGTCAGAGACCTGCGGGTCCAGTACACGGGTTTTCTCGAAGGGTGAAACGCCCTCCATGGACCAGCTCGCCCGCGACTCTGGGCCCGTTAAGAAGGACGCCAGTCGGATTTTGGTTTGAAGATTTAAGCGGCGAGCTTTGTATAGCGGGAAAAACTCGCGGGCATAGCGTAACCCCTGAAAGCCCGGTTCCAGTCGTCCGGTTCCCGACAGCGCAATGGTATATCCGCCGTCCAGTCGTGGACGACAGGCAAAAGCATCCGTGTAAAAAGGCATGGTGATGAGTTGCTCTACGGGACAGGTACGAAATGCACTGCCAATCACGTTACCGGCCGGTAGATCGATGCCGTGACGGCGACAAAACAGCGATGTCCAGGCACCGGCGGCGCACACTACGCTGGCGGTTTTTATCAGCCCGCGTTCTGTGATCACCCCACTGACGCGCCCTGCCGAAATATCCAGACCGCGCACCGCACAGCGCTGAAACAGGAGTGCGCCCTTTTTCACGGCGGCTTCCATCAACCCCGGCGCGGCTAACGCCGGATCGGCGTGACCATCATCAGGTGAATGTACCCCGCCATTCCAGGCGGTGGTACTGCCCGGCGTCATGGCTTTGGCCTCGGCGGCACTGAGCATCCGACTGCGAATACCGTACTGCTTCGCCATTTTTCCCCAGTTATCCCAGTTGCGGATATCTTTTTCCGTCCGCGTGGCATAGACCAGCCCGCTGGCACGAAACCCCACGTCCATGCCAATTTCGTCACTCAGCGCATGCCAGCGTTGCAGGGCATGCATAATGAGCGGAATTTCCCGTTCGTCGCGGTTAAGCTGACGGCACCAGCCCCAGTTACGGCTTGACTGCTCTGCCCCGACCAGGCCCTTTTCGATCACGGCAACCCGATAGCCTTTTTGCGTCAGTTCCCAGCAGGTGGCTGCCCCTGCAATTCCTGCACCGATAATCACCACATCCACCGAATCGGGGAAATGGATACTGTCCTGAACAAGTCTGAGCGGTGCGGGCATAGTCGGTGCTCTCCAGCGAAGGTGTTAGCTGATTAAAAATCGATTAATACACTTTTGTAGCGCTGGCAGGACTCAAAGGCCTGCCTGCCAAGATCCTTGCCAAAACCGGACCCCTGGAAGCCCCCGGTTGGGATGATAAAGTCCCAGGTCCGACGATAACGATTAATCCAGACCGTGCCGCTATCCAGCGCTTTCATCAGCCGCATCGCACGCGGCATGTTCAGAGTATGCACGCCAGCACACAGGCCAAAGACATTGTGCTGCGCCAGTGCAAGGGCTTCTTCTTCATCGCTAAACGTCTGAATGGTCAGCACCGGTCCGAAGATCTCCTGCTGATTCGCGACGTTATCCTGACTGACACCGGATAACAGCGTCGGTTGCCAGAACCAGCCCTGCGCGGTGTTTTCGTAGCGTTGACCGCCCGCCAGAATGCTCGCCCCCTGTGCGACGGACTGCGCGATAATCGCCGCCACTTTTTCGCCCTGACGCTGGTCGATAAGCGGACAGTAACGGGTGGAAGCCTGCCAGGTCATACCGGGCACAGGTTTCTTGCACAAGGCAATCAGCTTTTCGATGACCGCTTCTGCTATGCCTTTCTGGATGATCAGGCGCGTGCCTGAGACGCAGGCCTGGCCAGCATTCACGGTGAAGCCCAGAAACAGACGCTCGGCTATCTCGTTGGCATCGCCTGCATCATCAAACACCAGTTGGGGACTTTTTCCACCCAGCTCCAGCGTCACCGGTTTGGTGCCGTGCAGTGCGGCCTGGCTCATGATTGCGGCGCCGGTCGCAGTGGACCCCGTAAAAGACACTTTTCTTACCTGCGGATGCGTGACCAGTGCATTACCCGTAACCTGCCCGCCGCCCTGAATCACGTTGAGCACGCCTGCCGGAATGCCCGCCTGCACCGCCAGCTCAGCCAGGCGCGCGGTAGAAAACGGCGTCAGCTCAGAAGGTTTCAGCACCACCGCATTGCCTGCCGCCAGGGCCGGACCGCACTTCCATGAGGCCATCGACAGCGGGAAATTCCACGGCGTAATCGCACCGATCACCCCATAGGGTTCCGGCACCAGCATTCCCAGGCTGCTGCTCTGGGTCGGAAAAACATCGCCACTGTATTTATCTGCGCATTCTGCATAAAAGCGCAGGGCCGCCGCAGTAAACGGCACTTCAATATTGCGGGTGTCCGTGATCGGACGCGTGGAACCGACCGCTTCGAGTTGCGCCAGGTAATCTTTGTCGCCGTCGATTAAATCTGCCCAGCGGGAAATCGCCGCTCCCCGTTCCCGTGGTGAACAGCTTGACCAGCCGCTGCTGATGCGCTTTTCGTCCGCAATAGTCACCGCATCAGCCACTGTAGCGGCGTCCGCCTCGTTGATGTCGGCATAATGCTGACCATCAGAGGGACGTTTGATGCCCAGCGTGCGGCCGGATGCAGAAACGAACTGGCCGTTGATAAAGTGGCCGGTAGAAAGACGGACCTTATCTGGATCAAAATCTGACATGATGTCCTCGCACAATGAATGAAAAAACGCCCGGCTACCAGCCGACAACCCGTTGCCAGACTTCATGTTCGCCGTTCCGGGTGTCGATCACCTGGTAATGCGTATGCATCGCGGCGGTCGCACAGGCATGATTGGGCAGCACGCGCAGCACGGTGCCGAGCGGGAAATCTGCCGTCGAATAATCACCGTAATGTGGCAGCGCAATAATCCCGTGTTCCTGATTCGTGGTCGTCAGGAGCAGCCCCAACGGGCAACCTTCATCGTCGCACACCAGCCCATATCCGTAATCGGTGTGCTGAGCGGCGGTGCCGCGATCGCGTGACATGGCCATCCAGCCTGCATCCACGAAGATCCAGCCTTTGTCGTGATTGTGCCCGATCACCGTGGTGACGACGGAAAGCGCGATATCGTCGCGGGTGCAAACGCCCAGGTTGTGCATAAACAGATCAAAGGTGGAAAATACCCCGGCTCTGACTTCAGTCACGCCCTGCAGATCATGGGCCGCATGCGCCGTCGGTGTGGAGCCTACGCTGACCACCGGACACGGAATCCCGGCGGCACGAATATGATTTGCTGCCGTGACAGCAGCCTGACACTCTTCCTGTGCGGCAAGGATAATCTCCTCCTGCGACCGGCAGTGGTAAGACTCACCGGCGTGCGTCATCACACCTTCCACCACCATCCCGGCCTGGTGCAAATGACGGGCAATCGCCGTCAGCGCCGCGTCGGCAGGTTTAATTCCCCCGCGATGGCCGTCGCAGTCAATCTCGATAAACACGGAAAAGATCACCTGATGTTGTAAGCCGTAGTCGCTGACGGCCTGCGCCTGCGCCATGCTGTCCAGCAACACATGCACCTGTTTCCCGTTGCGGCGCAGGGCGGCAACGCGGGGTAATTTACCGGGCGCAATGCCCACCGCGTAAAGCACATTGCTATAGCCGGCGGCGGTAAAGGCCTCGGCTTCGGCCAGGGTAGAAACGGTGGCAGGCGAAGACAGATCCTGCAGCAAACAGGGTGCCGCCTGGAGGGTACGAAGTGTTTTGAGATGCGGGCGAATCTGACAGTGCTGTCCTTCAATCCGCTGGTATAACCGATTGATATTGCGTTCGAACTTAACTTTATCTAACAGGAGATAAGGTGTCGTCAGGGTTAAATGATTGAGCATCGTCGGCATTCCTGTAGAGGTTTAGTTGATGCTCTCATCGTTTAAATCTGTTTAAAATGCGGTCATGCCCAATTAATGATTAGGTTTGAACCTAATGATCAACAGTGAAGATTTACGTTTTTTTCAGGTCATCGCCTCACATCCAACCCTTGCCGCTGCCGCACGCTATCTGGACATCACCCCGCCCTCGGTGACGCAGCGTCTGCAAAGCATTGAAAATAAAATTGGGGTTAAGCTGATTCTGCGCCCGGCAAAACGCATCATTCTGACCGATGAAGGCGAAGCCTTGCTTGAGCGGGCGCGCGTGATTTTGCATGAGATAGACCAGTTGCAGGACGTGATTGACCAGACGCGAAACCGTATCAGCGGTACGCTGAGAGTGCTTGCCCCGCTGGGCTTTGGCTCTGAATATATTGCGCCCTTGCTGGCCGATTACGCGGACAGCCACGAGGATCTCAGTATCGATCTGACGCTCTCCGATAACCCCGACTGGATGCAGGCCGATAAGTGGGATGTGGTGATCTATATTGGTCATCTGCGTGACTCAACGCTTTACAGCACGTGGCTCGCCGCCAATCCGCGTATTCTCTGCGCCTCGCCCGCTTACCTGCAGCACTATGGCACACCGACACATCCTGATGCGCTTCATCGCCATCACTGTCTGGTGATCAGGGAGAATGCCGAGGATGTCACGCGCTGGATATTTACCCATAACGGTGACGAAACCATCGTCAGAATTACGCCGCGCCTGGCCAGCAACGATGGCCGCATCATTAAAAAATGGGCGCTGGGCGGGAAAGGGATCATGGTGCGTTCGGCCTGGGATATCCGCAGTGAGATTCGTCAGGGGTTACTTATCCCCCTGCTGCCCGCGTTCACCCTGCCGGCGGCGGATATCGTCGCCCTGACCAGCCTGCAGGAGAAAAAACGGCTTCCCCGCACCCAGGGCTTTATCGAATTAATGAAAAAAACCTTCAGCTCGCCACAGTGGGAGGCCAGGTAGGTTTTCTCTCATCCGCCTGCCGCCAGCGGTGGCTCAGGATAAAAATTCTGCCTCTGTGACTTTCTCAAGCCAGGTCACCGGACTGCCGTTAAGGGATTCGGCAATCGCAATATGTGTCATAGCGGTGTTGGCAGTCGCCCCGTGCCAGTGACGGACGTCTTCCGGTATCCAGGGCTCCGTTTGGGAAACGGAAAATATTGTACGTTAAGACCCAATTTTAATCACGCTGATACTGTAAGTACTCAGCCTAAGCGCTCTATGGTTAACACACACATCTCAGGATTTTTTTATGCCAAATTCGTCGTTTTTCGCCGGGCTGCACGTCGCGAGCAGGAAATAACTTAATCACTTTAACGGGCTGTTCTCCACGCAGCGGAACTCCGAACCCCACTCACTATCTGGCTTTTTACTGCTGCGAGTTATCGTATAGGAGTCAGAGCCGGCAATAAGGCCCCTGCGTACTTTTTTCTCGCCAGATGTAGGTCCTTGGGGATCGTTTTCAGGTGAATGGCTGTAGTAGTCTTTCGTATACCAGTCTTTTACCCAGTCGGCACCGTTCCCCATCATGTCATAGAGGCCAAGAGGATTAGGTGGGAAAGATCCGACCTGTTTTTTGTGCATGCTAGATGTAAAGTTACGGGCTCTGTCGTTGTCGTAGTACCAGCGATTAGTGCTGTTACCGTAAATCAAATACTTTCCTCTACTGCGAGCTGCGTACTCCCACTGAGCCTCAGTGGGTAGGTCTATACTACGGTTACTTACTTGTCCGAGCCACTGACAGTAGTCGCGAGCATCCTGCCAACTAGCTGTGGCAGGATATGTTTCACCCAGCGCAGCCTTGTCCTCTTTACTGAAATATTTTCCCTGCGAAATAGTCTGATAGATAGCGTTCTTATCCCGCCCCTGAATAGTGAGCCAGTGATTAAACTCTCCCCAGGTAACACGGTATTTTCCGATACGGAAGTCAGATAGCGTAACCGAGTGGAGGTAGGTGTCCTGGTCGAAGTTATAGGGCAGTTTTTCTGCAACCAGAGGACCAAAATCCCCCATCTGAAAGCTGCCGCCTTTCACCGTCACTAGATTATCCAGCGAGGTACGAACCAGCGCATCCTGGTCGGCTTTTATTTTTTGCTCATCGCGGCAGCCGGTGATAACGACCAGTACCAGTGCTGTCACGGTTAAGCGTGAAAGAGTCTCTCCGGTCATGGTTTATCGTCCGTGTTGGGTGGTGATGTAGGTGGTGCAGCTGTGCAGGAATGACGGTGACACAGGCGTGAGGGGCAGCATGAATTCGTTCGGGTGACCCGGTGAAACGGCGGGTGCATCCGGCAAATGAGTGTAAATGGCTTGCAGATTTTCCGCATAGTGGCTGGGAGTGATGGTGATCTTCTGTGCACCCGGAATGAAGCTGGCATCGTATCCGTACTCGCGCGGTTGCTCACCTTGAGCAAGAAACGCTATAACGCGGGACTCGTTGGCTTTCCAGTCGCCTTTTTCACCGATGATTTTGGACAGGTGCTGCATGATATTCTCGTACTCACGCTTTGACTGCACCCAGCGCAGGACGGCGAGAATGGCGCGTTTGCGGCTGGCAAAAGTGGTGCCTGCCTCGCAGGCCTCCCCCTGGTGGCTGGCCGGACTGGCAACCTCATCCCAAAAATTTCTCTCTATCAGGGAGGCGATGGCTGCACCTTTGCTTTCAGGCGGGGCGTATTTCAGGTACTCATCATTGCTGAGTATTTTTTTCATAAGTCTTACACGGGCTTCTTTATCTTCCCATCCCATTTTTAATGAATCAATGATTTCATCACCGGCATCAATGACTCTGTTCAGATTGTACATTCCGGCGAGTAAAGGGATGGCGCAGAAGTAACGGTAATCGTCTTCCGCCATGATACTCATCAGGCGTGTATAGTCGGCATTGCGCAGCATATAGGCGAGGCAGGGCATAAACTCTTTCATGATAGCCTTTCCATCCACATCAAGGGCTACTGAGCCTTTGGCGCCCAGGCCGGAGCAGACACCGCCTTTAACCAGAATTCTGACCTTTCCGTCTTTCCAACTGAATTCCATGCTGCCGCTCATACCTAGACCCGCCTGTCCGGTCACGCCAATGGACACTTTCGCCAGTGAGGTGAATTTTTCTCTTCCCTTGCCTTCCTTATCCGGATTGAGCCAGACCATTTTTCCGGCGAGATTGGCCCCAGCTTCCGCACCGGCAAAAATGCTCAGTTCTGCACCGGGTTTCACTTCTTCTGCCGCTTTTGAAATATCAACATTGCGCCACAGTCCGGGGGTGCCTGTTGGCGTCGCTTTGACGGGGAGGCCTTTCACCACGTCTCCGGAGAAGCTGATACCGGCTTCAATACCCAGACTGGCCCCGATACTGCCGGATAGGGCCAGCTCGAAATCAAAGCGCAGAACGCCGAGTAGCCCCATGCCGCCGCCGGGGATGCGGGCCGGGTCCAGCGGGTAGCAAATACGGGTTCCTGCATGGTCAGGCCAGCAGACTTTTGCGCTGCTTTTCGCTTCGGCCAGTGCCAGACTGGCGTAGGCGCTCAGTTTACCGCTGGTGGTGGCGAGCGGTTTTTCCTCGCCGGTACGGATGTCATATTCAAACGGATTCAGGGTGCCTTTAAGGCCAGCGCCGTAGGTCCAGCGCATCAGTTGGGCCTGTCCGTCAAAGACGATGTTGCCGCTTTCCGATTCAGTATGTTTTTTCAGGCTGTCGTTCAGTTCTCTGGCCCAGTCCGTCAGGACGTCCCCATGGTCATCAATCAACTTTTGCTCCCAGACGGACATGAACGGCTTTACTTTTGCCAGCTGTGATTTCAGCTTATCCGTATCAATTTCCTGCCGCGTTCGCGTGACGCCATCTTCGCTGGTATAGCTGACGGTTTTGATAAAACTCTTTGTTGCCGGCTGTTTTTCGCCGTCATTCAGGCGATAGCGCCGCCAGTGACTGCAGATTTTATCGGAACGGACGTAGGTGTAGCGGCCTCCCCGGTATCCACCTCCCCGGATTTCAATCATCTCCATGATGCCGATGGCGCTTTTTTTCGCCTTATCGTCCAGCAGTGTGGACTTTGGAAGCTGACTGGCCGGCGTCAGATCCTGAAGCTCGTTTCGCAATGCACCGATGGCACTGTCGAGCTGTTGATATTCCTGTTTTAGCTGTGATTCGAGGCGGTTTCGCTCAGCGATCTGATGCCAGTCCAGACTGGTCATCTGCTTTGTCAGGTCGTCAATACGTAACAGGGCATCTATACGGGTTGCCAGCAGCTTTTCCAGTCGGCCATGCTCTCGTTCAATGGCATCATTATCGCAGGCATCAACGGCAATTAGGGTTTCACTGTCAGGATGAAAATAGAGTGCAGGTCCAAAGGTGCAGTAGGCTGTGACCCCCGTGGAGCGAAGTTTCAGGCGGGTGGACGTTGCATTGTCGGCTGGCGCGTTCTGACTTGTCATCTATATTAATCCCTCAATATATATGTGGTTATACCCACCGGCATCATACAACATTCGTAACTTAACCTAAATCACTCACTTCTGAGTGCCGGTAAGTGCCTGAATGCGGCATATCTGGGAGGGGCTATATCTTGTTGCATCCGCTGTTTCCCAGATACTCAGTTTCTTGATCTGCCGATAGTACAGGGCTTTCTGATGACGCTCCTGATCGGCCTGCTTTACCCGGTCTTTACCCAGCGTATGTGTCCGTTCAATACCCTTTTTTCGCTGGCGGCGGCTCAGCAAGCCCTTATGCGACATCGCGGCCATCAAGTCCGTATTGCTTTTAGCGTGGCGGCAGCAAAAAAGTTTCATGCGCGCCGCTGCAATACTGCGTCTTCCCCCTTGGCGCTGAGCCATGCAATACGGGAACGTGAAGAACGGATGGGAGGAGGTCTTCTGTCGCCCACCACCCGACCTGTCACGCCCATGCGGGCAGCAGAACGCCGGTTGAAAAGGCCAGGCTTTGCGACTGAGCGTGATAGCAACGCGCCACGTTGAAAAAAATTATTTTTTTTCTGCATCCAGTTTGTATCCCGCTCTCGTATATCTCATTGAAAGCCACTTACTCCACGCTCTAATGAGGATTTACGATGAAAAAGCTAATTGCTGTTACCGTTGTATCAAGTGCATTGCTGTTTACCACCGCATCCATGGCCGCTATGACCTCGGATTCTGTTATGGTGGGCGGCGCGGCTATGTTCCCTCAGAAAAATATTGTTGAGAACGCGGTCAATTCCAAAGATCACACCACCTTAGTGGCGGCGGTTAAAGCGGCCGGTTTGGTCGATACCTTAGAAGGTAAAGGCCCTTTTACCGTGTTTGCCCCCACCAACGCGGCGTTTGCTAAGCTGCCAGCCGGCACCGTGGACAATCTGTTGAAGCCAGAAAATAAGGCCATGCTGACCAGCGTACTGACCTATCACGTGGTTGCAGGTAAGTATGATATGAAGGCGCTGGAAGCCAAAATTAAACAAGGCGGCGGTCATGCTGAGTTGAAAACCGTTAACGGTCAGCCGTTGTGGATCATGAATAATGGCCCCCATAACATCCAACTGAAAGACGGTCAGGGCAACGTAGCCAATATCAGCACCTATGACGTCAACCAAAAAAATGGCGTGATAGATGTGATTGATACCGTATTAATGCCGAAGTAATTATTTATACTCGAACGGAAACAGATCATCCGGGACGCTTATGGACAAGGTGCAGGCAGTGGAGCAGGTAAAACTAATGAAGGCAGTCGTCGACGGCGATCGCCGGGCATTTGAACACCTTTACCGGCTGACATCGCCACACCTGTTTGCCATCGCGTTGCGCATGTTGCAGCACCGCCCCTGGGCAGAGGAGGTGCTGCATGATTGCTATATCACCATCTGGAGCAAGGCGGAAACCTATAATGCTGAGCTGAGCTCCCCGTTGACCTGGATGACCCATATTGTCCGTAATCGCTGTATTGACTGGCTACGCAGCGGACAGGCGCGTATGGCCAGTTCGGAAGAGGCGCATAATGATGCGCTTCTGGTTGCTGAACATGACGAACTGCATAACAGACAGGATGATGCACAAGCCGCTCGCTTACAGCGCTGTCTGGGAAACCTCAGCAGTGAGCAGCGTCAGAGCATTACGCTTGCCTACTATCAGGGCATGTCTCACAGCGATATTGCTCACTGGCTCCAGCAGCCGGTCGGATCGGTAAAAAGCTGGATCCGCCGGGCGATGGCGCACCTTCGGGAGTGTGTCGGACTATGAATAAACAACACCAACGTGACGATGCACTCTCTGCTGAATATGCGCTTGGTACGCTACGCGGTGGCGCGCGATTACGTTTTCAGAAGCGCCTGCAGACCGAGCCTGGACTCGCTGAACAGGTCGCCACCTGGCAAAACCTGCTGTCCGGGCTGGATCTTCACGTCATGCCGCAGGTGCCACCGGCGTATGTCTGGAAGAAAATCGCGTTAAGTCTGCCGGCCAGGAAAAGGCCCCGCGCTGCTCGCGCCTATATTGGCTGGATGGTTGCCGCCGCCCTTGCCGCCCTGACGCTGGTGTCTTATCAGGCCATCAAGGCCCCGGAATTTACGCCGCTTACCGTGATGAATGACGCCCAGCACCAG
>Ga0308156_1004083_pt1 | contig 10431 bp, 7 predicted proteins | sample PhyAR2_FD_201041 | JGI IMG/M metagenome (GOLD analysis project Ga0308156, IMG submission 201041) | Phyllosphere microbial communities from UC Gill Tract Community Farm, Albany, California, United States - DLSL A.R2 | ecosystem: Host-associated > Plants > Phyllosphere > Unclassified | place: USA... | reverse complement strand
GCCTGGGCTGGAACGCGATCAAGACCGACGACTTCCGCGCCGGCCTGCAACTGCGCCCGCGCTTCTCGGCCGATGATATCGAAGGCCTGACGCTGGATCGTCCGGGCTTCGGCGCCGACCTGGCCGCCTACGCCTACAAGCGTCTGCCCGGCAATGTTGTGGTCGGCGGCCGGATCAGCCGCGACGTGTCCGACGTCAGCGAGGGCACTGAGTATTACGCCTCGGTCGGCCATCAGCGCGTGACTCCGGTCGGCCTGCTGAACGCCTCGGTCTATGTGCGTGGCGGCGATTCCAAACTGGCCGACGCCTACTATGGCGTCAGCACCGCCGAGGCGGCCGCCAACGGCATCAGCGCCTATTCCCCCGGCGGCGGGCTTCAGGGTGCGGGCGCCAGCCTGGTCCTGCTGGTTCCGGTCGGCGACAAATGGGGCGCTGGGGCCTTGCTCAACTACGAACGCCGCCTGGGCGACGTAGCCGACAGCCCCCTGTCGCAAAGCGACGACGCCGTCCGCACCGGCGTCTTCATCGCCCGTCGCTTCGGCGGCTGATAGCAGGGCGGCGGCTGCGGATGCGGCCGCCGCTTTTTTCCCCTTAATCAGGTGGCAGCGAACTCGCTCAGCGCATCGATCACGGCGCGGTTCTGGTCTTCGGTGCCTATGGTGATGCGCAGGGCTTGAGGCAGGCCGTAGCCGCCGACGGGGCGGACGATGATGCCCTTGGTGTTCAGATAGTCGTTGGCGGCGGCGGCGCGCTCGGGGCCGTCGAACAGCACCAGCACGAAGTTGCCGGCGCTGGGCAGGACGTTCAGCCCAAAGCCGCGCAGAGCCTGGGTCAGGCGCGGCTTCCAGTTCGAGATCAGATCGCGCGACGCCGTCTGGTGCGCCTCGTCCGACAGCGCGGCGGTCGCGGCTTCCAGCCCCGGCACCGAGACATTGAACGGCAGGCGGATGCGGTCGATGGCCTCGGCGACCTTCACCGGCGCATAGCCGAAACCGATGCGCAAACCGCCCAGTCCGTGGATCTTCGAGAAGGTGCGGGTGACGACGATGTTCTCGGCGTCCTTGGCCAGCGGGAAGGCGGTCTCCCAGTCGGCCTCGGTCACATATTCCGCATAGGCCTCGTCCACGACCAGGATGATGTGGGCCGGCAGGGCGGCGTGAAGGCGGCGGATTTCCTCGCCCGTATTGTAGCTGCCGGTGGGGTTGGACGGATTGGAGACATAGACGATCTTGGTGCGGTCATCGACCTGGGCCAGGAGCGCATCGACCTCGGCCTTGAAGTTCGGCTCGGGCGCCAGCTTGACCTGGGCTTCGCAGCCCAGGGCGCTGATGCGGTAGGCGAGAAAGCCGTACTGGCCGCAGACGATGTTGTCGCCCGCCGTCAGATAGGTCTGGTTCAACAGGGCGAACACCTCGTCCGAGCCGTTGCCGAAGATCAGTCGCTCGGGCTCCAGCCCGTGCAGTTCCGACACCGCATTCCGCAGCTTGGTCGCCCGGCCGTCGGGATAGATGTGAATGGTCTTGATCGCCGCCTCATAGGCCGCACGCGCCTTCTCGCCCGCGCCCAGCATGTTCTCGTTGGAGGACAGCTTCATCGGCTCGGCGACGCCGGCGATGGACGACTTGCCGCCGACATAGGGGGCGATGTCGAGGATGCCGGGCTTGGGGGCAGGGCGCTGCGTCACGGGGCCTGGGGTCGCGTCGGTCATGGAAAGCCTTGATCTCAGAAGATGGGGGCGGCGCCGATCACGCCGCTCATTCGGCCGGGCGCGCTCTTCAGCCGCCCGTCGTCGACTTGCACATAGCCCGTCAGCATGAACAGCTTCAACCCGCCCGCCGCCGCCAGCGGATCGGCGACCAGCCCCGCGTAGCTCAAGGCGGCCACGATCTTGGTCTCGGACCAGCCGCTGTCGGTGACCCAGAAGCTGCGGTCGTCGCCCGTGGGGCCGGACATCTCCTTGGACACGACGAAGGCCTGTGGCCGGCCGCGCCGGTCGTCCGGCAGGGCGGCGACGATCTTCAGTTCGGGCCGCGCCAGCAGGCGGCCCCACCACGGCCGGTCGGGCGACAGGTCGATCACGGCGCGCGAGCCCGCCTCGGCCGCCTTCAGCGCCTCGTCGGCGGACAGGGGGCGCGACCGCAGGCCATAGCGGTCCGTCGCCAGGGTCTGGGCCACGCCGCCGCACACGACCAGCGCGGGGCCGGTCGCCACCTCGATCCGCCCCCACACCGCCTTGACCGCCGCAGCCTCATCCGCCGAGGCGCCTTCCAGCAATTGACGCAGGGCGATGGCCGAGGCGTCGGCCCGGTCGCGCGGACCGGCGGCGACCCGCGCCAGCACCGCCTCGACCAGGGCGCGATCCAGCGCCAGCAGGGCGTCGTCGGCTTCGGGTTCGTCCAGCAGGGCCATCAGAACAGCTTGGGCGCCGGGGCCAGCGGGAAGGGGCCGAGCCAGGTGCGGCCGTCGCGGAAAACCAGCGTCAGCGGCAGCTGCTCCCTGCCCGTCGCCTCGGCCGCGCCCGCTGCTGCGGCAGCCCCGGCTGCGCCGATTCGGTTGACCGGCCCCTGACGCGTCGCCATCAGGCCGGCCAGGGCGGGCAGAGGCTTTTGCGCCTGAAGCTGGACCTGGCCGGTCAGACGGCCGTTCGCATCGGCGCGCAACACATCGCTGGAAAGGGTCGCGCGGCTGTCGCCGGCCTGCAGATCGCCGCGCACATTGCGGAACGTGCCGCCCGCCTTCGTCCAGGCGGAGAAGACGCCCGCCGCATCGCCGCCGGTCTTCAGCAGGCTGGCCTGTCCGATCTCGGCCTCCAGCTGGGTCGTCAGCCGGCCGTCCTGGGCGAAGCCTTCGACGGGGCCGTCCGCCCGCCCCTGCCCGTCCACCAGCCGGAACATGACATCGACGTCGTCGGTCGGCGCGGTCGAGCCCTCCAGATGCGGGCGGGCGTAGAATTCGATCCGCGCCGCGCGGGCGATGGGGAAGGGTTCGGCGCCGGTCTGGGCCGTGAAGACTGGATTGACCATCTCCAGCGCCAGATTGGGCCAGCGCTGATCGATGCCGCTGGCGCTCATGCGGATGGCGTCACCCTTGACCGCGACCTCGCCCTTGCCGGCGCGGGTCAGCATCAGGCCTTGCGGGGCCACCACGACCCATTTGGTCGGCTGGTAGGCGTTGGCCTCTGCGGTCAGTTCGGTCGCCTTGATCGCATGGCCCGACGGCGCCTGAACGATCAGGTTCGTCAAGGCTACATGGGTGCGAAACGGCCAGCCGTTGATGGTCTTGTCGGCGAAGCGGATGTCCCAGCCGTCCTGACGCAAAGTCTGGACCTGGGCCTCCAGCCGAGTATCGATCTGGCGCGTCAGGAAGATCCACCATCCGGTCCAGGCCGCCAGCGCGATCAGAACCAGGATGAAGGGCGCATACAGGCCCTTGCGGCTGTGTCGCTTGGTCGTCGAGGCGTCGGTCATGCCGGACCTATAGCGCGCTGCATCCCGGCCTTCTAGGCGGTCAGGTCGGCCAGCACCGCCTGCGCCGCCCGCCGCGCATCCTCCGGCGCCAGACCCAGCAGAAGCCCCCGCTGACCGCCGTTGATCAGGACCTGATCGAACAGGATGGCGTTTTCGTCCATCGCGGTGGGCACGGCCTTTCGCTGCCCGAACGGGCTGACCCCGCCGACCTTGTAACCGGTTAGCCGTTCGGCGTCGGCCGGCTTCATCATCTGGGCCGACTTGGCTCCCAGCACCGCCGCCAGCTTCTTCATGCTGACCTCGCAGTCGGACGGCACGATGACGCAGGCCGGAGCCCCGTCGACCAGGACCATCAGCGTCTTGAACACCTGTTCCGGCGCCACGCCCAGCGCCTCGGCGGCCTGCAATCCCACGCGCGGCGCATCGGGATCATAGTCGTAGGGAAATAGAGCGAAGGCGACGCCGGCCTTGGTCAGGGCGACGGTGGCCGGCGTGGTCCGGGACATCCTAGGTCGCCTCGGGGTTCAGGAAACTGCGGGTCAGTTCGACGGCATCGGCCAGACCCATGCGCTGGACTTCGGTCCCCGGCGGCAGGCTGGCGAACAGGCGGGTGGGCGTGGCGGCGTCCAGCATCAGGAACACCCCCTTGTCGTCGCCGCGCCGGATCAGCCGGCCGAAGGCCTGGGCGATGCGGGCGCGGGCCAGGGCATCGTCATAGCCCTTGCCGCCCAGCCGTTCGCGCCGCGCCTTGTGCAGCAGGTCCGGGCGCGGCCATGGCACGCGGTCGAAGGCAAGGACCCGCAGCGACCGTCCCGGCACGTCCACCCCGTCGCGCACCGCATCGGTGCCCAAAAGGCAGGAATTCTCCTCGACCCGGAACATGTCCACCAGCGCCCCGACCTCCAGCGGATCGACGTGCTGGGCATACAGAGGCACGCCCGATCTCGCCAGGTCCGGCCCCAGCCGCTCATAGACCGCCTTTAGCCGACGAATGGCGGTGAACAGGCCCAGCCCCCCGCCCCCGGCGGCCAGGAACAGTTCGCGCATCGCCGCCGCCGTCTGGCGCGGATCGTCCTTGACCAGGTCGTTGACGACGATGACTCGGCTGTTGGCCGCATAGTCGAACGGGCTTTCGACCTTCAGGGTGCGAGGCGGTTCAATCAGACGCGCCGATCCGGTCCGCATCCGCGCCAGGTCGAACGGGTCTTCCTGCAAGGGATCGGACAGGGTGGCCGACGTCACCAGCACCCCGTGCGACGGGACGATCACGGCGGCCTCCAGCGGCACGGTCGGGTCGATCCAGTGGCGACGCAGGGCCACGTCGTGGATGCGGCCGAACGCCGTCTCGGCCGACAGCCAATCGACGAAATCGGGGTCGGGCTGATCGCCCCCATCCTCCAGCGCCGCCAGCATCGACCGCCATCCCGGCAAGGTCATGCGCGCGCGCCGGTCCAACCCGCGCAGAGCCCCCTCGATTCGTGATCGCTGCGACCCATCCAGCTCGGCCGCCTCGTCGTCGAGGATGTCTTCCAAATGTCGCGACAGGGCCAGAAGGGGCGCCTCGATGGCGGCCAGGGCCTGGGCCGCCGCACGCGCCGTCTCGGCGACCGGATCGGTCACCGGCTTCAGCGCGCACTCCATGCCGAACTCGGGGCCGCCGTACGCATTGGTCTCCGCCGTGCGCGCCCGAAGCTGATCCAACGCGGCGGCCAGGAAGGCCTCGATCGGGCCAATCGGATTGACCTCGCCCGAGGCCGGCGCGACGCGGCCCGACACGCCTTCGCCCGGCAGGGCGGCCGAGGCGCGGATGGCGTCCTGCAGCGCCTTCATCGCCGCCTCGTTGTCGTTGACCATGTCGCCCAGCCGCTGCTCCAGCCCGCGGCCGCGACGCCCTCGCCCCTCAGGTCCCCGGATCCAGCGGCGCAGCTCGGCCGCCTCCTGGCTCGACAAGCAGGCGGAAAAGGCGCTGTCGGCGGCGTCGAAAAGGTGGTGGCCCTCATCGAAGACGATCCGCTTCAGCGCCGCCGTCTCACCGTCCGACTTCTGGCCCCGCGCCGAGCGCGCGCCGTCGAACGCCGCCTGGGTCAGGACCAGCGCATGGTTGGCGATGACCAGGTCCGCCCGACGGCTGGCGCGGATGGTTTTCTCCACGAAACAGGTGCGGTAGTGCGGACAGGCGGCGTGGACGCATTCGCCGCGCCGATCCACCAGATTGGCCGCCCCCGCCGTATGAGCCGCCGGCATGGCGAACAGGCCGGGCAGCCAGCCGGGAAAGTCCCCGCCCGTCATGTCGCCGTCGCGCGTATGCAGCGCCCATCGCCCGGCCAGCGCCAGGCCGATCAGGTCGCCATTCCCCAGCTGAGCCGCCTGGACCATGTCCTGCAGGTTCAGGACGCACAGATAGTTCTCGCGCCCCTTGCGGATCACCGCCTTCTTCTTGCGCTCGGCCGGATCGGGCCACAGCGAATGGCTTTCGCGGTCGATCTGACGTTGCAGCGCGCGGGTATAGGTCGAAATCCAGGCCGCGCCCTGGTTCCGCTCGGCCCACAGGGAGGCGGGCGCCAGATAGCCCAGCGTCTTGCCCGTGCCGGTCCCCGCCTCGGCCAGCAGCATGCGGGGCCGCCCCTCCTCATTCCTCGGCGAAAAGGCGAAGGCGGCTTCGGCGGCGTAGTCCGATTGGGTCGGCCGCGTCTCGTCCAGGCCCGAGGCCTGAAGCAGTTTCTCCAGCCGGATGCGCGCGCTCTCGCTGTCGACCGGGGCCGATCCCGCCTCGCCACGCGGCGCTTCGTCCTCCCATTCGGTCAGCCGCGACCAGACATCCATGCCCGACCCGCGATGCTGGCGCGCCCGCACGCCGCCGGCCTCCAGCGCCTGAACCACCCGCTTGCCCCAGGCCCAGCCCGCCCGCTGCATCGTCAGCGCCAGGACATAGGCCGCCTCGCGCTCCGGATAGGCCGGATCGGCCAGTTCGCGCAGCAGCAGCCCCGCCGCCTCGCGCAAGGCCGCCGCCTGTTCTTCCGCCGACTTCGGCTCGGCCAGCCCCAGCGACAGCGCAAGCCCCGTCGGCGACGGCGCACAGAAGCGCGCCGGCCGCACGAAGGCGTAAAGCTCCAGCACGTCCATCAGATCAGTCGACCGCGGCGGCGGCGTCAGCCCCAGCCGCCGCGCCGTCAGCGAGGCATGGGCGACCATCACCGGCCCGGTGCTGAAGAACCCCTCGGCCGCCCCGCGCCCGATCTTCCTTGCCCCCGCCTCGTCGCAAACCGCCCCTGCGCCCGGCGGCGTGGCGAGCGCCGGCGGCAAGTCCGCCCACGGCTGGGCGCCGGTCAGGCGGATTTCGGAAAGGACGGATTCGTCGGACACGTCCGATAGATAGCGAGCCTGGGGCTGAAACGGAACGGGAACATGCTATATCCCGTCCGTGACGACCGCCGCCGCTCCCGCAATGCTTCCGCCCTTGTTCGCCGACTGGTTCGCGTCGCGCGGCTGGTCGCCCCGGCGGCATCAGCTGGAGATGGTCGCGGCGGGGGAGGCCGGCCGCCACGCCCTGCTGGTCGCGCCGACCGGCGGGGGCAAGACGCTGGCGGGGTTTTTGCCCAGCCTGATCGACCTGGCCGAGCGCGGACCGAAGCCAGCGACCGGGCCGGGGTCGGGGGTGCATACGCTTTATCTGTCGCCGCTGAAGGCCCTGACCACCGACGTCGAGCGCAATCTGATGACCCCGATCCGCGAGATCGGGCTGAACATCCATGTCGAGACCCGGACCGGCGACACCAAACAGTCGAAACGCCAGCGACAGCGCGACTTCCCACCCGACATCCTGCTGACCACGCCCGAGCAACTGGCCCTGTTCTGCGCCTGGGAAGGCGCGCGGTCCTATTTCGCCGATCTGAAATGCGTCGTTCTGGACGAGGTGCACGCGATCTGGAGCGGCAAGCGCGGGGACCTGCTGTCTCTGGGTCTGGGGCGATTGCAAAGCTTCGCACCCGATATGCGCCGGGTGGGGTTGAGCGCAACCATCGAAGATCCCGATCTGATCCGGGAGTGGCTGGCGCCGGGCGATGCGGAGACAAAGAACCCCTCCCCCGCTTCGCGGTCCCCCTCCCCGCAAAGCGGGGAGGAGACGCTGGCCGACCTGTCTCCTCCCCATGCAATGGAGAGGGGGACCGCCGAAGGCGGTGGAGGGGCTCTTGACGCGGTGACTCTCGTCCGCGGCGATCCCGGCGCGCCGGCGGTCATCGACGTGCTGATTTCAGAGGGCAAGGTCCCTTGGGCCGGCCACACCGGCCAGCACGCCATTCCGGAGGTCTATGCCGCCATCCAGCGTTCGACCCTGGCGCTGATCTTCGTCAACACCCGCTGGCAGTCGGAGTTCGTGTTCCAGCAGCTGTGGGCCATAAACGACGAGAATCTGCCTATCGGCCTGCACCACGGCTCGCTGGCGGCCGAGCAGCGGCGCAAGATCGAAGCGGCCATGGCGCGCGGCGATCTCAGGGCCGTGGTGTGCACCTCGACGCTGGATCTGGGCATCGACTGGGGCGACGTGGATCTGGTGATCCAGATGGCGGCGCCCAAGGGCTCCAGCCGTCTGGTCCAGCGCATCGGCCGCGCCAACCACCGGCTGGACGAGCCGTCGCGCGCGCTTCTGGTGCCCGCCAGCCGGTTCGAGATGCTGGAGTGCCAGGCGGCGCGCGAGGCCGTCGCGGACAACGCCTTCGACTGGGAGCCGGTCCATATCGGCACGCTCGACACCCTGGCCCAGCACGTCATGGGCGTCGCCTGTTCCGAGCCGTTCGACATGCAGGTCCTGTATGTCGAGATCACCGGCTGCGGCCCCTATCGCGCCCTGACGTGGGAGCAGTTCGAGGAGGTGGTCGATTTCGTCGCCACCGGCGGCTATGCGCTGCGCACCTACGACCGGTTCGCCCGGATCGTGCGCACGCCGGATGGACGCTGGAAGGTCAGAAACCAGCATATCGCCCAGCGCCACCGCATGAACGTCGGCGCCATCGTCTCGGCGGGAACGCTGAACGTCCGCGTCGCCAGCCGTCGCGGCGGCGCCTCGCGCCAGCTGATCGGCGGCCGCAAGGTGGGCGAGGCCGAGGAGTGGTATTTCGAACAGCTGACGCCCGGCGACACCTTCCAGTTCGCCGGCCAGACCTGGGCGTTCCAGGGCATCACCGGCACCGACGCCTTGGTCACCCACGCCAATGACAGCGACCCCAAGATTCCGTCATGGGGCGGGTCGAAGTTTCCGCTGTCGACCTCGCTGGCCGACCGGGTGCGCACCATGATCCATGACCGCGACCACTGGCGCGTCCTGCCGCCCGACGTGCAGGAATGGCTGGAGCTGCAAGAGACCCGCTCGGTCATTCCCGACGCCGAATCCATGCTGGTCGAAACCTTCCCGCGCGGCAGCCGGCATTTCCTGGTCGCCTATCCGTTCGAGGGCAATCTGGCCCACACCACCCTGTGCATGCTGCTGACCCGGCGGCTGGACCGGATGGGCGTCGGGCCGCTGGGATTCGTCGTGACCGACTATTCGCTGGCGATCTGGTCGATCAAGCCGATGGACACGGTCGATCTGGACGCCCTGTTCCAGCCGGACATGCTGGGCGACGATCTGGAAGCCTGGCTGGAGGAAAGCTTCATGATGAAGCGGTCCTTCCGCAATTGCGCCCTGATCTCGGGCTTGATCGAACGCCGCCAGCCTGGCGCTGAAAAGACCGGCCGGCAGGTGACCTTCTCCACCGACCTGATCTACGACGTGCTGCGCCGCCACCAACCCGATCACCTGCTGCTGAAGACCGCCCGCGCCGACGCCGCATCCGGCCTGCTGGACGTGGCGCGCCTGGGCCAGATGCTGGCGCGCATCGAGGGGCGCATCCGCCATCAGCCTCTGAACCGCGCCTCGCCCTTCTGCGTGCCCGTGCTGGTCCAGATCGGACGCGAGCGGGTCAGCGGAGACGCCGCCGAAATGATCTTGGACGAAAGCGCCGACCTGCTGATCGCCGAGGTCATGGACGACGCCGAGCCGCCCAGCCAGTCGGGGGCCGCGGCATGAACGCCGCCCTGCGCCAGACCCTGTCCCCGGCCCGCAAGATCTGCGGTTCGCTGAGCGTGCGGATCGCGGGCGAGGCCTGCGTATTGCGCTGTTCCGGCGCGATGTGGGTTCCGGCCCACGGCGCCCTGATCGTCGCGGACCTGCATCTGGAAAAGGGGTCAGCCTTCGCCGTGCGTGGTCAGTTGCTGCCGCCCTACGACAGCCGCGCCACGCTGGACAGGCTGGAAGCCGAGATCGTCGAACTGAACCCGGCCGTGGTCGTGCTGCTGGGCGACAGCTTCCATGACACCAAGGCCATTCCCCGTATGGCGGCCGACGACCGGGCGCGGCTGGACCGGCTGGCGGCGGGGCGCGACTGGCTGTGGCTGGAAGGCAATCACGACCGCGAGGCCCTGAATCGCAGCCTGGCTCGCGATGCCGACACGGCGTCCCGCCTGCCCGGCCGGATCGTCGGCGATATGGCTTTGGGCGCGCTGCGTCTGACCCACGAACCGGAGGCGCTGAGCGCCGACGACGACCGGCGCGGCGAGGTCGCGGGACACCTGCATCCCGCCGCCAAGATCGCCGCCTATGGGCGCGGCGTGCGCCGGCCCTGCTTCGTCACCGACGGATCGCGCATCGTCCTGCCGGCCTTCGGCGCCTTCACCGGCGGGCTGAACGTGCGCGATCCCGCCATCGCCGACCTGTTCGCCTCCCCGCCGCTGGCCGCCGCCCTGGGACGCGACCGGGTCCACGCCCTGGATTGGGCGATCCTGCGATAGTCTGTTCGTAAAGCGTTCAGCACGTCGCTTCACCGCATCTTGGCGGACGGCGATGCAGGATGACGGCGGATCAAGGTCACGGACACCCGCCTCATGCTCACGCCCCGCCGCATCGTCATGGCCGCCCGCCTCGGCTTCG
>Ga0308156_1004082_pt1 | contig 10433 bp, 9 predicted proteins | sample PhyAR2_FD_201041 | JGI IMG/M metagenome (GOLD analysis project Ga0308156, IMG submission 201041) | Phyllosphere microbial communities from UC Gill Tract Community Farm, Albany, California, United States - DLSL A.R2 | ecosystem: Host-associated > Plants > Phyllosphere > Unclassified | place: USA... | reverse complement strand
CGCACTGGCGATACTTTAAGCCTGAGCGCTGAAGTGCTTATGAGCACCATTCGTAAGTTTCACAGCTAGCGACTGCGTTTTGCATGTCGCTCCCAGTTTTCCTGGCGCGCTTTTTCGGTCTTACGCAATCCGACGTAAAGCGCGCCCGCCCCGCCATGCTGCTTTTGCGCCACACAAAACGTCTGTACCTCATCCAGTTCGCGCAGCCAGCGATCAAGATAACTGCGCACGATATTGGCGTGGGATTCGCTGTCGCGCCCTTTACCATGAATAATTAGCAGGTTGCGAAACCCGGCTTGTCGCACGTCCCGAATAAACGTAAACAGATTCTGTCGACAAGCTTCCACGGGTTGACGCAGTAAATTAAGGCTGGCGTCCAGCGCATACTGGCCTTTGCGTAATTTATCTAGCACACCCTGCTGAATACCTTCAGCTTTGTATTCCAGCGGCTGATCCAGCGGGATAATGTCCAGATAGCCGCGGGTTAAAAAATTTTCATCTTCCTGTTCTGGCGGCGGCTGGCGGGTTTTCTTGCTGGCGGAGAGATTATTCCACAGCGTATTATCCGCATCCTTCAGTGGCGTAACGTCATTCATCGCGTCACGGAACAGATTGTCATCGTCAAGGTTCATGGCTCGCCCCTGTTAAATGATATGACGCAAAATTGTATATAACCCGAATAGTAGCAAAATCGGGAAAGTCTGCGCTAATCCCGTTTTTAACGTTTTCGCCAGGCATGACAGTGAAGATGGATTCTGTTTTAGATCAAAAAAGCGTAAACATTTATTTACGGAGGTTACACTTTGACATCAAAAAAGCCCGTCAGAACAGCCTTTAGCCGCCGTTAACAAACCACACTTTCTGTAGGCCTAAAAACTGCTCGGATGAGTTCCTTTACGACCAAAAAATGGTAAAATTGACCGCAGTCAATTATCGTCGAGCAAACCATTATGTTCCCTGAAAAACGTATACAGTCAGGCGGTTGTGCGATTCACTGCCAGGATTGCAGCATCAGCCAGTTATGCATCCCTTTCACACTTAACGAACATGAGCTGGACCAGCTTGATAATATTATTGAGCGAAAGAAACCCATTCAAAAAGGCCATACGCTGTTCAAAGCGGGTGACGACCTACGATCGCTTTATGCTATTCGTTCCGGCACCATTAAAAGCTATACCATTACCGAACAGGGCGATGAGCAAATTACCGGCTTCCACCTCGCCGGCGATCTGGTCGGCTTTGATGCCATTATGAATGCCAGCCATCCCAGCTTTGCCCAGGCGCTGGAAACGGCGATGGTCTGTGAAATCCCCTTTGATACGCTGGATGATTTGTCGGGCAAAATGCCTGCTCTGCGTCAGCAGATGATGCGTTTGATGAGTGGCGAAATCAAAGGCGATCAGGACATGATCCTTTTGCTGTCGAAGAAAAACGCAGAGGAGCGCCTGGCGGCCTTTATCTGGAACTTATCCCGCCGTTACGGCCAGCGTGGTTTCTCCCAGCGTGAGTTCCGTCTGACCATGACGCGTGGCGATATCGGCAACTATCTGGGTTTAACCGTTGAAACCATTAGCCGTTTACTGGGCCGCTTTCAGAAATCCGGCATGCTGGCCGTGAAAGGCAAATATATCACCATTGAGAACCACGCCATGCTGGAAGGTCTGGCGGGTCAAAGTCACCAGGCCGCCTGACAGATAAGCCGGGTTAATAAATCTTATTTTATTGATCCGGCTACATCTTTTTCACTTTCTTAGTGCACTTAACATAGGCTATCTTTAATCCAGTCGCTTTGGTTTAAGGAGAGTAGCCTATGTCCCAGTATCAAAATATTCTGGTCGCCATCGATCCGCAACAGGATGACCAGCCCGCGCTGCGACGTGCGGTATATCTCAACCAGCTTATCGGCGGCAAAATCAAAGCTTTTCTGCCTATCTACGACTTCTCATATGAAATGACTACCCTGCTCTCACCGGATGAGCGTACCTCCATGCGTCAGGGCGTGATCAGCCAGCGCTCAGAATGGATACGTGAACAGGCCAAAGCCTATCTGGATGCTGGCGTGGATATCGATATCAAAGTGATCTGGCACAATCGCCCTTATGAGGCCATTATCCAGGAAGTGTTGGCGCACCAGCATGATTTAGTGCTTAAGATGGCACATCAACACGATCGGCTGGAGGCGGTAATTTTTACCCCCACGGACTGGCATTTGTTACGCAAGTGCCCTTGCCCGGTGTGGATGGTTAAAGATCAGCCCTGGCCCGAAGGCGGCAAAGCACTGGTGGCGGTTAACCTTGCCAGTGAAGAACCTCACCATGATGCACTGAATCAGAAATTAATCCGCGAAACCGTCAAACTGGCAGAAAGCGTTAACCATACCGAAGTTCACCTGGTCGGCGCCTATCCCATTACGCCTATCAATATCGCCATTGAGCTGCCCGACTTTGATCCCAGCGTGTACAACGACGCCATCCGCGGTCAGCACCTGGTGGCGATGAAAGCCTTGCGGCAGAAATTCTCCATCAGTGAAGAATTTACGCATGTTGAAAAAGGCTTACCGGAAGAAGTGATCCCCGAATTATCGTTACATCTGGACGCGGGAATTGTTGTCTTAGGCACTATCGGCCGTACCGGGTTGTCTGCGGCTTTCCTGGGTAACACGGCTGAACAGGTCATCGATCATCTGCGCTGTGACCTGCTGGCGATAAAACCGGATGATTTTGTTTCACCGATTACGCTGGATGACGAAGACGAGAACGACTGATCCTTCTTACTGCAAAAAGGGCGACCCGGTGAGTCGCCCTTTTTTATTACAGCGCTTTCAGGATATTTTCCACGCTGGCTTTGGCATCACCAAACAGCATATGGGTGTTTTCTTTAAAGAACAGGGGATTCTGGACGCCGGCGTAACCGGTATTCATCGAGCGCTTAAACACAATCACATTCTGCGCCTTCCAGACTTCAAGCACCGGCATACCGGCAATCGGGCTACCGGGATCGTCCTGAGCGGCAGGATTGACTGTGTCGTTGGCCCCGATGACCAGCACCGTATCCGTGTCGCTGAAATCATCATTGATTTCGTCCATCTCCAGTACCACGTCATAAGGCACTTTTGCCTCTGCCAGCAGCACATTCATATGACCGGGTAAACGCCCGGCGACCGGATGAATACCAAATCGTACTTTTATGCCACGGGCACGCAGCTTTTCCGTGATCTCCGCCACCGGATATTGCGCCTGCGCCACCGCCATGCCGTAGCCGGGCGTAATAATGACGCTACTGGACGCTTTAAGCATTTCAGCCGTGTCTTCCGCGCTGATTTCACGGTGCTCTCCAGCCTCTTCACTGTCCGCTACCGCGCTGCTGTCGCTGCCGAAACCGCCTGCAATCACGCTAATAAACGACCGGTTCATGGCCTTACACATAATGTAAGAGAGAATCGCCCCCGACGACCCCACCAGCGCGCCTGTCACGATCAACAGATCGTTGCTGAGCATAAAACCAGCCGCCGCCGCCGCCCACCCGGAATAGGAGTTCAGCATGGACACCACCACCGGCATATCTGCCCCGCCGATGGAAGCGACCAGATGCCAGCCAAACGCCAGTGCGATCACCATCATGACAAACAGGGCAAATCCCTGCGCGCCGGGACTGTCAGTGTTAACGAACCAGACCAACAGCAGGAACGACACCACCAACGCCAGCAGATTCAGCTTATGGCGGTGTGGCAGCATCAGCGGCCGCGACGACAGTTTGCCACACAGCTTACCGAAGGCGACCAGGGAACCAGTAAAGGTGACCGCACCAATAAAAATGCCGATAAACACTTCACTGAGGTGGATGTTTTCCATCACCGCAGGCAGACCGGGCGCATGATCGATATAACTGTTAATCCCCACCAGCACCGCGGCCAGGCCGACAAAACTGTGCAGTATTGCGACCAGTTCGGGCATTTCAGTCATTTCAACCCGTTTTGCCAGCCGGATGCCGATGGCGCCGCCGATGATCATTGCCAGCAAAATCCAGACGACATTGCTGCTGTCCGGGCCGAAGATGGAGGCGAACAAGGCAATTGCCATGCCGCTGATGCCAAAGATATTCCCTTGTCTTGAGCTTTCATGTTTTGAAAGACCCGCAAGGCTCATAATAAAAAGTATTGCGGCAACAATATATGCTGCAGTCACTAATCCGCCAGACATCGGTTACCCCTTACGAAACATTTTCAGCATACGCTGCGTGACGGTGAAGCCACCGAAGATATTGATACTGGCGATCAATACGGCAATAAAAGAAAGGAAACTGACCCAGCCGCCATGACCCATTTGCAGTACGGCCCCCACCACGATAATGCCGGAAATGGCATTGGTGACTGACATCAAGGGTGTATGCAACGCATGGCTCACGTTCCACACCACGTAGTAACCCACCACGCAGGCGAGCGCAAACACCGTAAAATGCGAGAGAAATTCACTGGGTGCCACATTGGCCAGGCAACCAAACAGCACGATGAACACGGCCAGCAGCAGATACTTACGCCGTGGCGATACGGCCGCAGGCTCGCTCTTTTTCTGCACAGGTGCAGCGGTGGTGGTGGCTTTCGGAGCGGCTGACACCTGAATTGGCGGTGCAGGCCAGGTGACATCGCCTTCACGCACGACCGTTACGCCACGAATAACTACGTCATCGAAATCAATATCGATCTCACCGTTTTTCTCTTTACACAGCAGCTTCATCAAATTGACGAGGTTGGTGCCGTAAAGCTGTGAGGACTGGGTCGGCAAACGGCTGGGTAAATCGGTGTAGCCAATAATTTTCACGCCGTTCTCTGTGACCGTCACCCGATCGGCAACGGTGAGTGCGCAGTTGCCGCCGGTTTGCGCCGCGAGGTCAACAATAACGCTGCCCGGCTTCATGCTGGCAACCATCTCTTCGGTAATCAGCGTTGGCGCCGGCTTACCTGGAATCAGCGCCGTAGTGACGATGATATCCACCTCTTGAGCCTGCTGAGCAAACAACGCCATTTCAGCTTTAATAAAGGCATCGGACATTACTTTGGCGTAGCCATCGCCGCTGCCTGCCTCCTCTGCAAAATCCAGTTCGAGAAATTCCGCTCCCATACTCTGGACCTGCTCTTTGACTTCAGGGCGCGTATCAAAGGCGCGCACGATGGCACCAAGGCTGCCTGCCGCACCAATCGCCGCCAGGCCGGCAACGCCTGCACCAATCACCATGACTTTAGCCGGTGGGACTTTCCCCGCCGCCGTGATTTGCCCGGTAAAGAAGCGGCCAAACTCATGAGCGGCCTCGACGATGGCGCGATAACCGGCAATATTTGCCATGGAACTGAGCGCGTCGAGCGACTGGGCGCGAGAAATGCGTGGCACCGCATCCATGGCCATGACGGTGACATGACGCGCAGCCAGCTTTTCAAGCAGCTCAGGATGTTGGGCGGGCCAGATAAAGCTTACCAGGGTACTGCCCTCGCGGGTGAGCGCGATCTCTTCGTCATCCGGTGCATTGACCTTTAGCACGATATCGGCCTGCCAGACCTGCTGGCTGTCACTCACCGCAGCGCCAGCGGCCCTGTAGCTGTCATCATCAAAGCTGGCGCGCTTACCTGCATCATGTTCAATGGTCACGCTGAAACCCAGCTTGATGAGCTGTTCAACGGTCTTGGGCGTGGCTGCCACGCGCGACTCGTTAGCCAATCGCTCTTTGGGTATTCCAATTAACATAGTTTTCCCTTTCATCGATTAAAGGAGGATGATCCTTGTAGTACACAATGCCGTGACGACACCCGCTTTAAGGCGTTGTGAATGAAATGCAATAACCTAATCGTATCTAAACCTACTGAAATTGTTACGGACGATCTACTACACAGACCCACATCTGTCACATTTGCCGTAATATCCAGTTGAAGCACGGCAATTCCGCCCGTCCGCACTGCACGAAGACTCTCGCAGCAGATAATCTGCTAAATATCACCTGTTCCGCCCTGATATTCCTTTTGGAAAAAGCCAAAATTAACAATGTATTAACCACTTTATCGATACATTTACTGGTCAATTCATCTTATTGTCGTAAGCGTAAGGCAAAATAGCGTAGCGTGACGCTGTGATTAAATAATCTGGTTCACAACAAGAGAGATATCGCAAAAAATGGCTGCGACAGCGTGTTTATAACATGTAATAATCAGCGGCTAATCTGTTATACATCAAGAGTCCAGCACGTTTTCGTACTCATTTTGCGTAAGGCGAAGGATCATTTTTATGAAGCTGAAGAACACTATTCTGGCATCTACCCTGTTATCTCTGCTGGCAGCAAATGCGTTTGCGGCTAAAGAGCTGACGCCAGAACAAGCGGCCGCGTTGAAGCCATTCGAACGTATTAATATCACCGGTCGTTTTAATGCAATTGGCGATGCGGCTGATGCTGTATCAAAGCGTGCTGATGAAATGAATGCAGATTCCTATTACATTCAAGGCATTAACGACAGCAACGGTAACAGCGGTAACTGGCGTGTGACCGCCGATCTGTACAAGGCTAATGCCCCTAAAGCCAGCCAGGAAACCGACTATCGGATGTTCAATGGCCTGAAAGAACTGCCGAAGGCGGAAGCTTATCGTCTGGAGCCTTTCGATACCGTTACCGTCAGCGGCTTTTTCCCAAGCCAGCCTGAGGTAAATGAAGCCATTTCCAAAGCCGCGAAAGAAAAAGGCGCAGCCTCCTTCTTTATTGTGCGTCAGGTTGATGCCAATACTGGCGGCAATCAGTTTGTGACGGCCTACATCTATAAGGCCGATGCCAAGCAACGTGTGGTACAGAGCCCGGACACCATCCCGGCCGACTCTCAGGCAGGTAAAGCGGCTCTGGCCGCAGGCGGAGCCGAAGCGAAGAAAGTTGAAATTCCGGGCGTGGCTTCATCCGAAACCCCAAGCAACGCCGTGGGCCGTTTCTTTGAGACCCAAAGCTCAACCGGTAAGCGTTATTCGGTGACTTTGCCGGACGGCAAGGAAATTCAGGAAGTGAATGCGGTGACCGCGGCGCAGATGCAGCCGTTTGATACCGTGACCTTCAGTGGACATTTCGGTTCGCCGACTGAAGTCTCACAGGAAACCGCCAAGCGCGCAGGCGCGAAAGGGGCTAAATTCTACCATGTGACGCGTCAGTGGCAGAACCAGAGCGGTGGTAACCTGACCGTAACGGCTGACCTGTTTAAGTAACACGCGCCAGGGCGGCGATCGCCGCCCTGCTGTCTGTTTGCATAATTCCTGCTCGATTTTGCATAACCACGCATTGCCATCCCGCACCGCACTCCGTAAAATCCTCCGCCTGTTTTTCAGAGTATTAAACGCGTTATACGTAACACAATCACGATATAACGTTGTGTTTATGCTGGTTATCCAGCCACTTATACTAGCAGGAAGAACGTTTTGGAGAAAAAATTAGGCCTCAGTGCCCTGACAGCGCTGGTACTCAGCTCAATGCTGGGAGCCGGTGTTTTCAGCCTGCCGCAAAACATGGCGGCAGTTGCAGGTCCGGCGGCCCTGTTAATCGGCTGGCTGATCACCGGCGCGGGCATTATTTTCCTGTCGCTGGCCATGCTGTTACTGACGCGACTGAAACCCGAACTGGACGGTGGCATTTTTACCTATGCCCGCGCCGGATTTGGCGAACTCACTGGTTTTTGTTCCGCCTGGGGTTATTGGCTGTGCGCGGTTATCGCTAACGTTTCGTATTTAGTCATTGTTTTTTCTGCGCTGAGTTTCTTCACCGACACGCCTGACAGAATCCTCTTTGGCAATGGTAATACCTGCCAGGCCATGCTGGGCGCATCGGTATTGCTGTGGCTGGTGCACTGGCTGGTGCTGCGCGGCGTGCAAACCGCAGCCAGCATTAATCTGCTGGCGACCCTGGGCAAACTGGTCCCGTTGCTGCTGTTTATTGTGCTGGCCGTGATCGCCTTTAATTTTGACCGCTTCCGGTTTGATTTTTCCGGGCTCAGTCTGGGCGTACCGTTGTGGGAACAGGTTAAACAGACAATGCTGATTACCCTGTGGGTGTTTATCGGCGTTGAAGGTGCGGTGGTTGTGTCATCACGCGCCCGTCATAAAAAAGATGTCGGACGCGCCACGCTGCTGGCCGTGCTGGCTGCCCTGCTGGTCTATTTACTGGTTACCCTGCTGTCACTGGGTGTGGTTCCCCGCGCTGAGCTGGCGGAAATGCGCAATCCCTCCATGGCAGGCTTAATGACGCGGCTGACGGGGAGCTGGGGCAACGCCATTATCGTGGTGGGCCTGATTATTTCTGTTTGTGGTGCCTATCTGAGCTGGACCATTATGGCGGCTGAAGTGCCCCTGATCGCCGCACAGCAAGGTGCGTTTCCACGCAGCATTGCCCGCCAGAACGCACGTAACGCGCCTGCCGCCTCATTGTGGCTGACCAACGGCAGCATTCAGGTTTGCCTGATCCTTATCGCCCTGACCGGTGCGGATTACAACACCCTGTTAACCATTGCGTCTGAAATGATTCTGGTGCCCTATCTGCTGGTCGGCCTGTATTTGATTAAGGTCGTTAAAGGACAGCAAAAGCCCTGGGCACTGGCCGTGGGTGTCGGTGCCAGCCTGTATGGTATCTGGCTGTTGTATGCATCAGGCCCACTGCATCTGTTTATGTCGGTGGTGCTGTATGCTCCAGGTATTTTACTGTTTATTTTTGGGCGACGTGGCGGACATGAGGTGGCGTTGAAGCCGGTAGAACGGGTTGCCATGATGCTAATCGTAGCGGCAACCCTTCCTGCGATGTGGGAATTGCTGGCTTAGTGAGACTGCCCCAGAACCACACACAGCAGGTCATCCTGCTGTGTCAGCGCAACAGGCTTGCGGTATTCTTCATGAATCGCCTCCAGCTGTTTATCCGACAACGGATACGGCAGTTGGATATCGAAGCGGCAAATCTGTTGCTGCTCAGCGAGCGTGATCAGACGGGCGATGTTAATTTCATCGCTGACCTGGGTTGAAATGATTTGTAATGCTAATTCTTTAAGCTGATCTTCACTCGCCTGCAAGCTGTGCGCAGATTTGCGTGTCACCATGCCGAATATAGGCAGTACGCCGTAGATCGCATCCACAAAGCTCCATCGTTTTTTACAGGATGCCGACAGGAAATCACTGTAATTAAAGCAGATGCGATCGCGGTATACCGCTGATGCCAGCTCTTTATCAAACACTTTGGCTCCTCAAGGTGATCACAATGAATCCGGAACTCACGTTAAACGCAGGGTTAATGATTGCATATTTTGCGGAATATATCCCAGTTACTCAAGGATATTTCGTGTGATTGCATAGAGCTCTGCGTCAGGAAAAGTTATGCTTTACTCCTCCTTTTTACGTTAGAAAGAATCATGCACAAAATCGTTTACGTAGAAGATGAACCCGAAGTCGGTTCGTTGATTGCCGCTTATCTTGGACGGCATGATATTGAAGTGATTGTGGAGACGCGCGGCGATCGGGCGGAAGCGACCATTGCCGAACAGCAACCCGACCTGGTCATGCTGGATATTATGCTGCCCGGTAAGGATGGCATGTCCATCTGTCGTGATTTGCGCGCAGAATGGCAGGGGCCGATTGTGCTACTGACCTCTCTCGACAGCGACATGAACCATATTCTGGCGCTGGAGATGGGGGCGCAGGATTATATCCTCAAAACGGCTCCCCCAGCGGTGTTGCTGGCTCGGCTGCGGCTGCATCTGCGGCAGTCCCAACAGGGACAGAGTGAAGAAGCCCCTGCGCCGGCGAAAAACAACCGCATGTTGCGCTTTGGTTCACTGACGATTGATGCGCTCAATCGCCAGGTCGTGCTGTTTGATGAAAACATTGCCCTCTCTACGGCGGATTTCGATTTGCTTTGGGTACTGGCAAGTCATGCCGGGCAAATTCTGAATCGTGACGCCCTGCTGAAAACCCTGCGCGGCGTCAGCTATGACGGGATGGATCGCAGTATTGACGTGGCGATTTCGCGCCTGCGTAAAAAGCTACACGACAGCGCCACTGAACCCTTTCGTATTAAAACTATCCGTAACAAAGGCTATCTGTTTGCGCCGCAGGCCTGGGACACGCGTTCGGTATGAAAAAACTTTTTATTCAGTTCTACCTGCTGCTGTTTGTCTGTTTCCTGGTGATGTCGCTGATGGTCGGGCTGGTATACAAATTTACCGCCGAGCGCGCCGGTCGCCAGTCGATGAACGACTTAATGGCCAGTTCGCTCTATCTGATCCGCAGTGAGCTGCGTGAAATCCCCCCGCGCGACTGGAACAAGACCATTAAAAGTCTGGATCTCGGCTTGTCGTTTGAGCTGCATATCGAGCCAATGAGTAAATTTGAACTGGATGAAAACGAACTTCGTCGGCTGCGCGCAGGCGAAATCGTCGCACT
>Ga0308156_1004081_pt1 | contig 10439 bp, 11 predicted proteins | sample PhyAR2_FD_201041 | JGI IMG/M metagenome (GOLD analysis project Ga0308156, IMG submission 201041) | Phyllosphere microbial communities from UC Gill Tract Community Farm, Albany, California, United States - DLSL A.R2 | ecosystem: Host-associated > Plants > Phyllosphere > Unclassified | place: USA... | reverse complement strand
GGTCCGGTCGAGGGCGTGCGCGCCACCGGCGCGGGCAAGCTGCACGAGATCGTCTGGGGCGTCCTGCCTCAGGTCGCGCCGCTGTGGACCTCGTTCGCCCTGTACCGTTTCGAATCCAACAGCCGGTCCGCGACCGTGCTGGGTCTGATCGGCGCGGGCGGCATCGGCCAGGTGCTGTTCGACAGCATGAACGCCTTCGATTTCCGCGCCGTCTCGGCCATCGTGATCGTGGTCGTGGTCGCCGTGACCCTGATCGACACCCTGTCGCAGGTGATGCGCCGCCGCCTGCTGTAGCGGCGGCGGTTCCCTTCGCGGGACTGTCATAATCCTCTGCTCTAAGCATCGCGAAATCGATGCTCAGGGAGAGCCTTGGATGATCCGCACGCTGAAACTGGCGGCTTCGGCCGCCGCCCTTCTGGCCCTGGCGGCCTGTGGCGACAACGGCGGGGGCGGCTCCGCCTCCGGCGCGCGCTCCGGCATCTGGGCGGCCGGTTCGTCGACCGTCTTCCCCTTCGCCACGCGGGTCGCCGAGACCTTCGCGCGCGGTTCGGGCGGCGCGGCGCCGCGCGTCGAATCGCTGGGCACCGGCGGCGGCATCCAGGCCTTCTGCCAGGGCGTCGGCCCGACCACCCCGGACATCGCCAACGCCTCGCGTCAGATGAAGCAGTCCGAGTTCGACCTGTGCGCCAAGAACGGCGTCACCGACATCGTCGAGATCAAGATCGGCTTCGACGGCATCGTCATCGCCACGGCCCGTAACGGCAACGGCTTCAACTTCGAACTGAACGACCTGTACGAAGGCCTGGCCAAGGAAGTGCCGGGCGCCAACGGTCAGTTCGTCGCCAATCCGGCCAAGACCTGGAACCAGGTCAACGCCGGCCTGCCGAACCAGCGCATCCAGGTCTATGGCCCGCCGCCCACCTCGGGCACGCGCGACGCCTTCCTGGAGCTGGGCATGACGCCGGGCGCCAAGCTGGTGCCGGCCGTCAAGGCGATCGAAGGCGACAAGGACCGGTTCGAAGCGATCGCCCACACCCTGCGCGAGGACGGCGCCTGGATCGATTCCGGCGAGAACGACAACGCCATCGTCCAGACCTTGACCCGCACGCCGGGTTCGCTGGGCGTGTTCGGCTATTCGTTCCTGGAGCAGAACCTGGATACGGTGAAGGCCGAGACCATCGACGGCGTGGCTCCGACCGCCGACACCATCGCCAGCGGTGCCTATCCGCTGTCGCGCAGCCTCTACATCTATGTGAAGAAGGCCCACATCGGCGTCATTCCGGGCCTGCAGCAGTTCGTGCAGGAGTTCCTGTCGGAAGGCGCCGCCGGCAAGGGCGGCTATCTGGCCGACCGCGGCCTGATCCCGCTGCCGGAAGACCAACTGCTGGCCCAGCGCGCGACCATCGCCGCCATGACCCCGATGGCCCGCCCCGCCAAATAAGGCGGAACCCGACCGCCGTTCCGCCCCTTCTTTCACCGGTTCGCCCCGTTGAAGCGCGAAGCGCTTCAACTGAAGCGCACGAGGCCGTAGAAGGGGCGGGATAGCTGTCAGGATGATTTGATGACCACCACGCCCGCGCGCCTGCGCAAGGCCGTACTGCCCGTCGCGGGCCTCGGCACCCGGGTCCTGCCCGGCACCAAGACGACCCCCAAGGAACTGCTGAACGTCGTCGATCGGCCGATCCTGTCCTACATCGTCGAAGAGGCGCGCGAAGCCGGGATCGAGCACATCGTCTTCGTCACCGGCCGCTCCAAGGGCGCCATCGAGGACTATTTCGATCACCAGATCGAACTGGAAGCCCAGCTTCAGGCCAAGGGCAAGACCGACATCCTGGAGATGATGAACGCCGAACTGGCCTCGGCCGGCGAGATGAGCTTCACCCGTCAGATGCAGCCCAAGGGCCTGGGCCACGCCGTCTGGTGCGCGCGCGACATCATCGGCCACGAGCCCTTCGCCGTCATCCTGCCCGACGTCATCGTGGATTCTCAGCCCGGCGCCTTGAAGCAGTTGGCCCAGGTCTATGCCGAAACCGGCGGCAACATCATCGGCGTGGAATCCGTCCCAGAAGATCAGACCCACAAATACGGCATCGTCGATCCGGTCAGCCGCGACGGTTCGCGCATCGTCATGAAGGGCATGGTCGAAAAGCCCGCCGCCGGAACCGCGCCGTCCAACCTGTCGATCTCGGGCCGTTACATCCTGCAACCGGAAATCTTCGACCTGTTGGCGACGCAGGAAAAGGGCGCGGGCGGCGAGATCCAGCTGACCGACGCCATGGCGCGACTGATGGCGGACCAGAGCTTCACGGCCGTGGAATATGCCGGCGTGACCCACGACTGCGGCGACAAGATAGGCCTGCTGCGCGCCAACGTCGCCCTGGCCCTGAAACGCCCGGATCTGGGCGACGCAGCGCGCGAGGCGATCGCGGGCCTGCTCTGACGCCAGGGAAGGCGGCGGGGGTTCCGGTTTACGCCCGCCCCTGCTAACCCTCCGCGCAAATCATCAGGAGACGAACCATGGCGACTTCCGAAGGCTGGGACATGCCGACCGGCGACCTCATGAAGGGCAAGAAGGGCCTGATCATGGGCGTGGCCAACTCCAGCTCCATCGCCTGGGGCATCGCCTCGCAGCTGGCCGCCCAGGGCGCCGAGCTGGCCTTCACCTATCTGGGCGAGAGTCTGGAGCGTCGCGTGCGTCCGCTGGCCGAAAGCGTCGGCGCCAAGCTGCTGATCCCGGCCGACGTCACCGACGACGCCTCGATGGATGCGGCCTTCGCCGAGCTGGAAAAGACCTTCGGCACGATCGACTTCGTCGTCCATTCGGTGGCCTTCGCCAACAAGGACGAGTTGAAGGGCAGCTTCGTGGACAACACCACGCGCGACAGCTTCCTTCTGGCCATGAACATCTCGGCCTTCAGCTTCGTAGACGTGTCCAAGCGCGCGGCCAAGCTGATGCCGAACGGCGGCAGCCTGATCACCCTGACCTATCTGGGGTCCGAGCGGGTCATTCCGAACTACAACACCATGGGCGTGGCCAAGGCGGCGCTGGAAGCGGCGACCCGCTACATCGCACGCGACCTGGGGCCCAAGAACATCCGCGTCAACGCCATCTCGGCCGGCGCCATGCGCACCCTGTCGCTGGCCGGCATCTCGGGCGGGCGCGGCCTGCACTCCAAGTCGGCGCAGTTCTCGCTGATCAAGGAAGAGACCTCGATGGAGGGCGTCGCCGGCGCCGCCCTGTGGCTGTGTTCGGACCTGGGCCGTTCGACCACGGGCGAGGTCGTCCACGTCGATGCGGGCTTCCACGCCGTCGGCCTGCCGGAAGACATCGAAGGCTGATCCCAGCCTTCCGCCATCCGAAGCGACGGTTTAAGGCCGGGGCATGACTGCTCCGGCCTTTTCCATGCGCGCCCTGCCCGCCTCGGCCTTTTCGTCCGCCGCGGTGGCGACGGTGATCGGGTTTGGCGGGACGGTCGCCCTGGTGGTTCAGGCCGGCCAAGCCCTGGGGGCGGACGCGGGCCAGATCGGGTCGATGGTGACGGCCCTGTGCCTGGGCATCGGCTTGCCCGGCGCGGTGCTGAGCTGGCGGCTGAAGATTCCGGTCGTGTTGGCCTGGTCCACGCCGGGGGCGGCCCTGCTGGCGGCCTCGACCCTGGGCCTGTCCTGGCCGACGGCCGTCGGCGCCTTCGTCTTCGCCGCCCTGCTGATGATCCTGACCGGCCTGATCCCGGTGCTGGGGCGGCTGGCGGCGCGGATACCGGCGGCCATCGCCTCGGCCATGCTGGCGGGGGTGTTGCTGCCCTTCGTGCTGAGACTGTTCAATGTGGCGCCGGACGAGACGGCCTTGGTCGTCGGTTTGATCGCGGTTTTCCTGATCTTCCGACGGCTGTGGCCGACCTGGGCCTTGCCCGCCGTGCTGGCGGCGGCTTTTGCGGTCCTGGCGATGCGGGGGCAGTTGGCCCTGCCGGCCGGGACCGGCCTGTTCGGCCAACTTGAGCCGGTCGCGCCCGTGTTCGACTGGAAGGCGGCGGTCAGCCTGGGCTTTCCGTTGTTTCTGGTGACGCTGGCGGCTCAGAACCTGCCCGGGCTGGTCGTGCTGCAGAGCGCCGGCTATCCGCCGCCCGCCAACCGACTGATCCTGTCCACCGGCGTCGCCAGCCTGCTGATCGCGCCGTTCGGCGGGCATGGGGTCAATCTGGCGGCGATCACGGCGGCGATCTGCACCGGGCCGGACGCCCATCCCGATCCCACCAAGCGCTGGATCGTGGGGGTGATCTATGGCGGTCTTTATCTGGTCGTGGCCCTGTTCGCCGCGCCGCTGGCCGGGCTGTTCATCGCTATGCCGCCGGCCGTGCTGGCGGCGGTGACGGGTCTGGCGCTGATCTCGCCGCTGACCGGCGCGCTGCAAACCATGATGACGGAGGTCGGATCGCGCGAGGCGGCGGTGCTGACGTTTGCGGCGACGGCCTCGGGCCTGACCCTGTTCGGTGTCGGATCGGCCTTCTGGGGTCTGGTCGTGGGTTTTGCCGCTCTGGCCGCCATGCGCTGGATCAGACCGCCGGCCTGATCCAGCGAGAGGCGATTAATCCCGCAGCGAAGCCGGGACCTGGCCGCCGTTTTCGGCCAGCTTCTTCCAGACGGCCTTGGACAGGGCGATGTTCTGTTCGGCCGAGCCGTGCTCGCCAGCGTGGACGTTCAGTTCTTCGGCCAGTTCCTTGCGGGCGGCCAGGCTGGAATCCAGGTCCAGCAGCTTCAGAAGATCGACGATCGAGGTCCGCCAGTTGCCGCCGCCGCCCTTGGACGCCGCAAGATCGCTGAGCACCGCCTCGACATCGACGGGCGGCAAGGCCGGTGCGGCGGTCGAGGCCGGCGCTGCGTTGGGAGCCGGGATTCCAGCCGTCGAGGCCGGCGGCGGAACGGGGGCCGCCTTCGGCTTGTGGCCCGTGATCTTGTTCCAGATCGAAGAGAAGATGCCCATCGGTCGCGCTCCTGTTGGTGTGAGCAGACAACGCGACCGACGGGGCGAGGTTCAGATCAGTCGCGCGCCGGAATGTTGAGGCCGCGCTGGACGGCGGGGCGGGCCAGGCCGCGCTCAAGCCAGGCGGCGACGCGCGGGAAGTCGGCGAAGCCTACGATCTCGCCCGCTTCGTAGAAGCCGATCAGGTTGCGGACCCAGCCCAGGGTGGCGACATCGGCGATGGAATAGTCGCCTACAAGCCAGTCCCGGGGCTCTCCCCCGTCATTGGCAAGCCGCGTCTCCAGCACGCCCAGCAGGCGGCGGCTTTCGGCGACGTAGCGGTCACGCGGGCGCTTGTCCTCGTAGTCCTTGCCGGCGAAGCGGTGGAAGAAGCCCAGCTGGCCGAACATCGGGCCGATCGCGCCCATCTGGAACATGACCCACTGGATCGTATCGTAGCGGGTCGCCGGGTCGGCCGAGAGCAGTTTGCCGGTCTTTTCTGCCAGATAGATCAGGATGGCGCCGGATTCGAACAGGGCCAGCGGCTTTCCGTTCGGGCCGTTCGGATCGAGGATGGCGGGGATCTTGCCGTTGGGGTTCAGCGACAGAAACTCCGGCCCCCAGGTCTCGTTCTTGGTGATGTCGATCAGGTGCGGCTCATAGGCCAGGCCGACCTCTTCCAGCATGATCGAGACCTTCACCCCATTGGGCGTCGGCAGGGAATACAGCTGGATGCGATCGGGATGCTGGGCCGGCCAGCGTTGCGTGATCGGGAAGGCGGACAGGTCGGTCATAAGTGCGGCCTCTACAGGTTTCCGCCTGTATGTTGGCGCGGTCCGCAGGCTTCGCAACAGTCACCGGCGCCATTTGATCGCGGGCTTGTGTCTGGAACCGTACGGCTGGCGATGCCAGCTTGGCCGTGACCGATCGACGGTCGCAGTCAGGGGAACGCCCGATGGCGCACAAGTTCGAAGTCTATCAGGATAAGGCCGGCGAATACCGCGTCCGCTTCAAATACAATTCCGAGGTCATCTTCTCGACCGAAGGCTACGCCGACAAGTCGGGCGCCAAGCGGGCGATCGAGTCGATCAAAAAGCACGTCGGCGACGCCCCGGTCGAAGACGCATAAACTCGTCTAGTCCGGTTCGCGCTCGCCCACCTCGGTCGGCGGCACGGCCAATAGCCAGCCGTCGGCCAGATGCAGTTCCGGCGTCGCTTCTTTGGTGAAGGGCAGATACCAGGTCGGGCCGCCGGCGGCGGGCGCGATCTCCAGCATGTCGTCGGCGCCGAAGTTCTGGACCGATTTCACCGTGCCCATGATGGCGCCCGCCGTGTCGCGGACCTGAACGCCCAGCAGATCGGCGAGGTAGAATTCGTCCTCGTCCGGCTCGGGGAACCGGTCGCGGGGGACGTGCAGCTTCAGGCCGCGCAGGGCGTCGGCCTGTTCCTTGGTGGTGATCTCCTTGGCCCGGCCGACGACGCCGTTTTTGTCGGGCCGCGTCGAGGTCAGGGTCAGGGCCACGGTCCCATCGGCGCGCAGCAGAGGGCCGTAGGCGGTCAGGGCCAAGGGATCGGCGGTGAAGGCGGTCACCCGCACCTCGCCCCGCACGCCGAAGCCGCCGCCGACCTGGCCGACGAGGATCAATCTGCTGTCCGTGGTCATGCGTGTTCTTAATCCATGAAAAAGGCGGCGTCGAAAGACGCCGCCCTGATCATCGTCAAACCGAAAGGCTTAGCCTTCAGCCTTTTCCTCGGTCGCTTCAGCAGCCGGAGCCTCTTCAGCGGCGGCGTCAGCGGCCGGGGCCTCTTCGGCAGGTGCTTCTTCAGCAGCGGGAGCGTTCTTGGCGGCTTCGGCGGCGGCGGCGGCCTCTTCCTTGGCGCGGGCGGCGGCTTCAGCGGCCTCGACCTTGGCGGCGGCTTCGGCTTCCAGGCGGTCGGCTTCGCGCTGGGCGCGTTCGGCGGCGCGCTCTTGCGCCTTCTTGCCCGGAGCGCCCTTGTTCGGGTTGTTCGACTGCGTCCACTTGACCTTCTGGCCCAGGGTCTCGTCCTGCGACAGGAAGCGGGCGACGCGGTCGGTCGGCTGGGCGCCCTTGCCAAGCCATTCGGCGATGCGCTCGACCTTCAGGGCGACGCGCGGGGTAGCGCCGTCCTTGGGCAGCATCGGGTTGTAGCTGCCGACCTTCTCGATGAACTTGCCGTCGCGCGGCGAGTGCGAGTCGGCGATGACGATGTGGTAGTAGGGGCGCTTCTTGGCGCCGCCGCGGGCCAGACGAATCTTCAGCATTTCAGGTCTCTTTCTAGGAAGTCGTTATTTCTTGGGAGGGAAGCCCGGCAGGCCAGGAAGACCTCCCGGAAGTTGTCCGCCGCCCAGTCCGGCGAGCCGGTCCTGGATGGCTTTCAGATCGTCGGCGGAGGGTTCGGCCATCTTGCCGCCGCCCAACGCCTTGAGGCGGGCCATGTCGGGGCCGCCGCCCATGCCGGGCATGCCGCCGCCGCCGAGGCCGCCGAGCATGGCGGCCATCTGCTGCATCTTCTTGGGTCCGCCGCGCGCCATCGACTTGACCACGTCGGCCATCTGGCGGTGCTGTTTCAGAACCCGGTTCACGTCCTGCACGTCGACGCCCGCGCCGGCGGCGATGCGCTTCTTGCGCGAGGCGTTCAGCAGGTCGGGCTTTTTGCGCTCGGCCTTGGTCATCGAGGAGATGATGGCTTCCTGACGCAGGATCATGCGGTCGTCGATGCCGCTTTCGGCCATCTGACCCTTCATCTTTGCCACGCCGGGCAGCATGCCCATGATGCCCTGAAGTCCGCCCATCCGCTTCATCTGCTGAAGCTGACCGGCCAGATCGTCCAGATCGAACTGACCCTTGGCCAGTTTGCGGGCCATCTTCTCGGCCTTGGCCTGGTCCAGATCCTGGCTGGCCTTTTCGACCAGGGCGACGATATCGCCCTGACCCAGGATGCGGCCGGCGACGCGGCGGGCGTCGAACACGTCCAGCGCATCGACCTTTTCGCCGGCGCCCAGATATTTGATCGGCAGGCCGGTGACGGCCCGCATCGACAGCATGGCGCCACCGCGACCGTCGCCGTCGGCGCGGGTCAAGACGAGGCCGGTCAGGGGCAGGCGCTCGTGGAAGGCCTTGGCGGTGCGCACCGCGTCCTGGCCGGTCAGGCTGTCGGCGACCAACAGGGTCTCGACGGGCTTGGCGATGTCGGCGACCTCGGCCACCTCGTTCATCAGCCCTTCGTCCAGGGTGATGCGGCCGGCGGTGTCGAGGATCAGGACGTCGAAGCCCTGAAGCTTGGCCGATTGCAGCGCCCGGCGCGTGATCTGGACCGCGCTCTCGCCCGCCACGATCGGCAGGCTGGCGACCTCGATCTGCTTGCCGAGCGTCGCCAGCTGTTCCATTGCGGCCGGACGACGCGTGTCCAGCGAGGCCATCATGACCTTCTTGCGATCGAACTTGGTCAGGCGCAGCGCCAGCTTGGCCGAGGTCGTGGTCTTGCCCGAGCCCTGCAGGCCGGCCATCAGCACCACGGCGGGCGGGTTGGCGTTGGTGTTCAGCGGGACCGGCTCTTCGCCGCCCAGCATCTCGATCAGGCCGTCATAGACGATCTTGACCACCTGATCGGCCGGCTTGACCGAACGGATGACCTCTTCGCCGGTCGCGCGCTCGGTGGCGAAGGCGATGAATTCCTTGACGACCGGCAGGGCGACGTCGGCCTCGAGCAGGGCCACGCGCACTTCGCGCATCGCCTCGGCGACATCCTTTTCGGACAGGGCGCCGCGCCCGGTGATCCGGTCAAAGACGCCTGTCAGCCGCTCGTTCAGAGCCTCGAACATTCACTACCTCATGGCGACGGGTGAAACGGCTCCATACGACAACGGCCCCCGGCGACGATCACGTCGGCGGAGGGTTCTCGCCCACCTCGTTCTCTCCTCGGAGAGCTGTCGTGTGGGTGGAGACGCGAGGTTCACTTGCGTCGGAAGCGGCGGCTTATGGCGGAAAAACCGCACAAAGGCAACCGGAGCGATCCGGTCACGCTATAAGAGCCAATATCGGCGCAGGGATTTAGCGGATTGTCATCATCGTGCTAAGAGCCGCGCCCTTTATAGGGGCGGCGTTGTCGCCAGGGTTTCAGACTTCGGGAGAAGCACAGATGAGCAAGGTGCTGGTTATCGGCGCAGGCGGCGTCAGTTCGGTGGCCGTCCATAAGATGGCGATGAACGCGGACATCTTCTCGCATATCACCCTGGCGAGCCGGACCAAGTCCAAGTGCGATGCGATCGCCCAGTCCGTGAAGTCGCGCTTCGGCGTCGATATCGACACGGCCGCCATCGACGCCGATGACGTGGCGGCGACCACGGCGCTGATCCAGAAGGTGCAGCCCGAACTGGTCGTGAACCTGGCCCTGCCCTATCAGGACCTGTCGATCATGGACGCCTGCCTGGCCGCCGGCGTCGACTATCTGGACACCGCCAACTACGAGCCGCGCGACGAGGCCAAGTTCGAATACAAGTGGCAGTGGGCCTATCAGGACCGCTTCAAGGACGCTGGCCTGATGGCGCTGCTGGGTTCGGGCTTCGACCCCGGCGTGACCTCGGTCTTCACCACCTACGTCAAGAAGCACCTGCTGGATTCCATCGAGACGCTGGACATCCTGGACTGCAACGGCGGCGACACCGGCCTGCCCTTCGCGACCAACTTCAACCCCGAGATCAACCTGCGCGAAGTGACGGCGAACTCGCGTCACTGGGAGAACGGCCAGTGGGTCGAAGGCCCGGCGCTGAGCCACAAACAGACCTTCGACTTCGAGGGCGTGGGTCCCAAGAACATGTACCTCATGTACCATGAGGAGCTGGAATCGCTGGCGAAGTTCTATCCCGAGATCAAGCGCATCCGCTTCTGGATGACGTTCGGCGACAGCTATCTGAAGCACCTCGAAGTGCTGGAAAACATCGGCATGACCTCGATCGAGCCGATGCAATTCCAGGGCCGCGAGATCATTCCGATCGAGTTCCTGAAGGCCCTTCTGCCCGAGCCGGCCTCGCTGGGTCCGATCACCAAGGGCAAGACCAACATCGGCGTCATCGCCACCGGCCTGAAGGACGGGATCAAGAAGACCGTCTACGTCAACAATATCTGCGACCACGAAGAGGCCTATGCCGAGACCGGCAACCAGGCGGTCAGCTACACCACCGGCGTGCCGGCCATGATCGGCGCGGCCCTGATGGTGACCGGCCAGTGGAAGGGCGACGGCGTGTTCAACATGGAGCAGCTGGACCCCGATCCCTTCATGGACATGCTGAACAAGCACGGCCTGCCGTGGAAGGTTCAGGACCTGGACGCCCCTCTGGACTTCTGATCGGACCGACTGAATGCAGACCCAGGCCGGCGATCCGGGCGCCTTTGCGCATTTCGACCTGAACCGCGTCGCCTCGCCCGCCTTCGTGGTGGACGAGGCGGCCATCCGTCGCAAT
>Ga0308156_1004079_pt1 | contig 10447 bp, 8 predicted proteins | sample PhyAR2_FD_201041 | JGI IMG/M metagenome (GOLD analysis project Ga0308156, IMG submission 201041) | Phyllosphere microbial communities from UC Gill Tract Community Farm, Albany, California, United States - DLSL A.R2 | ecosystem: Host-associated > Plants > Phyllosphere > Unclassified | place: USA... | reverse complement strand
CGAAGCACGCTGCGGGGAGATCCGCCAAGCTGGGGGTCTATTTTGAACGCCTGAAAATGTTTATGCAGCTGCGCCGCATTCATTTTGACGCCACCATTCTTGCGAATCCCGTTCCTTGTAAATACAGCCTGCGTCTGGCGAAAATGGCCGGTGCAAAGCATATTATTGGCGCCGATACCGGTGACAAAAGCATCACTGTGCCTTACCGCCGTGCGGATTTTCGCGGTGAGCATCAGGTTGAGCAGACCTTCAGCTATCTGTCAGCGATCACTGACCAACAGATTGCCATTCCGCCCGTGCGCATTTGGCTCACCGAGCAGGAGCGCGAGCATGCCCGGCAACGTATTGAACAGCTTCAGCCTGGGCAACCGATTGGGCTGGCTGTGCACATCAGCAGCCGCAGTCCGAAACGGCGTTGGCCGCTGGAGCGCTATGTCGCCATTATTCAGCAGTATCTGCAGGAAAACAGCGGAAGTGTACTGATCTTCTGGTCGCCGCAGGGCACGCTGGCGCCGGATGATGTTGGCGATCGGCACCGCGCCGAGCAGGTACTGGCGGCATGTCATAGCCCGCGTGTTTCACTCTATCCTACCGCTTCCGTGCGTGAGCTGGTTGCAGCGTACGAGCAGTGTGCGCAGGTGCTATGCAGTGATGGTGGGCAGATGCATCTGGCCGCAGCGATGCAGAAAAAGCAGGTGGTGTTTTTTGGTGATACTGACCAGAAATCATGGCGTCCGTGGTCGGGTGAGTCGCAAATACTGCAGACCTCATCAGGTGATTGTGTCGATGTGAGTGTTGATGAGGTCTGGCAGAAATTGGCACGAATTAATCCTTAAGCGAAAGATACTGCTGACAGATGGGCTGCAGATCGTAGCTCATCAGCCGTTGGCGATTGATAACTGGGGGGTTCTGCCAGATATCAGCCATCACTTGCGCCAGTGATTCACTGCTCAACTCTGAAAGCGCATTGCTCATGCCCGCACGTTCCAGAATTTCTGCAGGTCCCCCGGGGCAGCGTGTACTGGCAACGGGGGTACCACATAGCAATGCTTCGACCAGCACATTGCCAAAGCCTTCGCTATCTGAACTGAGTACCAGCATCCCGGCATGTTTGATCAAGGGATAGGGATTAGCCTGGAAACCCGCAAAAATGACGCGATCGTTGATGCCCAGTTTTTCAGCCAGCTCTTTAACTGATGCTATCCGCGCTTCGTCGCCTGTCCCTGCCAGCACAAGTTTGGCCTCAATCCCTGTCCCGGCATAAGCCTTTAACAGACGATCGTGGCGTTTTGTCGGGTGAAAACGACCTACATGGACGATATAGGGCTCTTTTGTCAGAGAAAAGGGCTGTTCTGCCTGAGCAAGCAGATGGGCGATATCAAACGGGTTATTGATCACCGCCAGCCGGCGCGGCGTTATCGAGAGCCTGGTTTGCAAATCATCCGCCACGGCCTGTGAGACGGCAACAATATTCTTTCCCTGATAAATTCGGGCTATTTTTCGCAGCTTGATCCAGCGATCGATACCTTTACGGTGCCCGAGATACGAAGTGGAGAGTATGCCGTGAATGCAGTACCACATTTTTTCCGGCGACAGATTTTTACAACGAGCAACGATGCGATCGGTTTTGTGCAGGTGCGAGAAGACCAGGTCGAAACTTCCTGCCTGCATTTCACTGGCGGCAATTGCACGGTCCAGACCGGCTGCCCGACGTTTCAGTTCAGTCAGTTTACGCCACGGTACCTTGCTATCACTCTCCACAACCTGATAATCAATCCCCTCAGGAAGAGCGTACTTGCAGACATTACGCAGGGAAAACAGAGTAACCTGATGTCCCATCTTCTGCATGCCTTCGCAGAGCGTCAGCACCACTTTTTCAGCCCCGCCACCCGGCAGTCCATCGATAATCATCAAGATACGCATGGTTTAATCCAGAATGTGTTGATAAAGAGCAACCAGCTGCTGCGACAGGCGCTGAGGGGATGAACCCATCACGCGCGCTCGGGCATGATTTGCCATCTCGCTGCCAACGGCGTGGTCGGGGAGTGACATCACTGCATCACGCAGCGCGGAAATGTCCAGCGCATCGCAGACATAGCCATTTTTCCCTTGCTCAATAAACTCGCTGCCACCACAGGTGGTCGAGGTGATCACGGGTAATCCACAGGCCATGGCTTCCAGAATGACATTGGGGAAGGGGTCATAGAGCGTTGGCAGTAATAAACCGTCAGCGGCCTGATACCATGGGCGCGTATCCTGTTGCATACCCGCAAAGATAATCCGTTCGCTGCAGCCCAGTTCGCTGGCCAGTGACTGATACTGTTTTTCCGCCTTATCTTTGCCAACCACCACCAGATAGCGGTTGGTGCCAGCGACCGCTCTGATGGCGGCGGCCAGCCCCTTACGTTCAAAGCCAGAACCGACATAGATCAGAATGGTGGCATTAAGAGGAAGACCCAGTTTGGCACGCAGCTTACTGCGTTCCACTTCGCTGACTGGAACAAACTGGGTAGTGCTGATGGCATTGTAGATAACATGGATCTTGTCGCCAGCAACGCCAAAACGCTCAATGATTTCGTCTTTCACCATTTGCGCGTTGCAAATAACGGCCTTAAGCTCCTTTGCCTGATACATCTCGCGTTCGGCATGCATCACGTAGCGGTGATAACGATTACTCATCAGCAGCTTCTGACGCCATGCAGGAAGGATAAGCGAACGTTGTTCCAGCCAGCGCTGATGAACACCATCTCCGGCACGATAAATATCACAACCGGCAATGCGCTCGTGGCTCTGCACGATATCGAATTTCTCACGCTGCCAGATTTTTCTGGCAGCATCGGCAAAGCCACGCTCGCGACTGATGCGGCCCCATTTAAACGGATCGCAAATATGCAGATGCCAGTTAGCCTGGCGTTCGCCCTGCCACTGACGGGTGATGACATTGAGATCCATCGCCTGATTATCCAGCGCCTCAAGTGCGCGAGAGATAAAGCGCTCCGCTCCGCCATCCGGGCGGTATTTCTGGCGAACAATGGCCAGCCGAATCGGTTTCATGCCAGTAATTTCCTCGCTGCACTGAGCACAGTTTCCACTGGAATGGCATCCAGGAAACGTTCTGCGGTTTTGGTATCGACAGCATCTGGATCGGGTAGGGGAGCAAAGTCGCCAGCCCAGATTACCTCACCGTTTACCTGCCATGGCCGCCAGAAGACTAACTTTGACGGGCCAAAAAGCGCGATACAGGGGGTTTGCAATGCGGCGGCCATGTGCATGGGTACGGAATCCACACCAATAAATAGCCCGGCCTCATCTATCAGCGCCGCCAGTTGGTTCAGCGTCAGCTGACCGGCCAGGGAGATAACATTCTGCCGTGATGAGAGTAGGCCCTCAATCTGACTGACCATCGCCAGCTCTTTTTTATCGGGTCCGGAAGTCAGCACAATAGTATGGCCATCATTCTGCAATGACTGGATAACGGCGGCCATTTTCTCCTCGCTCCAGCATTTGAAAAACCAGCGCGAAGTAGGCTGTACCACGATATATTTCGTTGCGCCATTGATCTGCTCGCGCACTTTAAGGCGATCGCTTTCGGCGTAATACATACCAACGGTAGTGTCGGTGGAGGGCAATTTTAACGGGGCAAGTAGCGACAGATTCTGTTCTACGGTATGCAGAGTATTATGTGTCTCTGTTGGGACTAAATGCGAATGACAGCGGCGCCATAGCGCGCCCTGACGTTTTGGAAAATCAAAACCAAGCCGCACCGGGGCACCGGTAAAGCGTGTAATCAATGCACTGCGCCACTGGTCAGCAAGATTCACCACCAGATCGTAACGCTGCTTTCTCAGCGTTTTCAACAGCTGCCACTCCTGGCTGACCTGAAAGCGAATGCCCTGTTTTTTCCACGTACGGTCTATTGCATAGACCTGATGAATATCAGGATGATGCGTAAGCATGGCGCGGGTTTCTTCATATAGCAGTACGTCCACAGTGGCATCGGGCCAGGCTGCTTTCAGCGAGCGGATAACCGGGGTGGTTAAAAGCATATCGCCATGGTGACGAAACTTGATCACCAGAATGCGGGCAACAGGGTGGGATGAAAGCGGCAGGTCCTGATTTGTCATACTCGATCACTGTTTAGTAAACCAGTTGCTGATTCTAAAGCAGTGGCTGGGACGTGGCTAGCATCATGGCCACCTGGCTGTCTGGGGGGAGAATAACTTTGCGCAATTGCCGCTGGCTACGTAACATAACGGGCAGATAAATCTCACTGCAGGAAGGAAAATGGCTAAGCCCGCGTTTATCATCACCATCGATACCGAAGGCGATAACCTTTGGCAAAACCATGACCGTATCACAACGGAAAACACCCTTTTTCTGCCTCGATTCCAGCAGCTTTGCGAGAAGTATTCCTTTAAACCCACATGGCTGACCAACTATGAAATGGCGGTTGATCCCGCCTATGTCGAATTCGCGCGCGATGTGATTGCCCGCAACAGTGGTGAAATCGGGATGCATCTGCATGCATGGAACAGCCCTCCGCTACACGACCTTACCGGAGATGACTGGCGGCACAAGCCCTATCTGATTGAGTATCCTGCAAAGGTTATCAGAGAAAAGGTTAGCTATATGACTCAGCTGCTTGAGGATACTTTGCAGGTCAAGATGCGCAGCCATCGTGCCGGCCGCTGGGCATTCAATGAGTATTATGCTCAGCTGCTGATTGAGCTTGGTTATCAGGTTGACTGCTCTGTTACCCCACGCGTGAACTGGGCATTTTCTCCGGGGGACCCAAAAGGTCAAGGTGGGACTAACTATCAGCATTTCCCCGACTGCGCCTATTTTATCGACGAACATGACATAGCAAAAGCGGGGCAGTCGCCCTTGCTGGAAGTGCCGATGAGCATCCGCTATAAGCATTCGTCCTTAATGAACGTCGTCAAGCAGGGTTACGATCGCCTGCGTGGCAAGCAGCGTAGCCCGTCGGTTCACTGGCTGCGCCCGATGGGGGGCAATGTTGCACAGATGATTGATGTCGCTGAGAAAACGCTGGCTGACGGCAGCGATTATGTTGAGTTTATGCTGCACTCCTCAGAGTTTATGCCGGGTGGTAGTCCGACGTTCAAGACGAACGAACATATTGAGACATTGTATGATGATCTTGAGGCGCTATTTGAATGGCTGCAACACCGGACGCTGGGAATGACGATGTCAGAATATTATCAACAGAAAGTGAATAGATAAAATGTCGAAGAAATGGAAAGTTGATCTCACTAACTGGTTTTTAACACGTTATTTAGCAAAGCATGGACGTTTACAGAAAGTTGAAACGTTCAATAGTAGTATGCAATTTGATAATATTGTTATTTTCTCGACGACAGCCTTAGGCGATTTTATGTTCAATACGCCGGCGATGCGTGCAATACGCGAACGCTTTCCTGATGCACACATCACGCTGGTTGCCCATAAAAAAAATACTGAGCTGGTTGAGAATGGTCGAGACTATGACCGTGTTATCTATTGGGATAATAAAATTAAGAGTCTGAAAAAATTACTCGTTTCATTGCGGGAATATCAGCCTGATTTAGCGGTGATCCTTCATTCTCATCTTCCTTATGACGTTATCGCAGCAGTAATGGCAGGTGCGAAGTATGTTATTCGCGATAACTATAGTTCTGGGATAAGCGGCCTTGAAAAATGGCTGACAAACTACGTTTTCCATTATTATGGTCACTTTATCCGCCGAAAATTGGAGCTAGTCTCTATCCTTGGCTGCCGCATTGACGATCCGAGAATGGAAATCCCGGCACCTTTTCCTCCGGGAATAAAAGATCCTGCCAGCATCACAATTGGTTTCCAACTTGGTGCCTCTACAGAATCTCGCTGCTGGCCAGTCAGCCATTATGTTGCACTGGCAGAAATGCTTTTCACTAGGGTAAAAAATGTAAAGTTAGTCTTGATTGGCGGAAGTTTAGACCAGCCTAAAGCTGAACAATTTTTACAGCAGATAAGTGAAAAAACGCGAACTGTAGTTGACGATCGGATAGGAAAAACGGGGTTGCAGCAGTTGATAAGCTTGATAGACAGTTTTGACCTGCTTGTTACTGGTGATACCGGGCCATTGCATCTGGCGGTGGCATTGAAAGTCAAAACTATCAGCCTTTTTGTTACTGCAGATCCGCGTTCTACAGGCCCGATTCAGGATAACGAACTTCATCGTATCCTTCATCAATCCCGCACGGGCTTCACCTTGCCGTTAGAGGCCGAAGGCCCGGTGGGAGTGATTCAACCCCTAACAGTATTTAATGAGCTAACTTCCCACCTTCAAATTCCTATCCAGCCAGGCTAACCGGATTTAAGCTTCAGACGGATACTTGATAACAGGGTATCCGTTTGTGGAAAACGCATCTGCCATCTTTTTTTGCACCGTACTGATGTTCCCTGGCATAGCCGGGCCGCTTCCTTAAGAATGGCGATGGTCTGTTCTTCATAAAAGTAGTATCCATAGACTCGCTTGGACATGCTTTTTACTTCGTTAAAGCAATTAACGATCATTTCTGCTGCCAGGCTTTTAAGTGCCTGATTATCTGGTTCTCTCGCTGCGAATATTAGCATTTTTTTCATGGCAAAGAGCATATCTTCAATATCTTTAGGCTTTACATTACGGGTAATACCCTGACTGTTGTCGCGATAAAAGTACAGAGTATGTTCAAGATGCACGATGTTTTGTGTTTTAAAATAAATGAAAGGAGTGAAAATGACATCCTCATAGCGGCGTCCGGTAGCGAAGCTCTCACCGTCCAACAGAGTTCGTTTGTAAATTCGGTTCCACAGATGCCACATCGATTTTTTAAACAAAGGCTCCAGGCAGCTTAGTCCATATTTTTCAAAGTTATAGACTTCGTATGCGACGTCTGCACTCTCAGGAATGACATTCGGTTCAACTGTAAAACGCTGATAGTTGAAGTCAATGAGATCGCAATCACCTGATAACATAAACGGGCGAAGCGTTTTCATATATCCTTTGCTTAATCTATCATCACCATCCAAAAATGTGAGGTATTTTCCCTGCGCATGCTTAAGGCCAACGTTGCGTGCATGTGCTATTCCACCATTTTCCTGCGAGATGAATTGCACATTAGTGTGAGAAACGTTGTTTACAAACTGTTGGACCACACTTGCTGAATTGTCTGTTGAACCATCATCAATAAAAATAACTTCAACATCATCCTCAATTTGGCAGTAAAGCGAATGTAGAGTGCTGGCTAGAAATTCTTCATTATTGAAGAAGGGTATGATAATGGTCAATAATGGCGTCTGAGTTTGCATAGTCAGACCATCATCTCTTGGTTTATATCTTTAGTTGATAGAATGCTTGCAATAATTGCCAGAGCGAAGATAACAGTGCATTCGGTGCTGAAAAATAGCACATCACTCAGGCCATATATAATGAGTGAAAGAGTAACACCGAGCAGCATAACATTTCTCTGCGGTTTAAATGAAAGAGTCAATAGACTACAGTAGATAAAAAGTAACAAGCTAACTCCCCAAATGCCTCTTAACGACCATGTCTCAAGTATTTCATTATGCAAATGAACGGTTAGGTATCGTTTGACGTTGTTTAACCGAGGTTCGTGATGGATGATGTTTAAAGCTTCTGCAGCACGATGCTCAGCAGATTGTCCAAAAGGTGCTTCATTGCCGGTGCGGATAGCAACGATCTGCATCCAGACTCGCGAAAAAACTGAGTTGTCTAATTTTGTATTATCAATCGTCGCCAAATTTCTATGAAAATCATTAATGCGTTTATCAATTTGGCTATTAAATATAACACTAGACGCGATAAGAAGTAGTGGAAATGAAATCAATATAATTAATTTTTGACGAGAGTTGAACAATCCCTTTGTCGCAATAATAGATATCAGAATAAGAACAGGATAGGCTAGCATGGCCGCACGCGTGCCTGTAAGGATCAACATGGCAAAAGTGAATAAAAATGCACTTAGGTAAAGTAAAATTCGATGTCGATTACGTAACATCTTAATCGACTGCATCATAACAAGATTAATTGCCGTCATAAAGTATGCAACAATGGTTGCACGATCATAATTGAGCTCTATGCGGCCATGGTTCTTCCAAAGCCCTTGATAAATCGCGTAGAGATTCACCGTTATCCCCACAATTATTCCTACAGCAATAACGTGTTTTTTGATATTGAGTCGCTCATTTAATGCAATGAGCATGATGAATGCTGTAGCAATGTGCAATCTTGCTGTCGACATATAAGAGCGATAAATATCAATGTAATCACCTGGCTGTTTATATACCACTAACCAGAATATCGTCGCAATTCCAAATAAAAAGAATGATGGAGCAAAAATAAGGTTAAACTTGTTGTTGGTATAGTATTTCAGGTTAAAAATGAAAGCAAAGAAAGCAATGTAGCTACTCAGATAAAATAGGTTTTTCCCTGCGCTAAATCCAAAGGGGGTTGTTAAAAATGAAACTGCGCATCCGATATAAATAAAATAACTAAATGCGGGGTGTGGTTTTTTTTGTATCAACGTGCCGTTGTTGATTTCACTCACATTATTTTGTTTCAACATAAGAATATAATGTCTCATCAAATTCTTTCTTAAATGAATCATAGTCGAAGTTATCAGCAGCATAGCAGCGTACATTCTGACTAATCTCTTTCAAAGCAACGGGATCCATAAACTTCTCAACGGCATCTGCACAAGAAATCGGTGACAATAGCTTTGGTTGTACCAGTGCATCGCTGACAGGGTCGTAGACTTCATGAGGAAACTCAACCAAAATATCAGTTGACCGCTGATGTTCTTCAATTGTCACGGTAGGCGTAATGCCCAATCCACAGATGCCATCTTTCACCGCTTCTGGCTGACCATCGACCATTGGGTAAATCACCGGCACACCGTAATAGAGTGACTCCATACAGGAAAGGCCAAAAGGTTCTGTTACTGGAGTACTTATATAGACATCGATACGGTTGAAAAAATCCGCTACATTCTGCTGGAAGCCGCTGAATGTTATCCGATCGCCCAGTTGCAATCTTTCCGCCAGTGCGACAAATGCGTCTTTGTCTGGCCCTTTACCTGCTATCTCCATAGTGACATCGTGCCCACGCCGCAACAATTCCTGCATCATCTGCAGGGAAACGCTGATTCCCTTGAGGGTGACCAGACGTGAAGCACTACCTAATCTTAAAGTAGTACTGGCAGGCTTTTCCATGGCGAATATATTTTCTGGTGGTTTGACCCGGTTAGTCACCACCTGATTGGGGCACGGTAGGTTGAACCTTAATTGCATTACACGTTTTGAGGCGTTAGAGGCAGAAATTACGCCATCCAGCATGGAAAAAAAACGGAGTGTCTTTGGGCTACGCGCATAACGCCATGAACACCCATGATCATAATAGAGAAGTTTTCCGCGCTTAGGTTTTTCTGCCAGTCCTGGAATTAAATCCCAGACGATAATGACATCCGCATCAGCGCGGAAAATCTTCCATTGCAGCAAATATTTACGCAAGAATTGTGGGCAACGCAACGACCATGAATTAATCATGCGGGTAGCAAATGTCACTTCTTGTTGCGGCATTTGCTGTTTGATTTCCGCACCTATTTTGCCACTAATACAAATCACGCTATTACTGTCATCTGAAGTTTCATTTATATACTGCAGAAAAAGGCGCTCTACGCCACCCATCTTCTCCAGGTTAATAATGTGAAGTTTTTTCATGACGCTACCTGCTGTAATGTATTCCATACCTGACTGGCACTAATCCCCGCCATCTCCTTCCCCGTTTCCGGGCGCAGTACATACTGATTCTTGCCATAACCGCCAATCAACCCCGGGTCCGTCGGGCCATAAAGGGTAATATTCGGCCGATCGAGGGCGGCGGTCAAGTGGCTAAGGCCGGTATCAACCGATACCACCGCACGCGCACCAGCCAGCGTGCGGGCAACCTGTTCCAGCGTCAGCTTAGGCAGGACCTCAACAAAGTCGAAGCCCTCGGCCAGCCTGAGTGCGCGCTGATGCTCATGCTCGGCACCCCAGGGCAATTTAATCTTTAGGCCTGAAGGCTGCATCAATCCGATCAGCTCACGCCAGTGGCTTTCCGGCCAGTGCTTATTATCGCGCGTGGTGGCGTGTAAAAACACCAGGTAATGGTTGGCATCAGCGGGCAGTTCAGCGGTGAAGTGCTGGGCAATGGCGTAGTCACCGGTAGTGGTGGGCAGGTCGTAACCAAGACTTTTGGCGAACAGTTCGCGGGTACGCTGCACCGCGTGCTGCTGCTTGCTGATTTCGTAACGCTTATCGTACCACCAGCTGGCAAATGGCTCGCGTGCGCTATTTCTGTCTGCGCCGTGTTTGATACCTTTCGCCAGGCGCGTCACCAGCGCGGCGCTTTTAATCAGCCCCTGGG
>Ga0308156_1004077_pt1 | contig 10447 bp, 7 predicted proteins | sample PhyAR2_FD_201041 | JGI IMG/M metagenome (GOLD analysis project Ga0308156, IMG submission 201041) | Phyllosphere microbial communities from UC Gill Tract Community Farm, Albany, California, United States - DLSL A.R2 | ecosystem: Host-associated > Plants > Phyllosphere > Unclassified | place: USA... | reverse complement strand
ATACCTTCACGCAGCGCCTTGGGAAACTGAAGCTGGATCACCGTGCCAGAGCGGAGCAGCGGTTTTTCTACGCGAGCCAGACGGGTGAAAATACCAAGGCCAACCGCTTCCGCTACAGGCTGAGTGCGAGTCTGCCAATCAATAAAGACAAAATCCAGGAGCAGACGTTTTTTGTGAATGCTTTTGAGGAGATTTTTCTGGGTCCTGAGGATCCCAATTTCAAACGCAACAGGACATTTGCGGGTTTTGGCTATCAGTTTAATAACAGTTTGTCTGTGACTTCGGGCTATATGTTCCAGCGCGAGTTTGCGGCGAAAGGGAATGATAATTTCCACTTTCTGTACTTCGCGCTCAACTTCACGATAGATAGTACGGATGACGAGAAGGATTTTGTGATTCCGATGGTGGATTAAAACTTTTAGTTTAACCACATAGGCACATTGTTAAATAAAAAGGTCAAATAGATATTGTTTCTATTTGACCTTTTATTATGATTTTATTATAATCTATGTGCCTATATGGTTTTGAATTCTAATATTTTTCAATCAGATAAAGGTAGGCTCTCAGGTATTTGTTGAAGCGTTTGAGGTCTTTTTCCTCGAGCAGAGCGGTACATCTGGTGAGATCCATATTGTCGCGAAGGTCATTCAGTTTTACAGCGATTGCCAATGGACTTTTCTCGATTCTTGCGACGAAGGCATCATAATCGATGTGTTCTTCTTCGCGCTTGGTCAAGCATTCCACCGCTTCCAGAATATGTTCTGGGAAACCTTTTTCGCGGAGAAATTCTAACGGGAATTCCGGATTGTCTTCCACCACATCGTGGAGAACGCCGACTATTTTTTCATCGATGGTTTTTCCTGCATTCATCACTCGGAACACGTGACCTAAATAAGGCGCATCATATTTGTCGGTTTGTTTTTTGTGTGCTTTGGTAGCGATTTTTATGGCTTTGTAGAGTAGTTCGTGTGTGGACATTTTTTATTTCTTTTTATTACGTCTTTTAAATTGATTGTAGAGATTTACAATATTAAAGCATTTCTAAAATTCTGTACCAATGTTCTTTAATTTTGTAATTGTTTTCAGGATATTTTTTAATTAATCTATTAATTGAATTGATTGTATCAGGATCATCAGTATAAATAAAATAAGATTGCGGTGAATCAAAAAAACCTCTCGAAATCCAAAATTTCACTGTTTTTTTATTTTTATTTTGAAAAATCCAAATATCATTTCCACCATTTGAAACAATTGGAAAATTAAATGGTAAGATACAAATGCCATTATTCATTTTGGTATTTGGTTTTAATATTCCGCTTTTTACATTATCAACAATTTTATTTCTTTTATTGTATAAGACCACCCAATCCACTTTTTCAATAATTCAATTTTGTAAAAATTATAGAAAGTCAGTGTAAATAAAATTCCTGATGTTAAAAAAGTGAAAACTCTTTTTTTTAAATCTTTCGGATATTCTTTAATTGTTTTTATTATTTGTTTAATAATAAAGATTATTAAAACAATTACAGTTAAAATCCAAATGATTGGCTTAATAAAATATGGGAATAAATAATAATCAAAAAGTACTATTATTAACCAAATAGAAATTAATACAATTAAGTTTTTGTTTCTCATTCAAATTTATTCAAGCCAATTTTATTTTCATCTACCTCCCTTTCAACTCATCAAACAATCTTTCCAAAGAATGCAGATCAGAGATCAAAACCTCTCTCGCTTTCGCACCGTTGAAACCGCCCACTACGCCAGCTGCTTCCAGCTGATCCATAATTCTTCCGGCTCTGTTGTATCCTAATTTCAATTGTCTCTGAAGCATAGATGTCGACCCTTGCTGTGTTGAGATGACGATTCTTGCGGCATCTTCAAAAAGCTGGTCTTTCTCGTTTGGGTCAAAGGCGCCAACTGTAGATGTTCCTTCGTCGCTGGAATATTCTGGTAGAAGATATGCGTCCGGATAACCCTTTTGCTCGCCAACAAACTCAGCAATTCTCTCCACTTCCGGCGTATCTACAAATGCACATTGAAGACGTGTCAGATCATTTCCGTTGAAGTAAAGCATATCACCACGTCCAACCAATTGCTCCGCGCCAGGTGAATCCAAGATCGTCTTAGAATCGACTCCCGAAATTACACGGAATGCGATTCTCGCTGGGAAATTCGCTTTGATCATCCCTGTGATGACGTTGACGGAAGGTCTTTGTGTCGCAACGATCAAGTGAATGCCGATTGCTCTTGCCAGCTGAGCCAGACGTGCAATAGGGTGTTCAACTTCTTTTCCTGCAGTCATAATCAGATCTGCAAACTCATCTACCACCAAAACAATGTAAGGTAAATATCGGTGTCCGTTTTCGGGATTCAGTTTTCTTTGGGCAAATTTGGCGTTGTATTCCTTAATGTTTTTGCAGAACGCATTTTTCAAAAGATCATAACGCTGATCCATTTCAATACAAAGTGAGTTTAGAGTGTTGATCACTTTCGCATTGTCTGTGATGATCGCATCTTCCGTATCGGGCAGTTTTGCCAGATAATGCCTTTCGATTTTTGAGTATAGGGAAAGTTCAACCTTCTTCGGATCTACCATTACGAATTTCAGTTCGCTCGGATGTTTCTTATATATTAAGGATGTCAGAATAGCATTGATGCCCACAGATTTTCCCTGTCCGGTTGCCCCGGCCATCAGGAGGTGAGGCATTTTGGCAAGATCGGCTACGAAAACTTCGTTCGAAATGGTCTTTCCAAAAACGATAGGCAAATCCATATCAGCAGTCTGGAATTTTGGTGACGCGATCACGGATTTCATAGAAACCATCGTTGGATTTTTCCTTGGAACTTCAATCCCAATTGTACCTTTTCCAGGCATTGGAGCGATGATACGGATGCCGAGTGCAGAGAGATTCAGGGCAATATCGTCTTGTAATTTCTTGATTGCCGAAACTCGGATTCCAGCTTCTGGTACAATTTCGTACAGCGTTACCGTTGGTCCTATCGTTGCTTTGATTTCTGAAATTCCGACGTTGAAAGTCTTTAGTAATCCTACAATTCGATTTTTATTTTCCTCGAGTTCATCGTGGTTGATGGTGATTTCTTCATTTCCGTAATCTTTCAGCAGATCTACAGAAGGCATCTGAAATTTTGCCAGATCCAGTTTGTGATCGTAGAGTCCGTGCTTGTTTACCAGATCGTCAGATTTCTGCTGTTCGGCGGTAGGAGCGTAGATTTCTTCTTTTTTGACTTCTATATTCAGTGTAATGTCGTCATTAGTTTTGATTACGGGCGTCTCTGCAATCTGCTTTGCAACAACTGTTTTCGGAGTTGGCGTTTCTGCAGAAAGGACAATTTCCTGCTGAGGTATTTTGATTTCTTCTACAAAGGTAGTTTTGTTAGGCGTTTTGATGGGCTCGAAATCCTGAGTCACCTTGATATTGCTGAAGTCGTTTTCGGTTTTCAAAGGCACCTCGTTCACTGCAACTTTTTCCGCAACAGCAGCATTTTCCAGTTCTTCGTCTGCTTCAAACTCTTCTTCGGATGCAGGCATCATATTTTTGAGCTTGCCCAGCGTATTATCATTAAGGTCGTTTAGTTTGTTTTTAATAGAACTTGGTCTTAAATTAAATTCAAGAACAAAATAAAGCGCAAAACTTACAAAAAGCACCATCCACAGGCCAACAGAACCGATGTAAGATTTGAGATAATCCATAATCTGATAACCGTAAACGCCACCAAGTACACCTTCACCATTAGTCACTGCGCCAAAGAAAATAGGCGTCCAGCAGATGAAAAATAAGCTGTGGGAAATCGTCTTCCAGGGTTTGAAATAAGTCTTTTTGAAGATGAGCATCCCAAAAACAAAAAACAGAAATGCCACTACAAAGGCTGCAACACCGATACTTTCAAAAATGAAAAAATTCCCCAGCCAGTCACCAATTTTTCCGAAAAGATTGGAAGATTCTACGCTTTTATCTGCCATTGTTCCTGCCTGGCTCTGATCTGCCTTCCAATTCATCAGATAGGATACAAAAGAAAGCGTGAGAACTACGGCTAATACGAGAAAAGTGATCCCGGAAATGATCCTTGGTTTTGAGATGATTTTGCTTCCGGCAGATGTGTTATTTGGTTCCTTATTCATTTTAAAAATCGACAATAGATGCAAATTTAGCGTTTTTTATTTCTGTTAAAAATATTGAGTCGGTTTTGTTTAAAAGATTTTTTCACCATAGAAATGTTGCGGGTTTTTCTAATCATTATTTAAGGATTCGAAGAAAATATTGTCCAACGAATTAATATTCTGATTTTAGCAATCTGCTCCGGTTTTACGAGTTTAAGTATTTCATAATCTGAATAAAATCATAAATACAGCTTTTCATTCGCCAAATCAAAATATCATCCCTATTTTTGTGAATTATTAAATTTCAGAATGAAAAAGATTCAGGATATTCTTATTTCCACGCGGACGATGGCTGTTCTATTGCTGGTTTTCGCTATTTCTATGGCGGTTGCCACTTTTATCGAAAACGATTACGGAACACCGACTGCCAAAGCTTTGATCTACGAAGCAAAATGGTTTGAAGCCGTCATGTTTTTATTGATTTTAAACTTCATCGGAAACATCAGCAGATACAGACTTTTCCGGAGAGAGAAATGGCCAGTGCTGGTATTTCACCTTGCTTTTATTCTGATTTTTATTGGCGGTGCCATCACGCGTTATATCAGTTTTGAAGGGACAATGCACATCCGCGAAGGCGAGACGAACAATGAAATCGTAACCGATAAGCATTTCTTTAAAATAAAAATTGAGGAAAAAGGAGATCAGCAGAATTACCACGATGTGCCTTACCTGATGTCACCTCTGCACCACGATTTCCAGGCGACTTACGATTTCCTCGGAAAAGAAAAAATAGTGATCAAAACACTGGATTATATTCAGAGAAAAAAAGATAGTCTGGTTTCTGGAACAGGAAAGGAATATCTGCACCTGGTTTCTACAGGTGATACCGGTGGCAGACAGAATATTTATCTGGCAGAAGGCGATGTTCAGAATATCAACGGTACGCTGGTAAGCTACAACAGAACCGCCATTGACGGTGCCGTAGAATTTCAGAAAAAAGACGGTCAACTGTACATTAAAACACCTGTAAATGCAGCATTTATGACGATGGCAACGCAGGCCACCGGAACTACTGTCAAAGATGAGTTTCAGCCTCTTGTTTTGAGAAGTCTTTATACCATAGAACAATTAAAACTGGTAATCCCGGAAGGTACAAAAAGAGGTAAATTGGTGAATTATGAGGGCGACAAACAGAAGGATAAAGATGTTCCCGATATGTTGAAAGTAGAAGTTTCCGGGCCTAAAACAAAGCAGATCGTAGATCTTGTTGTAGAAAAAGGAAATCCGAATAACTACAAACAAATTAAAATAGATGGCCTGGATGTGATGCTCGGCTTTGGACCAAAAATATATTTCACGCAGCCTTTTGCGCTTAAACTGGAAAAATTTGTAATGGAAACTTACCCGGGAAGTTCTTCGCCGTCCGCTTACGAATCGCACGTGAAAATCGTGGATGAAGGCAAGGAAACACCGTACAATATTTATATGAACCACGTTCTCAATTATAAAGGTTACCGATTCTTCCAGGCCAGCTTTGACCCAGACAGAAAAGGAACTGTTCTTTCTGTAAACCACGATTTCTGGGGAACACTGATCAGCTACATCGGTTACGCTTTCTTATTTATAGGAATGTTTGTGACAATGTTCTGGAAAGGATCCAGATTCTGGAGTCTCAACCAGATGCTGAAAACCATCAGCAGGAAAAAGGCAGCAGCCATTCTTTTATTGTTATTAAGTTTCGGCCTCAATGCTCAGGAAATTGATATGCACGGGAAAGACGGCAGCCACCTAGGTGCAGCACATTCAGAAGTGCAGCCGACATCTCCGAACAAGAATCCGGCAGTTATTGATGCGGATGCGATGGTAAAAAATATCGAAATCAGCAAAGAGCATGCTGATAAATTCGCTTACCTGCTGGTTCAGAATTATGAAGGCCGAATTGTCCCTTCTAATACACAAGCTATCGATATTCTTCATAAACTGACCAGCAGAGACAAGTTTCAGGATCTGGATGCCAACCAATGGTTTCTGGCAGCTACGATAGACCCGATGTTCTGGGCGCAGGTGAATATTATTAAAATTGAAACCGCAGGTAAAGTAGGGAAGGATCTTCGTGCTAAAACAAAAGCGACAGATGAAGGTTTTACGAGTCTCATCAAATTATTCCCTGCAGACAAAAACGGAAATCTTCGTTTCGTTTTGGAAGACGATTATAATGATGCGTTTAGAAAAAAACCGGCTGAGAGAACAAGATATGATGAAGCGGTGATTAAACTGAACGACAAAGTTCAGGTGCTGAACGGGATTATGTCTTACCAGTATTTCCGTACAGTTCCGGTTAAAAATGATTCCAACCACACTTGGAATTCTGTGATGACGCCTTCTTTTGAACCAGATGAAAATGCACAGGCTGTTCTCGGCCCTTATTTATCAAGCGTCCTTTTAGCAACACAGGGCGGAAGCTGGGCAAAAGCCGATGCAGAACTCAAAAAAGTGGTAGATTACCAACAGAAATGGGGAAAAAATGTGGTGCCTTCAGAAACGAAAGTAAAGCTGGAAGTGCTCATCAACAAGCTGGATATCAACTTCAAATTACTGATTTTTTACACCCTTATTGGCGGTCTCCTTTTGGTCTTAGGTTTTATAGAATTGTTTAAACCGAACAGGATTCTTAATGCCGTTATCAAAGCACTGATTTATATTGGTGCTGTAGGTTATACGTTCCATTTCCTGGGATTGGTGGCGAGATGGTATATTTCCGGTCACGCGCCTTGGAGTAATGGTTACGAAGCCATCATCTTTATCTCATGGGTCGGCATTACGGCTGGCTATGCGCTCTACAGAAACTCTAATACACTGATTCCTGCCGCAGGATTTCTTGTTGCTGTGATTATGATGGGCTTTGCGCACGGCGGTTCTGCATTGGATCCTCAGATTACGCCATTGGTTCCGGTTCTGAAATCGTACTGGCTGGTGGTTCACGTTGCAATTATTACATCCAGTTACGGATTTTTCTCTTTATCGATGCTGATTGCGATGATCTCTTTGATTTTCTACATCATTGCTAATAAAGACACTTTCCGCAGACACAACGATACTACTCTGAAAGAACTGGCCATCGTGAGCGAAATGTCTTTAAATATCGGACTTTTAGCACTTACAATCGGGAATTTCCTTGGCGGGATTTGGGCTAATGAGTCCTGGGGACGCTACTGGAGCTGGGATCCTAAGGAAACCTGGGCGTTCATCTCCATTATGATTTACGCTTTTGTAATCCACATGAGGCTCGTTCCCGGCCTTAGAGGAAGGTACACTTTCCACGTCGTGACGATGTTTGCATTCTGCTCTATGGTGATGACGTATTTCGGAGTGAATTATTATCTTTCCGGACTGCATTCTTACGCCAAAGGAGATCCGATTCCACTTCCGGTCTGGGTTTACGTAGGTATCGGATACATGATTTTGTTGTCGCTCGCTGCCTGGTTTAAATACAAAAAGCTGCACAACGATCTTCATATCAAAGGTGATGAAAGAACGCAGGTTGAACCTTAATTTAATAGAAGAAAATTAATAAAAAAAAGAGCAATTCGGAATCCGGATTGCTCTCTTTTTATAGTAAAAACTTATTGATGTAAAGCTCCCGCTGCGTTTCCGAAATTCCTAAAACCTGATGAATGTAGTTCTCTGATGATCCATATTTTTTGTCAATTTCATCAAATGCAGCCTGAAGATAATCCCGTTCGATCCAGCTTGTTTTTTCGATCACTCCGATGTCGAGTTTGGGAAAAATGAAATGCAGATGTTGGGCAAGATTCAATCTCTTGCTGATGACTTCTTTCCGAAGATTATTTGATGCCAGATATTCATCAAAAATCACTTGGTTGTCAAATTTCAAAATCTTCAAAATCAAAGCGGTGATCATTCCGGTTCGGTCCTTTCCGGCGGTACAATGGTAGAGAATCGGCTGATCTGAATTGAGTATTTCTGTAATGATGGTCCTGATAACTTCGGGATTTTCTGTGACGTAATCTGTATAGAATTTTACCATTCGTCGGTCTGCATCAGCTTTATTGATTTTTCCTTTTAATGCCAGTTTTTTCGCTGCTTTCATTTCATTATTCTGATCTTCAAAAGCCGGATAATTTTTATAAATGATGCTGCGCGGTAAGTGATCATTTTCCTTCTCAATTTCATGTTTCGTTCTCAGGTCAATCACTTTATATATTTTCAGCTTCTCAAACTCACCGAAAGACCTTGATCTCAACTGATGGAGATTTGCACTTCTGTAGATGAGACTGTCTTTTAAAATTTTCCCATCTTCATTTTTTAATCCACCCAAAAACCTGAAGTTATTCACTTCTTTGATCTCAATCTGATTTTTATCTGCAAGCGCAGAAAATTCCGGTTGGGTGTTGATGTGAGTTTTACAGGACAGTAAGGAAATGCTGATTATTAAAAATCCAAAATACTTCATGGCATCAAAACGTTTATTTATTGATCATATTGAGGGAAGCAAAAAATTCCCGCTTATTTCTAAGCAGGAATTTAGTTATTAATAATGATAAAGCTATTGTTTTACGATTTTCTGTGTCGATGATTTACCGTCAGCAAAATCTATTTTCATCAGATACATTCCTGCAGGCAATTTAGAAACGTTGATTTTGGCCGAAGAATCTTCCAGTAATTGTTTTCCGTCTGTCGCAAAAACCGTCACTTTGGAAACTATTGAAGTGCTGTTGATATTCACAAAATCTTTGGTAGGATTGGGATAGACAGCTACTTTTTTACCCTCCAGATCTTCTGTTCCCAATCTGATCTGTGTAGAATATAAAGGGCCAAACCAAGTGCTGCTCTGATCGTTGGAACATTTTGACTTCACATAAGTTTCGTAAAGCCAATTGACTGTCAGGTCATTGCGCGAATCTTTAGGAATGCCGGTAATATCTCTATACACCTCGCCGCCAGAAGCACTGAAAACGCCTCTCCTTCCCCATAACGTCTGCCATTCGGTAGCGTTTTCTTTTTCTTTCCATTCTAGATCTACTGTCGTATTGGCCTGATTTGTAATCTTGAAATCATAAGGAGCAGCGCAGATTACTTCACCGCTTTTTTGATTCTGGATGTACATTGAAATAGGGAAGTAGCCTTGAGCGCCCACAAATTTGGCGTCAGGCACGTCCAGTTTTATAGTATGAGTGCCAGCCGAAAGATTACCAAGATTTACATCCCGGTTAGGAATAACATCGCCCGGACACCAGTTGTTCCAGGAGATCCAGCCTCTTAATGTCTTGGGTGAGGCACCATAGATTCCATTTCCCTGCGTATTGTATTGCCGGAAATCTTCACAGTTTTTCCCGCCTGGCATATACTGATGAACTAATGTATTGTCCAGGTACACATTGTGAACCCTTTTTACATATTCTTCGCCGCCACTGTTGGAGCCATGGTTGGATGTAGTAAGATGTAAAACGGCATTGTCTACCGCCTGATCCAGTGTGAAAGTCACAATTCTGGTTGTCTGGCCGATGACATCTGTCGCATTGTAATTATTAAGATCTTTGCGGTAAGAGATCGGCAGGAAGAAATTCTGAGAAGGTACCGCCGTACCGCTGGAAACGAATTCCAGATTGCCGCGGAACACATCGGTTCTGTCTGCACAGCCCGCTACTTCTGTATTAGCTGCTGCAGAATAGCCGTCTGCACGGAACTCAATCCAAAAATCATAGAGTGCAGACAAATTGCTATCGTGGAGAATACTGGAAATATTGTCCACTTTATAACTATAAGGCACTTCTTTAATAGCCGCATTTTTGTTCATAAACGGCGTTATAAAACGGCCAATTTCTATCCGCTTGATATCTGCCTGACTGAAGGTGTATGAAGTGCTCCCTTTCGGAACCAGAACAAGATTGACACCTGCAATTCTATCGTAATTGTCACAAGCCGCTGTCAGGGTGATATTCATTGTAACGCTGCTCCCGAGAGACGCAATCTCTGTAGCTGTAAGTTTTCGTGAAATGATATCCTGCTCATAAGCGTGAAGCCTGATTGCGCCGGCAGGAATCTGAGAAAAGGCTTCCGGCGGCATAGTCTGTCCTTCGCCAAGATAATGGTACATACTGTAAAAAGGGACATCGTTGAAAACCGAGATATTCTGAGCCATCAATAATGAGCTGCTGCAGAATCCGGCCATTGCAAAAAGTAGTTTTATCTTCATATTAGATTTTTATTAATCTCAAATTTAGCTAATTTTTATCAAATTATCTGTTTTATTGAGGTTTTTATATCGATTTACGTTTAAAATTATTAATTAAGTAAATCGAC
>Ga0308156_1004075_pt1 | contig 10454 bp, 10 predicted proteins | sample PhyAR2_FD_201041 | JGI IMG/M metagenome (GOLD analysis project Ga0308156, IMG submission 201041) | Phyllosphere microbial communities from UC Gill Tract Community Farm, Albany, California, United States - DLSL A.R2 | ecosystem: Host-associated > Plants > Phyllosphere > Unclassified | place: USA... | reverse complement strand
ATGATGACCGAAGCGGCGATTGACGGCGGTTTCAGCCGCGATCTCTACGCGGCGTTAGGCGAAGAGCTGGATGATGGTGGCTGGGCAGTGCGGATCTATTACAAACCCTTTGTGCGCTGGATCTGGTTCGGCGGCCTGTTGATGGCGCTGGGTGGCCTGTTCTGCCTGTGTGATCCTCGCTATCGCGCCCGCAAAAAAACGGTCCCTCAGGAGCTGGCATGAATAAGAAAATCCTGTTTATCCCGCTGGTGCTGTTTCTGCTGCTGGCGGCGGCGCTGCTGTGGCAGCTGGCGCGCAATGCCGACGGTGACGATCCGACCCGACTGGAATCGGCGCTGATTGGCAAGCCGGTGCCGCTGTTCAGGCTGGAAGCGCTCGATCAGCCGGGTAAAGTTTACGATCAGCAGGTGCTGACCGACGGCAAACCGATACTGCTTAACGTCTGGGCCACCTGGTGCCCGACCTGTCGGGCCGAACATCACTACCTTAATAGCCTGGCGGAGCAGGGCATTCGGGTGGTCGGGCTGAACTACAAAGACGATCGCAACAAAGCGGTCAGCTGGCTGAATACGCTGGGTAATCCGTATGCGCTCAGCCTGTATGACGGCAACGGGATGCTCGGGCTGGATCTCGGCGTCTACGGCGCACCAGAAACCTTCCTGATCGATGGCAAAGGCATCATCCGCTATCGTCATGCAGGCGATCTGAATGAGCGCGTCTGGCAGCAGGAAGTGAAGCCGTTGTGGATCAAATACAGTAAGGAGGCGGGAGCATGAGGCGTCTGTTACTGCTGGTCTGTGGGGTGCTGTTCAGCTTTAGCCTGTGGGCGTCTATCGATACCCTGCAGTTCGATTCAGTGGCGCAGGAAGAACAATACCGCGATCTGACCGCCTCGCTGCGCTGCCCGAAATGCCAGAACAACAGCATCGCCGACTCGAACGCGATGATTGCGGCGGATATGCGACTCAAGGTCTATCAGCTAATGAAGCAGGGCCAGGACCGTCAGCAAATTATCGATTACATGGTGGCGCGTTACGGCAACTTCGTCACTTATCAGCCGCCGGTTACGCCGTCTACCCTGATTTTATGGGTCGGACCGGCGCTGTTCGTGCTGCTGGGCGGATGCGTTATCGTGCTGCGCAGTCGCCAGCGTAAAACCCGCAGCGAGCTGGATGAAGATGAACAACAGCGTCTTGATGCGCTACTGAAGTCAGACAGGAAGCCGTAATGAGTGCATTTTGGATCACCCTTTTACTGTTGTTGCTGGCAGCCTGTGTATTGTTCCTTGCCGCAGGCTGGCGGCAGCGGCAGGCCAGCGCTGGCGATCGCGATCGCCTCAATCAGCGCTTCTATCATCAGCGTCTGAGCGAACTGGCGGAAGATGAAGAGCAGGGCGTGGTGGCGGAGCGGCCGGTCATGGAGCGGGAGCTGCAACAGACGCTGCTGGCCGATATTCCGCCAACCCAGACCGCACAGGCGCACAGCAGCAGCCGCTGGATATTACTGCCCGGCCTGATTGTGCTGCTGCTGGTGTCGCTGGGGACCTATCTGAAAGTCGGCGGCCTGGCGCAGCTGACCGGCTGGATGCAGGTGCAGCAGGACTATCCTGCCTTACGGGCACGGCTGATGGACCCGGCGGCGAAGCCGCTGACGATGGAGGAGCTGGCGCGGTTGCAGCTCGGGCTGCGCAGTGCACTGCAGTCGGAACCGGACAACCTTAACGACTGGACCATGCTGGGACGGCTCGGCATGGTGCTGAATAACGCCAGCATCGCCAGCCAGGCGTTTGAACGGGCTTTGCAGCTTGCACCTAACGATCCCGGTCTGAAGCAGGATTACGCCGAAGTGCTGACCCGCTCCAGCGATCCGCAGGATAACCGCCAGGCGGCACTGCTGCTGCACGAATTGCTTAAGGCCGATCGGCACAACCTGCGTACTCTGGGCCTGCTGGCGTTTAATGCTTTTGAGCAACAGCAATATGATCAGGCGATTGATGCCTGGCAAACACTGCTGACGCTGTTACCGGCTAACGATGAGCGGCGTGTGATGATTGCCCGCAGCATTGAGCAGGCCAAAACCGCGGCCGGGCAACAGAGCAGCCAGCTGGCACTCAGTATCAGCCTGACGCCGCAGGCAGAAAAAATATTACCGCAAGGCGGAGTGTTGTATATTTCTGTCACTGACGGTGTTTCGCCGGTGCCGGTGGCGGTAAAACGCCTGCCGCTCAGCCACTTTCCGTTATCGCTGACGCTGGATGACAGCAATGCGATGATGCCGGATCGCCTGTTGTCGGCGCAGCATCAGCTTCAGGTACGGGCGCGCATTTCCCGCGACGGCAGTGCCAACGCGCGTTCGGGTGACTGGTTTGGTCTGAGTGCGGTTATGCCCTGGGACGGCCATCAGCAGATGGCAGTAGAAATAAATCAACAGCAGCCCTGAGCGCGGGATCCGACGACGCTCAGGCAGATCCTGTCTCACCCAGGCTGACGTAAAGTTAGCTATGCTGAGGGTATACAGGTTCGTTAATGGACTGCCGCCTGAAGGGTGAGCAGACTTTTTTTCATCCGCACAGGGAGATTGGAATGAATTATCGCCTGACCAGCCTGGCTGTTGCCAGCGTTCTTCTGGTGGGTTGTGCCAGTTCGAAGCCGGCGAATGACGAACCTGCTCAGCGCAGCGATCCGTTCGAAGGCTTTAACCGCACGATGTTCAACTTTAACTACAACGTGCTCGATCCCTATGTGCTTCGCCCGGTAGCCGTCGCCTGGCGCGACTATGTACCGGTGCCAGCCCGCACCGGCCTGAGTAATTTTCTCGGTAACCTCGAAGAACCCGCCAGCATGGTTAACGCCATTCTGGTCGGTAACGGCCGTGATGCGGGTATTCACTTCACCCGTTTCTTCCTGAACAGCGTGCTGGGGCTGGGCGGCTTCATTGATGTGGCCGGTAAAGCTAATCCGGAGCTGGCGCGTGAAGAGCCGCACCGTTTCGGCACCACGCTGGGCCACTATGGCGTCGGCTATGGTCCTTACGTTGAACTGCCGGCTTACGGCAGCTTTACCGTCCGTCAGGATGGTGGCGATTACGTCGATACCCTCTATCCGATTCTCGGCTGGCTGACCTGGCCGATGTCGATTGGTAAATGGACGCTGGAAGGGATTGAGACGCGGGCACAGCTGCTCGACTCGGATGCCATCCTCAAACAGCAAAGCGATCCATACGCCTTTATTCGCAACGCCTACTTCCAGCGTCACGATTTCCTGGCGCGCGGTGGCAAGCTCAAACCGGAAGAGAACCCGAACGCAGCCGCGATTCAGGACGATCTGCAGGATATTGACGCGCAGTAAGGTGCGGTTTTTATAGCAGCAAAAAGGGCGACTCCGGTGAGTCGCCCTTTTTATTGGCCTCTGCGCATCAGAACTTATAGTTAAAGTTCGCGCCATACAGCCAGGCCTTACCTTCGGAATTAAAGGTATACGGGCCTTCTTTGACCGTCACGTTCTGGCCGTGCATATAAGAGATGCCCACATCGACCGAAGCATTGTCGTCAAACGCGTAGGAGGTCCCGGCGCTTAACCACAGGCGATCCTGATCCGGGATGGAGATCGAACGCTTATCTGCCGGAACCGGGCTGTCATCAAAGGCGATACCGGTACGGAAGGTCCAGTTCTTGTCGTAGAAGTAGGTGGTCCCGAGCGCGATACGCCAGGCATCACGGTAACTTTCATCTTTATAGAACAGGGTCTGACCGTTGGAACCGGTCGCTTTCAGCTCCTGGAACTGGCTCCAGCTGGTATAAGCCATGCTGTAGTGAACCGCCCACTGCGGTGCCACTTTATGCCAGCCCGACACTTCCCACATTTCCGGCAGGTTGAGGGTCAGCGCGCCTGGAATGGTCGAGCCGTTGGTGCCATAAGGGATGCCGGACTGCTGTGGATTATTAACCGCGTTCAGCGCAGAAGGGAGATTACTTTTGTAATCGCCATCAAAATCAACTTTGACTTCTGAGCGGTAGGTAAAGCCGAAACGGTTATTTTCATCTACTTCATACAGGATACCGGCGTTCCAGCCGTAGCCCCACTCATCACCTTTCAGATGGGCGACCTGGGTATCCGCCGGGATGCGTAACGCTGCGCCTGATTCACCGGCATAACGTTCGATTTTTGCTTTGGCGTAGACCGCATCAAATCCCACCCCGACGCTGAAATGTTCATTCAGTCGGTAAGCGGTGCTGAGGTTAAAATTGCCGGTCATCAGGTCGGTTTTACCGCCGTAGCCGCCAGCGGTGTAACCATTATTAAACTCTGTTGCTAAGCCGTAATTGGAGGTGGCAGACGCGCCAATCCACCATTGATCATTAATTGGCTGGACGTAATGAATATTCGGCACCCATTGGCTCGGGGCAATATTATTTGCATCCAGACTGCGGCCACTCTGGCTGCGTCCGCTGATATTTACATCCGGATCGATATACACCGCCCCGATGGAAAACGCCGGACGATCCATTAACGCCATGGTTGCCGGGTTACGGCTGGCGGACGCGGCGGTATCGCCCATTGCGCCTTCGCCTGAATATGCGCGACCTAAACCAATCGAAGAAAACTCATTTAACTGAAACCCAGCTGCGTAAACATGTGAAGAGACAAGCGCCACTGCAGCCGCCACGGCTGACTTTGCAAACAGGTTTTTATGGTTCATGACCACAACCTCATGTGAATTATTATTTAACGTTATTACGTCGCGTAACAAGGGACGGCGGATTGTAGGGACTGATGTAAATCGCACATATCAGACCAGTGCGGAGAGTATAGGTCCGACCTGTGTGCATGTTGCAATATTGTTTTTAAAATATTTCAGGATTGATCGCTTAAAATTCGATCTGCGTAACAAAACTGACCCGACGCAGCACAGCATAACCAGTCCAGTTTGTTCTGGATCAAATTTTATTGTGATATTCGTCACTTAGCTACAGGTTGATGGCGCATCTTTAACCGAAGAGGTAAAATCTGGCGCATAAAATTGCTTATCCCACCAGACTATCGTCAGGAGAAAATGATGACTGATGCCATTAAAAAATGCAGTGCGACCGAAACGGCAGCCTGCTGTTGCGTCGATGTCGGCACGGTAATGGATAATACCGATTGCACTGCCAGCTGGTCGGAGTGGTTTGCACAGCGCGCTGATGCTGAAGCAAAACTGGCCAGCCTGACCGAACGTGCGCGTGAAGTTGAGTCTGACCCTTGCCTGATTGAGGCTCGCTTCAGCGATGTGGACCAGGGAGTACAGCTCGATATCGATTTCACCTTCTGCTGCCAGGCAGAAACCCTGATTTTCCAGCTCGGTTTACGCTAACCCGCCAGACGCCGCTTCCAGAGCGGCGTTTTTCATTTTCGTGTTTCCCTTCGCAATTTTTCCCTTTCGATATTGGCGACTCACCCGCTTGTGGTTAACACTGGGATCAGGTCAGACCTCTTTGGGCAATGATGCCACAGTCCCGATTCACAGGTGAGAACAATGAGCAAAGCGCAGCCGCTGCTGACGCGCGATGGCGAACGCATCGCGATTACCCACGGGTTACGTACCCCTTTTTTGCGCCAGGCGACCGGCTTCCATGGCATTCCGGCGGTAGAACTGGGACGGATGGTGGTCAGCGAATTAATGGCACGCAGCGAACTGCCGGTCGACGTGATTGAGCAGCTGGTGTTTGGTCAGGTAGTGCAGATGCCCGAAGCGCCGAATATTGCGCGCGAAATCGTACTCAGCAGCGGTCTCAGCGTCCATACCGACGCGTACAGCGTCAGCCGCGCCTGCGCCACCAGTTTTCAGGCGGTGGCTAACGTCTGTGAAAGTTTACTGGCCGGGACCATCTCTGCCGGCATCGCCGGTGGTGCTGATTCGTCATCGGTGCTGCCGATTGGCGTCAGCAAAACCCTGGCGCGAGCCCTGGTTGATCTCAATAAAGCGCGCAGCCTGTCGCAAAAATTACAGATTCTGCGTCGTCTGCGCCCGCGTGATCTGCTGCCGGTGCCGCCTGCGGTGGCCGAGTATTCAACCGGACTGCGAATGGGCGACACCGCCGAGCAGATGGCCAAAAGCCACGGTATCAGTCGTCAGGCACAGGATGCGCTGGCGCTGCGTTCTCACCAGCATGCCGCCAAAGCATGGCAATCGGGCGTGCTGCAACAGGAAGTGATGGCGGCGCTGGTGCCGCCCTGGAAAAAGCCAATCGATCAGGACAATAACGTGCGGATGGATGCCAAAGCTGAAGATTATGCCCGGCTGCGTCCGGCGTTTGATCGCCAGCACGGCAGCGTGACTGCCGCCAACAGTACGCCTCTGACGGACGGTGCGGCGGCAGTCATCCTGATGCGTGAAGGGCGCGCCCGTGAGTTGGGACTGCAACCGCTTGGCTATCTGCGCAGCTATGCCTTTACCGCGATTGGCGTACAGCAGGATATGCTGCTGGGCCCGGCCTACGCCTCGCCCGTGGCGCTGGACCGCGCTGGCATCACGCTGGCCGATCTGACGCTGATTGATATGCATGAAGCTTTCGCCGCTCAGACTCTGAGTAACCTGCAACTGTTCCGGGATGAGCGCTTTGCCCGCGAAGTGCTGAATCGTCCCCATGCGCTGGGTGAGGTGAATGAAGAGCGCTTTAACGTACTGGGGGGATCGATCGCCTATGGCCATCCTTTTGCCGCTACCGGTGCGCGAATGATCACCCAGACGCTGAACGAACTTCGGCGGCGCGGGGGAGGATTAGGACTGGTTACCGCCTGTGCGGCCGGTGGTCTGGGTGCGGCAATGGTTCTGGAGGCCGAATAATGGAGCAGAATGCTTTTCATTTACAGCTGCGGCTGGATCACGTCGGCGTCATAACCATTGACGTGCCGGGCGAGAAGATGAATACCCTTAAAGCGGAATTTGCTGGCCAGATCGCTGCCATTATTGCCGAGGCGCGGCGCGATCCTCAGCTGGCCGGGCTGGTGCTGATTTCGGGCAAAGCTGACAACTTTATCGCCGGTGCCGACATCAGCATGATCGATCGCTGCCAGAGTGCCGCAGATGCTGAAGCGCTGGCGAAACAGGGACAGGAAGTGATGGCGATGCTTGCCGCCTTGCCTTTCCCGGTGGTGGCGGCGATTCACGGTGCCTGCCTCGGCGGCGGGCTTGAGCTGGCGCTGGCCTGCGATGCGCGCATCTGCTCGCTGGATGATAAAACCCGCCTTGGTTTGCCGGAAGTCCAGCTCGGCTTATTGCCCGGCTCAGGCGGCACGCAGCGGTTACCCCGCTTGATCGGCGTGCAGCAGGCGTTGCCGCTGATCCTGACCGGTAAAAGCCTGCGGGCGAAACAGGCCCGTAAACTCGGCATGGTTGATGATGCGGTGCCGCAGGCGATTTTGCTGGAGACCGCTATCGCACGGGTGAAAAAAGGCAAGGCCAGCGCCCGTACGCTGCCGCTGCGCGATCGCCTGCTGCAGGGACCGGTTGCGCGTCAGGCGCTGTTTGCGCTGGCCAGTCGCCAGACCGCCGCCAAAACGCAGGGCAACTACCCGGCGGCAAAACGCATTATTGACGTGGTGCGCATTGGACTGGAGCAGGGCAGCCGTGCCGGACATGATGCTGAAGCCCGCGCCTTTGGTGAGCTGGCTATGACGCCAGAATCGGTTGCGTTACGCGGTCTGTTCTTCGCAACCACCGCGATGAAAAAAGAACGGGGTGGCGACGCGACGCCGCGCCCGGTCCACAACATCGGTATTCTGGGTGGCGGCCTGATGGGCGGCGGTATCGCCAGCGTCAGTGCCATCAACGCCGGGTTACCGGTGCGCATAAAGGATATCTCGCTGGAGGGGATAAACCATGCGCTGAAAACCAGCTGGGAGCTGCTGAGCAAAAAGGTTAAACGCCGTCAGATCACCCCGGCTCAGCGTCAGCAGCAGATGGCCCGTATCACTGGCGGCATTGATTATCAGGGCTTCGCCCGGCGTGATGTGGTGATTGAAGCGGTATTTGAAGATCTGGCGCTCAAGCAACAGATGGTGCGTGAGATTGAATCACACTGTCAGCCGCAGACGATATTTGCCTCTAACACCTCTTCCTTGCCGATTGAGGATATCGCTGCCGGGGCGCAGCGGCCGGAAAACGTTATCGGACTGCACTATTTCAGCCCGGTAGAGAAAATGCCGCTGGTGGAGGTCATTCCCCATCTGAATACCTCCAGCGAAACACTGGTAACGATCGTGGCACTGGCGCGCAGCCAGGGCAAAACGCCGATTGTGGTGGCGGATAAGCCCGGTTTTTACGTTAACCGGATTCTGGCACCCTATATAAATGAGGCGATGCGCTGTCTGCTGGAAGGTGAACCGATTGAGCATATCGATCGTGCGCTGGTGAAATTTGGTTTCCCGGTCGGTCCACTCCAGTTGCTGGATGAGGTCGGCATTGATGTCGGCAGCAAAATTTCCCCGATTCTGCAGCAGGCTTACGGCGAGCGTTTTGCCGCGCCTGCTGCGTTTGAGGCGGTACTGAATGATGGCCGCAAAGGGCGTAAAAACCGCAAAGGCTTCTATCGCTACGATCAGCCGCGCTGGCAGCGTAAAAAGCCGGATGCATCGCTTTATGCCTTACTGAAAATTACGCCGCAGGCGCGACAGAGTGAGGCGCAGATAGCCGAACGCTGCGTGATGATGATGCTGAACGAAGCGGCGCGCTGCCTGGATGAGCAGGTGATTCGCTGCGCGCGGGATGGCGATATCGGCGCGGTGTTCGGCATCGGTTTCCCGCCGTTTCTCGGTGGTCCGTTCCATTATATGGAACAATCGGGCGCGGCGGAGCAGGTCAATAGATTAACCCGGCTAATGCAGCAACATGGCGAACGTTTCGCGCCGTGTGAAGCGCTGATTAAGGCCGCCGCAGAATAGACGAAATTTTACATTTCTGGCTGAAATGGAATACCCACTCCGATTCAGCGGGTTAGAAAAGCGTCGCCAGAGTGTGCGCCGCAGCAGGAATCTGAGAAGTGCTTATTTAATAAACAACCGGTTGACTATACTGAAGCCATTAGGGTACAACACAGCGTTCATTCGCAGAGTGAAGAGTCAGGCGCGATGCGTCGGGCGATGTCGACAAACAACAGCGGTGCTTTATGCAAGTTTTTATCATGCGTCACGGCGATGCAGCTCTGGAAGCAGCAAGTGATTCAGTCAGGCCTTTAACGCTATGCGGCTGTGATGAATCACGCCAGATGGCGAACTGGCTTAACAGTCAGACGCCGGACATAGAATGTGTGCTGGTCAGTCCCTACCTGCGTGCGCAGCAAACGCTCGCCACGGTACGTGAGGCATTTCCTCTGCCTGAAGGCCAGGAAGTGTTACCTGAATTAACGCCGGGCGGCGACCCGGGGCTGGTGGGGTGCTATCTGCAAACCCTGGCAAATGAAGGGGTGAAATCCGCGCTGGTGATTTCACATTTACCGTTGGTGGGGTATTTAGTCTCTGAACTTTGCCCGCAGGAAGCGCCGCCAATGTTCGCCACTTCCGCTATCGCCTGCGTCGAGTTTGATCCGGCACAGAGTGAAGGCAAACTGCTGTGGCAGGTCAGTCCGCGCAAACTGGCAAAAGCGATTTAACGTCTGTGGGCCGAAACGTCGGCCCTTCCTCTCAGGGCAATTCAGGCGGTTGCCACTCCTCAATCTCAATCAGCACCAGCAGGGCGGCATCGCCGCCAAACATCTTCGGTGCCTGATGAAAAGCCATTACCCACGGATGCTGGGCCAGCCACAGCGGCGTTTGCTGCTTCAGAACATGTTTACCATGGCCGGTCATCACGCTGGCACAAAACAGATGCTCACGGCGGCAGGCGGCGATCAGCGCCCCCAGTTCCTGCTTGGCCTGCTGCTGGGTTAAGCCGTGCAGGTCGAGAAATATCTCTGGCGTATAGTCGCCGCGCCGCAGTTTTTTCAATTCAAAGTGGCTGACGTCAGCGCGCACATAACGCGTCGCCCCCTCGGTTGAGAGCAGCGGCTGAAACTCATCCGAGAAGTAATGGCTGTTATCCGCCTGCTCTGAAAGCAGACGTTTTACCGGCACCTCGCGGGTTTTCACCCGCGGCTTGTGCACAAAGGTATCCTGTTTTAGCTGGCGCGTTCCGGTCATTAACTGCCGAAACAGCGCTTTATCATCCTGGCTCAAGGGCGTTTTTTTACTCATGGCGGGCCGGTCATATCAGAAAAGGCTGTCAGACAGCAGATGGCGATACCTTACCGTTAAGTGTCATTAAATGTCAGCTTTTTCACCTTGCTGCGCTGAATTCTCCCCGGCTTCATGGCACACTATCGGCCGATTTAGCAAATGGCCTGCGGAGGGCTACGTGGACAAAATTTTCGTCGATGAGGCAGTGAACGAGCTGCACACCATTCAGGACATGCTGCGCTGGGCGGTCAGCCGCTTTTCCGC
>Ga0308156_1004073_pt1 | contig 10458 bp, 9 predicted proteins | sample PhyAR2_FD_201041 | JGI IMG/M metagenome (GOLD analysis project Ga0308156, IMG submission 201041) | Phyllosphere microbial communities from UC Gill Tract Community Farm, Albany, California, United States - DLSL A.R2 | ecosystem: Host-associated > Plants > Phyllosphere > Unclassified | place: USA... | reverse complement strand
GAGCAGGAGAAGACAGGCATTTATACAGGGAGAAGGATGCCTTCCCTGTTCCAACCCTTCCCCAGGGAAAATCCATCGTGGCGTTGCAGCGGTTGCCTCTGGCGTTAGGCGATTCTGCGAAATCCTACTTCAACATAGTCATTACCGGCCGGACGGCGGATGGAGTAGCAGTAGAACAAACCGAGTTCGTGAGTGGTGTCTGATGGACGTTTCCGTCTCCCTGCCCCTCGACCACGACGGATTCCTCCGGCGTGAGTGCCCTCACTGTATGCAAGAGTTCAAATGGCACCATGGGCCCGCAAACGAAGACGCGGAACAAGCGTCTCCTGCGGAGGTTTACCACTGCCCCTTATGTGGCCAAGCCGCCGGCCTTGATTCCTGGTGGACGCAAGAACAACTCGATTACATCCAATCAGCGGCGATGCCGTCGGTTATGCAGTCACTTGAGGATGAGCTGGATGGGGTGTTTCGGAGCACGACTACCAAGCATCTTTCTATGAAACGGACAGGGCATCTCGATTCCAGCGAAGCGCCAATGCCGCTCGTGGAGAAAGACGACATGTCGATTGCCACATCACCCTGCCACCCCTATGAACCAGTAAAAATCCCAGAAACAGCAGTGAGCCCCTTCTACTGTTTGATCTGCGGATCTCCGTTCGCCCTTTGAGGAAAACAGCAGGCAGAATGACGGACAGGTCCACAGTCATATGGAACAAGCACGCGTATAACGCTGGCACCTTGCTGAGTAGGCATCATCTCCCCCATGTCCTCCAGCACCGGCAGAAGATTCGCTACGAAGGCACTGTCGGCCCCCTTAACAGGTGGGTGGACGAGATCAGGCTTTCCACCAATGAAAGCGTCCCCTACTTCGACCCGCGATCGTCCACCGAGGGTGCCGACGTACTGGTACTTCTTCAGGACCCGTCTGGGGAAGCGCAGCTTGGGTCAGGATTCATCAGCCGGGATAACAATGATCCAACTGCCCATAACTCCACACTCGCTGCCGAAGCCGGGGGCCTCCCTTATTCCAGGTCGCTGCACTGGAACGTCGTGCCTTGGTGGGTTGCAAACCCAGCCTTTTCACCGAGAACTTTGTCCGCCGAAGCACGCCGGGCGGCCCCACTGCTGGCGGAGCTGATGGACTCTCTGGAATCCCGTCCAAAAGTGGTTCTCCTTCTAGGAAAACAGGCACAAACCGCGTGGTCCCAGTTGCTGATCCGGGCCTCGCCTGCGCTTAGGAGACTTCCCGTTATTGCTGCTCCTCATCCCAGTCCACTCGCTTACAACAAGGCGGATGCAGCTACAGGCAGGCCCAATAAGGAACTGCTTCGGGAGGCTTTCAGCCAAGCGGCAGCTATGTCCAAGTGAACGCACTGTGATCTCGAACCGGTCGATGCTGAGGGCCGGAGAAAGGGGCCTTCACGCGGAGCGCAGGCAGGTATTACGCGAATAGACCGTAGCGGCGCGGTTCCGCCTTCCAGCCCTAGCAGGGGGACTGTCATACAGTCGTGGAGTCGAATTAGGGGGAAGGAATCAAGTGGCGTTACCGCACGCACCGTCGAAGAAGCCGTTGAGCTTGCGAGAGATGCAGAACCGGGCACGGAAGTTTGTAGCGGACTGGCAGGGCGAAACGCGTGAGAACGCGGAGTCGCAGTCCTGGTGGAATGACTTCTTTGACATTTTTGGTGTAGCTCGACGAGAAGTAGCGTCTTATGAGCGCTGGGCGAAGCGAGCGTCGACCGGACGGCAAGGGCGCATTGACGTTTTCATGCCCGGAGTCATGATTGCGGAGCACAAATCTCTAGGCAAGGACGAAGGACGGGGGGTTTCTCAGGCAGAGGATTACCTCCGCGGAGGGGACATTGGCCACCACGAGTACCCTCGCTTTCTGGTCTCTTGCGATTTCGACAGAATCACCTTGGACGATCTGGAATCAGATGACCCAGCGTTCTCCTTCCGACTAAAAGACCTCCCAAAATACGTTCAGCGCTTCGCCTTCCTGGGCGGCTACACCCCGCCTAGGCGTCGCCAGGGCGAGGGAGAGGCCGTCTCCGTAAAAGCCGCCCGATCCATGTCAGCACTTCATGAAGTGCTTCTCGGTGACGTTGACACCGACGAGGACTCCCACCAATCTGAGCAGGCCGCAATCTTCATGACGCGGATACTTTTTCTCCTATACGGTGACGATGCTGTCGGCCTCTGGGAACCCGGCTCCTTTGAGGCGTACCTCAAGAATTCCACCAGCCCGGATGGGGCAGACGTCGGCCCGTCCATCGCTTATCTGTTCCAAATACTGGATACACCCCCCACGCGACGTTCTGCCACGCTGTCACCGCTACTGTCGGTCTTCCCATACGTCAACGGGGGACTCTTCGCCGACAGAGTTGATATTCCGGACTTCACCGCGGAAATGCGGCAGGCCCTCCTGTCGGCCTGTGAGCTGGACTGGGCCGGCATCTCCCCGGCGATCTTTGGCTCATTGTTCCAAGGACTTACATCCCGGGAGGAACGCAGGGCACATGGCGAGCACTACACCACCGAAACCAACATATTGAAGGTTCTGCGACCTCTATTCCTGGACGAGTTCGAAGAACGCCTCCAGCTAGCGTGGACATCCCCAGGCGAACTCCGGAAGCTGCGCACCGAGCTTGGTGGCTATCGCTATTTGGACCCTGCCTGCGGCTGCGGAAACTTTCTCATCGTTGCCTACAGAGAAATGGCAGACATCGAGTTCCGTATCCTTGCCAGACTCCGAGAGCTTTCCGGGCAAATGGACTACGCTCTCGACCCGACTTGGGGTCTGCAAGTGACACCGGATCACTTCGGCGGAATCGAGATCAACTGGTGGCCGGCGAAGATAGCAGAGACTGCCATGTTCCTGACTCAGCACCGAGTCACCCAACAGCTAGGCGAGATAGGTGAGCCGCCGTCGATTCTGCCAATTCGTGAAGCCGCTTCAATAGTTCACGCCAACGCCCTGGTGGTGGATTGGTGTGAAGCCATTCAGCCCGGTCCTCGTGCCACCTACGTGTTCGGCAACCCTCCCTTTATCGGGCAATACTCCAAGTCTGCGCAGCAAACCGAAGACATGAAACGAGCGTGGGGAACGGACTACGACGGATACCTGGACTACGTCACCGCTTGGCATGCAAAAGCTCTCAATTTCCTCCGAGATGCTCCGGGCTGCAGATTCGGGTTCGTCACAACGAACTCCATTACACAGGGGCAGCCTGTCCCAGCTCTCTTCAGGCCAATCCTTCGCGACGGATGGAGGATTCGCTTTGCTCATCGGACATTTGCATGGACATCAGAGGCAAGCGGAAAAGCAGCTGTGCACTGCGTTATCGTCGGGTTCGACCGTGACCCCTCCGTCAGAGCCCGGCTCTGGGAATATGAGACGCCCAGGTCTGAACCGCTTGAAGTGAATTCTCGCGCTATCAACCCTTACCTCGTGGATGCTCCCGTGGTTCTGGTTGAGAAGCGCAGCAAACCTTTGTCCGTTCACCTTCCTCCAGTTATCTACGGTTCTAAACCCACAGACGGTGGATACCTCCTCAGTGAAGGTGAGGAGGCGCGAAGCTTGAGAGCTGACCCGGTCGTTGGGAAGTACATGCGCCCATTTGTTGGTGCCCGTGAACTTATAAACGGCGGAGACCGCTGGTGCCTTTGGTTGGAAACGGTATCCGCCCAAGATCTGAGAGGTTCGGAGCTTCTAAGGGAGAGGGTTGAGAACGTAAAGCGGTTCCGACTCGAGAGTCCCAAAGCCGCAACGAAAGCATTGGCCGCCACCCCAGCAGTTTTTGCAGAGCGCCGGCAACCTTCGGTTCCGTATCTATGTATCCCCTCGGTTGTCAGCGAACAACGACCGTATCTGACCTGCGGTCGCTTCGAACCAGATGTGGTCACGAGCAATCTAGCCTTCACGGCGCCCGACGTTGATGGATTTCTCTTCGGCGTCATATCTTCGGCCATGTTCATGACCTGGCAAAAGACGGTGGGTGGCCGGCTGAAATCAGACCTCCGATTCTCAAACACCATTGTGTGGAACAACTTTCCCCTGACTGAGATCACTGAACTTCAACGCGCGCGTGTCATCGAAGCAGGACAAAACGTGCTTCGAACCCGTGAGGAACATCCCGGCTCGACGCTTGCTGACCTATATCACCCGCTGGCGATGCCGCAGGACCTCGTCACAGCGCACAAGACTTTAGACCGTACCGTTGATTCGGTATTCGGTTTCCGGAAGGCACCCACGCTTCTCGAGAGGCAGGAGCGGCTTTTTGACCGCTACGCCCAGCTCACAAACGGCTTATCGCGGTCCAATATCGCTGTTGCGCACGCTTCGCACTTCGCCGGAGCAGAAGTAGTAGACGGGGACGAGTAAGTGAACGATTTTGCACTGCCAGCGAAGATGAGGCCCGAGGCGCAGGTCTGCCTCATCGACCGCGATTTCTTGGAACGATGCGCAACCCTGATCTTCTCCACTGAAGTAAATGAGAAGCAGCACCGAGCAGTGCAGAACTTCACGGAATCAGCGCTCCGACTATCTCGAAAGCGCGGACAGCTTACTGAGCTTGCGCGACCCTGGGGTCCGCCCATGAGGTTTTCAGAAGCCCAGCAGCACAACCTCTATGACCTCAGCGAGAGCTACTTCCAGGGTGTCTACAACACTCTTTCAAAGCTGGCAGCCATCACGGTCGTCTTCCCCGAAATCTTCCCTGGCATCCCGTGGCGCAGCATGGAGAAGTTCCTGCGTCATTTGGGGCAGCTTCCCGAAATCTCACACGCATGCGATGTTTTGGAAGCTGCCAGGACCTACCGAACACACCTTGACCATCCAGCCGGCACGCCCGTATCCAACTGGATGACCACATGGCTTCCCGATGATCGGGGTGTCGTCATCTACCACTACGGCAGATTCGGGCAGAGCGGAAAGATGCCAGAAGGAGCGAACGCTCAGCCCCCTTGGTTCCCGCTAACGGTGGACTGGTACGTGGACCCCCCGTTCTTTCCGTACGTAGATGAGGCCCTGAAAAAGCTCACGGACTACGTATCTACCGCCATTTCCGGTCACAGCTCTCCAAGCAGCGTGGCGTAAACAAAAGCAGGGCCAGCAGCTCTTTGAGTTGCTGGCCCCACTCGGGTTTTCCCTCTGCAAAGGAAATCTGTGTTTCAGCGTAGCTGAATTGTTGGTGGTGCGGCCACGGGCTGGGGAGCGTCGTTGTTCCTGGTCCCGCGAAGCAATGACTAGTGGGGTTGTGCCGCGTGGAGCGGGCGGTCCGCCGCAGGTGAGTGGCGATTAGGTCTTGGCCTGGCGGCGGACCGCCCCACCTTGGGGAGGTTCCTGGGCCGTGTGGTGCCTGGTGCCTTGCCGGGCGGTGTTTCGTACCGCCCGGCAAGGGGTTGTTTTATGCGGCTTCGGTGGTGGTGTCGTTGCCGCTGTCGATGATGATCTGTTCGGTCTCGGAGGCGATGTAGCCCCATGTGACCAGCTGGTTGAGGTAGTCGCGGTGGCTCTGGTGCGGTGAGCGCCATGAGTCCTTGGCGATGGTCTTTTCATATCCTGCGCAGATCAGTGCGATCAGGGAGAACTCGGCCCGGGCCGTGGTGTTGGCGACGTGGTCGCGGAGGGGGTTCCAGCCCCAGCGTCCGTTCTTGTCTTCGGTTTTGACTCCGATCATGTCTGCGGCGACTTCGCCTTGGTAGCCGCTGGCGGTTTCGGGGTGGTGGGTGATGGCGTGGACGGTGAAGTACTGCCATCCCTTGGGTGCCTGCTTCCGTGCGAGAAGGTTTTTCACGAACTCGCGGCGGACGAAACCAGCGGATTCCATCGCCTTGTTGTTGGCGATCAGGGTCTTCCGCTCGGCTTTCTGTTCCTCGGTCATGGGCCCGGACTGTGCCTGGCGGCCGCCGTCGTAGCGTTCGTGGCGCGGGGTGAAGCCGAGTTCCTTCCACCCGTTGATGACTGGCTTGGCGGAGTGGTTCCCTTGCCAGTCGCGCTGGATGACGTAGGCGTTGGCGTCGTCCTCGGTGGCCGGTTCACCATCGGACCGGTTCGCGGCCGAGACGTACAGGGCATCTTCGTCGGCGTAGTGGCCCGCGTCCTCCACGATGATCTTGCCCTGGCCTTCGAGTTCGGCGACCAGCGCGGCACGGGCGGCGGCGATGTCCCGCTTGTCCCGCAGGCGCTGGGTGACGTGCAGGAGCATATCGGGTTCGTCGGCGAGGACTGATTCAAGTTCCTCGGTCGCGTCGGGGTCGTCTTCAAATTCGGCCAGAATCAGGGCTTCTTCGATGGTGCATCCCCGGCCCAGGGCGGCGTCCCCGGCGGTGGTCGACTTGGCCTTCAGGGCGTCCTCGACGTTGATCTTGGTCCGCCCGGTTTTCTTGGCGATCTGTGCCGCTGAGACGCCGATCAGGGAGAGCTGGTGGTAGGCCTCGGCTTCGTCGGCTTCGGTCAGCGCGGAGCGTTGGATGTTCTCGACCACCTGGGTGAGGATGCGTTCTGCTTCCTCGGGGCTGTCGGTGACCATGACCGGGATCTCGGGGCGCTCGGCTTCGACGGCGGCGCGGGTGCGGCGCTGCCCCATCAGGACGTGCACCGTGCCGTCTTCCTTGCGGTGTGCGATCACGGGCTCGAGTACGCCGTGTTCCTTGATGCTGGCCACGAAGGCCGGGGTGAGCGCGGCGTCCTTGCGGACGTTGACGTCGATGGTCAGGGTCTTGGGGTCGAGCATTTCCAGCGTGGGTGTGGTGTTCATGTGTTTGTCCTTTTGCAGAGGATTCCGGTGGGTGGGGCGACCAATGGTGACCGGCCAGCTTCCCCTCTCCCCCGTTGTTTTTTGGCTGCTGGCGGAGCTTGCGGAGCTGTGCCCGACGGAGGCCCGTCTACCCGCCGGGGCAAAGGACGGGAAATTCCTGAAGGAAATAAGCGAGGAACGAGCGCCGCAAGGAAATTCCTGGCCTGCAGGCCCCGACGAAGGAGGGGCTAGACGGGGTGGAGCGGGCACGTACGATCCGAAGGACAGCAGCCAAAAAAGTCGTAGACACCCCAGGTCCAGAGACGGCGGAGCCCTGCGGAGCCGGCACTGGACCCAACAGCCGGCCGCGCCAGCGGGCGCCCGAATCAGTGCGAGCCCTGCGAGCACCATTCTTTGTCCAGCAGCCTGTTGGACTTTTCCTGGGCCGACCACGAGGCTGGGCGCGTCCGGGCGGCAAGGTGATGAGCACCGGGCTTTTCGGGATTGGCGGGCCGCCGCCGGCGACCACCGCGGCAGCTGCACCGTTGCGGCGGCCCGCCCGGACCTGGGCCGGCCAGACAGGTGGGCCGAGAGCTGTCCGTTCCCGGCCACCTGTCTGGTTCTTAGGCGGAGAGTTGGGCGTCGAAGAGCTCTTCGGCGAGCCCGACGAGGTAGTCGGGGACGTCGGTCTCTTCGCCATGGGTGCCTTGGCCCAGGAAGACCACGTCTCCGCAGAAGATGTCGTTCAGGTAGAGCCCGGTTTCGCGGAAGAGGTGTCCTGCGCGGATGTTCGCGGGCAGGTTGATGATCTTCCCTTCCTCGTTGAGGTAGGCGTGCCATTCGCCGCGGATGATGGCTTCGATGTTGCCTTCGACCAGGGCCTGCAGCGTGGGCAGGGATGGGGTGATGGTTTCGGTACGGACGGGCTGGGACAGCCGGGCCGGGACGATCAGTGCGGTGCAGGTGGTGCTCATGGTCATGCTCCTTTGGGAAAGTTTGGGGGTTGTACTGCCCGGCCTGTGGCCGGGCAGTACAGCGCTGGGTGGTGGTTAGGCGGCGTGGACGGCGTAGGGCATCCGGTACCGGCTGGGCAGTTCCGCGGCGGCTTCGGGCAGGTCTGCCGGGCCGTGGGCCTGCCCGTTCTTCCAGTGGAAGAACGCTTGTTCGGTGATGGCGTCCCACTGCCGGGCTTTGGTCCGGTAGTAGGTGGTTTTCACGTCGCCTTCGCAGTAGGTGGCGACGCCGAACAGGTTGCCGATGGAGTCGGCGGTGCGGATGGCGGCGACCATGACATAGGGCCACTGCCCCAGGTCCCAGCCCTCGCTCCCCCAGCTGGGAATGACGGTCCAGCCGTGTTCGGCGATGAGGTCCATCCAGTGGTATCCGCCGTTGGCGTGGTAGTCGCGCAGGACGGGGGCGTCTGTGATGACCTCGCCGGTGTCGTCGGTGGTCACCGTCGCGGTGGTGATGGCGTTCATGGTGTTGCTCCTTTTGCAGAGGAATGTGGTGGGTGGGGCGACCAATGGTGACCGGCCAGCTTCCCCTCTCCCCCCGTTGTTTTTTGGTTGCTGGCAAGCTTGCTTGCTCGGCGGCCGACGGAGTCCCGTCTACCCGTGGGGCAAGGCAGGGAAAATTTTCGGAGGAAATAAGCGAGGAACGAGCGCCGGAGAGGAATTTCCCGGCCGCGGGCCCCGACGAAGGAGGGGCTAGACGGGGTGGAGCGGACGCCTAGAATCCGTAGGACAGCAACCAGAAAACGTCGTAGACACACAGGTCCAGGGACGGCGGAGCCCTGCGGAGCCGGCACTGGATCCAACAGCCGGCCGCGCCAGCGGACGTCCGCCAGGGTGAAGCGCAGCGGAACCCGCAGCGCGCCCCGCGCGCTGCTTCTGCGTAGGGTAGGCGCATGAATGACCCGGAAGCGCAGCATCCCGGCGGTCGTAGTGGCCGCCAACGGACCGGCCCGGACTATTCACGGCTTAAGCGGATCCTGGCATTGATTTTCACAGCGGCCGCAGCTGGCTGCTGGGTACTGGTGGCCGTGGACCTGGTTGTAGGGCGGCCGGCGGGAGGCGATGTTTTCATCGCCGCGCTCAACACTGTCGCGGCCGCAGCGTTTTGGTGGATGGCTGTCACCAGCCGCCAGAGATAGGGAAGGCCGGCACTTGTGTGCCGGCCTTCCGGATTTCCCTCTGCAAAGGAAATCTATGGGTGCGGCGTCATTGCCGCGGGTGTCACTGCTCGTCGAGCCGGTGGTCTTCGACGGGCCGGTCCACGGGACCTGTGATCGGTCCTGCGGTCAGCAGGCTCAGTTCGAGGATGTCTTCCAGCGGGCTCGCGTCCGGGGCAACGGTGTCGTCTTCGGTCATGCGGAAGGGGTCGGCCACGTGCGAGGCTCCTTGACTGTCTGGGATGGGCGTCGTCCCTTCACAGTATCGGCTGTTCCTGCGGCCCGGCTGGAAGTCGCGGCGCCCGCGGCAGCGTCCAACGCGGCCGGAGGAGCCCTGGCGGGGGAGGCCGCCGCGCACCTGGGAAACCCAAACAGGTAGACCGAACCCCTTTGTGTTGGGGTCCGGCCTACGGGTTTAGCGGCTCAGTTGTCGGTCATACGCCTTCTTCGGGTCGCGGGTGCAGTCGGCGAGCAGGCCGCGGTTGACCAGTTCGCCAAGAAGTTCGGCGAGTCGGTAACCGTCGACGTCCTCCAGTGCGAGCTTGAAGTAGCGGGCGGCGAAGCTGGACTTTCCTTTGAGCCATTCCAGCCAGCCCATCAGGCACAGCATCGGTGCGCGCTGCCCTTCGGGGGTGGTTTTCATCAGCTCGAACGCCACTTCCTGGGCGGTGTCCACGCGGGCCCAATCAGGGCGGGTAAGGAACACACCAAGCATGACGGAGGTGAACTGGTCGGGGGCGTGGGTGATGATGTCACCCATCATGTAGTCCCGGATGGTGGGGTGCTGCAAAGCTCCTGCCAGCTGGTGCGCGGTCTCGGTGGTCAGGCTCTTGGGGTCATCGAGCACCTTCGCCCACGCTGCGCGGCTGGCGTCCAAGTCTTCGGGCCAGCCGTCGGGCTTGTGCGCGGCGATCACCTCGCGTGCTGCCTCGTCCCCGGTGAACGGTGCCGGTGCGGTGAACCCGGTAACGGCACTCCCCCGGTAGATCAGGGCGGCGTTGCCGTTGCTGGTGGTGATGGCGTCCAGTGACTGGTTGGGGCAGCAGCTGGTGTCCGTGCAGTGGTAGTTCCGCCACAGTTCGGAGGTCACCAGCCACGCATCCTGCAGGGGCATCCCGGCGGTTTCCAGTTCGGTGCGCAGGGCCTCCACGTGCCCGGAGTATGGGCGGGGATCCTCGGTGGTGTCCTCGTCGGTGTAGATCACCAGCAGGCATCCGGTGGCGGCTTCGTCGGCGGTCAGGTAGCTGACGATGGTTTGGGCGTAGCCGACCGGGTCCTGCCCGAACGGGGCATCGACGCGCAGGGTCGCGCCGAGCTTGTTGCCCTGCATGGTCAGGGCGACGAAGGACTCCGTGGGGGTTTGTCCCAGCGTGTGCGGGATGAAGGCCAGGACGTCGGCGGGGGCGGTGAACTTGATCGGGTCGTTCATGGTGTTGCTCCTTTTGCAGAGGATTCCGGTGGGTGGGGCGACCAGTGGTGACCGGCCAGCTTCCCCTCTCCCCCGTTGTTTTTTGGCTGCTGGCGGAGCTTGCGGAGCTGTGCCCGACG
>Ga0308156_1004070_pt1 | contig 10462 bp, 7 predicted proteins | sample PhyAR2_FD_201041 | JGI IMG/M metagenome (GOLD analysis project Ga0308156, IMG submission 201041) | Phyllosphere microbial communities from UC Gill Tract Community Farm, Albany, California, United States - DLSL A.R2 | ecosystem: Host-associated > Plants > Phyllosphere > Unclassified | place: USA... | reverse complement strand
CCGTAGGACTGGTAACAGAAGGTGTTAGTCGCCTCGTCCTTCTTCCGAACCTGAGCGATGCTTCCATGTTCTTTTTACACCAGATTTTGACGGTCGCTGTTTCCGATAATTTAGCTGAGCAGATAAATGCGGAAAACATGCTAGGCTGCAAGTGCATTGCCCCTTTGGCATTCCGGCGCTAGCATGATTTGCGCAGTGAAGTCTGATATGGGTCGGATGCTGCCGGTCGTGACACTTCGGGAGTTTTTCGCCTTAGCAACCTGCTATGCTGGCTCGACCGGCCGGAATCGGCCCAGGCCGTGTAAAAACGCGGAATCGGGCGGCAAGTCCAATCACAGCAAGGTTTTGGTTAATTGGGGAGTGCCAGGAAACGCTGTGCCGCGCCGTGACCTCTGCGCGGCATTATCGGCCGGCCGAGTAAGCGAAGCGTCCAGAGCAAGCCAAAACGCTGCAGAAAACGGGCATAGGCCCGGATCGCAGCCACCATGTTGGTGATACCGAGCACCGCCATCAATCTCCGGAAATTATAGGCGAGCACGTGCAAGCTCATCTCGGTCGCCACGCACTCCAATCCTTTCGTCAAGAAATGCGTCGCCCCCATCCAGGATTTGATTGTCCCGTACGGGTGCTCTACCGATGAACGCCGAATTCGCATGGCATCAGGATTCTGCTCAAGACGCATTTGCATCTCGTCGAGCACGTCTTGATGCTCCCAGCGGGTTACCCGCCGTTGCGCGCTCGGCGTGCACTTGTCCTTGAGGTGGCAACCCTTGCAATTCGCGCTCCAGTATCGATGCAGCTTCATGCCTTTTTCGACGCTTGCGAAGCGCCACAGCAAGGGCTGGCCCGCTGGGCATCGGTATTCGTTCGTCGAGGGATCGTAAATGAAATCGGCCTTGTCAAATCGACCGGCGGCCTTGGCGCCGGACGTTTTCGTAGGTGGTACCAAAGTGGTGATGCCAGCTTCATGACAGGCCAGGATTTCCTCGCCCTTGAAATAGCCGCGATCGGCGATGGCCGTCAATGTCGTGGTGCCGATGGCAGTGCGCGCTTTTTTCGCCATGCCGGACAATTGGTCGCGGTCGCTGCCGTTATTCGTCACCTCGTGTTCAACAATCAAATGATGCTTGATGTCGACGGCAGTCTGCACGTTATAACCTACGATCCCACTCCCACGCGTCATCATCGAGCGGGCGTCTGGATCGGTCAATGAAATCTGTGTTTCGCCAGTGTCTTTCAGCTTCGCTTCGATTTCCTTGAGCGTGGCCATCTGCGATTTTAGCGCTGCAATCTTGTCGTTGAGGCGAACGCTCCTCGGTTGCGCAGCAGCCGGTTCCTGCCGGTCTGCCGTGTCGAGTTCTGCCAGGTAGCGGCTGATGTTTGCCTCGATTTCTTGCATCCTGCGCTTGAGCTTGGCATCGGTGAAATTGCGGTCGCTGCTGTTGACCGCCTTGAATTTGCTGCCGTCGATTGCCACGACTGCATCCGAGAACAGATCGAGCTGCTGACACACGACGACGAACTGCCGGCATACATTGCGGATCGCCTTGCCGTTGTCCTTTCGGAAGTTCGCTATTGTCTTGAAATCTGGTGCCAGGCGTTGCGTCAGCCACATCAGCTCGACGTTACGTTGGGCCTCGCGCTCCAGCCGCCGGCTCGACTGGATGCGGTTGAGGTAACCGTAGATGTAGAGTTTGAGCAGCGCAGCGGGGTGGTAAGCCGGTCGGCCCGTCTTCGCCGGTTGCACCCGCGTGAAGCCCAGCCGGGCAAGGTCAAGTTCGTCCACGAATACATCGACCACCCGCACCGGGTTATCTTCGGCCACGTAGTCGTCCAGGAGTTCGGGCAACAGCGTGCCCTGTCCGCGGTCTTCGCCTTCGATAAAGCGCTTCATTTAGCACCCGTCTTGATGAGATACTGGATTAACGTTTACCGAGCTACGTCCGTTTACATGACGGTACGTTTTTACACAGCCTGGGCCGGTTGCGGAAGTTCCTTAAGTCTCATTCTGCGGCCCGTATTGCTCTGCTGACAAACAGAAGTTTTGATAGACGTATTTAATCTTCCACACTTGGTTTAGGGCGCAACCCGTCATACAAAGTAATTTTGCGAAAAAAACGAAGCAAAAGTGTGAACAAAACGGTTCCGTTGAGTAGGTCTGCGAATCTTCCTTTAAAAACAAAAGCTTGGCGACGCTGCGAAGCAATTATGTGAAATTGCCGGTAGCACGTTTGTGCTGTCTTTGCGGCAATGGGACGTAGGAGGTTAGGGCGGTACGCAAACGCGCCAACCCCGAGGCGCCCCCTCCGACAGCGTCTAGAAGCGTCTGCAAGGGGGAGCAGCGTCAACCTGCGGCCGATTTTGGGCGCCCAAAACTCAAGCCTCGCGGCGTCCCTTGGACGCGCACTGGCAATTTTCTATGTGAAGCGTAGCTGCGAAGAGCTAGACGCCATGCGGGTCTCCGGCTGTTTCCCGGCAAGTTAGCAGATTTACTTCGTAATTCCAGCTTGTTCCAAAATTGCTTCGCTCGCGTGCGAAGCAAAAGTGCGAACAAAAAGCTGTCGTCTACAAAAATCAATGAGTTACGTTAGGAGGATGTTCACAGAATTACTTCGTATGACGGCAGCGGCCGCTATGCAACTTCGACCGGTCCGGACCGGACCAACTGTGGCACTGCTGTGTTGGACGTACAGAGCCAGCACCGCGACTCAGGACGTCGAGCCGATCCAGTTGCGGATCATCGTCTCCGTTGGCCCATCCAGAACGATTTGTTCACGCAAGCACAGCGAGCGCACGTTGTTCGCGAACTTCGCGGCCAAGTCTGCTGCCACGTTGGGATGCTCGTCGAACCGGTGTCCTCGAAACACCAAGCCGCGTAGCACAAAGTCGACATCGGCGCGGCTGACAGGGTGCACAGCTTCACGACAACGGTCGCGCACGCGCTTGGCGGTGTCTAAGAAACGGTAGCCATGGTCGTCGAGGTCGGCGGCCAGCACTGCGAACAGCACGCGGTAGCGCGCCGGAGACAGGAGCGGCACGCCGGCAACCTCGTGCAGTTGACGCGCAAATGCCAGAGTCGACGCTTCCCCCGTCCATTCCTCATCCACCGGTGTGCTCGCAGCCACTGCGCGCCAATCGCGCGCAGGGTCGTAAATAACGCCTCCCGCGACTTTCCAATCGAACTGTAGCGGCGCCAAGTTGAGCGATTCCAGAAAACGCCGAAAACTCCCGTGGCCATACCAGTCGGTTGGCGTGGCTCCAACATTCCGCGCTATCAACGTGGCCAGCCGTCCGCATGGCACTGGCTCGGCCGAACGTTGTACTTCGCCCCGCACGAGTTCGGCTAACACCTGACCATTTGCACTAGGAGAAGGCGATTCCAGAACCACAACCTCCCCAGGTTCTCCGTGGCGCGTCGGATCGTAGACGACGCCGCCATTACGGGTGGACGTCCGTAGCGGCTCAATGCGACAAGCTCGCAGCAGCGCACCGAAGGAACCGTGTCCACACCAGCTCGCATCTAGCCCGTCGAGCTGATCCTGCGCCTGAGTCGCCAAGCTGGCCAGCGACACTGGTCCCTCGGACCGCGCGACCGCTGTACGTACCAACTCGGCAAGGCCCGCAATTGATGCAATTGATGCAGAAGAGGCTTGTTTGTGTAACTCGCCCTCATGCGGCTTGGCCATGCCAAGCGCGCCGCGTACGAACTCGTCCTGGTCAATCACGAGATCCGCTGAGGCACGGTAGGCGGCAGATGGAAAACCGATTGCCAGTACTGTCGTGCGACGGTCCCAGCGCCGTAACTTCCGTAGCACGGGCGTAAAGTCAGCATCGGCCGAGAGGACAATGAATTCGTCGTAATGAGCCTCATGCTGCAGTAGGTCGACGATGTCGAGCACCATGTGGATGTCGGTGCTGGTTTTTCCGCCAGTGGTCAGTGCTGGGCAATCGATGATCTCGAACCCAGCCAAGTTGAAGTAAGGCCGGAAACGCTGGTACGCCTGAGGATTAAGATAACAGCGCCGGACAAGAATGCGACGCTTCGGGCCGCCAGTCACATGTTCTGGCAAGGCCAGCGAATTGATCATCCAACTAACCCACTCGGTGGGCGCCCTGGCGAAGCGATCCGCCGTGGTCTGGTCCAGCTGGCGCAGCCCCGAATAGATGTTGTCGAAGTCGACGAACAAGGCGCTCTTCAAAACGGTCTCCGGCTAACCACTAGGTTGATATGGGGGACAGCGGGGAGCGCCGCGGCCGGATATGCCTGCATCATTTGCCTTGCGTCAGTAGAAAAGAAACGTAAGTATATCATTGCAATATTGCAATACTTAGGCTTCTGTATTTTTGAATGGGGTACTCGAGGCAGACAGCCAACGGTACGACGAGGCAAACTCAAGAGTCCCTACCTTTCTTATGCGTGCTGTAACGGATGTGAGAACGCAGCGTCATTCTGAAGCCGCGACAGCAGGCGGTACTGCTGCGCCAGCAAGCGGTTGCGCTGACAGCGGAAGGCATTGTTGATCGGGCCGTGCGCCGACAGAAAGCGCTGGCATGGCCGGGTGATCTGAAGCGGAGCATTTGCCGTTCTCGTTGTCGCGCCGGTTGGTGCGACAACTCGGCAGGGTTGTTGAGCCCTTTGTGCTGGCGGTGTTCGACACCTGGCATAACCTGCACCCTGGCTGCAGCGTAGCTCTTCAATTTGTCAGTTATCAGAACCCGTGGCGCGTACTTCAAGCCCTTGAGAAGCTTACGGAAGAATCGTTTGGCTGCCTGCCGGTCGCGCCGGCTTTGCACGAGGGCATCGAGCGTATGACCCTGCTGATCGACGGCGCGCCACAGGTAATGGTGCTTGCCCTTGATGGTCAGCACAACCTCGTCGAGATGCCATTTGTCGCCTCGTTGCGGCTGACGCCGGCGCAGCTCGTTGGCATATCGCTGGCCGAACTTCAGCGTCCACTGCCGGATCGTTTCGTAAGTCACGATGATGCCTCGACTGACCATCAATTCCTCGATATCACGTAGACTCAGCGAAAACCGGAAGTACAGCCAAACGACATGGCTGATGATCTCGGAAGGGTAGCGGAAGCCGCGGTAGAACGGTGGGTTTGCCATCCCGCTAGCTTACAAAATTCGGGCGCCTGGGGTAAGTTGACAGTACCGTCACGATAATCGGCTGCTGCGCCCAACATGCCAAATTAAGTTCCTGCCGCGTCGATGCCGTTCGCCGACCGAATTTTTCGCGCTCGCAGGACAGATCTGTCTAATGTAAAGCGAGGTCACGGCCCGCTCGAAAAACCCCGTCGTACACTCAACAGCGCTGGGCAGTGAAGGAAAGGGGACGGCTACACAGGAAGCACGATCAGATCAAATTTTTGCCTTCTTTACCCTGAGGGTGTTGGCCCTAAGTGTGTAGTTTAGTTTTGCGTACAGCGTAATGCGTTCGACAAACAACTGGAGCTGTTTTCCCGGCAATGTTTTCGCAAGCAGTTGCAATGCTCCCAGCGTGTCGTGGAGCCGCCCCATGCTCGCTCTGTCGTCGGCAGACGCGCTCACGGCTCGGGTATCGGTCGCTATCCTGTCGAGCGTGTTACCCAGCAGCACAGCAAGCCTTTCCGAGCCATGGGCCAGGGTGACCATCACAAGAGCCTCCTCCAGTTCGGCGAACCGTGCAGGAGTCCAATCACCGTTGTGCTCCAGTACACGCACCAATGCGGCCTCCTGATCGCCGTACAGGTCACCGTTATCGGCCGCGCCGTAACGGTCCGCGTGCCCGGCGAGTCTCGCTGCCACGGACCGAGTGAGCAGGTCGATTCCGGCCAGCGCCCTGCGCACCACGATCCAGTAGGAATATTTCCTGCCTGCCGCGGCCACCTGCTCGAGCCGGCGGATTGCCGACCAGTGCACTGAGTGTGTCGCCAGCCCATCGTCATCGAACGGTTGTGACAGTCTCGCCAGCAGTTCACGGCGCCGTGGCCAGCAGAAGAAAAACGCGCCGCGAATCTCGTGATGTACATCCGTGCCGGACTCGTCTACATGAAGCACCTGGTGACTTACCGACAGGCCTAGCTTTTCCGCCTCAAACGCCATCCACATTAGCGGAATCACCGACAGCGTGGAGTCTTCGTAGCCGCCCCCCACGTCGGCGTGGGCGCCGGCAAACCATACCTGCTCGAGCGACTGTGTTGTTTTGCAAAACCGCTCCCATGGCACGGGGGCGAAAATTGAACGCAGTTCATGCAGCGCCAGCGCATGCCGCCCATGCGTCACGTTTGGGGGCATTACGCGTGTCTGATGGTGATCATTCTGCCGTGCGGTCTTCTGGAAAGGCAACGGCAGGCCTAGCGCCCCGACCGTGTCCCAGACGCCGATCATGTAGACGCGCAGCCCTTCTCCCAGCCGGATCTGGCGGCCCAGCATGCGCGAGTAATTCGCTTCAAGGAACTCGCGCCCTCCGCGACTGCGGTAAAGCTCGTAGGCCTCGGGTACCTTCGACAAATGATGCCGGAATAGCAGTCCCACTTCGTTTACGAACCCGGCTAGCGACCGCGCTGCGAACGCGCCTCGGCTGAATCCGAAAAGGAATAGCCGGTCTTTTGCCTCCTCGTCATAGTGGTCGACAATGAACGCGTATGCCTCTCTGATCCTGCCACCGATGCCATAGCCCGCCAGCGCGCCGAACAGCCGCGCCACCGCGCCGTCGGGGATCCTGTGATATTCCAGGCCGAGCATTGCCCGGTCGCGCAATGCGTCAATTGCCGCCGTTTTAACCCGTTCAGTCCCGACCCCCGGTAAGTACAGGCACTCTTGCGTGCCGCCAGCGGCACGCACCATCTCATACAGTGCATGGACGTTCGTCCCGCCGTTCACGCGTAACCGGTTGCGCGTTCCGTCGAAAAAGACTGCGACATTCTTGCCCATCGGATCCCCCTGCCTAAACCGGGATTGTGCACCGTTCCAGTGGCCGCATTTCTCACCGATTGTCACGGCCTGGCAAAACCTTATCGAAAGCTGCGGGCGCCCCGACCAGGAGCGCCGAACCACTAGAAACACGGTAACGTCATGCGCACTTTATGCAACAAAGCCGTTCACATCTGCGCCAATCAGAACAAATTTCCAGAATGCAATCTCTGAGTAGCGTACAATTTTGGTTACTTAGCCAGCAATATAATTGTAATTTAACCCCTAATTACCCTCCAGAGCTAGCAATGCCAAGACCCTCAATCACAAGACGTTTGATCCGGCGTCTGTCGTTTACTGATGTAAAAGCAATTAATAATTATTTCGGGCTGCCACCTCGTCGAAGCAAAGATGAAATGGTCGGTCAGATCGTTTATCAGGTTGGAACCGGTCTTGATATTCTCGTATCTTCAGCGGGCCCATTTTCATTGTCCCGATGGAATGAGATCGTTGAAGAATTGGGCGGATCAGCACGAAATTCGTTCGCTACAGTCGGCAATGAAATCGCGGTGAGCTTAGACCCGGTTTATGATGAACTGGACGGTGACACCACCATTCTTGATCTACGTAATTCGAAGGCGGAAAAGCGCATCTTAGCGGCGAAATTAGGAATTACCAACGATGTGCTTGGAAAACTGCTCAACAGTACCTACGGAGCAACCCATCTTTCAACCTTCGTAGCGGAATTCCGGCGTGCTGCAGCCAGTCGGCCGGCTAGTGCGCCACGCAGCGACGCCAAAATGAGTGTCGCATCGACACTGGTTTCAGCTACTTCGGTAGAGCGCATGTCGCTTTTGTGGATGGCTGAGCAAATGCAGGAAGCAGAGGTGATCGGCATCGCAGCCGGCTTTTATGATGCGGAATTCTTGGAGAGCGTGCTAAAACAATCCAAAGCTCACACGGTACGTCTAATTTTTAATGGGCTGGGCGGGAAGAGATTACATGTGCAGCGCGCAGAACTTGCTAATATAGTCAACAGGCTGGATCAGCCACAGCGCCGCCTTGATGTACGTCTGTCTTTTGCTCCTGGTATGTTCCATACTAAACTGTTTTTGATTTCAAAAAACGGAACGACACGGGCGCTTTTGGGTTCGGCAAACGCGACCAGCGCTGCGTTTTCGCGTAACGAAGAGATATTAGTGAGTCTGGCCGACGCTGGACCTTTGGAAGGCTATTTCGAGTCAGCATGGAGTAGCGCACGGACTCTTGACAGTCTAGTTCAGCCCGCAACCAGTCTAATTAACTTTTTTCGAACAGGCGTCCTCTACTTTAGACCTTCTGCTACGCTAGCGACCACTATCAATCCGTTCCGTGAGTTGCTTAACGCTATGACAAACGAGGAGCGCGCGTTATTAGGCGGCGTCGATTTGCCATTCTCAGATCAGGTCAGTGGCATTGGCCCTTTCAACCTTAAGCAGGCTATACAAGGAGCCGCTATGGTTGACGACTGGGATGATATTGACATCAGTGCGGAGTCGGGAGACCTCGAAAGCCGACTAAGCATCAAACCATGGGCGATCGAAACGTGTTTTGGCTACTGGGTTCCGGGTCCCCTGGACGGGCCGTGGCAGATGAAACTGGCTAAGGCTGGCGCCGCCAAACGACAGAAAATCGAGGAATTCCGTAAGCAACTGAACGAAACCGATAAGGATGCGTTGGCTGCAAAGTATCAGCTCTACTTGACCGAAGCCGAGAAGGTTATGGTTGCGAATATTGACAGACTTCCTGCGCTCCTTCGATCAGTTGGACGGAACCCCTTTGATATGCCAAATTTCCATAAATTTTGCGGGAGGGTTGTCGCCTATCTTGACGATGCCACCCGGATGGCTTTGTTGCATAAATAAACGATAAGCCTTTGATTTTTCAGTGAATTATAAATTTAGCAGCGAAATTTTTGTTCAATAAAATCAATGACTTGCGGATTTATGCAACAAAGCCTCTTACAATTGGTCGCGCGGTACTTCTGTGGAGCTGGTTTCATCCTGTTCAGGCTACCAGACCTATGCGTTCTACGCTGGCCGAGCCTGATTTATGCAACAAAGCCCTTACTCTGCAGAACGTCAGCCGATCGGGTTCCTGCGCCATCAACAAACGTTCTCGCGGCCAGATTATGCAAAGTGGGTCGATGCATCCTTTAAGCCAGATACCTTGTTCAGCAATGATGCTATGGAATTCGGTCAACTCGTCCGTTCGTCCCAAATAATCGGAGCGCTGCCCGAACTGCCTTCGGCAGCGTCGCCAGTTGAATGGAGAGGACAACCTGGGACCCGCGCGCCACATGTGTGGATCATGAAAGGTGACGTAAGGATGTCCACGCTTGACCTTTTTGGGCGTGATTTTGTTCTCTTAACGGCAAATCGTACTTGGAGCGAGGGCGTGAAAGCATTGTCCTTAAGCGTGATACAGGTCGACGCTGACATCGTTTTTTCGTCTGAGATTTCGTTCGGCGACGTGTTCGGTGTCGGAGCCCAAGGAGGAACCTTAGTGACGCCGGACGGAGTTGTCGCTTGGCGAACAAGGTCAGTATTCAATGAAGATAATTTTGAAGAAATCCGCAGACTTGTTGGAATGAAGCGTTAAACCATCGTTTACTTGATCAAGGGTACGCCGAGCCTGGTTAGGCGTACTCGCTCCTTACCCATCACATTCTCTTAGTACACGCATGCAGTGCCACAGCCAGAGAGTACGCCAAATGTCCGGAATGGGTCGCTTGCGGCCGTTCGGCAGAGACCGTTTCCGACCCAGGCTGTGTAAAAACGCGAGAAAAATCGTCGAACAAAAAAATCGACCTCTCAAAACGGCCGCTACGCGATTTTCTAGAGGTCGGGAAGGGTCAGCCTACCCACGAAAATTTCGAGTTTTTGCGTTTTTACACAGCCTGGGCCCTAAGCGGACAGCATTTATGTCACTGTGGCTTCCAGTCGTACTGAACAGGAATCCATGCGTCAACTGGCTTTCCGTTAGCCACCGGAGGGTTGAAACTACATTTCGAGATCGCAACGAGTGCGGCATCGTCGAGAGCTGGGTAACCCGAGGATTTCATTACCTGCGATTCCTTCACCTTGCCATCTGACCCAACCAGAAAGCGCAGCGTTACCATCCCTTGATGATTCTGCTTTGCTTCCTGTTCCGGGTAGGCTGGACGGGAGCAAGTGTCGAACCTAATCATGCCGGGAGCATTAGCCGCCAACTTGACCGGCACCAGCTTGTCAGCCTCTGCGGCACCCGCCCAGCCTGGGGCACTCAAAACAGCCACTGTGGCGGCGGATAAGAGCGCCTTCCCAATACTGGCTTGCAATGCAAAGGTATTGAATTTCTCGATATTTAACACGCGATCTCCTGTTCGATGAGCGACACCGTCGCCAATTTTTATACGTAGGTAGTGTCCGCTTCTGGCCCAGGCTGTGTAAAAACGCGAGAAAAATCGTCGAACAAAAAAATCGACCTCTCAAAACGGCCGCTACGCGATTTTCTAGAGGTCGGGAAGGGTCAGCCTACCCACGAA
>Ga0308156_1004068_pt1 | contig 10463 bp, 9 predicted proteins | sample PhyAR2_FD_201041 | JGI IMG/M metagenome (GOLD analysis project Ga0308156, IMG submission 201041) | Phyllosphere microbial communities from UC Gill Tract Community Farm, Albany, California, United States - DLSL A.R2 | ecosystem: Host-associated > Plants > Phyllosphere > Unclassified | place: USA... | reverse complement strand
CGCACCCACAGGCCGACGAACACCAGCACGGCGCTGGCCAGGAACGGAATGCGCCAGCCCCAGCCCTCGAACGCGGTCTCGCTCATCGTCGACGTCAGGACGATGAAGGATGTGGTGGACAGGATGAAGCCGATGGGCGCGCCCAGTTGGGGGAACATCCCGAACCAGGCCTTCTTTCCAGCCGGCGCGTTCTCTGTCGCCAGCAACACCGCCCCGCCCCACTCGCCGCCCAGGCCCAGCCCCTGACCGAACCGGCAAAGGGCCAACAGCAAGGGTGCCAGCAGGCCGACCTGCTGGTGCGTCGGCAACAGGCCGATGGCCACCGTCGACAGGCCCATGGTCATCAGCGCCGCGACCAGCGTCGCCTTGCGTCCCACCCGGTCCCCAAAATGCCCAAAGGCCAGGGCGCCGATGGGCCGCGCGAAGAAGGCGATGGAGAAGGTGGCGAACGAGGACAGCAGCGCCGTCCCCGGATCCTCTCCGGGGAAGAACAGCGTTGGGAACACCAGGACGGCCGCCGTGGCATAGATATAGAAGTCGAAGAACTCGATCGTCGTGCCGATCAGGCTGGCGAACAGCACGCGGCCGGTGGAGTTCTTCGGCAGGACGTCGGACATCTTCTTCTCCCGGTTATCCCAGCGATGCCCGTTTCCCGCCCGCCGCGTCAAGGCGATCAGGTCCCTCTCGGCTTGACCCGGTTCGTCGGTTGCGCCTCGGCGGGGTTCTCCGGCCACGGATGACGGGGATAGCGGCCGCGCATCTCCGCGCGCACCGCCGCCCACGAGCCCGACCAGAAGCGCGGCAAGTCCTTGGTCACCTGCACCGGCCGTCGCGCCGGCGATAACAGCGCCAGGGTCAACGGCACGCCGCCGACGGTCGGATGCGTCGTCAGGCCGAACAGTTCCTGCACCCGAATATCGACGCGCGGCCCGCCCTCAGCGGCATAGTTGATGGCCGCCGAGCCCAGCGGCGTGACCAGACGTGGGGGCGCCAGCGCGTCCAGACGGCGCTGCAGGTCCCAAGGGATCAGTCCACGCAAAGCCTCGGCGAGACGACCGTCAGCTATCCCCTCCAGCGACTTCGCCCCATCCAGCAAAGGCCACAGCCAGTCCTGACGCGCCGCCAGCAGGGCATTGTCCGACACATCGGGCCACGCTGCTGGGTCGCGTGCGTGCAGGAAGGCCAGACGTGCGCGCAGTCCCGAGGCTTGCTCGCCCCATTTCAGCGCGCCCAGCCCATCCGCCTCGATCTCGGCCCGAAGAGCGGAGGTCAGGGTCTTCGCATCCGGCGCGCCGACGACCTTTTCGTCCAGCACGATGGCCCCGATGCGTCGCGAGCGCCGGATCACAGAACGCCCCGACGGTTCGCGCGCCAGCCGGTCCTCCGTCGAGATCAGGCGCGCCAGATCGCTGTCGATCAGGTCCGCCTCCAGCGCCGCCGCCAGTCGCACCCGGTCGCGTGTGTCGCCGCCGCCGAGTTCGGCGACCGCCAACCAGGGCTCGCGCGCCAGATTGTCGGTCGCGTCCAGTATGGCGCCTCGCCCGCTGGCGAGAAGGTATTCACCCGCCTTGCCCCGTGCCTTTGCGATCCGCTCGGGAAAGGCTTCGGCCAGGAGCAGTCCTGGATCGATCGTCCGTCCCGATCCGCCGCCCGCCGCGCGCGCCCAGCGCTCCGCCAGTTTGATCGAACCGCGTGCTCTCTGCGTCCGATCGCGCTCCAGCCCGATCAGGCGATCCGCCAGATCGACGCTCGATCCGCCCAGACCCGGCTCGCTCAGCACCGCCGCGATCCGTGCGCCCAACCTCGCATCGCCCGCGTCGGACGCCACGGCCACCATATGGGCCAGCCGCGGCGACAGCGGGATCTTCGTCAGCCTCAGCCCGTGTTTCGACAGTCCGCCATCGGCATCCAGCGCCCCTAACCGCGTCAGCACCTTGCGCGCCTCGGCCATCGCCCCGGCCGGCGGCGGGTCCAAGAGGGCCAGTCCCTCGACCGAGCGGGCGCCCCAACGCGCCAGGTCCAGGGCCAGTCCGGTCAGGTCCGCCTCCTGGATTTCCGGCCGCTGATGCGGGACCAGCCCGCGCGTCTGTTCTTCATCCCACAAGCGGTAGCAGACGCCCGGCTCGGTGCGCCCGGCCCGGCCGCGTCTCTGTTCGGCGGAAGATCGGCTGACCTTGACCGTCGCCAACCGGGTCAGGCCGCTGGAGGGTTCGAACCGCGGCACGCGCGACAGGCCGCCGTCGATCACCACCCGCACGCCTTCGATGGTCAGACTGGTTTCGGCAACCGAGGTCGCCAGCACCAGCTTGCGCCGCCCCACAGCCGCCGGTTCGATGGCTCGGTCCTGTTCGGCTCGGTCCAGTCCGCCGTACAGGGGCACGACATCGACGTTCGGCAGTCTCAGCCGCTCGTTCACCAGCCTTGCCACCCGATGGATTTCGCCCTGCCCCGGCAGGAAGACCAGCACCGACCCTGTCTCCTCCCCCAAGGCGGTCAGACAGGCCCGCGCCACCGCCTCTTCGAACCGTTCGGATGGATTGCGGCCCAGATACCGTGTCTCGACCGGCCAGGCCCGTCCTTCGGCCTCGATAACCGGCGCGCCGTCGAGCAGGCGCGAGACCCCGACCACGTCCAGCGTCGCCGACATGACCAGCAGCCGCAGGTCCTCACGCAGCAGCCCTTGCGTGTCTCTCGCAAACGCAAGCCCGAGATCGGCGTCCAGGCTGCGTTCGTGGAACTCGTCGAACAGGACCGCGCCGACGCCCTCCAGACCCGGATCGTCCAGAATCATGCGCGTGAAGACGCCCTCGGTGATTACCTCGATCCGCGTGTTCGGCCCAATGCGGCTCTGCAGCCGGGTGCGATAGCCCACCGTCCCGCCCGGCTGCTCGCCCAGGGTCGCAGCCATCCGGTCGGCCGCCGCCCGTGCGGCCAGGCGTCGCGGCTCAAGCACCAGCACCTTGCCCTGCAGCCACGGCTGATCCAGCAGGGCCAGCGGCACGACCGTCGTCTTGCCCGCCCCCGGCGGCGCCGCCAGCACGGCCGTATTGCCCGCGCTCAGCGCGGCTTTCAGCGGTTCAAGAACGGCGTGGATGGGCAGCATGTGTCGCCTCTAGCCTGCCGACAGGCGATCACGAAAGCGTCGTCGCGCCTTAACCACCCCGTCATGCGCGTTGCGCGCCGCCTCATCCGTCGCTAGCGTCCGCCCCAAGCAGCCGAGGGGCTGCATCAAAACGTGGGGGTATTTTATGTGGCGCGTTAAGTCGCTCGACGCGATCCTTGCCACGGCCGAGAAGAAGTCGCTTCACCGGTCGCTTGGTCCTATTCAACTGACGCTTCTGGGGATCGGGGCCATCATCGGCACCGGGATCTTCGTCCTGACCGCCTCGGCCGCCCAAAAGGCCGGACCGGGCATGATGATCAGCTTCGTCATCGCCGGCGCGGTCTGCGCGGTCGCGGCGCTCTGCTACTCCGAACTGGCGTCGATGGCCCCGGTGTCTGGCTCGGCCTACACCTACACCTACGCCGTGATGGGCGAACTGCTGGCCTGGACGGTCGGCTGGGCGCTGATCCTGGAATACGCCGTGGCGGCCTCGGCCGTGTCGGTCGGTTGGTCGGGCTACGTGCTCGGGCTAATAGAACAGGGGCTCGGATTCGATTTCCCCGACCTCCTATCCGCCGGGCCGACCTGGTCGATGAACGGCTTCATCCCCACGCCTGACTTCGCGGCCGGAATCGTCAACATCCCTGCCATCGTCGTGGCCCTGTTGGTGACGGCCCTGCTGATGGTCGGCACCACGGAATCGGCCCGGGTCAATGCGATCCTGGTCGCGATCAAGGTCATCGCCCTGACGGTCTTCATCGTCATCACCCTGCCTGTCGTCCAATCGGCCAACCTGTCGCCGTTCGCACCCAATGGCCTGTTCGGCCAATACTCGGGGATGGGCATCGTCGGCGCCGCGGCCTCGATCTTCTTCGCCTATGTCGGCTTTGACGCCGTTTCGACAGCGGCCGAGGAAACCAAGAATCCGCAGCGCAACGTGCCCATCGGCCTGATCGGTTCGCTGGCCATCTGCACGATCTTCTATCTGCTGGTCGCGCTCGGCGCCGCCGGCGCCATCGGCGCTCAGCCGGTTCTGGGCGCCGCCGGTGAAGCGGTCCAGCCGGGCTCGCCCGCCTTCGTCGCCGCCTGCGCCCTGCCCGCCAACGCCGAAATGCTGGTCTGCTCCAATGAGGCGCTGGCCCACGTTCTGCGCGTCGTCGGTCACCCCCAGATCGGCAACGCTCTGGGCACCGCCGCCCTCCTGGCCCTGCCCTCGGTCATCCTGATGATGATCTTCGGTCAGACCCGCATCTTCTTCGTGATGGCGCGCGACGGCCTGCTGCCCGAGGGCCTGACCAAGATTCACCCCAAGTGGAAGACGCCCTACATCGTGACCGCCGCCACCGGCATCGCGGTCGCCATCGCCGGAGCCCTGTTCCCGGTCGGTCAGCTGGCCGACATTTCGAACTCGGGCACTCTGTTCGCCTTCTTCATGGTGTCGATCGCGGTGCTGGTGCTGCGGGTCAAGGATCCGAACCGTCGCCGTCCGTTCCGTACGCCGCTGATCTGGGTGTTCGCGCCCCTGTCGGCGTTCGGCTGCGCCTTCCTGTTCTGGAACCTGCCGCACGACGCCAAGATGGTGCTGCCGATCTGGGGCGGCATCGGCCTGCTGATCTACTTCGCCTACGGCTACCGCAAGAGCCACCTGGGTCGCGGCGTGGTCGAGGTTCACGAGACCGACGGCGACGTTCCGCCGCCGCCTGTGCCGCCGATCCGCTAAGACAAAATGCGGGGCCTGTCGCACCAATCGCGGCAGGCCCATCGATCGGCCTCAAATAGCCCGCAAGGGCGATAGGCCAGGAATAAAGAGAGGCCCCGGAGCGATCCGGGGCCTTTTTTGTCTTGGTGCGGATGAGAGGACTCGAACCTCCACGCCTCTCGGCGCTGGAACCTAAATCCAGTGCGTCTACCAGTTCCGCCACATCCGCATCGAGGTAGGACGGGCCTTCTAGGGGCGTTTCATCGTTCCGGCAAGGGCCAACGAACCGGAACAAACAGGGTCTGTGCGACACAATCCGGAGGGACCGCGTCACAAAATCCCCCACACTCTGTTCCGCAAGCGTTCACGGTGCGACTTGCTCATGTCTGACCGTTTCACCGCCGAGAAGCTCGCGTGGCTGGAGCAGGTGCAGGACGATGGTGAGCTGAGCGCCACAGTTTTCGCGGTCGCGTTCGGCATCGCGCGCCACCTGAACCGCGAAACCGGCGATGCCTGGCCCAGCCAAGCCACCCTCGGCGAGATGGCCGGTGTGTCCGATCGTCAGATCAGAAAGCTGCTCAAGATCCTCCACACCCAAGGGCATCTCGATATCCAGACGGGAGGTTTCTATCGGCCGGATAGGTATCGACCGATCCTCAAAGACCGGAACTCCAGTTCCAGTCATAACCGGAACCACAGTTCCGCCCTTACCCCTCAAGACCGGAACTCCAGTTCCAGAGAGACCGGAACTCCAGTTCCGCCTAACCCTTTGAGAGAACTCTTTGAAAGAAGCGCTGCGCTTTCTCGTGACGAGGAGAGCGAAGCCGACCGCATTTTCGCGATGATGCCGAAGGGCTCGGCGAGCAGATCGAACAAGTCCAAGATCCGCGAAGCCGTGGCCAGCATCGTGAGCGAGGGAACCCCTGCTCTGCCGCTCCGGATCGCCGTCGGTGCGTTCTTGGCGGCCTCCCCTGACGCCAGGGACCAAGACGGGCGGTTCATGGGGGCGGCCCATACTTGGCTCACCGAGAAGCGAGGCTGGGAAGCCTATCTGCCATCGGCCGACGATCTGTTCCTGAGAAGCCGGCCCGCTGCTGAGGTGCAATGGTTCCATCGCGTCAGGTCCTGGCAGCACAGCCCCGGCTACTGGCGCATGAAGCGGGACGACTTCGGTCCTGAGCCCGATTCGCCGAATACCCGCGTACCCCAAGCCGTGCTGGCCTATTGCCTCGAGAACACACCACAGCCATGGCCAGCCAATGACACACATCGGCCCAGCCAGAAGCGGATCCCATGGCAATGAAAGAGAATGGGCCGCCGGAACACGCCAGCCCGATCATCTATTCGGTGCGGCTCCATGCCCCTTCGCGAAGCAGTCGGGCTTCGTCAAGCTCAGTCAAACCTGAAAGCCTCAAAAAGGGCCGCCATACGATCATCTTCTGGGATTTCTGATCTGGGATGGAAAGGACGCTCTCCCAACCGACCGAACACGATCTCGGCAGCTTGGCCCGCAACTTCTCTCGCCTGCCGAATGTCACTTTCGCTCATCGTCCTTTTCGCCATGGCAAGCGTGAGGCTTAAGGTCATCATTGTCTGATAGCCGGCCTGCTTGGCAGACCACTCCGTCATGTCAGGTGAGTAGGCGACCAACGCGTCCGACGGTAAACGTCATATTCGATGTAAGCTTGAATGCGGGGGCGTCGCGTAACCACTGATTTTCTCCAGTAGATATGGATTGTCGGTAACCCACTTAAATGTCTGATTTGGCGTGGGATATAGACATAGCGACGTTGTGGGTCACTTGTGATCTTTTTTGCGCCCGGGTTTTCGCGATAAAAAACAATGACTTGCACCCTACACAGGTGTGCGTAATGTGTGCATCATCCTGCACAGGATGATTTTCCTATCGGCCCCCTTTGGGGTGGAATCGTTTTGGTAACGAGCTGATTTGTGTGAACGCTGGGCTTCGCTCGCCTTTAGGCGCTCGTGAAAGATGGAACATTTTCAAGCGTGGCCATGGGTGGAACAAATGTCTTGGGTGAGGACGTCAGCCCCATCTGGCACCGTACAAGTCGTGCGTTTACTCAGACTGGTCCCATGCACGGTCGCGACTCCACATTCGCCGACCTGCGTGTCAGGGTTCGGCTGGGAGGACCGACTGATGGCGACACGCAAGACCCTCATCAGCTCGCGCGCCGGCGTTCGCCTTCAACGCATCGAGCATCTGGCTCGGCAGCAGGTGGTCCAGTCGTCCTGGCGGCTTTCAACCCTACGCCAGAACCAACCACGCTCGTTTGCCGATAAGACGGAAGCGGAGGACGCCTTTGACATGGAGGTCATCGCTTCGCTGACCGATCCCATCAGCATGGACATGCAGCGTCGCGGACTGATCGACTGACATGGCGGCCAAGCTGAAGGTTTTCACCTGGTCCGACGGTTTCCATGCCTTTACCGTCGCCACAAGTTCGCGACCCAAGGCGTTGGAAGCCTGGGGCTCCAAGCAGAATCTGTTCGCTACGGGCCTGGCCAGCCAGCTTTCCGGCGGACCGGATTACGAGGCCGCCCTGGCCTCTCCGGGCGAGGTCGTCGAGCGCGGGCTTGCGATCGATGTCGGCAAGATCGGCAAGGCCAAACCCGTCAAACCTCGGGGACCATCCAAGGCGAAGGCCGCCAAAATTGAAAAGCTGAAGACGGCGCTGGCTGATCTGGAGGAAAGCCGTCAGGCCGAGATGGCTGGTTTCGAAGAACAACAGGCCGCGCTGACCCAGGCGCGTCAACAGGTGGAGACGGCCTATGAGGCGGAGCGCAAATCCCTGGCTGCGGATCTGAAAAAGGCTAGGGCCTGATGTGCAATCTGTACCGCCAGCGCTCTGGCCCCCAGGCCATACTGGACGCGGCTAACGCCATGCGGTCGACTGTCGGAAACCTCGCGCCGGGCGACGTCTATCCCGACTATCCCGCGCCGATCGTGCGCTGGGAGGGCGCAGAGCGCATTCTGGCTTCGGCGCGCTGGGGCATGCCGTCATCCCAGAAGATGATCTTCGACAATGCCACAAAGCGCGCCGACAAGTTGCGCGCCAAAGGCGGGGAGGTGGACTTCCAGAAGATCCTCGAGTTCGAACCCGACAGCGGTACGACCAACGTCCGCAACACCAGCTCCAGCCATTGGCGCCCACATCTGTCGCCGGCATCGCGATGTCTGGTCCCTTTCACCGCCTTCAGCGAACCGGGCCGGGACGCGGCCGGAAAATACCGACCCGTCTGGTTCAAGCTCGCGGGAGACGAGCCAGAGCCGATCGCCTTCTTCGCCGGCATCCACCTCCAGGCCCACACGAGCGTCCGCAAGATCAAGACCGGCATGGAGACGATCGACGTCTTTGCCTTTCTGACGACCGAGCCTAACGCCGAGGTCGGCGCGGTTCACCCCAAGGCCATGCCAGTGATCCTGACGCAGACCGACGAGATCGAGGCCTGGATGACGGCGCCTTGGGAAACGGTCAAGACACTGCAGCCCCCGCTGCCCGACGGCGCACTGGCGATCCTCAATGCCTGACCCTGAAGACCATTTGGAAAGCGCAGATCAGGCGCACGCTGCGCCCTATCGTCCGGAAGACTTCACCAAACTCCAGCCAGAGATCCCGACCCTTTTCCAGAGGACGTGGAGCCGTCTGAAGATCGTCCTCCTCGGTATCGTCATCACCAGCGTCCTGGCCTTCTGCGGTCGTCTCGCAGGCGTCGGCTGACGGACGACCAAGCGTCCCAATCCCATACGCCCGTACGCCCGTTCATCCACTCGCTCGCGAGCGCATGGCGACTCGATCTAGAAGCCTCGCCATGACGAGTGATGAACTGAATGACGCGCTGGATGCACTTCAAACCGCCGCGGCGGACGACGAGACGCTTCTGTCGGGTTTGATCGAGATCAGCGTCGATGACTGGATCCAACGCCTAGCTGAGATGCAGACGGAACGGCCGAAGACCATCGCGGACGGCATTCGGATTCGCGACATCATGGTCGCCGTCACCGGCGGGATCGATCACGCGCACACTGACCCGGAGTGACGCCGGGGAGCGGGGCCAGCCCTACCGCAATCTCGCGCCGCGCAACTGACCCGGCCGCCAACGACGATAGCACATCGTGCGGCCGGGAGTTCGCCGCGCCATCAAAGGTGGTCTGGTCCAAGCCGGGCGGACGCCACCAGGTCCAACGTCATGGGATCAGGCGACACCTCCCAACGTGCGAGCGCCGCATCGAACACACTCGGATCGGGCGCCACGGCGGCAAACAGGGTCATCGACGAGCGGAATTTGAGGTCATCGGGCGATCCGAACAGCTGATGCACCGAAACCGCCGGCGCTGTGGTCGCGCTCTGGGCAGCGCGGATGAGACGCGCCCCTAGAACGGGATGCAGCAGATAGGCTTGCGCCTCCGCGAGCGATCCGATCCCATAGAAGGCGGCTGTCGAAGACCGTCCCAGCGACCGGGCCTGGGGGAAGACGAACCACATCCAGTGGCTTGTCTTGCGACCCGCCGCCAGCTCGGCCATCGCCGTCTCGAACACAGGGTCTTGAGCCACGACGAAGCGGTCGAGTGCTGTTGTCATTCGCGCGTCTCGCCCAGACTGGCGAACCAGTCTGCATAAGGAGTGTTTCGCGCCATGTGTCGATTGAGATCCGGCGAACCGTCGGTCCACCACACCGGGCCCCGCTCGCCCAGTCCCACCTTGGCCCTGTCGACGCTGCGCCGCGCCGCGGCCAAAGCGTCCGCATCCTCAGACGCCAGTGCTGTCCTCACGGCCCGGCGCGCCGACATCAGATCATGCACCAGCTCATCCCTCGCCTCCGCCGATAGAGCGGGATTGGAGCACCGCCACAGCCGGCCTCGCACCACGAAATAGCGGCCGTCGGGGGTCGTGGGATATCGGAGGGGCTGCGTCATCGTCGGGACAACGCACAGCGAACCGGGATGGCGCCGCCCACAGGGCGATCCACAACGCCGCTGCGATCCGCCTTGACTCTCACACGCTCGAATAAGAACAAATGCGGAACATTCAGCTCGCATTCGGTTTCAGGAGATCATGTCCGCCGCCCCATCATCCTTTCAGGCGCTCCGTGCGGAGATCGCCCGTATCGAGGCGGGTCGACGTCCGCCTGGCGGCGTGCTGCCGTTTGGACTGGCCGCGCTCGATCGTCGGCTGCCCGCCGGCGGCTTGGCGCTCGGCGCGCTGCATGAGGTGGCTGGCGGCGGCGACGGGGCCATTCACGGGGCCGTTGCCGCCTTGTTTGCGGCCGGTGTGGCAGCGCGCACCCGGGGGCCGGTGCTCTGGTGTGTGACCCGTCCGGACCTGTTCGCGCCGGCGCTGGAGCAGGCGGGGCTGTCTTCGAACCGAGTCATCTATGTGGAGGCCGGCGACGAGGCCGGATTGCTGGCCGCCTTCGAGGACGGCCTGCGTCACGGCGGCTTCGGCGCGGTCGTCGGCGAAGTGGCCCGCCTGTCCATGACCGCGTCCCGGCGGCTGCAGCTGGTCGCCGAGGACACCGGCTCTCTTGGTCTGGCCGTGCGACGTTGGCGTCGTCAGGCAGAGGCGGCGGACTTCGGCCAGCCGACCGCCGCCGCCACCCGCTGGCGGGTCACCGCCCTGCCCTCCGCCCCCCTGCCCG
>Ga0308156_1004067_pt1 | contig 10464 bp, 12 predicted proteins | sample PhyAR2_FD_201041 | JGI IMG/M metagenome (GOLD analysis project Ga0308156, IMG submission 201041) | Phyllosphere microbial communities from UC Gill Tract Community Farm, Albany, California, United States - DLSL A.R2 | ecosystem: Host-associated > Plants > Phyllosphere > Unclassified | place: USA... | reverse complement strand
CCGCTTCCGTCAAATTCACAGAGCGCGTCGTCCGCATCACAAGCATTGTGCCGAAAGCATCCTCAAGCCGCCTTATACCCTGGCTGACCGCCGAGCGGGTAACTCCCAGCCGGGCTGCGGCTGTGGTGAAATTTCTCTCTTCAGCAACGGCGATAAAAACAGGTAAAAGGTTGAGATCAATTTTCATTGTTTAATTCTGCTAACTACTGAGTCCAGTAGAAGCAGGATACTGGAACCAAACCTAAAGTTCTATCATCTGTGTGAACTCAACTGAAGGAGCACATCATGGATAAAGTTATATTAATTACTGGCGCATCAAGCGGTATCGGAGAAGGTATTGCCAGAGAGCTTGGAAATGCAGGCGCGAAGGTGTTATTGGGTGCTCGCAGACTGGAGCGTATCGAAGCCATTGCAGCAGAAATCAGCAACCACGGCGGTATCGCTGAGGCGCGGGAACTGGATGTCACAAACCGAGTTTCCATGGCTGAGTTCGTACAAACTGCGCTTGATAACTGGGGCCGTGTTGACGTTCTGATTAACAATGCGGGCATCATGCCACTTTCACCGCTTGCAGCCGGCAAGCAGGATGAATGGGAACGTACAATTGACGTTAATATCAAGGGCGTGCTGTGGGGAATTGGCGCTGTACTTCCGGTGATGGAAGCTCAGGGTTATGGTCAGATAATCAATCTTGGCTCTATCGGCGCCCTTTCTGTTGTGCCAACAGCCGCCGTCTATTGTGCCTCCAAGTTCGCAGTAAGGGCTATTTCCGACGGGTTACGGCAGGAAAATTCGAAAATCCGCGTGACCTGCGTAAACCCCGGCGTTGTGGAAAGTGAGCTTGCCTCAACCATTACACATGCGGAAACCATGGCGGTGATGGATGCCTACCGAACTGTTGCACTGAAACCCGCTGATATTGCCCGGGCCGTACGACATGTAATTGAGGCCCCTGAAAGTGTTGACACAACCGAAATAACCATCAGGCCGACAGCCTCAGCAAACTGAAGCGTATGACAACGGAATAAAGTAAATATATGCAATTATTATTTATTCAATGCATCTGGAAGGAAGCCTGCTGAATGAAATGATCATTCACAAGGCAATAATGAATTCATTACATCATTCTCAATTAACAGTTATATTGTATTAATCACAGAAACCAAACTGGCGCAGGGAGAAATGAAAAGTTACATTACTCCCTCTTTTGAATTAATCTCTCAACGTTTATCAACAGGTATACCATCATGAATAAAATATATTATTTAACTGCGGCAACAATTTTGTCTTTATTATCTTTCAGCACTATGGCCCAAACCGTCACTGCAGTCGATTCAACCATCGAGGGCGCTGAGGAAAAAATTTCCACACTGGCAGCTAAAGAGGGGAAATCATATGAAATCCTTGGAGCTTCTTTTAAAAACAGAGTTTATATGACAGCAGAGTTAACTCCTGTTAATAAAAAATAAAGCTTTCACACACGCTGGAAGCTTTCCGTGACTGGTGTTGTTCAAAATGTGTCGAAAAACCACTTCCATACAATCATTTATCTCTAAAACGCATATGCAAAAAACAGGTAAAGCATGACAGAACAGCATATTTACACAGGCCTCTGGATAACCGAAGATGGATTCATTCGCCATGAGCTTTTACCTGAGGGACGTTATGATGAAGCCCGGGGCACTCAATCCAGTGCTTATCAGGGCGACTACGACATTCGTGGAAACAGGATCTACTATCAGGACGATACCGGTTTTACAGCTGATGGGGTTTTTGTCAGTACTGACGAACTTCATCATGCTGGAATGGTATTATTCCGTCATAAATAAAGTTATGACTTCAGGACAATCATAGGAAAATAGCTCTCAACATAGCATTTGGATGCATGCCTACTTATGCCATGGGCCATTATGGCAATGGACTGCCGATTAATTAGCGATTGTATATACGGCATGCAATAATGCACTTGCATAACAGTGATATCTTTCTTATGTTTATGCTCACAAATTGTACCCTCTTCAAAAAAACATGTACCATTCACACACCATTTAAAGCATTAATTTAATGTTACCGTCAGATTCGGAGAGAGGTTATTGTTCGTATTAACGCAGATGGCGTTGTAGCTAATAATCAGATATCAATCGCATCTCGCTTATATCCGGCCTTCCATGCGATGAAGATGTCCATCCGGGACCAATAACAGACGTTACTGACATCATTTTTTATCGCAAGGCACGTTATCTAAAATTACCTTGCTGACAATTCTGCTTTTCATGAGGTAAATCCGGTAAAGACTGCAACCCGTTGTTAGTGCGAATGATATTGATAAGCTCACGCAGAGCGGGATGGACGTATCGACGAGAGCTGTAATACATGTGAAAAGGATCGCCATATGCAGAATGCATGGGCATGACATTGATAAGAGTCCCCTCTGTCAGCTCTGCCTGAACACGCGATTCCAGCACATAAGCCAGACCAATCCCGGCTTTGGCCGCTGCAATTGTTGTCGCCGTGTCTTTCAGAGTGATAGAACCCGGTACACGCATACTGAAATTTCCTTCAGGCGCATCAAACTCCCAGCGGAAACTGGCATTATTTCCAAGTAACAGCTGTATACAGTTATGCGCGGATAATTCAGTTGGCCTGTTCGGTGTTCCATAACGATTTACATAATCAGGTGAACCCACCACTATCCAGCGCTGAGAGCCGGTCAGGGCCACGGCGACCATGTCCTCGGGCACCAGATGCCCATACCGCATACCTGCATCAAATCCTTCGGCGGTGATATCGACAGGCCGGTCTTCTACGACAACAGTCAGCCGGACGTCAGGCCACCTTGTCGCAAACTCTTTCAGGGATGGCGAGATCAATTGTGCAGCAGCGTCGGCAAAGACGTTAATACGCAATACACCAAAGCGTCCACGGCCAGGCGCGTTGACAGTATCCAGCGCAGAAGAAATCGTATCAAACCCGCTCGAAAGCTTTTCGGCTATCTCCTGGCCCAGCGCCGTTGACGATACCGATCGGCTGGTCCTGTTTAGCAGTCTGGCTCCCAGCCGGGTTTCAAGTCGCCTGATGGCATGGCTTACGGCTGAAGATGACAGACCCAGTTCAATGGCGGCGAGTTTAAAACTTCGGCACCGTAAAACAGTCACGAATGCCTGAAGATCAGCGAAATCAATACGCTCCATTTATAAGATGAACCTCATTAATCGATTCAATGAATCTGGCACATCTTTTAGCATAAGAATTCAGTGCCCGTAAACGCTAAGCTTTGTGATTACAGTCATATACGCAGGTGATTAAAGCCGAAGCGTACATTACAGTTCAGCCAGTGAGGGATACTCGTGAAAAAAAGAATTCTTGGTAAAACCGGTAAAAGCATATCTGAAATTGGCTTCGGAGCCTGGGCTATTGGAGGGACCTGGGGGGAAGTCAGCCTGGAGGATGCCAGAAGTGCTTTGCACGCGGCCCTGGACGCGGGTATGACCTTTATCGATACCGCTGACGTTTACGGTGACGTCCTTTTGTTGCGACTAAAATTGGCCGCCGTCTTTCCCCCCATGTAGCCTCGGGTTACACAGAAAAAAATCTCAACGAGTTTGTCGATCGTTCCCGCGATAATTTGCAGACAGAAACGCTGGACCTGGTTCAGCTGCACTGTCCGCCAACCGAAATTTATTACACGCCTGAAGTTTTCGCCGTTATGGATGAAATGATGAAGGCAGGAAAAATTCGCAGCTATGGGGTTTCTGTTGAAAAAGTGGAAGAGGGGCTTAAGGCACTTGAGTACCCGAACGTTTCATCTATTCAGCTGATTTACAACATTTTCAGGCAGCGTCCTGCTGAGTTGTTGCTGCGTGAGGCCAGGCGTCGGGAGGTGGGGATCATTGCTCGCGTCCCGCTCGCTTCAGGCCTGCTGACCGGCAAAATGAAAACGGACACAGTATTCTCAGCCGATGACCATCGATCTTTTAATCGTAATGGCGAGCAGTTTGATAAGGGCGAAACCTTTGCCGGTGTGCCTTTCGACGTTGCACTCGATGCCGTGGAGGAAATACGACGCCTAGTACCTGGTGATATCACAATGGCCGCATTCGCCCTGCGCTGGATTCTCATGAATGAGGACGTTTCTGTCGTGATCCCTGGTGCCAAAAACAAGGCTCAGTCAGAGGCTAATGCGCAGGCAGGTAATATCAATGCTCTTTCAGATGAAGTGATGACCGCCCTGCAAAAGATTTACCAGCAAACAATATCCCCATGGGTTCATCAGCGCTGGTAGTTACCTTTTTTAAATTTACACTGAAAACAGAAAGTTCAGCTGAGTGGTGTCTGCGGATGCAATACGTCACGGCCTGTTTCGCGCTGAGCAAAAAATTGATCTGTCCCGGCTGAAACCTCTGTAGATACAGGTCGCCACCGGACTTTGTGATAAATTCAGCCCACAGGGCGGGACGCGATAGCCTGTCGGATCTTTTGACAGGCATTTATGAATAAGAAAAAGGTAACGGACCGGCGTGAACTCATGAAGGACAGGGCGGTGCTCCGGGAAATTATCATAGCCATAAGGGCGATGATGAAACCCGGCAGTTCGCTGCCTGCAAAGGCGATGATCCACGTGCTGACTTACCCTTTTCTTTTTCTGCGGTTGCGCTAACCTGTGCGGCTCGCTTTTATATAGATGCTGTCACGCACGATGCAAAAATTCACGCTTCTTTTACTCAGCCTGGTGCTTCTGGGTCCGCTGGGCATTGATCTCTACCTGCCTACCCTGCCAGACATTGCGCTGGGGCTGAACACGCCTGTGACCACGATCCAGACAACCATTCCCCTGTTTTTGCTGGTAATGGGTTTAGGTCAGATTGTTGCGGGTCCGTTGGTTGATAATTTTGGCCGTAAACCTGTAGCCATAGCCGGGATCCTGCTTTATCTGCTGGGCAGTATTCTGGCTGCCACTGCAACCGGCTGGCCGCAGTTCCTTAGCGCGCGTATTGTTCAGGGTTGCGCGGTTTGCTGTACCGCCGTGGTGGCGTTCAGCGGCGTCAGGGATCGCCTTGAGGGCGAGGAAGCGGCACGAGCCTACGGATTTCTTAACGGTGCCCTGAATATTGTTCCTGCACTGGCACCGATGCTGGGTGGTTTCCTGGCCGGTGCGTTTGGCTGGCGTGCCCCCTTCTGGTTTCTGGCCAGTTATGTGCTGGTCATTGGCCTGATGATCCTGCGTTTTCTGCCTGAAACACGTCCGGCCGGAACGCTGGCAGTCAAAGCACTTCCGCTTGTCCAGTACGCCAGAATCCTGCGTGAACCCCGCTTCCTTGCTTTTACGTTTGCTAATGCGGGTGCAATGGGCATGGTGCTGACCTACGTGTCGCTGGCTCCGCAGGTGCTGATGACCGAAGGCAAACTCTCTGCCCTGCAGTTTTCCATAGCCTTTGGCGCTAATGGCTTCTGGATTATGCTGGGCAGCGTGCTGGTAAATAAAATCATCCGCAAACTGGGCCGGTCCATCTGTCTGGCTTTTGGTAGTCTGGCAATGGTCTGTGGTGCTGTGACGATGCTGGCAGGCATGGCCATCTTCCCGGCAGAGATGCAAACCAGCTGGGCGTTATATATGTTCCCGGTGGCTATTTCGGTAGCCGGTCTGGCCTTTACGGTTGGCCCGGCAACCAGCTTTGCGCTGGAACCTTATAAACAGCAGGCTGGCGTGGCTTCGGCCCTGGCGGGATTTATTCAGATGGCGGGCGGCTCCTCTGCCGGTTTACTGGCGATGGCTCTGCCGGTAAACGAGAAGCTTGCGCTGGGTGCGATGATGATTATTGGTGCCGTACTGGCAGCGCTGGCGTGGAAATGCAGCAGGAATGTGCGCGGTACGCTTACCGCGCTTAAAACCAAATAACCCCGACCGGTACCCGCGGAGCAAGCGCACACGTCAGCTCATTACCAACGGTACCGGCAGCGTACGCCTCCTCATCAATCAGGACCTTTTTACCCCACAATTCCGCCTTGTTGCCGATACCTGCCTGTTGGTAAGGGATCAAATCCACAGTAATCATATCCACTGAAACTGCCCCAGCCCCCTGCGTTCTGACCCCATCAGTCCAGACCGGAGGGACCTGTGGGCGCGTGGCGGGTATTCCTGCCAGAACAACCGATTCTCCGCTTTTTCTTCAACGCGGACATAATCCTCAAGGCAAACCCGCTTTGTGCCAGAAGCAGACTCAGAAATACTCAGGTATGTCCTGAACACCCTGAACATCTAACCCTGTCAAAGGAGGTTTTTCGTTCATTACGGGAGGTTAACCTGTATTTAATTGGCATACAGGGGCATCTTAAAAGGGTGTGAAAGTGGGATTAACGGACAGGCGGGGCTGTCATTTTGTGCCAGCAACGTGCATGTATTATCATTATGCCAGGCTCCGGTACCGGCCGATAGTTCAGCCTCGGTTAACCTGGCACCACCTTTATTTTCTACCGTGGACAGGAAGTCAAAACTTCAGTTGAAGCGTATCGGCAAACTGGCGGTAATACAGCTCGATGAGTTTCTGTCCATTGTCCGGGGAGAACAGATACAGGCGCATGAGACCCTCAAAAACAAGGGACAGGCGCTCTGTCACTGCATGCGGATCGAGTCCGGCAGATATCTGGCCGCTGCTCTGGGCCGCGCGTATCCTGCTATGGACGCTGTCAATCAGGCCAGCTTCTGAATCACGAAGGAGTTCGGCAACATGTGTGTTACGCGCACCTTCACTGGCGATTTCAGCACGTAAAACCGCCACCGCGTGTCCCTCGGGTGTGAGGAAAATCTCTGCCAGCAGTTCTTCAATCGCCTTGCGACTGAAATCAGTACTCCAGAAACGGCTTATCAGATTGTGATGCCGCTGCAGGTCGAGTTCGATAAGCGCCGTGATGAGGACGTCCTTGCTCGGAAAGTACTGGTAAATGTTCGCAACGCTGACCCCTGCAGCCGCACCAATCTCGGAAATGGATGAGGCGTGAAACCCGCGTTGTATAAAGCAGGTTCGGGCCCCGTTGAGGATCTGGGTCATGCGTTCTTCACGCGCATGCTCATTCACGGGACGCCCGCGCAGGGGCTTGTCTGCATCAGTTTTCATTTTCACATTTTATTCCATTCAGGTAACACAAGGACGACACCGGAGTGGTGTCGTCCTCAGTTTGCAGGTCAGGTCAGCCGCGCAGTGGACGAACTGGCGATACGAGGCGATAAACGTCAGAGTGACGCCGGCGTAGCCTCAACGCTCGCATAGACCTTGATTTCCTGAAACTGCTCAATCGCACGTGGCCCGCAGAGGACGCCGATACCACTTTGCTTGAAGCCGCTCTGTTCGAAGTGCTCGGACATAACGCCCCAGCAGTTTAGCCAGATATGACCGGCTTGAACAGACTTGCCAACTCTCCGGCCACGCGCCGTGTCGTCTGAGAACACCGACGCGGCGAGACCGAATTCGGTAGCGTTTGCGCGCATGATTGCATCAGCTTCGTCATCAAAAATCTCGAAAGTCTGGACCGGACCGAAGACTTCAGACTGGATGACATCAGTGCTCAGGTCCTGTACTTCGATCAGGGTGGGGCGGTAGAACGCGCCTGAGGCCAGAGGGCCTTCATTCACGGGGCCGCCGCGCACCAGAATGTTTGCATACGATCCTGCTGCCGCGACCACGGCATCAACGCGCTGAACACTGGCCTTGTCGATCAGCGGACCAAGCTGCGCCTGCGGGTCTTCGCTTTCGCCGAGCCGGACATTCTGATAAGCCTCGATCAGTGCAGCGCGCAACCGGTCGGCGATGCCACGCTGGGCCAGTACCCGTGAACCGGTACAGCAGAACTGACCATTCATCGCGACCAGTGCCATGACGATCTGCGGTACAACCACATCCAGGTTTGCATCATCAAATACGATCAGCGGCGCTTTGCCGCCCAGTTCCAGATTCAGACGTTTGAGCGTTCTGGCGCCGTTGGCGGCAATGAGGCGGCCTACCTTAGTGCTGCCGGTATAGCTGATCATGTTCACCAGAGGGGAGTCGACCAGCATGGAAGCGCCAGTACTCCCGGTTTCGGTGATCACATTCAGTACACCCGGTGGCAACGATTTGACTGCAGCGATTGCCCGGGAAAACAGGGCATTGGTAAGCGCGGTCTGGTGCGGCAGTTTCAGCACCACAGTACATCCGGCAGCCAGGGCGGGAGCGACAGCGCGCACTGACAGTATGATTGGTGAATTCCATGGCGAAATAACACCCACAACGCCAAGAGGTTCGGGATCGGAATGGAAATGCATTCCCGGAGCGGCTTCAAGGGCGCGCCCGCCGGTCTGCAGCAGTGCCGTGGCGGCACCATAACGCAGCCACTCCACCGTTAATGCCAGCTCCCACTGAGTCTGCGCCAGCAGCTTGCCCCCTTCGCGCGCCAGCTGGATTGCTATCTCGTCCACCCGTTTTGCGACCTCGTCGGCCAGTTCAAACAGGGCACGTGAGCGCAGGGAGCGTTCTCTGGACCAGCTTGTCGTGTCAAAGGCAGTACGGGCGGCTTCGATCGCCTGACGTGCTTCGTCAGTGCCGATGTCCAGGTAGTTTCCCAGGGGCTGACCTGTTGAAGGGCTTATCGCCTGTCTGATCGTGCCTCCGTTGTTCCAGTTACCGTTGATCCAGTTTCCTGCAGCTTCAGTCATATTCGGGTGTTCCATGATATTTCCTTTCCGGGTATCCCGCGGATTGAACGATGCAGACACGGTGCGGGTAATCCCTTGTCTGCCTGGTTGACGCCGAAGCTAAAGGCTGCCCGTTTGCGTCGCGACAAATATAAAAGTAAGTGATCATTTATATAAATGCAACGTTATTTTACAGCGCTCAGATATTATGGGATTAACACTGCTGGCGTGGACGGGACTAGTCCTGGCGAGGATAGATGGTGATGGAACGAATACGCATCGCCGTGGGGTGGCAGCTCAAATCTTTTGCCGCCCGGTACAGATGGGCTGTAACTGCCCCAAATGTGAATCTTTGAGTACGCGAAATTTTTACCAGGTTCAAACGAGGAGATCATGCTCAAAAAGAGCATGCATTCTGCGCGTAACGGGCTTAAATCCGGCCGGGGATCCCGGATTTCCGCCCCATTCATGACGGGGAGTCAGGATGCATCCTTCACCCCGCCGCTCATAACATTTTTGACACTGCTCCGGCCATCGCTGTTGCTCTGCGTCAGAGCAATTTCCTCCGGGAAAAATGGACGGCTGCCGCAATCTTCTGGTGTACCGCTGAATTGCCGGACTGTGCTTCCCGTCCGTGCCACACCGGCACTAAGCCTTACAAGTCTTTCAGCAGACTAGCCGACAGTTGCCGAAGCAGATTTAACTCTTCATCGTTCATCTGCATGGTACATCTCATCTTACCAGGCAGATCCAGCAGAGCCTCTTTCATCTCATTCGCCTTTTCAGTAAGAACGACATTTTTCATCCTTTCATCTCCGGCGACAGCCATCCTTTTCAGAAACCCCTTCGCCTCAAGTTTTTGTACAAGCGGCGTCAGCGTTCCCGAGTCAAATAATGTCTTCTGGCCAAGCGCCCGTAACGGGATATTGTCCTGCTCGTAAAGGGCCATAAGCACGACAAACTGTGGGTAGGTCAGGTCAAACTCTTTCAGCAAGGGCCGATACTGGCGGATTAGCGCGTTTGTTACCGAATACAAAGAAAAGCATAGCTTTTCCTCTAAGATGCTGTTTTTTTGCATTTAATTTTCTCCATGCAAACACACCAGAATTGTTTAAATAATATCTGCAATAAAGAATATTGCATGCAAGCTAAATTCGCAAAAGTTAAATGCCGGTAACAAGGCGATGCGCATAATTTTACTAAGGCCCGGTCATAAAAGCCGGGTCAGATGTCCTGAATTTTGCCTTATTTGCATTCTCCCTGTGGCATTTCCGGGCAACCGGTTTGTTTTTCTGCTCAGCAGCGAGGGCCAGGCATGTCTTTGAATACCGTGATTATCTCATGCTTACTGACCCCTTCTCATGAACGCCAGCGACGTCATTCACATAACTCCCGAAAAAACCAAATAAAAAAATTCATTGTATTTATATAAGTGATTGTTTACTTTTATATTCAACATAAACGAGAGACCACTCGCTCAGACGTCAGCCAGGCAGACAAGGGATTACCTGCCCCGGGTCTGTGTCGGTTAATACGCCACATGTCTTGAGGAGAGATAGCAAGGAACGTCCGGTTTTCAACGAAACTGCGCAGAACCGTATTGACTGAGCCAGCCCTAAGACCGGCCAGCCGCAGGGCAGTTAGCAGAACACTGGTTGTGAAGAGAGGCAGCTGGCGGCAGAGCGGATCAGCAGGTAAATCAGGATAACAAAATGCAGTATCTTCTAATTAACTGTTTTTAAACACTTAATTAACTGAAGGCCAGGATATTCAGAAAAAGTTATTTAAATAATGTTTGA
>Ga0308156_1004066_pt1 | contig 10465 bp, 6 predicted proteins | sample PhyAR2_FD_201041 | JGI IMG/M metagenome (GOLD analysis project Ga0308156, IMG submission 201041) | Phyllosphere microbial communities from UC Gill Tract Community Farm, Albany, California, United States - DLSL A.R2 | ecosystem: Host-associated > Plants > Phyllosphere > Unclassified | place: USA... | reverse complement strand
CACCCGCAGCGCGGGTGCACCGACCAGCCCCGCAGCCGGGGCATGGCATCGAGCGTCTCGACCTCGATGCTCGCCCCGGCTGTCGCGGGCCGCCGCCCGTCGAGGTAGGCCACCACCTCCGCCGCGACGAGCGCACCCGCCGTCGCCGCGACCGCAGACGACTGCGGCAGCCGTCCGCCAGGCGTGGCACCGAGCGCCGCCGACGCCCCCAGCCCTGCAGGATGCAGAGCATCGTCGTCCGCGAGATCGCCCAGGGACTCGACCTGGAGCTCGACACAGCGCACGCACGCCGTCTGACCAGGCAGCACGAAAGGCCCCACCACGGCTCCCCACGCCGTCACCGTCACGACCAGGTGCGGGACTCCCTCAGCCACGAGCCGTGCCGTCCGCAGCACCCCGACCCCCTCCTCGACGACGAGGACGACGACGTCAGGGGAGTCGTGCTCTCCGTCGCCGACCTGCGTCCTGCGCCGGGCCAGGACGACCACGTCGCGCAGCGCGTCGTCCCAGCGTCGGCCGACGTGGTGCTCGCGCAGGCCTCCCACGCCGACGTCGGACGGCCGCACCTCCCGCGGGTCGACGAGCAGCAGCGTGCCGATGCCGCTCGCGGTCAGGACGTCGACAGCGACGGCTCCGAGACGACCTGTCCCGACGACCGCCACGACCCGCCGGGCTCGGGCTGCCACGACAGCTCCTCCCGTCGTCCCCTGGGACCGTGATCGTGCGTCGACCGCGGCGGCGTCGTCGCGCAGCGCCGACGGGACCTGGGCAGGGGCGGTCGCGGACGTCGGCGAGGCAGCGCCCGCCCCTCGACCGCGCGCGCCCGGGCTAGAGGTCCTCCGCACTGTGGTCTCCGTCCTGGGGGTGCTGTCGGCAGGGGCGTGCACCTGGACGACGGCTGCCAGACCTGTCGCGGAGGTCCATCGTCTCGTGACCTGGGAGCCTGCGGGTGTTCTCCACAGGAGCCGTCTCGATCACCCGGCGGACGCCGGTGACCGGGCGAAAGGACGCACCGCCCCGGTGAGATGCTTCGTGATCAGCCGTCGAGACGCTACGGTTCGTCTGTGCCCGACACCGTCGACGGAGTGCCAGTCCCCCAGGTCGAGGTCCGACGCAGCCGTCGACGCAAGAGCACGGTGAGCGCGTACCGCGACGGGGACCGGACGATCGTCTCCATCCCTGCACGGTTCTCGCGCGCCCAGGAGGCAGAGTGGGTCGCGCGGATGGTCGCGCGCCTCGCGGACAAGGAGCAGCGCCGCAGACCCTCCGACGAGGGGCTCGCGACGCGGGCAGCGGTCCTCTCCGAGAAGTACCTCGACGGCCGTGCCCGGCCATCGTCCGTGCGGTGGTCCAGCCGCCAAGGACGACGCTGGGGGTCGTGCACCCTGCCCGACAGGTCCATCCGCATCTCGACGCGGGTGCGCGGGATGCCCTCGTGGGTGCTCGACTACGTGCTGCTCCACGAGCTCGCCCACACGCTGCACGCCGGCCACGGGCCCGAGTTCTGGGCGCTGCTCGACGCCTACCCCCGGACCGAGCGGGCCCGAGGGTTCCTCGAGGGGTTCTCCTTCGCCTGCGACACGGGGGCTGACGAGATGCCGCCCCAGGACGACGAGGACGACGACCCCGCCTGAGCCGAGCCTGCCTGGGGAGCGGAGTCTCAGGAGCGGGGAGGCGACCCCTGGCCGTCAGGCTCGTCGCCGGACTGGTCGTCGTCGGGTGAGCCAGCGCTCGTCGGACCGTCGGTCTGGACGCTGCCCTCGTCGCTGCCAGCAGCGGAAGGCTCTCCTGCCGTGTCGTCCCCGAAGATCTCGGCGAGAGCCTTGTCGACGTCCGACTGCTCGGCGGTGACCTGCTCGCGACGGCTGAAGTAGCCGGCCGGGTCGTCGAGGTCTTCGGTCCCGGGCAGCAGGTCCGGGTGGTCCCAGACCGCGTCGCGAGCCTCGGACCCCACCTGCGCGTCGATGGTGGCCCACAGGGTGGCGGCGTCTCGCGAGCGTCGTGGACGCAGCTCGAGCCCGACGAGGGAGGCGAAGGTCTGCTCGGCAGGTCCGCCGGCTGCGCGGCGGCGACGGATCATCTCGCGCAGCGCCACAGAGTGCGGCAGGTGGGGGAGCGCGGCACGCGCCACGACCTCGTCGACCCAGCCCTCGACGAGGGCCAGCACGGTCTCGAGGCGCAGCAGCGTGGCCTCCTGCTCGGGGGTCGACTGCAGGCCGAACACGCCGCCGGAGAGCGCACCGCGCAGCGCCTCGGTGTCTGTCGGGTCGATCTCGCGCATGGAGGACTCGAGGGCCGACATGTCGATCGTGATGCCCTGGGCGTAGGCCTCGACGAGCCCGAGCAGGTGGCCTCGGAGCCAGGAGACGTGCGTGAAGAGGCGGGCGTGCGCGACCTCGCGGAGCGCGAGGAACAGGCGGACCTCGTCCTCGGGGGCGTCGAGCCCCTCGGCGAAGGCCTTGACGTTCGAGGGGACCAGGACCGTCGCGGGCTCGCTGAGCAGCGGGACGCCGATGTCTGTCGCACCGAAGACCTCACGGGACAGCGTCCCGGCGGCCGTCCCGACCTGCATGCCGAAGACGGCAGAGCCGATCTGGCGCATCATCTGGGCGGGGTCGAATCCGTCGGTCCCGCCGAAGAAGCTCGACAGCCCGGCCATGCCGGGGATCCCCGAGTCGGGGCCGCCGAGCTCGCTGAGGTCTTCGGGGAGCTGGTCGCGCAGGACGGCGCCGAGGGCGTCGGCCACCGAGGCGGCGACGGGCTGAGCGAGCGCGCTCCAGGCGGGGAGCGTGTGCTCGACCCACTCGGACCGGCTCCACGCGAGCGACCGTCCGCCACCCGGCGGCAGCTCGGTCGCGGCGTCGAGCCAGAGCTCGGCGACAGACAGCGCCTCGGTCGCGACGCGGGTGTCCCGTGCGGACAGCGACGGGTCGCCCTCGGCGACAGCCGCCTGACGAGCGACGTCATGGGCGACGTCTGCGTTGACAGGGCCCGTACCTGTCGCCGTCAGCATCTGCTTGACCTGGTCGAGGACCTGACGGAGCATCGCGGGGTCGTTCTGCAGCGCCGAGCCTGCGGCGAGCAGCTCGGGGTCGAGGCCCCGGGACTTGAGCTCGGCCATGGCCTCGTCGGCGTCCGCCCCGAACATGGACCGCAGGAGCTCTTCCCACTGGTTCGGGTCGGGCTCGCGCGGCGCACCGCTGGGGTCGAACGGGTCGCTGCTCATGAGGATCTCCTGGGGCGATGACTCGGACCGGGCTTCGTTCTGACTACGGTAACCACACAGACGTACTGCGAGAGGCCAGATTCACCATGACACCACACCTGGTTCGCTCAGGGCGCACCGTCGTCGCCGGCGACTCCCCGGTCGCCCGCGGCCTGCGGGAGGCGCTCGGCGTGCGCCTGCACGCGCCAGGGGGCGGTGGCGACGCGGGAGCATCCATCTCTGAGCACCCAGCCTCGGACGACGGGTCCGCCGGGCTCGACGGCGCGGAGGCTGTCGTGATCGTCGGTCAGACGGGCGACTTCGAGTCTGTCGTCGCCCGCCGCACGGCTGAGCGCCGGGCGGAGACCGCGGAGCGGGTGCACGCCGCGGTCGCGGCGGCCGTGGCCGCCGGGGTGGTCCACGTGGTCGGCATCAGCTCGGCGATGGTCGAGGGAGCCGCGCCCGGTCGGGCGCTCATCGACGATGGCGACGGCGACGGCGACGGCGACGACGGTGACGACAGCGACGATGGCGACGGCACAGACGGCGCAGGCAGCACAGCCCCCGACCCCGGTCTCGACCCCGACGAGGGCGCTGCGGGCGACCTGCGGGCCTTCGAGTCCGCGCTGCGCGAGGCGGCGGCCGTGCACCAGGTCCCGAGGCTGACAGTGCTGCGGCCTGCGGTCCTCGTCGGCCCCGGCGTCGACACGCTCCTCACCCGGCACTTCGAGGCACCGCGGATCCTCACCGTCCGGGGGACGCGCCGCGACTGGCAGCTCGTGCACGTCGACGACCTGGCGTCGGCTGTGGCCGTCTGCGTGGAGCACGGCCTCACAGGTGCGCTCACCGTCGGCGCGGTGCGTGACGGCGCGCCGGACGTCCTCGACCCTGACGAGGTCGTCGCGATCACCGGTCTGCGGACCGTCGACCTCCCGGCCGCGGTCGCCTTCGCCGCCGCCGAGCGGCTGCACAGGGTCGGCGCGCTGCCCGCTCCCGCGTCGGACCTCGCGTGCACGGTCTATCCCTGGACCGTGTCGGCACGCCGTCTGACGGCGGCCGGCTGGGTGCCGGGGTGGTCCAGCCGCTCGTGCCTCGAGCTGCTGGTGGACCAGGCCCGCGGACGTCTGGGCGTGGGTGGTCGACGGGTCGCGCGCCGTGACGCGGCGGCCCTCGGTGCGGCTGGAGCAGCTGTCGCCCTGCTCGGTACAGCCGCAGTCTGGAGGCAGGCCCGCGGCCGCCGCTGAACCGGTGCTGCGCCAGCCCAGCACCGGCCCAGCACCGGACGGTCGACAGGCACCGACCCGTCGCTCAGCACGCTGCCAGACTTCTCGGGGATGATGGGTCGGTGCGCCGCAAGAAGATGTCGACCCAGCCCCCCGCAGACCAGTCGTCCGACCAGCCCTCTGCGGCTCCGGAGGCTGGCCGGGAGAGCGCTCTCGAGCGCAACCTCCGCGAGCCGTACGCGCTGCCCGGACGCGAGCGCCCGTCGGCGCGCTCGATCACGCTCGGCATCTCGTTCATGGCGACGGTGCTGCTGCTCTCCGGCCTGGCGATCCTCCCGTCGCCGTACGCTGTGCGCTCTCCGGGGCCGACCCGCGACACCCTCGGCGAGGAGGACGGCACGCCGCTCATCGAGATCACCGGCGCCCCGACCTACGAGTCCACGGGCGAGCTGCGCCTGACGACAGTCGGGGTCAGCGGCGGCCCGGGCTTCCCCGTGAACCTCGCCCAGGTGGTCCAGGGGTGGGTCGACCCGACGCGGGTCGTGGCACCCGTCGAGACAGTGTTCCCGAAGTCCGTCTCGCGCGAGGAGCTCGACGCGCAGAGCTCGGCCGAGATGACCTCCTCGCAGGAGATGGCGACGTACGCGGCGCTCACCGAGCTCGGCTACGACGTGCCGGTGACGCTCTCGGCCGTAGAGACCGCAGCAGACTCCGGGGCTAGCGGTGTCGTCGAGCCGGGCGACGTGATCGCCTCTCTCGACGGGGAGCCGCTGGCATCCTCCGAGGACCTGCTCGAGCGTCTGACGACGATCGACCCCGGGACCGACGTGACGCTCGGTGTGGTCCGCGACGGGGCCCCGACCGACCTCACCGTGACCACGGGGGCCGTCGAGGGACAGGACGGCTCACGCCTGGGTGTCGTGGTGCAGAGCAGCTTCGACTTCCCCGTCGACGTGAGCATCCAGATCGAGAACATCGGCGGACCGAGCGCCGGGACCATGTTCGCGCTCGGGATCATCGACAGGCTGACGCCCGAGGACGAGGCGAACGGTCAGGTGATCGCCGGGACCGGGACCATGGACCTCGCAGGGCAGGTGGGACCCATCGGCGGCATCCGCCAGAAGCTCGACGGCGCCGTGCGCGACGGGGCCACCTGGTTCCTCGCCCCCGCAGCCAACTGCGACGAGGTCGTCGGCCACGTCCCGGAGGGTCTGCAGGTCGCGAAGGTGGCGACGCTGGCCGAGGCGCGGGCCGCGATGGTCGCGATCGGCGCGGGCGAGGGCAGCACGCTCGACACTTGCACAGCCGGCTGACACCAGCGGCAGACCCCGAGAGGGCCGTCGGTGCTCAGGCGTCTCCCGCTGCTCGAGCCGGCAGGGTCGGCAGGACCGACCCGGTCAGTCGAAGGTCGCGCGGAGCGCCTCGACCAGACCGGGGACGAGTGCCGGTCCGCCGGCGACCTCGGCGGCCGAGTCGTTGGACCGTGAGCGCAGCGCGCACCACGACGTCCCGTCACGCAGCACGCCGACGGCCATCCGGACGTCCTGACGGTCCGGGTGCTCGGACAGGTACGCGAGCGCGGCCGACGGGTCCTCGGGGATGCCCTCCTCGGCCGTCGGCGGCAGGATGATCCGCTCGACGACCAGCGCGGCGCCCGTCACGGCCTCGGGCCAGGTGATCGACGCGAGCAGGTCGTCGAGCTCGACCGAGTCGGGCACGCCGTCCTGCTCGACCGAGGTCAGGTGCAGCGGGTTGTCCCGCGCAGCCTCGACGGTCTCGGCGGGGAGCATCTTCGCGAGCTCGGGCTCGGCCTCGAGGGCGGCCTGCGTCGAGACGAGCGCGAAGACCCGCAGCGGTGCGTCCCACCCTGTCGAGGCGACGTGGGCCTCGACGTCGACGACGGCCTCCGCGAGGAAGATCTCGGCCATCGACGGAGCCTGCTGCTGCGCGGGTGCGGCCTGCGCCGTCTGGCGGTCCGGGGTCCCGGTCGAGTCGTGGGCGTCGCCGGTCGGGTCGGTCGGCGTGGCAGGTGCGTCAGTCATGCGGACAAGTCTCGCAGACCTCGCGCCGGGACGGCAGGCAGCCGGGCGCAGCGCGTCGGGCGGGTGCGCCGCCAGCGCCCCGAGCCGTCGTGCCGGTCGGGAAGCCCGCCGGAGCAGGCGATACCCCCATGAACTGTGGGAACCTTGAGGAGACCGCACGCGTTCACTGTGTGAGTGCTCCCTCGGGGTGCTCGTGCACGAGTGTCACCAACAGCGAGGATCCCACGCCGTGTCTTCAGCAGCGCCCCCTCGTCGACCAGCCCCCGCACGGGGACCGGGTCGCCGTAGGCCGAGTCCGCTCGTCATCACCGTCGCCGCAGTCGGCGTCGTCGTGGTGGCCCTCTTCCTGCTCGCGCAGTTCTGGACGGAGGTGATGTGGTTCGACCAGCTCGGGTACGAGAAGGTCCTGTGGACACAGTGGGGCACGCGTGCCGCCCTGTTCGTCGCCGGGTTCCTCGTGATGGCGGCCGCGGTCTACGTGAGCCTGCAGCTCGCGTACCGCAAGCGCCCCATCTACGCGCCGTCGACGCCCGAGCAGGCGACCCTGGACCAGTACCGCGAGGCCATCGAGCCCCTGCGCCGTCTGGTGATGGTCGCCGCTCCGCTGCTCGTCGGGCTGTTCGCCGGCATCGCCGCCTCCTCGCAGTGGACGACGGTGCTGCTCGCGCTGAACTCGGTGCCCTTCGGCACGACCGACCCGCAGTACGGCATGGACCTGTCGTTCTTCATCTTCACGCTGCCCGTGCTGCGCTTCGTGGTGAGCTTCCTCATGGCTGTCGCGATCATCTCCGGCATCGGTGCGATCGCGACCCTGTACCTCTACGGGGGTGTGCGCCTGGGTGACGGTGGCGTCCGGACGACGGGTGCCGCGCGCATCCAGCTCGCGACCACGGCCGCGGTCATCATGGTCCTGCTCGGTGTCAACTACTGGCTGGACCGCTACTCGATCCTCAAGACCGAGAACGACCGCTTCGCAGGTGCGTCCTTCGCCGACGTCAACGCCGTCATCCCGGCCAAGGCGATCCTCGCCGGGGTCGCTCTGCTCGTCGCGGTCCTGTTCGTCATCACCGCGGTCCGTGGCAACTGGCGTCTGCCGGCGATCGGTGTCGGCCTCATGGTCGTCGCCGCGATCGCCGTCGGTGGCATCTACCCGGCGATCGTCCAGCGATTCCAGGTCACCCCGAACGCCCAGGAGCTCGAGGCCGACTTCATCCAGCGCAACATCGACGCGACCCGGACGGCCTTCGGCCTCGACGAGATCGAGACCGAGTCGTACAACGCCAAGACGACCGCCGAGGCTGGTGCGCTCCGCGAGGACGCCCAGACCACGCAGTCGATCCGTCTGCTCGACCCGACGATCGTCAGCCCGTCGTTCCGTCAGCTGCAGCAGAACCGTGGCTACTACAACTTCGCGGACACGCTGTCCGTCGACCGCTACGAGATCGAGGGGGAGAGCAGGGACACGGTCATCGCCGTGCGCGAGCTCGACCTCAACGGCCTCGGCGGCGACCAGCGCAACTGGGTCAACGACCACACGGTCTACACCCACGGCTTCGGTGTCGTAGCGGCCTACGGCAACCAGATCGGACCGGACGGCCGTCCGGCCTTCTACGAGGGCGGCATCCCGTCGGTCGGCGCGCTGACCGAGGAGACCGACAACGGCTACGAGCCGCGGATCTACTTCAGCCCGAAGTCTCCGAGCTATTCCATCGTCGGTGCCCCCGAGGGCACGGACCCGTGGGAGCTCGACTACCCGACGGACGAGGAGGGCGGGCAGGTCAACACGACCTTCCCGACCGCCGACACGGCCATCGGACCGGACCTCGGCTCCTTCATGAACAAGCTGCTCTACGCGCTCAAGTTCCAGTCCGAGGAGATCCTCTTCTCCGACCGTGTGACCTCCGAGTCGCAGATCGTCTACGACCGCGACCCGCGGGCCCGCGTCGAGAAGGTCGCTCCGTACCTGACCCTCGACGGGCGCGTGTACCCGGCCGTGGTGGACGGCCGGGTCAAGTGGATCATCGACGGCTACACCACCTCGAACGAGTACCCGTACTCGGCCTCGGAGTCCCTCGAGGACGTCACGACAGACTCGCTCACGGCGACGTCGACCTCGATCCAGGCGCTCGCGCCGCAGCAGGTCAACTACATCCGCAACTCGGTCAAGGCCACCGTCGACGCCTACGACGGGTCGGTCACGCTCTACGCGTGGGACACCGAGGACCCGGTCCTGCAGGCCTGGCAGGGCGTGTTCCCCAACATGATCCAGCCGATCTCCGAGATCTCCGGCGACCTCATGAGCCACATGCGCTACCCGGAGGACATGTTCAAGGTCCAGCGTGCGCTCCTCACGCGCTACCACGTGGACACGGCGAGCGAGTTCTTCTCAGGTCAGGACTTCTGGCGCAGCCCGACAGACCCGACCGGTGGGACCTCGAACACGACGCTCCAGCCGCCGTACTACCAGACGCTCCAGATGCCGGGCCAGGACGCTCCGTCCTTCTCGCTGTCCTCGTCGTTCATCACCGGTGGTACGAGCGACCGCAACGTCATGACCGGGTATCTCGCGGTCGACGCCGAGGCCGGCAACACGGCTGGAGAGGTCGCCGAGGGCTACGGCAAGCTGCGGCTCCTCGAGCTGCCTCGAGGTTCGACTGTGCCCGGCCCCGGCCAGGTGCAGAACAACTTCAACTCCGACTCGGAGATCGCCCAGGACCTCAACCTGCTGCGGCAGGGAAACTCGACGGTGATCAACGGCAACCTGCTCACCCTGCCCATGGGTGGCGGCCTGCTGTACGTGCAGCCTGTGTACGTCCAGTCGTCGAGCGGCACGGTCTTCCCGCTGCTGCGCAAGGTCCTCGTGGCCTTCGGTGACGAGGTCGGCTTCGCCAACACCCTCGACGAGGCTCTCGACCAGGTGTTCGCCGGTGACTCCGGTGCGACAGCCGGCGACGCGGAGACCCCCGACGAGGGCGAGGTGCCTGTCGACGACCCGACAGACGCCCCGACGGACCCGTCGGCACCGACGGACGGGGCGACCGACACCCCGACCGCCGAGCCGACGACAGACCCGACGGACGCCCCGACGACCGACGTCCCCGCGGGTGACGCACGGACGCAGCTGAACGAGGCGCTGGCAGATGCCAAGAAGGCGCTCGACGACAGCCAGAATGCGCTGACCGACGGTGACTTCGCCGCCTACGGAGAGGCTCAGGACCGTCTGCAGCTCGCCCTCGAGGCAGCCCTCGCGGCCGACGAGGCGCTCGGGAACTGATCCGGCGCTCCCACGCTCCACCTGATCGACCGACGACGGCGGTCTCCTCTGGCACCAGAGGGGGCCGCCGTCGTCGTCTTGTCCCGCTGAAGACTGTTCCGGTGCCCGGTGCCCGGTGCCCGGTGCCCGGTGCCTGGTGCCCGGTGCGCTGCGGACGGGGCCGGGCGCGCTCCTGGCGAGGGAGGCGTGCCCCGTGGCTGGACGTGGTTTGCCTCACGGTGCTCCCACGGACGACCATTGCGCCATGACAACGATGAACACCACGGGACAGCACGCGATCACGGACGGGTCGTTCGGCTCGCTCCCCACGAAGATCCTCCAGCACGCGAGCGGTGCCCGGGCAGAGATCTTGGTCCGCGGCGCGACGGTGCTGTCGTGGACCGCTCCCTGGCGTGACGGCTGGGCCGGGTACATCGACGGCTACAGCGACGAGGCCGACTTCCAGCTGCAGCACGGTGGCCGCAGCGCGATCCTCTTCCCCTTCGCCAACCGGCTCAAGGACGACCGCTACACCTTCGACGGCGTCACCCACGAGATGGGGCTCCAGTTCCCCGTCGACAAGGAGGTCATCCACGGGCACGCGCGCGGTCACGACTGGACCGTCGTCGCCGAGGACGTCGACCCGGCCTCCGACGCCGTGAGCATCACCTTCGCCTTCGAGGTCCGTCCGGGCGACGTCGAGGGCTACCCCTTCGCTCTTGACGCGACGGTCCGCTTCGAC
>Ga0308156_1004063_pt1 | contig 10477 bp, 11 predicted proteins | sample PhyAR2_FD_201041 | JGI IMG/M metagenome (GOLD analysis project Ga0308156, IMG submission 201041) | Phyllosphere microbial communities from UC Gill Tract Community Farm, Albany, California, United States - DLSL A.R2 | ecosystem: Host-associated > Plants > Phyllosphere > Unclassified | place: USA... | reverse complement strand
GTGTTTCATTCCGGTATTATGGCGGCCGCAAAGCAGCTGGAAGCGTGGCCGAGTGGTTTAAGGCAACGGTCTTGAAAACCGTCGATGGGCAACTATCCTAGAGTTCGAATCTCTACGCTTCCGCCACATTCTTCATCAAAGCCCCTGAAAATGGGGCTTTTTTGTGGATGATGGTTTTCCTACCCATGTGTATACCCACTTAAAAGTCGCTAGTGTGTGGGTCGCCCTCTGCCTCGTTGAGGATGAGTCGCTCAAGGATTTTCGTCCTGGACAGCTTGGGTTTTTGGGCAAGTTTGACGAGTGCGTCGTTCACATCGATGGCAAGTACAAAATGTACTGCTTCTTCTGTCGGACGAATTTTCACGTGTTCTTCGGGTGCCCCACCATCGCTTGATTTTGGCGACGTAAAGCTCCCTTCACCGGGGGTCGCATCGCTGCGGTCAAAAAAATCCAGTAGTTCGCTATGGCATGGGAAGGGGGCGCCGCGGGTTAGTTGAGGTTGATGCTTCCTCATCCAGTCCCAGGCCATTGAGCATTTTGATTCTTCTTCCTTCCCTTGGAACCACGTGAAGAACTTGTCATTGTGCAGGTGTTCACGCCACACATATTCATGGTCGCCCAAAGCCTCTTTCTTTTCGCTCAGGCGTGCGTTCCAAAGGTCAAAAACTGCAATTACCAGTTGGCGGATCGGCAAGGGCGTGAGTGGATGCGGCAGCAGTCTTACCCCTATAGTCCTGAGGGTTTTCGTAATAGCCAGGCTGGCTGTCGCCCCTCCTTCGCAATCCACCGAAAGTCATCCTCGGCTAGAAACTGAGTGTCTTTAGCATGCTCAAGGTCCGCCAAGAGTTGGGTGGTTAGGTACTCAGCTACCTGCTGACGCATAAGCTGGGTGTTCAGCCGGCACTCGTCAAAGTCGACCCCTTCATCAGACAGCGCTCTCCATACCCAGGCAATCTCCCTCCCACTCATCTTCATGGTGCGAACAAGTTTCGTTTCCAACAGTATCTCTCTCCGAAATTTGTAGATAGATGAAATTTAGAAGCATTAAAGCAGCTTCGTAGAAACGAACTGGCTGCGGGCCCGTAGCGGCGGAGCTCACTGCATTAAGGCAAAACGCAGGATTGGGGAAACAAACTGCAGGTACTCACCAAGGTGAACCGACGCATTTCAGTCCGGGTGGGATGGCCCAGTTTTTTCTTACCGCCTCTGTAGATTCTCTGAGCCAACAGAGGAGCCTGCTCATGAGGATCATCCGCCTAAAAGAAGTCATCGACTCGACCGGCCTGGCCCGGTCAACCATCTACAAGTACATTTCGGAAGGCACCTTCCCGAAGCTGGTGTCGCTGGGCGACCGATGCGTCGGCTGGGTCGACAGCGAAGTGCATGACTGGATTTTGGCATGGATCAAGGAGCGTGACCTGGCTGAGGGGGCAGTAGTACGTGCCACCGGCCATCTGAATGTGGCTAGCTAGAAATGACCGTCTGCGCCATGACTGGCTACGGCTGGTCATGGCGCTTATGCCAGCGGCCTGATTGTGGGCGGCTCGACGATCTTCGAAAAGCCGGAGCGATGTTGCTCCGCATCGTTCCGGCACACGCCTGGCTAGGCATTGGTCCCCAAGACACTGGGTCTGGTTTATATCCGGAATACAGTTTCGGAAAAAAATGCCGCTGCGGCTTGGTAAGCGGGGTGGGTTTTCCCGAGCCAGTCGGGGTTGTCAGTTGGGGTGTGGGTAATATGCTTTTAATGGCTATGACTACCCGAAGGGTTCCCACCTGACTCAGGTAGACCTGGTACCCAACATTACGGATGAGCCACGTGATCGAGCATCCAGTCGAGGATCACAGAAGAGCTAACGGTTAAAAATCACACGCTAGGCATTGGTTTTGAAACTCTAACCCTGTGAGCTCATAGCCATGTTCGATGTTAACCGCTCTCGCGCCAATGCCGCCCAGCGTTACCCAATCCGCCATCCCAACAATGCCAACCTCCGTCTGCATTACGGCCAGACCTTCGCAGGCCTACCCTTGACGATCACGGCCGGTCTCTTCATCCGGGAGTATCTGTCGGACCTCAAGTACACCATCGAGCTAGCCTTGGCTGAATACCCCGAGGCTGTTGGCATTCAGGGTTGATCTCCGGTTGCCACGGGGCATTGATCTACCTGACTACGCCTATACCAACCAGGTGATCAGCCGGTTCTTCGAGTCTTCCACGAGGAAGATCCAGTACCACCAGAGGAAGGTGGGGGAGCGTGGTTTCGCTCGCGGTTGCAAAGTACGGTACGTCTGGTCTAGAGAGGTTCCGCACGGCGGTAGGCCCCATTACCGCGTGCTGATTCTGTTGAACCGTGATGCTTATTACCGGAAGGGCGTCTGGGTTCCGAGAGGGTGAACATGATCAGCCGTATGGAAGAGTCTTGGGCTAGTGCGTTGGGGATATCGATCGAGCAAGTGAGAGGGCAGGTGCACATCCCGGACAATGCTGAGTATCGAGTCGACCGCGAGATCCGTTGTCTCAAGGTCGATGAGCTGCCAAGGCTTTTCTATAGAGCCAGCTATCGGTGCAAGAAGGCTACGAAGTCCTATGGGGATCGTCAGCGAGGGTTTGGCGCCAGCAGGAGATAGTTACAACGGGCCGCTTTAGGTTGAAAGCGGACAGTAGCGAAAAACCGCTTCGACCCAAGCGGACGTTTGTTATGGGTAATATTTCAGGAGGAAATAGTTGTGCTCCGCATGACACAGCAGTCAGTTGGAGAAAAGTGATGACCACCTTTCCCCGAGCACAGCTATACCCAGGCCGTCTACCATCCCTCGCGCCCCGCCCAGCTTGCTAAAAGATACCGGCCCTTGATGCCTTCCAACCGAATCTAACAGTCCCAAATAGTATTTGCCGAACTCCTAGCCGTTCACGTCCACAATCAACCTGCCACGGATCTTCCCGTCCATCAGTTCAGAGGCCGCTGTAATCGCGCTATCCAAGCGGATGTCCTTTGTCATTGACGATAATGCGTTGAGGTTCAGATGATCGGACAGCCTTTCCCACGCCTCGACTCGTCGCTCGAATGGCTGAGTGACGCTGTTGATGCCGAGCAGGCTTACCCCTCGAAGAATAAAAGGTGCAACGGTGGCCGGGAAATCCATTCCCTGGGCCAATCCACACGCAGCTACCAAGCCTTCAGACATTGTGCTTGCGCACGCATTGGCCAGTGTATGACTGCCGACCGAGTCGATAACGGCCGCCCATTTTTCTTTTGCCAATGTACGCCCCGGGGCAGAAAGTTCGTTACGCTCAATGACCGTAGTTGCTCCCAGGCTTTTCAGATAGGCGGCTTCACTAGTTTTTCCGGTTGCGGCAGTGACGGTATACCCAGCACCGGCCAGAAGGCTGATGGCGATGCTGCCGACGCCGCCGGTGGCGCCTGTGACCAGTACTGGCCCATGGGAGGGTTTCAACCCGTGGCGCTCCAAGGCCATCAAACACAGCATAGCGGTGTATCCAGCGGTGCCGATGGCCATGGTTTGGCGTTCGTTCAAGCGCTTGGGGTGGGGGATCAGCCAGTCGCCGTTCAGTCTCGCCTTTTGTGCAAGCCCGCCCCAATGGCTTTCACCCACCCCCCAACCATTGAGCAACACGCGATCACCAGGCTGGTATCGAGGATCTTCACTCGCTTCGACAGTGCCTGCGAGGTCGATGCCCGGTACCATCGGGAACTGGCGCACAACCGGCCCCTTGCCAGTGATCGCGAGCGCATCCTTGTAGTTCAAGGTGCTGTAGGCCACGTTCACCGTCACGTTCCCAATGGGTAGCTGATCATCCTGCAGCTGGGTGAGCTGGGCCGAATGCTTGTCTTCCACCTTCTCAATCAGAATGGCCTTGAACATTGCTTATCCTCATTTAGACCGAATGTCTTTAATTTACCGATAGGCATCACCGAGTAATCCCCGTCAAAAAGCCTTGTAAAAAAATGTCTAGGGGGCGTACATGTTGCGTCAGCCGTGCACGAAGAACGGCCCCCTCCCAGCCAACCCAGAAGTAGGCCGCGACCCCTTACTGCACGTGCTGGGCTATGAGGAAGGTTGGGGCTATTGGCTCAAGAAGAACAACGCAGAGAGCATTGACTCGTCTCAGGGAATGCAGTTCGACACCCTTATTTCGGCGTTGACGATCGCTGAACTAGGCCAGGGCGTCGCGTTGGCGCGGTCTTCATTGGTCAAGCATCTCCTGGACGAGGGCCGGCTCGTCGCTCCTCTGGGATGTCATGTGCCGACCAAGGAAGCCTTCTATCTGGTTTATTCAGCCCACAGCATGGTCAATCCCGATGCGGCCGCCTTTGCCCAGTGGCTGTGTGAAGAGGCCCAGTCTTTCAAGGTGGGTTCCGCTCCGGAAGGGAGCGAACATCCCTAGCAATAAGCAAATAGCTCAAGCAATAAAAATAATGGCCCCTTAGGGCCATTTTTTATTGCTTTCGCGATGCCCTCGAATTTCTGAAAGTAGTCATCACATCGCAAGCGCTTGGATGGTGCAGCCGTCCAAGTGAACGGTTAGTACGAGGTCTCAATAAAAACAATAACCGCGCCGGCTAATCTCGCTGGCCCGGGGCTACGTAGGGTTATCGTCATGCAGCATACCAACCAATTGCCTTTGCAAGGCGTCAATGTCATCGATTTTGGACAATACATCGCAGGCCCTGCAGTAGCGATGATCCTCGCTGATCTGGGCGCGACTGTCGTTCACATCGACCCACTGGGTGGTCCTCTCTGGGATAGCCCGGCGAATGCCACGCTTAACCGCAACAAGCTGTGCATGCGCCTGGATCTGAAGACGCCAGAGGGGCTGCATCAAGCTCGCGAACTCATCTCGCGTGCCGATATCGTGATTGAAAATTTCCGGCCTGGTGTCATGTCCAGGTTGGGCCTTGATTTCGCAGAGCTGCGGCGTGTTCGTCTTGAGTTGATCACCTTGTCGATTCCAGGCTTTGCCAGTGATGACGAGCTACGTGCGCAATGGCGTGCTACCGAGGCGGTGATCGCTTCGGCCTCTGGTGTCTTCACCGACATGGGGCAGAACCGCGTACTGATGGGCATCAACCCTAGTTTTTCGCCGCTTCCTCTGGCGTCAGCGTATGGCACCATGCTTGCTGTATCTTCTGTCGTGCTTGCACTGCAGGCACGGGAAAAGAATGGCGTGGGCGACCAGGTCGAAGTTCCCTTGGCATCCTCGGTGATGGAAGGCCTGTCGTACAACTCGATCAAGATCGACGGGTACCCACTGCGCTATAAAACACTGCGAGAGAAGGAGAGCGAGCGTCGTCGCGCTGAGAACCTGCCGATGAACCTCAGCTATCAGGATCTGCAGGAATTCCTCGACCCGTTCTACCGCACCTATGAATGTGCGGATGGCCGTAAATTCTACGCCGTTTGCCCATCCCATCGTGAACATGCCAAGCGTTGCCTGCAAGCTATGGGCGTCTACGAAGAAATGGTTGCAGCCGGCTTGCCGAAGGTTGATGACCCCTACTTGCCGATTGACCAATGGGAAGGTAATGCATCGCTGGGTGTCTATCCGTTGCCTGCTGATTGGGCCGCACGCATCTCCGCCCGGATGAAAGAAGTGTTTCTGACCAAAACGGCGGCGGAGTGGGAAGTCATCTTCGGTGAAGGACGTTTCCCCGGCGCTCCTCATAGGTCGACACAAGAGTGGCTCCATGACGAGCATTCGAATACTGCTGGGCTGATTGTTGAGGTAAATGATCGCGAGTTCGGCGTCATGAAACAGCCTGGCCCAATTGCGTGGTTGGAGGGGTGCTCAGAGCCGATGCTGAAACCCCTTTCGCGTCGCGAGGTGAGCTATGAGCAAGCGTTGGCAACACTGTCTGAGCGTTCGGCTCCTGCCTTGCCGCCTGCCAAGCTCGACAAACCTGCCGGCTGGCTGGATGGCGTCAAAATTCTCGACCTCACCAACGTTATCGCCGGGCCCCACTCGACGTCGTTCCTGGGGCGCTTCGGGGCGGATGTCATCAAGCTCGACCCTGTCGTACCTAATTATGATCCTTGGAACACCGTGGTCTTCGGTATGTCTTCGGCACGGGGCAAGGAAAGTGTTCTGGTCGACCTGAACAAGTCCGAAGGGCGGGACGTTTTCAATCGTCTCGTGCGGGAGGTCGATGTCATCGTCATGAACGCTCCCGATCGCCAATTGGCACCGCTGGGCCTGGATGAGGCAAGCCTTCAGGCGGTGAACCCTGGAGTGATCTTCTGTCAGCTTGATTGCTTCGGCGGCCCACGCCGTGGCCCTCGCACTGATTATCTTGGGTATGACGACCTCATCCAGGCCACCACGGGGATCATGCTGCGGTTTGGTGGCGGCATGGAGACGCCGGAAGAACACGCTCACGTCGGCACCATCGACGTGATGTGTGGATTTGCTGCTGCTCTGGGTGTCGCAACAGCGCTGTATCGCAAACACCACTCTGGCGAAGTTTACCGGGCGCGCACCTCTCTGGCTTCGCTGGGAAATCTGGTGCAGATCCCATTCTGCTACGACTACGCAGGCCGAGCGCCATTCAATGAGCCTTCCGGGCGCGATGTAGTTGGCTATAGCGACCTTTCTCGCTTCTACAAGACGGCGGATGGCTGGATCTACCTGGATGCTTCCGAGCCAGAACTGCCCAAATTTGGGGCCATCACCGAGTTCACCGGCTTGGCGTCTGCGAGTGATCGCGCGGCCTACCTGCAAGCCGTCATTGGCCGCATGAGCAGTTCTTTCCTACAAGAGCGTCTTCAGGCTGCCAACATCGCTGCAGCAGTGCCAGACAACATCGATCACTTGCGCAGCCAATACAGCCGAACCGCTGATGGTCTGCCTGGGACAGAGAATGGCAGCTACTCCTTCAGCATCTATGGCGACCACCCAAGTGGGCATCGGGTTACACAGTTGGATCCCTACGCCATTCGTCCACAGGTAGCGCGTATTCGAGCTCTGTCACCGGCTGAGAAGTTTGGTGCTTCCACGCGCAAGGTGTTGGGGCGCTACGGCTATACCGACGCGCAAATTCAGTCGCTCCTGGACGCTGGCGCAATCGGCGAATCCTGGAGTGAGGAATACCTGCCGAGCTAACTGCTCAGAGTACGCCAAGGGGTAGGCCTTTCAAACGCTACCCCTTGCTTCCCGATTCACCGATTACGCGAACACGGGCCTGAGGCTGCTCGCGGGCGCGTTCATGCCCAGGAAATGAGATAGAGCCATGACTTACAACAGCATCCTCCCACGTATCCTGCAAACCGGTGCCGGCGCCAGCCAGCAAATTCATCAGGTACTGGCCAGCCTCGGCTGCCATAAGCCACTCATCATCACTGATCGAATGATGGTCGAATTGGGTTATGCAGGTCGTATCAGCGCAGTACTGGCAGAGCGAGGGATAAACGTTGACGTTTTCTCCGATACCGTACCCGAGCCTACGGTCGCTTCGATTCAGGCCGGCGTGTCGACCGCCAGGGAAGGGGGGTATGACAGCATCATCGCACTGGGCGGCGGGAGCCCGATCGACAGCGCCAAAGCGATTGGCATCCTGGCCAAGTTCGGCGGTGTCATGCGCGATTACAAGTTCCCGCGCAATGTTACAGAAATGGGCTTGCCCATCATTGCCATTCCAACGACAGCCGGCACCGGCTCCGAAGTGACCCGCTTCACCATCATCACTGATGAGTCGACCGACGAAAAAATGCTGTGCGTCGGGGCAGGCTTCATGCCTGTTGCTGCCCTGGTCGACTACGAACTGACACTCTCGTTGCCGGCTCGGGTGACCGCAGATACCGGTATTGATGCGCTGACGCATGCTATCGAGGCTTACGTCAGCAAAAAAGCAAACCTGTTCAGTGATGCCCAGGCGCTGGCCGCTATGCGTCTGATTGGGCCAAACCTCCGCAAGGTCTATCACGATGGTGCCGATCGTGTTGCGCGGGAGGCGGTCATGCTGGGGTCGACCCTGGCAGGTCTGGCTTTCTCGGCTGCGTCAGTTGCCCTGGTTCATGGCATGAGTCGTCCAATTGGTGCCGCATTCCATGTGCCGCATGGCTTGTCGAACGCCATGCTACTCCCCGAAGTGACGGCCTTTTCGATCCCAGCTGCCCGTGACCGTTACGCAGATTGTGCGCGTGCAATGGGCGTGGCTACGGAAAGCGACACGGATCAATCGGCAGTGGAAAAACTGCTGGAAGAGTTGGTGGCTATCAACGATGAGCTGAATGTTCCCACCCCTGCACAATTCGGAATTGATCGCGAAAAATTCTTTGAGCTGATGCCAACCATGGCCGCTCAGGCGCTGGCTTCCGGTTCACCTGGCAATAACCCGCGTGTGCCGACCGAGGCCGAGATGGTCGAGCTTTATCGCAGCCTTTGGTAATCGAACACCAACGCAATATTTGAATAACAAAAAGTGGAGTTTCACATGAATACTGTCGGTCATTTGATCAATGGTGAAGTCGTCCTCGAATCCAAGCGAACCCAGAATGTCTTCAATCCCGCCACCGGCCAGGTCGCTCGCCAAGTTGCGTTGGCATCGAGCCAGACGGTAGAGCATGCCATTGCTACTGCTGAAGCTGCCTTCCCGGCCTGGCGCGATACGCCGCCTATCAAGCGGGCTCGCATCATGTTCCGCTTCAAAGAGCTTCTGGAGCAGAACGCTGAGGCGATCTGCAAACTGATCGGTGAAGAGCACGGAAAAATTTCGCACGATGCTGCAGGCGAACTGCAGCGTGGCATTGAGAACGTCGAGTACGCCTGCGGGATCGCAGAGCTTCTGAAAGGCGAACACAGCAAGAATGTCGGCCCGAACATCGATGCCTGGAGCGAGTTCCAGCCGCTGGGCGTGGTCGCAGGCATCACGCCGTTCAACTTCCCGGTGATGGTGCCGCTGTGGATGGTGCCAGTGGCCATTGCGGCGGGGAACTGCTTCATCCTCAAGCCTTCCGAGCGTGACCCAAGCTCCACCTTGCTCATTGCCCAATTGCTGCAGGAAGCGGGTCTGCCCAAGGGCGTGCTGAATGTGGTGAACGGCGACAAGGAAGCGGTCGATATCCTGCTGCGCGACTCGCGCATCCAGGCGGTCAGCTTCGTAGGTTCGACGCCGGTTGCCGAGTACATCTACGCCACCGCCACGGCCCACGGCAAACGCTGCCAGGCATTGGGTGGTGCCAAGAACCACGCGATCGTCATGCCAGACGCTGACATCGACAATGCGGTTAACCAACTGCTAGGCGCTGCCTTTGGTTCGTCCGGTGAGCGCTGCATGGCGTTGTCGGTCGCGGTTGCGGTGGGTGACGCGGCCGCCGATGCCTTGATCGGCAAAATGAAAGAAGCCATGAAAAACCTGAAGGTGGGTGCCTACACCGATAGCAAGAATGACTTCGGCCCGGTAATTACCCGGCAGCATCAGCAAAAAGTGGTTGGCTACATCGACAGTGCTGAGTCGCAGGGGGCAACCGTCGTTGTCGACGGGCGAGAGCCAAAGGTTGCTGGCTACGAGGAAGGCTTCTTCGTCGGTGGCACGCTGATCGATCACGTTTCCCCAGACATGCAGAGCTACAAGGAGGAGATCTTTGGCCCGGTGCTGCAGGTCGTGCGTGTCAACAGCATGAAAGAGGCCATGGCATTGATCGACCAGCACGAGTACGGCAATGGCACGTGCATTTTCACCCGTGACGGTGAAGCGGCTCGCTACTTCTCCGACAACATCAAGGTGGGCATGGTAGGCATTAACGTTCCGCTTCCAGTGCCCGTCGCTTATCACAGCTTCGGCGGCTGGAAGCGCTCGCTGTTCGGTGATCTGCATGCATACGGGCCGGATGGCGTCCGTTTCTATACCCGACGCAAGACTGTCACCCAGCGCTGGCCGTCCTCAGGTGTTCGGGAGGGCGTTGAGTTCTCCATGCCAACCATGAAGTAACGATCGACGAAGAGGTGTGCCTGACTGCCGCAGGCACGCATCTTTTCGTTGCAAATAGGTTCACGCGCAGCCCCTGATTGCCGAGGGCGTCATATGCGATGTGAGTTTCGTTTGGCTGGGCCGCTGAAATAATAATTAAATAAAATGAGAGGCAAATATGAATGATAAGCACAATAACTGTCCGAGGAAGGCCGGCGGCCTTTCATTTCACCAAAGGACTGGATGTGTTCGGGCAGGGGCTGTAGTCCGTGCTTGACATAGGTGCGCTCAACAGGTCCTTGCTGTTGGGTCTACATTGGCAGAAACGAGCTGACCTTAACTAGTGAAACAATCTGACATAGGCGGACGTTTACCGCTCATCATCTTCAACCCCGCCCGAAAACTCGCGCATCAGGCACCATCTATGGCAGTGTGGACCCTCTGCCCAGCACCTCAGGGACCTCCATGCAAACGCGCAAAACCGGTATCCGTGCCCAACAGGCCGACCGCACCCGGGACAACATCCTCAAGGCTGCCGTACAGGTCTTCAG
>Ga0308156_1004062_pt1 | contig 10481 bp, 13 predicted proteins | sample PhyAR2_FD_201041 | JGI IMG/M metagenome (GOLD analysis project Ga0308156, IMG submission 201041) | Phyllosphere microbial communities from UC Gill Tract Community Farm, Albany, California, United States - DLSL A.R2 | ecosystem: Host-associated > Plants > Phyllosphere > Unclassified | place: USA... | reverse complement strand
GACAGCGTCATGCATACGTCATACTCTGTAGCACAAAATATTGAACCTACGTACAAGCTTTTGATTTTTCAATATTTTTATCAGCTTATTTTTTAAGCAATCTAAGAAAAACCCCGTAAATTGGGCCATTTTTCCGGCTGATGACACATTACCCACAAAGTTATCCACATTTTTTGTGGATGACTCGGCCTTTCCGGCATCCGGGCACTGTGGGTTGGACGCAGCGCCTGGCCCGATTTTAGGCGGACCGGCAGTGGCCTTGGGCCATAATGGCCGCTGAAAAAAGAAAGAGCGGAGAGAGAATCTTGTTTTCCATCATCCAAGCAGCAGGCTGGCCGATCTGGCCCTTGATTGCCTGCTCCATCCTGGCCCTGGCATTGATCGTTGAGCGCTTCGTGGCCCTGAAAGCGGCCAAAGTTGCACCGGCCAACCTGCTCCAGGAGGCCATTTCCGTCTCCGCCCATGGTGTGCCCAGCGCCGAAGTCGTGAACCAGCTCGGTCAGAACTCCTCGCTGGGTGAGGTGCTGGCCAGCGGCCTGCGCACCATCACCCTGGAGCCCCGCATCTCTGAAGCCGATCTGCGCGCCACGTTGGAGAGCACCGGCCGCCGGGAAGCCCAAAAGCTCGAGAAATACCTCACCGCGCTGGCCACCATTGCATCGGCTGCGCCCCTGTTGGGCCTGCTGGGCACCGTGATCGGCATGATCGAGATCTTCGGCTCGCAAAGCGGTGGCGGCAACAACCCCAGCATGCTCGCCCACGGCATCTCGATCGCGCTGTACAACACCGCCTTTGGTCTGATGGTGGCCATCCCTGCGCTGATCTTCTGGCGTTACTTCCGCAGCCGTGTCGATGGCTATCTGCTGACGCTGGAGCTGTCGGCCGAGCAGTTCCTGCGCCACCTGAACAAGCTGCGCCGCAGCTGACCGCCGGGCAGGAGCCAGCATGAACTTTCGCCCCCGCACCACGACAGAGCCCGAGATCAACCTGATCCCGTTCATTGATGTGCTGCTGGTCGTGCTCATCTTTCTGATGCTCTCGACCACCTACAGCAAATTCACCGAGCTGCAGCTGACCTTGCCCACCGCCAATGCCGAGCAGCTGCGCGACCGGCCCAAGGAAATCATCGTATCCGTGGCGGCCGACGGCCGCTACGCCGTCGGCAAGGTGGCGCTGGAAGGCAAGACGGTCGCCGACATGGCCGAGGCGCTGCGCAATGCCGCCACCGCCGGCAAGGACAGCGTGATTATCATCAGCGCCGATGCGCTGGCACCGCACCAGTCGGTGGTCTCGGTGATGGAAGCAGCACGCCGCGTCGGCCTGCAACAGATCACCTTCGCCACCCAGACGGCTGCACAGTAAACACCAGGCCCCGTGCCTGGGCAGTGCTAGCATGCAGCCTGCATGACCGCCCCCTCCCCTCCCACGCCTTCAGCTGCCGCTACGCGCCCTCGCTCGGCACGCATCACCGACGCATGGCAGCGCAAAGGCCCGCTGGCCATTGCGCTGCTGCCGCTGGCCTGGTGCTATGCCGCGTTGGGCGCGCTGCGCCGCACCCTCTACCGCAGCGGCCTTTGCAAGGCCTACCGCGCGCCGGTGCCGGTGGTGGTGGTGGGCAATGTGATTGCCGGTGGCGCCGGCAAGACGCCCGTCACCCTGCACCTGGTGCAGGCCTTGCAAGCCCAGGGCTGGCGGCCCGCCGTCATCTCGCGCGGCTATGGGCGCGACACCCGCAACGATCCCAACGCCATTGCCGTCCTCCCGGGCAGCAACCCGCGTCAGGTCGGCGACGAGCCTCTGCTGATCGCCCAGCGCAGCGGCGTACCGGTGTATGTGGCTGCACTGCGCGCTACGGCCGCCCAGGCCGCCTTGCAGGCCCACCCTGAGGTGGATGTGCTGGTCTGCGACGATGGCCTGCAGCACCTGGCACTGGCCCGCGATGTGGAGATTGCCGTCTTCAACGCCCAAGGCGTGGGCAATGGCTGGCAGCTGCCGGCCGGGCCGCTGCGCGAACCCTGGCCCAGGCGGCTGGACGTTGCGCTCTACGCCGGCCCGCCGCCCCCGCATCTGGCGGCCTCCGGCGCTGCGGCCTGGCCGCTGCAGCGCAGCCTGGCCTGCCATGCCGTGGGCCAGGATGGCCGTCGCCATCGTCTGGCCGATTTGCGTGGCCGCCCGGTGCATGCACTGGCAGCCATTGCCTATCCGCAGGAATTTTTTGCGATGCTGCAAGCCCAGGGCCTGCAGCTGGTACGCAGCGATGCGCTGCCCGACCATGCGCCGCTGGACGACCCGGCATGGCTGGCCAGCCTGGGGTTGGTGGCGGACAGCGCCCCTACAATAGACGTACCGGATGCCCCCGTGCTGCTGTGTACCGAAAAGGATGCGCACAAGCTCTGGTGCATTGCCCCGCATGCGCTGGCTGTTCCTCTGGAGGTCACCATCGACCCCGCCTTTGGCCAGCATGTCGATGCCCTGCTGCGCCCATGCCAGACCGCATCGCCCCCTGTAAAGAAAGACTGATTGCCGCTATGGACCCGAAACTGCTCGAACTGCTGGTGTGCCCTGTCACCAAAGGCCCTTTGCGCTATGACCGTGAACGCCAGGAGCTCGTCTCGCGCAGCGCACGCCTGGCCTACCCTGTGCGCGATGGCATACCAATCATGCTGGAGAACGAAGCGCGAACCCTCAGTGATGAGGAAATCGACGCCTTGTCTGCCGCAGATTAAACATCAATGACATTGCGGCCCCATTCCGCGCCGAATCCTGGGCCGCACAGGCAAACCCCAATAGCCGCTTTGTAAAAAACAGACACAATTTGCTGAATTTTTAGGCATCCGCCTTGGAGACCCCGCAGCACAGGCCTGCAGGGTCTGCCTGTCGGACTGCATCCGCCCCATTCAGCAAATTGCCATGCATACCCTCATCCTCAAGAAAACCGACAAAGGCATGGAGGCGCTGCGCGCCCGGGATCCTGTCTTGCCCCACCGCATGCGTCCGGCCTTCATCATGTTCGATGGACACAAGAGCATTGAGCAGGTGATAGCGCTGTCGCCTTCCGCTGGCGGACAGATGCAGGTGCTGGAGGACATCAAACAGCTGCTGCAGCATGGCCTGCTGGAACTGCTGCGCCCCGGTGATGCGGGCCAGCCGCCGTCCAACCCCAGCGACATCATCGACAGCCTGGCTGGCCCAGCGCCCACGCCACCGCCGGCTGCCGCTGCCGCACCGGCTACCGCCAGCCATACAGCCGCTGGCATCAACAACCACAGCGAACGCTATATCAAGGCCTATGCAGCGGCCAGCCAGTTGGTCAGTGGCCTGGGCCTCAAGGGCTTCCGTCTGCAACTGCAGCTGGAAAAAGCCCAGGGCTATGACGGTCTGGTCGCCATCCTGCCCAAGCTGCGCGAGGTGATCGACGCGAAGAAACTGCGCCCCATCGAGGCGATTCTGTTTGGCAGCAACGAAGCCCCTACACCGGTCAAACCGGCTCCCTGAGCCCTGGCACCCTGCCGCCGCAGCCGCACCCACCCAGATCGCCTGCGCCCGGCCCGCCATGCGGGCTCGCTACAATTCCAGCCGGCTCCACTCTTCTTTCTTTCGCACCATGGCATCCGCACCCGCGCCGTTCACCGTCCTGATTCCTTCGCGCATGGCGTCCTTGCGCCTGCCCAACAAGCCGCTGGTGGACATCGCAGGTCTGCCGATGGTGGTGCGCGTGGCCAAGCGCGCGCAGGAAAGCGCCGCCCAGCGCGTGGTGGTGGCTGCCGATGACGAGCGCATCATCGATGCCTGCAAAAGGCATGGTGTCCAAGCGGTGATGACCTCGCCCTGCCACCCCAGCGGCAGCGACCGCCTGGCCGAGGCCTGCAGCTTGCTGAAGCTCGCCGGCGACGACATCGTGGTCAACGTGCAAGGGGACGAGCCCTTGATCGCGCCAGCACTGATCGATGCGGTCGCCGCCCTGCTCAGCGAGCGGCCCGAGGCCAGCATGGGCACCGTCGCCCATCCGATGGCCGATCTGGAGTCGCTGCTCAGCCCGAATGTGGTCAAGGTGGTCCTCGATGCCCAGGGCATGGCCAGCTATTTCAGCCGCGCGCCCATCCCGTGGGGCCGTGATTTCGTCAATATGGCCTGGTGGAAGAACCCTGGCACCACCGGCACACCCGGTTTTGCGCCGCTGCACCATATGGGCATCTACAGCTACCGCGCCCAGTTTTTGCATACCTTCCCCACGCTCAGCCAGGCACCTACCGAGCAGATCGAGATGCTGGAGCAGCTGCGCGCAATCTGGCATGGCTACCGCATCGCCGTGCATGTGACGCGGCAGATCCCCGGCTCCGGCGTGGACACCCCCGAGGACCTGGTGCGTGTGCGACAGCTGCTCGGCGCGACCATGTAGGCTGGCGCAGATGGCCCTCTACCCGCTCGATCCGCTGCAAGTGCTCCGTAAGCTTAAAGGCGCAGGATGCCAGATTGCACCCCCGAGACAGCGCATTGTCTTGCAGTCGGCTGGCCCTCCCCCGATGCGTGATATGCTCAAGCCCAGTTTTTTTGTGTAAAAGCGGGCATAGAACCTGTTTATGATCTCCTCGCGCCGCGACAGCGGTTTTGCGGGATGGGATGCGAGGCGCAACACCGCAGCAATAGCCATGCTATTGCGAGGATTTGCAACGACGCAGACCGCCCCTAGTCGGGCACCCGCAAAGCCACTGTCCCGAAGGGTTGGAGTGAAATCGGGCGATTTCTGCGCGCTGATCCTTGCTTGCACCCCGGTGCAAGCTGCGAACCAGCCCTTCGAACTCATCCCGATTGCACTCCAACGCGGCTGCGTAGAGATCGTAAACAGGTTCTGAGTGCCCGCTTTTGCCGTGCAAGTTTTTTATTCTCCAAGGACCGTCATGAAATTAATTCTTTTGGGAGCACCCGGCGCCGGCAAAGGTACGCAAGCTGCCTTCATCTGCCAAAAATACGGTATTCCCCAGATTTCCACCGGCGACATGCTGCGCGCAGCAGTCAAGGCGGGCACGCCGCTGGGCCTGCAGGCCAAGGCCGTGATGGATGCCGGTCAGCTGGTCAGTGACGATCTGATCATCAACCTGGTCAAGGAACGTATCGCCCAGGCCGATTGCGCCAATGGCTTCCTGTTCGACGGTTTCCCCCGCACGATCCCGCAGGCCGACGCGATGAAGGCCGCTGGCGTCAAGCTCGATTACGTGCTGGAGATCGATGTGCCGTTTGAAGCCATCATCGAGCGCATGAGCGGCCGCCGCAGCCATCCCGCATCGGGCCGTACCTACCACGTCAAGTTCAACCCGCCCAAGACCGAAGGCCTGGACGATGTGACCGGCGAGCCCCTGGTGCAGCGCGAAGACGACAAGGAAGAAACCGTCAAGAAGCGCCTTGACGTTTACAGCAGCCAGACCCGCCCCTTGGTCGACTACTACAGCAGCTGGGCTGCACAAGATCCGGCCGCCGCCCCCAAGTACCGCGCGATCAGCGGCATGGGCTCGGTCGAAGAAATCACGCAGCGCGCGATTGCCGCCCTGCAGGCCTGATAAGCAACTCTGCCTCATCTACCAGCCACTGTCGTGCGACAGTGGCTTTTTTATGCCCGTCTATTTATCGGTAAATAAACCGGTATCTGCCGTTGGCTCCGATGCTCGTACTTAGATTTTGGATCGGGCCTGCACCAGTGCCAGCTGCTGGCTGACCCGGCATTTGTAGGGCGTCAAGGCCACGGCCAGGTCTTTGTCCAGATCGGCCATCCCGGGCAATACTGCATCGCTGATCACGCCATCGCTGCAGCGGCTGCTGCGCCACACCGGCAAACCTTGCTGGCGTGCGCGCGCCATCGCATCCAGCAGCGCCTCATGCACCGTGCCATTGCCGGTGGTTGCCACCACCAGGCCATCCACACCCTGAGCCTGTAGCGCCTCCAACAGCCCCGGGCGCAGGCCAGCATGGCTGGTGACGATCTCCACCCACGGCCAGGGCGTACTGGCCGGCGCGGGCAAGGCAGCCAGCCAGGCGCTGCCGGTGTAGCCGCCCTCCGTATCTGCTGCCTGCGGTGCATAGCCCTGGCGCAGGCGCACGTTCGTGCCATCCACCCAGCCCAGCGGCCCCTGCTCGCCCGATGAAAAGGCCAGCAAGCGGTGCGGGTGCACCTTTTGCAGCCAGCGCGCGCTGTGCAGCTCGCCCCCGCCGGTCACCGCGACCACCTCGCGCAACAGCGGATCGCCGTCCGCATCCAGCGCCGCAGCGGCGGCCACGGCATCCTTGAGATTCTGCGGGCCATCGGGCATCAAGGCATTGGCCGGGCGCATCGCACAGGTCAGCACCACCGGCTTGGCCAGGCGCCCTAAAACGCAATGCAGGAACCAGGCGGTTTCCTCCAAGGTATCCGTTCCGTGGGTGATAACAACACCGCGTACCGCCGCGTCGCGCATCGCTGCATCGCAAGCCTGGAGCAGCGCATGCCAGACCTCGTCGCTCATGTCCTTGCTATCAATTTGCGCGATCTGCATTGCATCCAGCGGGCCCGCCGCAGCGGTCTCGATTCCGCTCACCCCCGCCAGCAGGGCCGCGACCGACAGCTGCGCCGCACGGTACTGGCCGGGATTCTCGGCATCATCGGCCATGCCGGCAATGGTGCCGCCGGTGCCAATGATCAAAATTTTTGGCTGCAAAGCTTGCCTCCTGCAAAAAACTGGTTAAAAATACAGGTACTGGATTGATATACAGGTGTTGGAGTGCACGGCAGCTTGGCTGCCACCCGGCACCACAGATCACACGGAGATCTTATGCGAGACCATCCCAAACTCACCGCGCGCCAACAAGAAATTCTGGACCTGATCCAGACGGCCATCTCGCGCACCGGCGCCCCGCCAACGCGCGCCGAAATCGCCAGCAAGCTGGGCTTCAAATCGGCCAATTCGGCAGAAGACCACCTCAAGGCGCTGGCACGCAAGGGTGTGATCGAGCTGGTCAGCGGTACCTCCCGGGGGATTCGCCTGCAAAGTGATACCGTGCGCTCCATCAATGCCGCACGCGGCACGCGCTTTTCGTCGCCGCTGGCAGGCGTGTCCAACGCCACCGCCGGCCTGGGCCGCGTGGTGCAAGAGCTCGCCCAGCTGGCCCTGCCGCTGATCGGCCGCGTGTCAGCGGGCTCGCCCATCCTGGCGCAAGAGCATGTCGACCAGACCTATACCGTTGAAGGCGGCCTGTTCCAGCAGCAGCCCGATTACCTGCTGAAGGTACGCGGCATGTCGATGCGCGATGTGGGCATCATCGATGGCGATCTGCTGGCCGTCAAAGCCACCCGCGAGGCCCGCAATGGCCAGATCATCGTCGCGCGTCTGGGCGATGACGTCACCGTCAAGCGCCTGCAGCGCACCAAGGATGGCATCGAGCTGCTGGCCGAAAACCCGGATTACCTGCCCATCGTCGTGCAGCCGGGCGAGCCCTTTGAGATCGAAGGCATTGCCGTCGGGTTGATTCGCAACACGATGCTGAACTAAGCCCAGCGGCCCTGTCGGCCCCTCCCTTTCTGCGCAACCCCAGGTAGCGGGCGTTGTGGGCACCCGGCCCACAACCCTGGGGAATGCGCTCGCCTTGCGCAATCCTGCTGTCATCCGTACACCAAGGAGTCTCCCATGCTCGTAGCAGATGCATTGCGTGCGCTTGCGCCCTTTTCCCTCGTCGCTGGCCTGCCCTGGTTCCAGTCCATCCAACGTGCCATCGTGCGCAGCAGCCGCCGCCGTCCAGGCCATGGCGCCGCCAACGATGGCCAGCTTGCGGCCCAGGTGCATTGCTTTGCCGCCGCCTCCAGCGCCGCTGCGCAGCGTGGTGCCGTGCAGCAACTGAGCCTGCTCGATCGCCCCAGCGTTCCGCCTGGCGTGGACAGCCCTGCCGAAGAGGCCCCCGCACAGCGCCCCATCGACCGCATTCGCCTGCCGCGCAAACCCGCAGCGCGCCGCCGCCTCTCAGTAGGTATACAGTCCCACACCCGCCCGTTCTTGTCGGTACAGCGCTGCAGCGCCCAGGCCGCCAACGATGCCCCCATCAAGATGTACTGGGCGCAACCGGCCAGTCTGCACCGCCAAAAAGGCATGCGCTGGGCCATGTCGGGCAGCATGGCCGATATCTGTGCCGAGCTTGAACGCCTGGAGCGGCTGGAGCATCTGCACGCGGTCTAAGCCAGTGCCAATCCGGGCCGGTGCGTTGTAGCCAGCCTGCTGGCAGCTGCATGCCTGCTGTCACGAGGGGTGGACAGCAGCGGAATCGCTACGCTGGTTTGACGCAGGCGCTGAACGTACCGGGCGTTACCGCCATGCCGGGCACGCGCCAAACCGGCGCCTTCAGCGCTCTGCCTTCAGCCCGCTGCCCGCTGCTCATGGGCACTAAGCGGTGGCTGCCGCCGCACTGCCAGCGGCTTCTTCTTTTCTATCTTTCGCTCAGCGTGCGGCCGCAGCAACCTCCAGCGCCTGCTGCTTGAAGGACGCCAGCTGCTCGCGCAAGGCGTACCTCGCAGCATCGACTGCAGTGGCGACGGCATCGGGCCCCAACACCAGACCTTGCAGCAACACAAAATGCACATTGCGGATGCCGATGGAGGCCAGCGCATAACGCAGATAAGGCGTCAAAAAGTCCTCCTGACGCGCCTTTGGACCTGCATGGAAGCCGCCTGAACTGACCAACACCAAGGTGGGCCGCTCCTTCATCAAGCCGATCTTGCCTTCGGGCGTCGATGCAAAGCTGCGGTGGATACGGATCACCTGGTCCAGCCAGAGCTTGAGCGTGGCCGGCACCGCAAAGTTGTGCATGGGGGTCAGAATCATCAGCAGATCGCTGTCTTCCAGCTCTTTGATCAGCGTTTCCGACCAGGTCAGCGCGGGCGCATCCGCGCTCGCGTTCGAGGTGATCGCCAGCGCATAGTCGCGGCTGATCGGCGGTATCGGTGTCGCGACCAGATCGCGTTCCAACAGCGGCTGCTGCGCAAGGCCCAGCTCTGCCAGCATGTCGGTTGCCAGTTGGTAGGCATGGCTGGCCTGGCCGTGTGGGCCACAGTTCAAGAGCAAGGTACGGGTCATCGTTTGTCCAATCGTTTGAGTAGTCAGGCCAAGGTGGGCAGCATCCGCACAGTTCTACGGCATTAAACCGCCCGGGATTTGCACACCCAGGCGGCGAGCGTGGTTCGGCCCAGGCGTGCGGGCCCCTCAGGAACCAGGCAGCCATCGTCCAGCAGCGCACCCTGGTATGGCACATCGGCATCGCCCAGCACCATGCGAGGATCGCCTTGCAAGCGCAGGTACTGCTGCACCCAGTCGGCCATCGCCATCTTCTGGGGGCCGGCCACGTCCATGCAGCCCGCCAAGGGCCGCGCCAGCGCAGCATCGGCCACCAGCATCGCCAAATCCTCTGCCGCCAGCGGCTGCACCGGGGCCACCGGTATCGCCAGCACCGTATCGGCTACGCTGTCGTGCGCCAGCTGCGCCAGGCTTTCGTACAAGGGTGCTGCACGCAGCACGGTACAGGGGGTGTTGCCTGCCAGGACCAGCTGTTCCCGCAACGCGATCGCCTGGTAGTAGCCGCTGCCTTGCAATCGCTGCACACCCAAGGCCGACAGCGCAATATGGTGCGCCACTGCGGCAGCAGCGATGGCGGCATTCAGCTGCCGGCATGCGCGCGCCCAGCGCTCCAGCGCATCGGCCGTATCCACCACAGGCGGCTCGCGCAGATCGATCAGCACCTCGGCACCATGCAGCGCAGCCGGCAGTTGGGGGCCTGCATCGGCGAGCACCGGGTAACCCAGCTGCCGCAGATTGCCGACCACGCGCTTGCCCAGCGGGTTGCAGCCGCCCAGCACCAGGACTTTCATAAGCCGCGTTGCGCCACACCGGGGGCTTGCCTGTTAAACGGGCATCTTGCGGAAGGCGATCGCAAAGCGGTTCCAGCTGTTGATCGATGTGATCACAGCGGTCAGCTCCATCAGCTCGGCATCCGTGAAGTGGGGGCGCACAGCTTCCCAGACAGCATCGGGCACATGGTCGTGCGCGACAAGGGTCAGTGCCTCGGTCCACGCCAGCGCAGCACGCTCACGGTCGCTGAAGAACGGGGTCTCACGCCAGGCGGCGACAGTGGCCAGACGGCGGCTGGATTCACCGGCCTTCATCGCATCGGTCACATGCATGTCCAGGCAGAAGGCACAGCCATTGATCTGCGAGGCGCGCAGGCGCACCAGTTCCTTGAGCAGAATGTCCAGGCTGCCTTTGGCAATCTGGTTTTCCACGCCCAGCAGCGCTTTCATGATGGCGGGGTCAGCGGTGTAGAAGTCGAGTCGGGTTTGCATATCTATCTCCATCCAGGGTTGCGTCGGTGAATTCCGTTGCTGGCAGCCAGTATGCGATCGTCTTGGCCAAGCCAAAAGAGCCAAGAAATGCAAAAATGACTAGGCCAAGATAGGAATACCTGGATGCCCGACC
>Ga0308156_1004058_pt1 | contig 10506 bp, 10 predicted proteins | sample PhyAR2_FD_201041 | JGI IMG/M metagenome (GOLD analysis project Ga0308156, IMG submission 201041) | Phyllosphere microbial communities from UC Gill Tract Community Farm, Albany, California, United States - DLSL A.R2 | ecosystem: Host-associated > Plants > Phyllosphere > Unclassified | place: USA... | reverse complement strand
GCTTTTATTTTTTAACTCGTTTTAATTTCTTAAATAAAACTATGCTAAACCTTGTAATATTTGGCCCTCCGGGTGCAGGTAAGGGAACCCAATCTGCAAAGCTTATTGAAAAATATCAATTGGTACACGTTTCTACTGGTGATATTTTTAGAGCACATATTAAAGGTCAAACCCCGCTTGGTCAACAAGTGAGCCAGATTATTGCTGAGGGGAATTTAGTGCCAGATTCGATTACAATAGCAATGCTGGAGGAGGAAGTAAAGAAAAATCCAGATGCAAAAGGATTTATTTTCGATGGATTTCCTCGCACTGTTGCGCAGGCTGAGGCTTTGGATGCTTTTTTAGAAGGTATCAACACCTCCATCTCAGTCGTAATCGCACTGGATGTAAATGAGGATGAATTGAAAGATCGTATTGCCAAACGGAGGGAGATTTCTGGACGTGCGGATGATGACGCAGATAAATTAGTGAAGCGTATTGATGAATATTTCACAAAGACGATTCATGTATTGCCTTATTATGAGGCCCAGGGTAAGCTTTCTAAAGTGAATGGTATCGGCGAGATCGAGACTATCTTTAAGAGCTTAACCGATATCATCGATAATTATTAATTAAGGTAAATACTTTTTAGACTGTAATAAATTATAATGGCGCAAGGTTCGAATTTTGTTGATTATGTGAAAGTGTGTTGTCGTTCTGGACATGGAGGGGCGGGTTCGGCTCATTTGCACCGTGATAAACACACGGCTACAGGCGGGCCTGATGGTGGTGACGGCGGTCGTGGAGGGCATATTATCCTAAAAGGAACGACTAATCTCTGGACGTTACTTCATTTAAAATATCGTAAACATATTATCGCATCAAACGGTGAATCTGGAGGCAGCTCGCTGCGCACGGGTGCAACTGGTCGCGATGAGATATTGGAGGTTCCGCTGGGTACTATAGCAAAGGATGCGGAGACTGGCGAGGTGTTATTTGATATTACAGAGGAGGGTGAAACCAGGATACTGGTGCCGGGTGGAAAAGGTGGTCTGGGTAACTGGCATTTTAAGTCGCCTACGCAACAGACACCAAGGTTTTCGCAACCAGGCCTTCCTGGTAAAGAGCAGTGGATGATACTGGAACTGAAGGTTCTTGCAGACGTTGGATTGGTAGGATTCCCAAATGCGGGTAAATCGACGTTGCTGTCGGTCGTATCTGCTGCAAAGCCAGAAATCGCGAACTATCCCTTTACGACGCTCGTACCTAATTTGGGTATGGTGAGCTATCGGGACAATCGTTCCTTTGTAATGGCTGATATTCCGGGAATTATTGAGGGGGCTTCTGAGGGGAAAGGCTTGGGTTATCGTTTTTTACGACATATTGAGCGGAACTCAGTGTTGTTATTTATGGTCCCTGCTGATACAGACCGGACGATCCGTGAAGAGTATGCCATTCTTTTAAATGAATTGACCGCTTATAATCCTGAATTGGCCGATAAACCAAAACTGTTGGCTATTACCAAGTCTGATATGCTCGACGAAGAGTTGGAGAAGGAGATGGAACAGGAACTACCGGAAGATATTCCTTATATTTTCATTTCTTCGGTGACTGGTAAGAATATATTGCCATTGAAAGATATGATCTGGAAAGCGATCAACTCTTAAAATTCGAAAATATAAATAGTAAGGGCGCTTCAAGATACGATGCGCCTTTACTGTTTATGTTAATTTCCATAGGCAATAAAAAAAGAGATTTTTTTTTAAGTTTTTTTGCTAATTTAACTCCATTATTTTATCCATGATGGGAGGAAAGTTTCCATTCCGTCGCCAAACTAAATCTAAATGAAAACAGAAGACGAAAAGTATTGCGTGCAGTGTGGTAAATTGATTACGATCAAGGCCGAAGTTTGTCCGTATTGCGGTGTAAGACAGCCGATATTTTATGCTAACCAGCCCTTTCAGCAGCAAAATAGTACGTTCCAGGACGATAGATGGTTGCCGGCCCTGTTGTTTTGTATCTTTTTGGGGCCATTTGGTGCGCATCGGTTTTATTTGGGACAAATTGGTACGGCAGTTATTCAGTTGGTCACTTTAGGCGGCTGTGGTATTTGGTATCTGATCGATTTGATTATGATTATTGTCGGAAAATATAAGGATGCGGACGGCAATTATATCAAAAGTCCGATCAACAATTAATGATTATGTTTTTCCTGAAATACCTAAAACATCATTGGATATACTCGCTGATCATCGGGTATTTCGGGATCGCCATTGGCTTGCACCTTTTGGCAGATATACACATTCTTATCCCCTGTGTTTGGAAGGCGATAAGTGGATATAACTGTCCAGGCTGTGGCCTTACGCATGCTTTTATTGCGTTGTTGCTATTGCGGTGGCAAGAGGCGTGGTTAGAAAATCCATTGATTTACTTGATTGTGCCGGTGTTGACTGCGCTGACTTTGAGAGACTTTATTCGTTTTTGGCGGCTGGAATCAAGGTGAAATAAAAAAATGAAAAATGTTTTCACTTTTAAGCGATAAGTCTTAACTTTGTCTCCCGTGAAAATTAAAGAAAAGACTTTATTGGTAGGTGCCTTAGGAAACGGTTTGTCAATCGTGATGATGCATTGTTAATTGATATTTAGCCCATTTGAGGGCTTTTTTTATATCCAATCAAGAAGGCTTTAAAATTCATAAAAGTAAGGATACACATTTTATAATATTACATCGATAATGACCAACTACAGCAAATTGCCTGCAATTTTAGTTTTAGAAGATGGTACAGTTTATCACGGTAAAGCCGCTGGTAAAATTGGTACGACTACTGGGGAAATCTGTTTCAACACAGGGACAACCGGTTATCAAGAGATTTTTACAGATCCATCTTATTTTGGACAAATCATGGTAACGACCAATGCCCATATTGGTAACTATGGTATTGATGAGGACGATACCGAATCAAATCACATTCAGATTGCGGGATTAGTTTGTAAGAATTACAACATCAACTATAGTCGTAAAATGGCTGATGAATCTATCCAAAGCTATTTTGAAGAGGGGAATTTAGTTGGTATTTCTGATGTGGATACGCGTTCTTTGGTAAGACATATACGTGATAAAGGAGCAATGAATGCAATTATTTCTTCCGAAACATTGGATGTGGAAGCATTAAAGCGTCAATTGGCGGAAGTTCCTTCAATGGATGGACTCGAGCTGTCTTCAAAAGTAACGACAGCAGAACCTTATTTCTTCGGTAATGAAAATGCTTCGTTGCGTGTAGCGGTTTTGGACTTGGGAATCAAGAAAAATATCTTGCGGAATTTTGAAGCTCGCGATGTATATACGAAGGTATTTCCTGCGAAGACGACATTCGAAGAAATGGAACAATGGAATCCTGACGGCTACTTTATTTCCAATGGTCCTGGTGATCCAGCTCCGATGGATTACGCTATCGAGACAGTAAAAGCTATTTTGAACGCGAATAAACCAATGTTCGGCATTTGTTTAGGTCATCAGATCCTCGCATTGGCAAATGGTATCCGCACCAGTAAATTGCATAATGGGCACCGTGGGATCAATCACCCAGTGAAGAATATCATTGCTAATCGTTGTGAAATTACGTCGCAAAACCATGGTTTTGGGGTTGTGGCTGAAGACATTGAAAATTCTGATTGCGTTGAGGTAACGCATGTTAATTTGAACGATCAGTCTATTGAGGGAATCCGTATCAAAGGGCAAAAAGCATTCTCGGTGCAATATCACCCCGAATCATCACCAGGTCCTCATGACTCACGTTATTTGTTTGATGATTTTGTAGCACTGATCAAAAACTAAAACGTATAATGTTATATAAAAACCCTTCATATTTTGAGGGGTTTTTTATTGAAGCCACCATACCAATTATTCAGAATACGCACATTTTATTCAGAATAAATAGGGGAATAAATACATTTTTTGTTATATTTGGTTGTGAAAAATGTCTGTAGATGAGAGTGTGTCTTATCTACACTAAGTAATGAAAATAAATTATAGTCTAATAAAGAGATGAGTTTAATTATCGATGTTCATGCGCGTCAAATTTTGGATTCGCGCGGTAACCCTACAATTGAAGTAGATGTTACTACACAAAATGGTTTTGTTGGTCGTGCAGCTGTACCTTCAGGTGCTTCAACAGGTGTTCACGAAGCAGTTGAATTGCGCGATGGCGACAAGTCAACATATTTGGGAAAAGGTGTTTTGAAAGCTGTTGAGAATGTAAATACTACAATTGCTAAAGCTTTAGAAGGTGTAGATGTTTTCGAACAAAATGCCATCGATAAAATCATGATTGATTTAGACGGTAGCGAAAATAAAGGTAATTTGGGTGCAAATGCTATTTTGGGTGTGTCATTAGCGGTGGCAAAGGCTGCTGCCCAAGAGTCACGTCAGCCATTATACCGTTATATTGGCGGTGTAAATGCAAATACATTGCCTATTCCGATGATGAATATTATCAATGGCGGTTCTCATTCTGACGCACCTATAGCATTTCAGGAATTTATGATTATGCCTGTTGGCGCTCCTTCATTCTCTGAAGCCTTGCGTTGGGGTACTGAGGTTTTCCATACGTTGAAAAAAATATTACATGACAGAGGTCTATCAACTGCTGTAGGGGACGAAGGTGGTTTTGCACCAACTTTTGAAGGTACTGAAGATGCTATTGAAACCGTGCTCAAAGCGATAGAGATTGCTGGTTACAAGCCAGGTCAAGACATTTGTTTAGCATTGGATTGTGCTTCTTCTGAGTTCTACAAAGACGGTAAATACGATTATGCTAAGTTTGAAGGCGATAAAGGAGCTGTACGTTCTAGTGAAGAACAAGCAAGTTATTTGGCTGAATTGACAGCAAAATACCCAATTATCTCTATTGAAGATGGTATGGCTGAAGATGATTGGTCAGGATGGAAAACATTGACAGACAAAATCGGTGACCATGTTCAATTAGTCGGTGATGATCTTTTTGTAACAAACACAAAACGTCTTCAACAAGGTATAGATACGCATACTGCAAACTCTATTTTGGTAAAAGTAAACCAAATCGGTTCATTGACTGAAACGATCAACGCAGTGACTTTAGCGCAAAATTCTGGATATACTTCTGTCATGTCGCACCGTTCGGGCGAGACTGAAGATGCTACTATCGCAGACTTAGCTGTAGCGTTAAACTGTGGTCAGATCAAAACAGGTTCTGCATCCCGTTCTGACCGTATGGCTAAATACAATCAATTGTTGCGTATCGAAGAAGAATTGGGTGGTAATGCCCGTTTTATCGGTAAAAACTTTAAATACGCTAAAAAGTAAGCAAAAGCTTGTTTTTAAATATTAAAGCCGAAGTAGCATATACTTCGGCTTTTTTTAGTAATGAATTTTCCAACGATTTTCTTGATGTTCAACTCATCTACGCTTGTGCTTTGTCTTAATTAAAACAGAGTATTGGGGGTATTTTTATTTGGATGAGCCAGATCCAAGTTTAATGTTGTGTTCAGTTTTTTGATAAAATGTGTCGCCAGTAGGGGGGATTCCACCTCAATGTTTTGGTGAATAAAGAAATACAGTTTTTGTAGGCCATTTTCGCGCCATAACTTCAACACATCGATCCATTGATCCAGTCTATCATAATCTGACGCGTGGTTGGCACCGACATAACGGATAAAAGCAGTAGGCGTGGTTAGACGCATATGCAACATATCTCGTCGGCCTGCAGTATCGACCAGAATATTAGTCACATTGGTCTCTTCCAACAGAGCATATAGTTCTTTTGTGGCAGCGGGTTTTGAAAACCACTCTTTATTTCGCACTTCCAATGCCAGAGGAACTTCTGTAGGCCAGTCATGTAAGAATAGTTTTAAACGGGCCATATCCTTTGGGTTATAATTGTCATGCATCTGTAGGAAGGCCATACCCAGTTTTTCATCGAAATGAACGATAGCGTCTGTAAAAAGTTTCACCTTATCAGCAGTGTTTAACAATCGGCTGAAATGACTGATAGATTGTGGAATCTTTGGAAAGAACTTGAAGTTAGCAGGTGTTTTATGTTTCCAGGTCTCCACCTGATCTATGCTAGGCGAATTGTAAAATGTAGCATTGAGTTCGATGCTGTTAAATTGTGTGGAGTAATACGCAAGTTCATCTTTTGTACCTCTCGGGTAAAAACCTTTTAAATCCTGTTTATTCCATTTTGCACAACCTACATATACCTCGAAAGGCTTGTCATTTTTGAAATGCTGCAATAGGTTTAATGTTTCTGGTGGAGTTGGGGGAAGGGTAAAGTCGATTTCCTCAGGATGTTCTACTTGGCCGAATTTCATATCAGTTTTTTCTTAATTTATAATCAAATAATACATGAGCCAACAGGGCCAAAAGCGTATAGCATGTACCTACGAAAATAACGCCTGGCCATTGAAAGTGTTGCCATGCCTGTGCAGCAAAAAAGGTGCCTGTTGATCCGCCAATAAAATAGCTGACCATGTATACCGTGTTAAGTCGGTTATTGGCGCCAAGGTTTAGTGCATAGAAATCACTTTGGTTTAGGATGTGCATGGATTGTAGGCCAAGGTCAATCAAAATAACGCCGAAGATCAGTCCCCAATAATAATTACCAAAGAGGGCAAATAACAACCAGCTAAACAACATTAATAGAATAGCGTACAGGATAATTTTTGCTTTGCTCATGTATACAGTCAGTCTATTGACGAAAGCAGCGGCTAGTGCGCCGCATGCGCCTACGAGGCCAAATGCTCCGGCGGTTGCCGGGCCATCAAAGAAAGGTGGGGCCGCAAGGTGGAACACAAGTGTTGTGAAGAATGCAGAAAAAGCGCCAAAGCCCATGGCTCCACGGAATGCAGCTAATTGCAGTACGGGCTGTTTCTTGGCAAAGCCCCAGACCGAACGCATCAATTCGCTATAGGTACCTTTAAAATTAGGCATCACTTCAGGTAACCTGATGGCTATGGCTATGGCCGTAACGATCATGATTACTGCGGCGATCCAGTACATTTCACGCCATCCGAAATAAGAACCGATAAATCCGCTTAAAACCCGCGAAAGTAATATACCGATCAGCAGACCCGACATGACCATTCCTATGGCCGAAGCCTGCTTTTCTTTCTGCGCAAGTTCCGCAGCCATAGGAACAAAAACTTGAGGAATAACGGACGTAAAACCTATCAAAAAGCTGAATATTAAAATCGATAGAATTGAGGTGGAAATAGCCATACCTATTAAGGAAAAGATAATAAAAACGAAGTCGATCAAGATCATTTTTTTCCGTTTAAACATGTCTCCTAAAGGAACAATCAGTAAGAGACCAAATGCATATCCAATCTGAGTCAACATAGCTGAATTGCTAACCGTAGCCTCATCAACATGGAGGTCTTTGGCAATCAATCCTAGTAAGGGCTGATTGTAATAATTGTTGGCGACAACCAAACCAGTGGCGATGGTCATAAGCCACAAGGTTGCTTTCGGTAATTCTTTTTTTGAATCTATTGTTTGCAACATGGGTGTTTAATGTAATTCATCCCAAAGATCCTGAAACTTCTGTTTCAACGCTGCCACTTCTTCCTCCAATTGAGCTACTCGATCTAGTAAGAGCTGGTCATTTGAGGCGCTGCCCACGGGACCGCTAGTTTCATAAACTTCAAGATTGATTTCTCCCAATAAATGAATATAGCGGACTTCTTTATGTCCCATCTGTTTCGGTAAAGATTTAATGTAACCTTCTTGGGTTAATTTTTCCAATTGTGCATTGATTTCGCTCAATGACTCAAATTCATACAATCTTCCGGAGTTTGAGTTGATTTCACCTGCGGTCATTGGCCCCCTAAGAAGCAATAAACAAATAATGGATAATTCAGAAGGCACGAGTGGAAACTGGATGGCAAAATTGTGTTTATACTTCGTGACACGTGACCCGCCACCTATAACAGTAGCGATTAAGCCCTTTTTCTTCAATACATCCAGCGTAGCAACAATATCTTCTTCTGTATACTGTACAACTGGCTTACGGGAAGTTTTTTGATTACAAGCAGCTTGTAAGCTGTTGATGGTCATTGGGTAATATTCAGGGGTAACTCTCGATTTTTCGATTAGTGAGCCTAGCACACGTTGTTCCATGGCAGACAATTGAGGCAAATTAGTTGTTTCCATTTATTTTCAATAATAAAAATTTATGATCGAGTACAAGTATGCTGTTATGGTGTAATAACATTGGCTTGCCGGTTGTTCTTTCTCAAAGATGCCCTTTTTCTCATATAACTCCAAAGATCCAATCGATATTGTTGAAATAAATTGGTACGGGTTATGTATTTAGATTTCTTATATTCGCATGAGTAATATAAGATTTAAGGTGCTTAAGATAGCTTTTCGTCCAGAATTTGTCCACCCCCTAAAAGAAGGGCATCGTTTTCCGATGTTGAAGTATGAGCTCATTCCTCTACAGTTAAAACATGAAGGGATGGCGGATGAGTCTAATTTTTTCAGTCCTGAACTTGCGAGCTTTGAATCCTGTTGTCTGGTGCATGATCCGGTATATGTAAGGCAGTTATTTGAGCTTACACTGGATTCCAAAATGGTCCGTAGAATAGGTTTTCCATTGACCCAAGGTCTTATTGACAGGGAACGCTATATTCTCGATGGGACAATCCAAAGTGCAAACTATGCAAGGGCGTATGGGGTATCATTTAATATTGCCGGAGGAACCCATCATGCTGGCTATGATTTTGGTGAAGGCTTTTGTTTGATAAATGATCAGGCAACCGCAGCTGGGTACCTACTGAAGCAGCAATATGCCAGTCGTATCCTGATCATTGATCTGGATGTACATCAAGGTAATGGTACTGCGCATATTTTTAAAGGACATCAGCAGGTATTTACATTTTCGATGCATGGCGAGAAAAATTATCCCTTTATCAAACAGCGATCGCATCTGGATATCGGTTTATCAGATGATATCTCGGATGCAGAATATCTTGGTTTATTGGAAGATAACTTAGCGGATATATTCAGGAAATTTGAGCCTGACTTTGTTTTCTACCAAGCTGGGGTGGATATTTTAGAAACAGATAAGCTAGGGAAGTTAAATTTAAGTATTAGCACCTGTCGTCGCAGAGACGAACTGGTCTTTGAGATATGCCATAAAAACGGCATCCCTATTCAGGTAAGCATGGGAGGAGGCTATTCTCCCGAAATTAAAGATATTGTCAATGCACATTGTCAGACTTTTAAAATAGCAATAGATTTATATAATTTATAAGATAAAAATATGTTTTTTCACCAAGATGCAACTTTTGAAGCGTTATCTATTCATCGCGTGGGCAATAAGGCCCAGGATGAATTTTATATTTTGTCAGATGCCCCCGTTTCTCTTGCGGAAGATGAAGTGCTACCTGGGCTACTGATGCAATATTTTATGAGTCCCTTTGCAAAGGTGAACGAGGTATATCGTCTGTATCATCCCAATGAAGAATTAGAGCTGAATGAGATTTTCTATTTTGTAAGACAGTATTTCAAGAATCAGCTTCCATTTCATGATTTTTCCCAACAAATTTCAAAACACCTGTATGAAGTTTCCAATCATCCTAAAATCAAAGCAGGAGAGGTGTATGTCGTAGCGTTGAAGAACGTTCAGATCGAAGGGGAAGAATATGATGCCATCGGTATATTCAAATCCGAGAATAAAGAAACTTATCTGAAAGTATATCCAGAACAAGGTGCATTTTTATTGGAGTATGAACAAGAAGCAATTAATATTAATAAACTGGATAAAGGCTGTATTATTATCAATGTAGAAGAGGAAGAAGGATATAAGGTATTGGTGCTTGACCAGACAAATAGGCAGCAGGAGGCGGTTTACTGGAAGGATGATTTTCTTCAATTGCGCGTGCGCAATGATAACTTTAATCAAACAGGCAATTATCTGAAAGTTTATAAGAATTTTGTGGAGCAAAAATTGGATGAGACTTTTGAATTGGAAAAAGCGGACAAGATTGATCTGTTAAATAAATCCATGAACTACTTTAAGGAAAAGGAAACATTTGTACAAGAAGAGTTTGAGGAGGAAGTGTTGGGGAATCCACAGGCAATTGCTTTATTCCAAGATTTTAAAGCTGGTTTTGAGGATGAATTTGACACGCCATTTCAGGCAAATTTTGAAATAGCAGACAAAGCCGTAAAAAAAATGGAATCTTCTTACAAGTCTGTTTTAAAGCTTGATAAGAATTTTCATATCTATGTTCATGGTAAACGTGAATATCTGGAAAAAGGTTATGATGAGGATAAGGGTATGAATTTCTATAAGGTTTATTTTGAGAACGAAAGTTAATCGTTTTAATTATTGAATGGAAAAGCGGGATAAAATAGCAGTTTTTACTTTTTTCGCTCTATTTATTGGGACTTTATTTTTCTCCGTGACCGAGAAAAACAGCCAATGGATTGAGGTCTTTTATGCACAGGGATTTTATCGTTTTTATAGTCATGTGCCGAGGTTT
>Ga0308156_1004049_pt1 | contig 10534 bp, 10 predicted proteins | sample PhyAR2_FD_201041 | JGI IMG/M metagenome (GOLD analysis project Ga0308156, IMG submission 201041) | Phyllosphere microbial communities from UC Gill Tract Community Farm, Albany, California, United States - DLSL A.R2 | ecosystem: Host-associated > Plants > Phyllosphere > Unclassified | place: USA... | reverse complement strand
CAGTACCACTCGCCGCCGTTTCGGTTCCAGATGCTTTAAAACCGACATAAAAATGGGCAAATTGCCCAGTGGGTCCATAATTAACAACAATAATATGGTTGCTGAAATCATTTCAGTCATTCGTTTTCAGCGTTGTTGCTATGTAGATTGATAAAAACTGAGGCACGGCCGTCCCTGACGTTAAAGACGGCCGTGCTGGCTGCTCATCGCAACGCTGTTTTGGTAGACTGTGATGCAACAGAGAGGTAGCTACAGCGCTAAAGGCTCAGCCACGAGAAGATGTCGATGGGATCAACCACAGCCTGCCAAAACCCAGCTCACCGACAGTAAATCCGCACTTCCACCCGGACTTAAATTGCGCGCAATCAGAGCCCTGTCCATTTCTGAGAGCGCCTCACGATCCCAGCCTTGAGCCAGTAGCTGACGCGCATATCCTTGCACAAAGTGCAGCCCGGCCATACCGCCACGTGATACCAGGTTACTGTCCTGATTAACGGCTAACAGATGTAACAACAGCTCATGAAGCGTTCCTCCCTGCCAGAGCGGCAGCACCTTGCGCACGGTGGCAAATCCGCTTTCTGCCTCGCCGCGTGCGCCGGTTAACCCGAATTGCTGATACTGCCGCTCGCCTGCCGTCGCCAGGCCTGTACAGCTAGCGAGTTCACGATCCACCAGGCCCTGGCACAGGCGACTGACTTCGCGGCAGAGCATCCGGGCATCGGGATACGACAGGCGCCCGGCGGCATAGCAGAGTAAACCCAGGGCGAATATCCCGCCTTTATGCGTATTGACTCCACCGGTTGCTGCATACATCGCCTGTTCACAGGCGATTCCCATGGGGCGAATCAACCGAAGCTGCTGCTCTGCTGGTTTATCCGCATGCTCAAATCCCAATTCGGTAAACCGTGAGAACCAGGGCGTGATGGCATTAATACTTCGGGCAAACATCGCGTGGTTCATATCACGATGCGAACCGTTATTGAGCTTATCTACCAGCCCCGGTTTAGGCGTCAGCGCCAGTTCAAGCCACAAGGCCTGTTCTGCAAGTCCGGCTACATCAGGAACGCGTGGTTTAGTCGCGAGTAAACCAGTCATTAATTATCTTCTCCACGCAAGCAACGACCTGATCAACCGGATGCCGACGTGAACGGGAACAAGCATGTGCCGGTTGGTCGCATACCAGACAGCGGCGTATATTTCTCCCTAACGAGAGGCGGCCGATGTGTCCGTTGACCGGGCAAATCACGTCCAGGTCCCACAGTCTGCCAAGAGGGTGAGTATGTTCCAGCTCAGCGCAATGGGCTTTGATTTCTGTCGCTGGATGAGCCACACACCATAAGGCCTCCGGTCCCGTGGGTAGCCACAAAACGGTGCGGTTAAGCACTTTCCAGTGGTGCTTCCGCAACAGTTGATCGCACATTTGCAGCGCCTCCCCCATAGTGTTGCGATAGCGCTGATTGTCTTTGACCTCTCCGGGCGTGACCAGCGTAAGGGAAATAATGGGTTGTCTGTAGAGCCTGAGCCAGTCAGCCTGACGCGCCGCACGGTGCTCTCGTGCCGTCAGCATTGCCTCCAGGCTGATAGCCCCTGGCAGGGGTGTCTCTGTCGACATGCGCATTATTCCTTCACCTGTCGTACCGTATCGATCACGCTGCCGTCACGGTAGCGAATGACACCCACAATCCTGTCGGTATACTCAATCGGTGTCGGCACGCCAACCAGAGAAATCGCCCGGTCATATAACGCTTCAATAGTCACAATGTTCAAACCTGCCGCTTCAAGCCGCTCACGGATTTCCGGGCGTGCCGGGTTCACTGCGATACCGTGATCGGTAACCAACACATCGATACTTTCACCTGGCGTCAGGCGCGTGGTAACCCGCTTCACGACGGTCGGTATGCGGCTTCGTACTAATGGCGCCACGATAATAGTCAGATTTGCTGCCGCGGCAACATCACAGTGTCCACCGGATGCGCCGCGCATTACCCCGTCCGAGCCGGTGATAACGTTCACGTTGAAATCTGTATCAATCTCCAGCGCACTGAGGATTACCACATCAAGCTGGTCACAGCTTGCGCCCTTGCTGCCGGGATTGGCATAAACGTTGGTCGAAATCTCAATATGATTTTGACTTGTTGCCAGCGAAGCCGCCGCCTCGCTGTCAAAGCACTGCGTATCCAGCAGCGTTTCGATTAGCCCCCTCTTATGCAGGTCCACCAGGCTACCGGTAATGCCCCCCAGCGCAAAGCGCGCTTTTATGTCGTGTCGCGCCATTTTGTCGCCCATAAAGCGGGTGCAGGCCGTGGCGGCTGCGCCAGAGCCGGTCTGCATCGAAAAGCCGGGGTTGAAGTAGCCTGAGAATTCAATCACTTCTGCTGCATAGCGGGCAATCATCAACTCACGGGGATTGCTGGTGACCCGCGCTGCCCCCACGCTAATCTTCGCCGGATCCCCCACGCTTTCAACCTGGACAATGTAATCCACCTGATCCTGCACCAGGCTGGCGGGTGTATTAGGAAAAGGCACCATCTCTTCAGTAAGTAACACGACTTTCCGGGCAAAATGGGCATCTACCATGGCGTAACCCAGTGAGCCACAGCAGGATTTGCCGTGTATACCGTTAGCATTGCCAAACGCATCGCTACAGGGTACGCCTAAGAATGCCACGTCGATTTGAAGCTCTCCGTCCTGCAACAGTTTTACGCGGCCGCCGTGAGAATGAATCTGCACCGGTTCGTCCATCAGTCCGTGTGAAATAGCATCAGCGAGTTTGCCGCGCATGCCGGAGGTGTAGATTCGGTTGATTACGCCATTTTTAATATGCTCAATCAGGTTTTCGTTGCAGCTCATCAGCGAACTGGAAGCCAGCGTCAGATCTTTAAATCCCATTCTTGCCAGTAGTGCAATCACGTTATTAATCACCCGATCGCCTTCACGAAATGCGTGATGAAAGGAGATCGTCATCCCATTCTGTAAGCCACTGCGCATGACGGCGTCTTCTACGGAGTGACACAATTTGCGATACCGTTTCGCCTCAGCATCAGCGAGCCACGGGGCATTGCTACTGGCAGTATTAAATGCTGTTAAGCTTCGCAGATGGGGAAAGTTAGTGTGGAGACGTTCTGTCTGATTCATGTGAAATCCTTAACGACGTAAGCCTGAGGCAGCCGCGCGTTCCAGCAACCTTTGCGCATGCTCAATAATCGGTGCATCTACCATTTTGCCGTTGAGCGACACGACGCCCAGGCCGTTGCGCTCGCCTTCTCTGGCCGCTTCTGTCACCCGCCGGGCGTAATCGACTTCAGGCTGGGTTGGCGCATAAGCGTTATGTAGCAGGTCAATCTGGCGAGGGTTAATCAGCGATTTACCGTTAAAGCCCATTTTGCGGATCAGCTCCACTTCACGCAGAAAGCCAGCCTCGTCATTAACGTCTGACCACACCACGTCAAAGGCATCGATCCTGGCGGCCCGTGCGGCATGCAGTACGGCACAACGGGCATAAAACAGCTCGGTGCCATCGCCGCGCTCCGTCTGCATGTCCATCACATAGTCAAAAGCAGCCAGTGCGATACCGATCAGGCGCGGCGTGCTGCGGGCAATCGCCACGGCGTTAATCACGCCAGTTGCAGACTCAATGGCCGCCATCACACGCGTAGACCCCACTTCACGCCCGCATTCACGTTCAATACGGACAAGGTGCTCTTCAAGCTCATCGATATCTTCAGGTGTATCCGTTTTTGGCAGACGAATCACATCTGCTCCTCCACGAACCGCGGCTTCAAGATCCAGCAAACCAAATGGTGTATTCAGCGGGTTAATGCGTACTACGGTTTCAATCTGCTGGTACATCGGGTGCTGCAGTGCATTGAAAACCAGCAGGCGCGCACTGTCCTTCTCGCGCAGGGCGACTGCATCTTCAAGATCAAACATGATGGAGTCCGGACGGTAGATAAAGGCTGTAGAGAGCATGGCTGCATTGGCTCCCGGTAAAAACAACATGCTGCGACGGAGTGGGCTCATTGCATTTTTCTCCAGTCGATGGACGGTTCGTCAGCTGCGCGAAGTACCGCGCTTTGCAGACGGGCTCGAATCACGCAGTCCAGCGCGCCTTTATCCTGAATACTAATCAGCCCTGTGCGCACGTTCAGGGTTCGTAATGTCTCAGTGACCACCTGACGAATCTGTTCGCCAAACTGCTTAATCACTTCACTGTTGATGATAATTTCCAGTTCGTCAGCCGCCGGAGCGACTTTCACCATCAGGTCGCTGGACTCCTGCGTGCCAGCTAGCGCTTCCCTTACAATATTCATCTCAATTTCCTGATAGTTATGCACTCTCTTTGCGGGTGCCAGAGTGCGCTTTGAGGTACGCGAAAGTGGAGGCCGGAACAATTCTCTGAATGCGTGAAAGCTGTTCGGTTTTAAATAATCGACGAACTTCGGACGCCGAAATGGCCGTGCCATTCGCTTTGAGCCGCTGCATTTCTATGACCTCGATTTGCGAAGCGAGTAACAGATGCAGTGTCTGGTTGTACTGACGGGTAACCTCGCAGAACGGCTCCGTGCCGATAAAACGATGGGTAATGCCTAAGGCGGGGGCGATAAAATTTCGAAAAATCAGGACGTCAATTTCACTCCACGCCTGCTGTACTTTGACGCTCTCTTTCAGGAAATAGGCCGGGAAGGTCGCGCGGGAAATAATGTATTGTGAACTTTCGTGCACGGACACATTCGACAAATGTGCGACTCCTGCTTTCACCATATTCAGGCGGTCAGCAAACGAAAAGAATGAGGTGTCTTGTTGCACCACGAAGATATGCAACCAGTCGCACTGCTTCACCGCCTGCTCGACTAAGTGGAGATGTCCCAGGGTGAAGGGATTGGCATTCATTACAATCGCACCGATGCTGTCGCCTCTCCTGCGTAGCGCACTGAGCGATCGGCAGTAGCGCTCAATACCCTGCGAGGTGTTTTCAAGCAGCACGGCGTTATCACCACTTTGTGCAATCGGCCAAAAACCGCAACGCGCAAAACGCGCCTGGTTAACGGGTCGGCAGCATAGGAACAGGTGGAAGTGGCCACGCGCCAGCGCGGCGTTCTCGACTTCTGTCAGCAGTCGGCTGCTGAGATTGATCCCCCGTAGGCGCTCATTGACCGCCACACACTTAATCACGTTAGCGGCAAGCCCCGCACATCCCACCAACTGCGTACCAGACCAGGCTTCAACAAATAGCGTGACATCGTTATCCAGCGCCAGTCCGCTGTCTGCCAGTAAACAGCGAATCGGCACCAATCGTTCCGGATGTTTTGACACCACCGTCAGGCGGAAATCGAGAGTAGTTTGTCTGTACATAACGCGGCACCTAGTACGCTGTCGTCAGCACATGTGCTGGCGCTTCCACAATCATATTGCTGAGATGACCGATATTTTCTATTTCGACCTCAATACAATCTCCCTCCTGCATAAACAGCGGTGGATTACGCTTTTTACCTACGCCGCCTGGCGATCCGGTGATGATCACATCGCCCGGACTCAGGTGAGTGAACGTGCTGATGTACTCGATCAACTCAGCGACCGTATGGGTCATGCTGCTGGTGTTATCCTCCTGTACCATGCGGCCATTGAGCCAGGTACGGATCGCCAGTTGATGAGGATCGGGGATCTCATCTGCTGTCACCATCCAGGGACCAAACGCGCCGGTCTGACGCCAGTTTTTTCCGGCGGTGTACCAGCTATGCTGCCAGTCGCGCGCAGACCCATCCATGTAGCAGCTATAACCGGCCACATGGTGCAAAGCGACTTCACGACCGATGTTCTCGCCACCTTTTCCTATGATGACCGCCAGTTCCCCTTCGTAGTCGAATTCGCTGGAGTGATGTGGCTTAAGTACCGGTGCTTTATGGCCGGTTTGAGAGTCCGGAAAGCGGACAAACAGCGTAGGTGCGGGATCATGCTGGTCGAACTCCTCGCGCTTGGTGGAATAATTCATACCTACGCAGAGGATTTTCCCTGGCTGCTCGATAACCGGTAAAAAAGTGATTTCGTCTATTAGCATGTCAATGCTATCGCTGAGATAGCATCTGGCCTCTGTAAGGCCGTTGCCCTGTAGTAGCGCTTTCAGGTCGATATAGCGATCGCCCAGCCGCTGGCCCAAATCCACCACTCCGTCGACTTTTACGATACCGTAGCTGCGTTTACCTTCATGGATATAGCTTGCAAGTTTCATGATGATCTCCTGAAGAATTAAACGAGGAAGTTGCCCAAAATCAGCAAGGAAACGGAGACGTTAATTGCGCCACCAATACGGGTTGCAATCTGGGCGAAAGGCATCAGGCTCATACGGTTACCGGCGGTAAGAATGGCTACGTCGCCGGTACCTCCTTGTCCGCTCTGGCAGCAGGAGACGATGGCAACATCAATGGGATGCATTCCTATCTTTTTACCCACCATGAACCCGGTCGCCACCAGGGCAGAGACGGTGCTGATAATCACCAGCAGGTTGCTCACAGTGAAAGCATTTACCAGTTCTTGCCACGGTGTGATTGCCACGCCCACAGCAAAGAGAATCGGATAGGTCACAGAGGTCTGGAAGAACTTGTACACCACCTGCGAACCTTCCAGAAGGCGCGGTGATACTACGTTACAGAGCTTGACCAGCACGGCTATAAACAGCATGCCAACCGGTGCGGGCAGGCCGATCAATTTGTGGCCCAGCATACCCAGCATGTAGAGCAGTACCGCCAGTAGCGCACCGGAGGCAATAGTGGTCACATCCATTTTGCCAGAGACGGCGGGCGGAGAAGAGGTGGTGTCCACATTTGCACAGTCAGGCATCAACTGGCCTTCGCCGGTCAAATGCGGAAAGCGCTTACCGAGTTGGTTCAGACAGCCGGAGATAATAATGGCCGTCAGGCTACCCAGCATGACCATCGGCAGCACGCGGCCAAGCGCAACGCCCTGGTCCATATGCAGCAGCGTAGCGTAGCCGATTGAAAGGGGAATGGCGCCTTCTCCTACTCCGCCGGCCATAATCGGTAAAATGATGAAAAAGAAGATCTGGAAAGGCTCAAGACCGAGCGCGACACCCACGCCCATTCCGACGAGCATACCGACGATTTCACCGCACACCATCGGGAAGAAAATACGCAGGAAACCCTGAATCAGGACGGTACGGTTCATGCTCATAATGCTGCCGACAATGATGCAGCAGATATAGAGGTAAAGAATATTGGTGGATTTGTAGAACCGGGTGGTGGACTCCACAACCACATCGGGCAGAAGGCCGTAATAGACCATTGCGGACGGAATAAACGTCGCGCAAATTGCCGCTGCACCGAGTTTACCGATAATCGGCAGGCGCTTGCCAAACTCACCGCATGCGAAGCCGAAGAACGCCAGCGTGGCAACCATCACTACGATGTCGCTGGGGAGTTTGCCGCCAAGGCAATCAATTGCTATTAACACACCCGCTAATACAAATAGCGGCAGGGGAATAATACCTACTTTCCAGGTGTCCATAATGTGCCACCAGCGCTCCTTGAACGAGGGTCGCGTGATATTTATTGGATCATGGATTGTTGGAATGGAATCGTCAGTTGTGCTCATAAGTAAGCCTCTTAATTAGCGAAGCATTAACTTTACCGGCGCAATGAATAATTTTTTGTGAGAGCTGGCGCTATTAAAACTGAAGTTTTTATGGTCTATGTGGTTTTAATGGTTTTTTTAATTTAATGTGATTTTGCTTTTAATCGCCCATGTGGTTGTAATGGTTTTTTTTCATTATCGAACAACTGCATAACATTTTTGTATTTAATCTTTGAGCAGGGTTGTTTTTAAAATACTATCTAAAAATGGCTCTGTGCAAGGGATCGCAACTTTCATCTAAACCGCTAAGCACGCTGAGAAAAGGTGGTATATTCGCTGCTCCCATCGTCCTATGCGTGGCAGTGATAATAATGACAATTCAGATGAGAGTTTCGTTCCAGATAAAATTGTTTATTTCACTGGTGATTTTTTTCTCCGGACTCTTTGCGCTGCTGGCAGGCTATTATTATTTTGATGTGGCCCGGGAACTGTATAAGGAAATGAGTCTTCGGGCAAAAATACAGGCGGAGGAAATTGCGCTTATTCCTGATTTGCGTAAAGCGGTGGAGGAAAAAAACAGCACTGCAATCCGTCAATTTATGCGCCAGATAGCCGGGCGTAGCGACGCCAGCTTTATTGTGGTTGGTGATAATAAAGGAATACATCTGTTTCATTCGGTGTTCGAGGAGCGGGTAGGCACCACATTGGTCGGTGGTGATAACGACGCGGTGTTACAAGGTAAAAGCACGACGACAATCCGCGAAGGTGGCCTCGGCATTTCACTACGGAGTAAAGCGCCTGTTTTTAACGCGACCGGGCAGGTAGTGGGTATCGTTTCCGTTGGCTATCTCACCAGTTATCTCAACACCATTACCGTCGGTAAGGTCGTCAACATTCTGATTGCTGCTGTACTGCTGCTGTTTGCCCTGTTTGTTTTCTCATGGTTTTTTACCCGCAGTATTAAAAAGCAGATCTTCTCACTGGAGCCGCGCGAGATTGGATTTCTGGTGCGTCAGCAAAAAGCCATGATGGAGTCGATTTATGAAGGGGTAATCGTTATTGATCGTGACTTACAGATTGAAGTGATCAATCAGGCGGCCCGTAAGCTGCTGGGTTTGCCTCAAACCGCGAAGGAATTGCGTGGTCAGCTGATAAGCCAGGTGATTCGGCCGGTTTCATTCTTCACATCCTCAACCATGCTAAGCAAAGATACCCACGATGAAGTCTGCCATTTTAACGATCTTACGGTGATCGCCAGTCGCGTAAGAGTGATGCTGGAAAATACGTTACAGGGCTGGGTCATCACCTTTCGCGATCGCAACGAAATCGACATCCTCAGTGCTCAACTCAGTCAGGTAAAACGCTACGTTGATAACCTGCGCGTTATGCGTCACGAACAGCTTAATCTCATGACGATACTTTCCGGCCTGTTGCACATGGGACGTTATGAAGAAGCGATCGATTTTATTCAGGCGCTGTCGGCGCACGAGCAGGAGCTGCTGGATTTTATCTCCTCACGCTTCTGTTCACCGATGCTGTGTGGCCTGCTGTCAGGAAAATCAGCCCAGGCACGTGAGAAAGGCGTTGAACTGCACTTTGACGCTAGCTGCCGGCTGGACAAACCGTTCGCGTCAATGCCGGAAGCTGAACTGGTCTCCATCATCGGAAATTTGCTGGATAACGCCATCGAATCGACCCACCGTGCCTCACGCCCGTATCAACCGGTTGAAATACTGATCAGGTTGAATGCGTGTGAACTGATTATTGAGGTGGCTGACCAGGGCATCGGTATCAAGCCGGAGATCCGCGACAGACTATTTGAACGTGGCATCACCACCAAAACCCAGGGCGATCACGGCATCGGCCTGTACCTGATTGAGCGCTATGTCACTCACGCAGGTGGCGTGATTGAAGTGGCTGATAACACCCCCCGGGGCGCTATTTTCTCGCTTTTTATTCCTGTCACGGCAGCCGAACGGCACCTGTATCAGGAACCGGAAGAGAACGACTATGCAACATGAATCTATCGATGTACTTATTGTTGAAGACGAGAAAGAGCTGGCCCAACTTCACGCCGAGCTTATAGATAAGCATCCGCGTCTTCGGCTGGTGGGCATTGCCTCATCACTTGCCGAGGCACAGACCTTAATGACCCGTTTAAAGCCGCAGCTGGTCCTGCTGGATAATTACCTGCCTGATGGTAAAGGACTTGCCCTGGTCAGCAATCCTTTGCTGACCCATGCTAACTGTTCTGTCATTTTTATCACCGCAGCAAGTGATATGGACACCTGTAGCCTGGCGATCCGCAACGGTGCGTTTGATTACATTCTCAAACCCGTCTCCTGGAGGCGACTTAACCAGTCACTGGAACGCTTTGTACAATTTGCTGAACAGCAGCGGATCTGGAAGATTGTCGATCAGCAAAACGTCGATTTACTCTATCAGCTGCAGGCTAAAAACTACCGTCAGGATAACGGCAGCAAAGGGATCGAAGAGTACACGCTGGCACGGGTGCAGCGCTTTTTTAACGAAAGCGACAGACGCAGCTTCTCAGTAGACGAAGTCGTCAGCAAAACGGGACTGAGCAAAACCACCACACGGCGCTATCTGGAACACTGCGTGGAGGCAGGATTTCTGAGGGTAGAAATGCTATATGGAAAAATTGGACACCCGCGGCGCATGTACCGGCGGAGTGAGGATTGACAGGTGATTCATTTCTGCACGCTTCCCCCGATGACAGGGGGAAGCGTGCACTGACTACAGCTTCAGGTAGGCCCGAATCCCATCGAGGAACATCTGGGTCGCCAGCATAATCAGAATCAATCCCATCAGCCGCTCCAGCGCATTCACCCCTTTGTCGCCCAGCAGGCGGAGGAACAGGCCCGACAGCAGCAAAATACCGACCGTTACGCCCCAGGCAATCAACAGTGCGCCCACCAGATGCGTCATC
>Ga0308156_1004047_pt1 | contig 10535 bp, 9 predicted proteins | sample PhyAR2_FD_201041 | JGI IMG/M metagenome (GOLD analysis project Ga0308156, IMG submission 201041) | Phyllosphere microbial communities from UC Gill Tract Community Farm, Albany, California, United States - DLSL A.R2 | ecosystem: Host-associated > Plants > Phyllosphere > Unclassified | place: USA... | reverse complement strand
AGGCTTCCGCGCTCCGAGGTCTCAGCGGCCGAGCAGCTGCCGACGCGAGCTGATCACCCCGGTGTCGAACCCGGCGAGATGAAGTCCGCCGTGGAATCGCGCGTGCTCGATCTTGATGCACCGATCCATGACGACGGACAGCCCCGCGTCCTCCGCGATCGCAGCGGCATCCTCGTTCCACGACCCGAGCTGCAGCCACAGCGCCCGCGCGCCGACGTCGACGGCCTCCTGAGCGACGCCCGGCAGGTCGTCGTGCCGACGGAAGACGTCGACGATGTCGGGAACCACCGGGAGGTCGGCGAGGGAGGCGTAGACCGGCTGCCCGAGGATCTCGGTCTCACGCGGATTGACGAAGTAGACGTCGTACGACGAGCTCGACAGCAGGTACGTGCCGACGAAGTACGACGCACGCGCGGGGTTGTTCGAGGCGCCGACGATCGCGACCGAGGCGGATCGCCGAAGCAGCGCGAACCGCGACTGCTGGCCGGGGCCGACCCACGTGCGCCCTGGCACCGTCGTCGCCGCGCCGGGCAGCTCGCACGCCACGGTGTCGGCGGGCGCAGGAAGCGCGCAGGATGACGCGGATCCGGTGTCGGTGGCGCTCATCGGTTCGCTCCTGTCGCGGTCGTGAGGGCCTGATCGAGGTCCCAGATGATGTCATCGGCGTCTTCGAGTCCGACCGAGATGCGGATCAGATCGGGGCGCACGCCGGCTGCCGCGAGCTGCGCCTCGGTGAGCTGGCGGTGCGTCGTGGATGCCGGATGGATGACGAGCGTCCGCGCGTCTCCGATGTTCGCCAGATGCGAGGCGAGCTGAAGGTTCTCGATGAGCGCCTCTCCCGCCGCGCGTCCGTCGTCGGCCCTGACCCCGAAGGCGAACACCGAGCCCGGCCCGAGCGGCAGGTACTTCGCGGCTCGCTCATGGTGCGGATGCCCCGCGAGGCCCGCCCACGTCACATATTCGACGCGAGGATCGGAGTCCAACCAGTCCGCGACGATCCTGGCGTTGGCGAGATGCGCATCGATCCGCTGCGGCAGCGTCTCGATCCCCTGCAGCAGGTTGAACGCGGACTGGGGGCTCAGTGCGGGTCCGATGTCACGCAGCTGCTCCGTGCGGAGCTTGGTGAGGAACCCGTACTCGCCGAAGTTGTCCCACCATTTGATGCCGCCGTACGACTCGACAGGCTCGGTCATCTGCGGGAATCGGCCGTTTCCCCAGTCGAACGTCCCCTTCTCGATCACCACTCCCCCGAGCGTCGTTCCGTGACCACCGAGGAACTTGGTCACCGAGTGGATGACGATGTCGGCGCCGTGCTCGAGCGGACGCGCGAGGTACGGCGTGGCGAGCGTCGCGTCGACGACGAGCGGAACCCCCGCCGCGTGCGCGACCTCGGCGAGCCCCTCGATGTCAGCGATCTCGCCCGACGGGTTGCCGATCATCTCGACGTAGACGACCTTGGTCTCGGGGCGGATCGCGGCGGCGAAGTCGGCCGGGTCGGTGGAGGGGACGAACGTCGTCTCCACGCCGAAGCGGCGAAGCGTCACATCGAGCTGTGTCACCGTGCCGCCGTAGAGCTGGGCAGAGGCCACGACATGGTCACCCGCTCCGACGAGGGCCGCGAACGTGATGAACTCGGCGCTCATGCCCGACGCGGTGGCGACGGCACCGATCCCGCCCTCGAGCGAGGCCAGACGCTCCTCGAGCGCCGCCACCGTCGGGTTGCCGATGCGGGAGTAGATGTTGCCGTACTTCTGCAGAGCGAAGAGGTTCCCCGCATCCGCCGCGTCCTCGAAGACGAACGACGTGGTCTGGTAGATCGGCACCGCGCGGGCGCCGGTGGCGGCATCGGGGGTGCCGCCGGCATGCAGCGCCCTCGTCCGGAATCCGAAGCGATGTTCTTCCGTCATGATGTCCTCAGTTCAGCGTTCTCGAGCACGGCGGCGATGTCGTCGACGGCCCACGGGTTCTGCAGAGATGTGGTGTCCCCGAGCGGCACGGGCGCGCGTCCTGCCCGTCGGTCCTGTTCGGCTTCCCAGAGCTGCGCGAGCAGTCGCCGCATGATCTTGCCCGAACGGGTCTTCGGCAGGTCGGGCACGACGACGATGTGCTTCGGCTTGGCGACGGGACCGATCGCGGTCGCGACCTGTCCTCGCAGGTCCTGCACCGAGACGTCGGATCTCCCTGACGGGGTGACGAAGGCGACGACGGCCTGTCCCGTCACCGGGTCCGATACACCGGCCGTGCCCGCTTCGCCGACGGTGTCGTGCGCGACGAGAGCGGATTCGATCTCGATCGTCGAGAGTCGGTGACCCGACACGTTGACGACGTCGTCGAGACGCCCGAGGATCCAGACGTAGCCGTCGGCGTCACGGGTGGCGCCGTCGCCCGCGACGTAGAAGCCGCCGAACTCGCCGTGCCCCGCATAGGCCGACCAGTAGGCGTCGCGGTAGCGCTGCGGGTCGCCCCAGACGGTCCTCGCCATCCCCGGCCAGGGCCGACGGATCACGAGCGTGCCCGACCGTCCCGCCGCCACCTCGTCGCCGTTGTCGTCGACGACGGCCGCGTCGATGCCGGGCAGCGGTACCGATGCCGAGCCGGGCTTGAGCGTGGTCACGCCGGGCAGCGGCGCGATCATCGCCGCCCCCGTCTCGGACTGCCACCAGGTGTCGATCACGGGAAGTCGGTCGCCGCCGAAGTTCCTGCGGAACCAGATCCACGCCTCAGGGTTGATCGCCTCGCCCACGGTGCCGAGAAGGCGGAGGGTCGAGAGGTCGTGTCCTGCGGGCAGGTCGTCGCCGAACCACGTCATGAAGGTGCGGATGAGAGTGGGAGCCGTGTAGTACACGGTGACCCCGTAGCGCTCGATGATCTCGAGGTGGCGTTCACGATCCGGCGTGTCCGGCGTCCCCTCGTAGATGACCTGGGTGAGGCCGTTCGAGAGCGGGCCGTAGATCTCGTAGGTGTGCGCCGTGACCCACGCGAGATCAGCGGTGCACCAGTGCACATCGTCGTTCTTCGCATCGAAGTGCGCCCAGTGCGCCCAACTCGCGTGCGTCAGGTAGCCGCCGGACGTGTGGACGAGCCCCTTCGGCTTCCCCGTCGTGCCCGAGGTGTAGATGATGAAGAGCGGATGCTCGGCGTCGAAGGACTGCGCCTCGTGCTCGGTGTCGGCGGTGTCGACGACATCGTGCCACCAGACGTCCCGCCCCTCCGTCCACGGCACCGGCTGCCCGGTGCGGCGGAGCACCAGGACGTGCTCGAGATCGGGCAGGTCGGCGGCCGCGACGTCGGCCGTGGACTTGACCTCGGTCGCGGTGCCGCGTCGGAACTGTCCGTCGCTCGTGACGAGGAGCTTCGCGCGCGTGTCGGAGAGACGGAATCGCACGGCTTCGGCGGAGAAACCCCCGAAGACCAGCGAGTGCACAGCACCGATCCGGGCGCAGGCGAGCGTGATCACGACGGTCTCGACGAGCACCGGCAGGTAGATCACGACGCGGTCGCCCGGCTCGATGCCGAGTGCGATCAGCGCGTTCGCGGCCTGGGACACGCGGCGCTGGAGATCCGAGTAACTGACCGAGATCCGGTCGCCGGGTTCTCCCTCGAAGTGCAGCGCGACCTTGTCACCGCGGCCCTCGGCGACGTGCCGGTCGACGCAGTTGGCGGCGACGTTGAGGCGGCCCCCGACGAACCAGCGCGCGGCGGGCACCGCACCGTCTGTCGGCGGCTCCCATTCGTGCGCCGTGTGCCACGGTTCCGCCCAGTCGAGGCGTCGAGCGGCCTGTTCCCAGAAGGCGGTCGGATCGGCGGCGGCACGCGCGTAAGTCTCGCCGGTCACGTTGGCCTGCGCGGCGAACGCGGTATCTGCCGGGTAGCTGCGGTTCTCGAGGAGTCGGGCTTCGGACACGGTCACACCCATCGACGGAGCAGGTACTTCTCGACCAGCGCCAGGATGCCGTTCGTGACGGTACCGAGAACGGCGAGCAGAACGATCGAGAGCAGGATGCGGTCCACACGACCGCTGTTCTGCGAGTCGGTCAGCAGGAATCCCAGCCCCATGGACGAGGCGATCAGCTCGGCCGCGACGAGGAACAGCCATGCCTGCGCGAGAGCGAGGCGCAGACCGGCGACGACGGAGGGCACGACCGCGGGAAGCTGCACCGTGCGGAACAGCGACCATCCGCGCAGGCTGAACGACCGCCCGGCCTCGACCAGCTGCGGGTCGACATGGCGGAGAGCCGAGGCGACCGTGGTGTACACGGGGAAGAACGCCCCGATCGCGATCAGCGTGACCTTGGATTCCTCACCGATCTGCATCCAGAGGATGAGCAGCGGCACCCAGGCGAGCGAGGGCACGGCGCGCACGGCTGCCAGCGTGGGGCTGAGCAGCACGTCGCCGAGGCGGGAGAGCCCGACGATGCCCGCCGCGGCGAGACCGATCACGGATCCGATCGCGAATCCGAGCAGCACGCGCTGCACCGAGATCGCGATGTGGGTCCAGAGTTCGCCGCGCTGAGCGAGCTCGACCCCGGCGGTGAAGACCGCCCCCGGCGCCGGCAGACGGTAGGGCGGCACCATGCCGGTCGTCGTGACGACCTGCCAGGCGATCAGGATGATGACGGGGAGGAGGAATCCGCCGATGATCCGCACGGCCGGACGATCCCAGACGCGACGGGCGCCGACCTCGGCACTCCGGCGGACGCCCTTGGCGAAATCGAGGGCGTCCCTGGTGTCGGCCGGAACGACGACGCGCTGATCCGGGATGGTCACTCGTCTCCGACCGCCTTCTTCGCGAACGTGTCGTCGACGATCGTCGAGAGCGCCTCGTCGACGGCATCCGCACCGCCCTGCACATCTCCGGACTCGACCAGCACGGGAGCGATCTTCTCGAGCACCGCGATCTGATCGTCGCCGGGAACTCCGCTGACATCGAGGTTGGAACGTTCCTGGATCACCGTCGTCGCCACGTCGATGTCGATGCCGGCGACCTCCGCGAGCAGCGCGGCCGTCTCGTCGGGATTCTCCAGCGCCCACTCCCGCGCCTGCTCATACGCATCGACGACCGCCTGCGCGAGGTCGGGGTGATCGGTGATGAACTCCTCCGTGGCGTTCAGGAAGCCGTACGAGTTGAAGTCGACGTTGCGGTAGATCAGGGTGCCGCCGGATTCCACTTCAGCCGCCGCCATGATCGGGTCGAGTCCGGACCAGGCGTCGACCGAACCGCCGTCGAGCGCCGCACGACCGTCGGCGTGCTGGAGGTTCTGCACCTCGACGTCGCCGACCGAGAGACCCGCCTCGTCGAGCGCCTGGAGCAGGAAGAAGTACGGGTCGGTGCCCTTGGTCGCGGCCACCGACTTGCCGGCGAGGTCCTCCACCGAGGCGATGTCGCTGTCGGGTCCGACGACGATGGCCGCCCACTCGGGCTGCGAGTAGATGTCGATCACATGGATCGGGGATCCGTTCGCGCGGGCGAGCAGTGCAGCCGACCCCGCCGTCGAGCCGACGTCGATCGAACCCGAGCGCAGCAGCTCGTTCGCCTTGTTCGACCCCGCGGACTGGACCCATTCGACGGCCACGTCATCGCCCAGGATCTCCTCGAGTATCCCCTGGTCGCGCACGACGAGACTGAGCGGGTTGTAGGTGGCGAAGTCGATCGAGAGCGAGTCGGACGACCACTCGTCGGTGGCGGCGGCATCACCGGCGGACGAGTCCGACGCCGGGGCGTTCTCTCCCGCGACACAGCCGGTCGCCACGAGCATCATCGTCCCGGCCACGGCGATCGCGGGGATGATTCGGCGGGTGATGGTGCTCATCGGTTCTCCTCGGGGGACGTGCGGTGGTGGGTGTCGACGCCGAGACCTTCGAGCAGGTCGGCGCGAAGCTCGGCGAGGCCGCGATCGGCGCGGTCGCGGGGACGGATGCCGGGGACGACGATCGTCTGCGCGATCGACGTCTGCTCCTCGGCGGAATCGTCGCCGAGCGTGCGCAGCAGCAGCACGCGATCGGCGAGGTAGAGCGCCTCCTCCACGTCGTGCGTGACCAGGAGGATGGTGGTCGGCTCGGCCGCATGGATCTTGAGGAGCAGGTCGTGCATGCGCAGACGCGTGAGCGCGTCGAGCGCACCGAACGGCTCGTCGAGGAGGAGGACGCCGGGGTTGCGCGCGAGAGCACGGGCGAGCGAGGCGCGCTGCGCCATACCGCCCGAGACCTCGCGCGGACGCTGGTCCGCGGCATGATCGAGTCCGACCAGGTGGAGCAGCTCCTCGACGCGCACGATCCCCTCACGGCGAGGTGTGCGCCGGGGCAGCCCCAGGGCGACGTTCTGGGCGAGGGATCGCCAGGGCAGCAGCCGCGGCTCCTGGAACGCGATGGCGGTGCGCTCATCGGCGTCGGCGACCGCGGCGCCGTCGAGGCGGATGCTGCCGCGGGTCGGAGCATCCAGTCCGCCGACGAGACGGAGGAGGGTCGACTTGCCGCAGCCGGACGGACCGACGATGGCGATGATCTCGCCCGCGGTGACCTCGACATCGACACCGCGGAGCACCCGACGCGTGCCCTTCGGAAGCGGGAACGAGCGCTCGACGTCTGCCAGACTCACGGCCTGCGCTGCCCCTGAGGTCGCCGGCACGCGCGTCGACGCGTGCGAAGTCAGCAGGGAGGTCATGTTCTCATGCTGGCCGAGAGCGCGGACCGTGACGAACCGCGTCGTAATGTTCGGTCACGAAGCACGGGGCTGCGCCGGGTCCCCCGCGATGTCGCCGGGAAAAGCGGAACGGGCCGCCATCCCGAAGGATGACGGCCCGTTCCTGAGTGTGATGCTTACGCGTTGCCGCCCGAGAGCTTCTCGCGCAGAGCCGCGAGTGCCTCGTCGTCAGCGAGCGTGCCCGCACCGGTGGTGTCGCTCGAGAAGGTCTGGCCGCCGAAGTCCTCGCCGGCCGCAGCCTCGGCCTCGGCCGCCTTGGTGACCTGAGCCTTGTGGGCCTCCCAGCGAGCCTGGGCTGCAGCGTACTCCTGCTCCCAAGCCTCGCGCTGAGCGTCGAAGCCTTCCTTCCACGCACCGGTCTCGGCGTCGAAGCCCTCCGGGTACTTGTACTCGCCGTTCTCGTCGTACTCGGCGAGCATGCCGTAGAGAGCCGGGTCGAACTCGGTGCCGTTGGGGTCGACCGACTCGTTGGCCTGCTTCAGCGAGAGCGAGATGCGGCGACGCTCGAGGTCGATGTCGATGACCTTGACGAACACCTCTTCGCCGACCGACACGACCTGCTCCGCGAGCTCGACGTGCTTGCTGGAGAGCTCGGAGATGTGGACGAGGCCCTCGATGCCGTCTGCGACGCGCACGAACGCACCGAACGGGACGAGCTTGGTGACCTTACCCGGCGTGACCTGTCCGATCGCGTGGGTACGGGCGAAGACCTGCCACGGGTCCTCCTGCGTCGCCTTCAGCGACAGGGAGACGCGCTCGCGGTCGAGGTCGACCTCGAGGATCTCGACGGTGACCTCCTGGCCCACCTCGACGACCTCGGAGGCGTGCTCGATGTGCTTCCAGGACAGCTCGGAGACGTGCACGAGGCCGTCCACGCCGCCCAGGTCGACGAACGCACCGAAGTTGACGATCGACGAGACGACACCCTTGCGGACCTGACCCTTGTGCAGGTTGTTGAGGAACGTCGTGCGCGACTCGGACTGCGTCTGCTCGAGCAGAGCGCGACGCGACAGGACCACGTTGTTGCGGTTCTTGTCGAGCTCGAGGATCTTCGCCTCGATCTCCTGGCCGAGGTACGGCGTGAGGTCGCGGACGCGGCGCAGCTCGATGAGCGAGGCCGGGAGGAAGCCACGGAGGCCGATGTCGACGATGAGGCCACCCTTGACGACCTCGATGACGGTGCCGGTGACGACGCCGTCGTTCTCCTTGATCTTCTCGACGTCTCCCCAGGCACGCTCGTACTGAGCACGCTTCTTGGAGAGGATCAGGCGGCCTTCCTTGTCCTCCTTCTGGAGAACGAGAGCCTCGACCTCGTCGCCGACCTTGACGACCTCGTTGGGGTCGACGTCGTGCTTGATGGAGAGCTCGCGCGAGGGGATGACGCCCTCGGTCTTGTAGCCGACGTCGAGCAGGACCTCGTCGCGGTCGATCTTGACGATCGTGCCTTCGATGATGTCGCCGTCGTTGAAGAACTTCAGGGTCTTCTCGACCGCGGCCAGGAAGTCCTCAGCAGATCCGATGTCGTTGATGGCGACCTGCTTGGTGGCCGGGGCGGTCGTTGCGGTAGTCATGTAGTGGGTTGTCCTTGTTGAATGGAGTCTCGGGCTGCGGGGCAACGGACGCGCACGTCCGACAGCATGCCTCACAGCGATTGATGGGGTGTTCGATGCCACGAGGGCATGCACATGCACGCCACGAGTGACACTTCAGGCTATCAGATCTCGCGCCGTGGTGGAGGTCGATGATGACGGCCCCGGGCCTGCACTGCAAGACTGAGATCATGCCTCGCGCCGACAAGCTGCTCCTGCTCGATACCGCAAGCCTCTACTTCCGAGCGTTCTACGGAGTGCCGGACAAGGTGACGGCTCCGGACGGATCCCCGATCAACGCCGCACGCGGGCTCCTCGACATCGTCGCGAAGCTCGTCACGCTGTACGAGCCGACCCACGTCGTGGCGTGTTGGGACGACGACTGGCGCCCGCAGTGGAGAGTCGATCTGATCCCGAGCTACAAGTCGCATCGCGTGGTGGAGGTTGTGTCGTCCGGGCCCGACGTCGAGGAGGTGCCGGATCCGCTCGAGGCGCAGATCCCCCTGATCCGCGAGACACTGGGACTGCTCGGCATCCCGATCATCGGCGTCGCGGAGCACGAGGCCGACGACGTCATCGGCACCCTCGCCACCCACGCCACGATGCCCGTCGACATCGTCACGGGCGACCGCGACCTGTTCCAGCTCGTCGACGACGCGAGAGACGTGCGCGTCGTCTACACGGCCCGCGGCATGAGCAACCTCGAGATCGTCACGGATGCGGTCGTCGTGGCCAAATACGGGGTGCTGCCGAGCCAGTACGCCGACTTCGCCACCCTGCGCGGCGACGCATCGGACGGTCTGCCCGGCGTCGCGGGGGTCGGCGAGAAGACCGCGGCCACCCTGCTGCAGACGCACGGCGATCTCGCGGGCATCCGCGCGGCCGCAGAGGCCGGCGAGGGTATGAGCGCCGGCGTACGCGCCAAGGTCCTCGCGGCGACGGACTACCTCGATGTGGCGCCGACCGTCGTGGCCGTCGCGACCGATCTCGACATCGCGGCCCCCGACACCCCGCTCCGTCCGCTCGATCCGGCCGAGGTCGATGCGGCGACGGCGGTCGCGGAGACCTGGAACCTCGGGACCTCGATGACCCGCGCGATCGCCGCGGTGGCGACGACGGGCGACTGACCGCTCCGCGCGCGTCACCCGGCCCAGGCGAGAAGGCGCTCCAACCCCCAGGTCGTGATGATCCGGGAGGCCGGCACTCCGGCGCGCTCCGCGCGGGCGGCCCCGTGATCGAGCAGCGACAGCTGGCCCGGCGCATGCGCGTCGGAGTCGATGGAGAACAGGCATCCCGCCTCGAGTGCGATCGCGATGAGCTCGTCCGGCGGATCCTGCCGTTCGGGTCGCGAGTTGATCTCGACGGCCACGCCGTTCTCCGCGCACGCGGCGAACACCGCGTGCGGATCGAAGGCCGACGCCGGACGCGTGCCCCGATCGCCCTGGACGAGCCGCCCTGTGCAGTGCCCGAGCACGTTCACCCGGGGGTGCGAGACCGCCGCGATCATGCGGGCGGTCATCGGCCGCGCGTCCATGCGCAGCTTCGAATGCACGGATGCCACCACGATGTCGAGCTCGCCGAGCAGCGCGTCCTCCTGATCGAGGGCTCCGTCCTCCAGGATGTCGACCTCGATGCCGGCGAGAAGGGTGAAGCCCTCCCCCGACTCGGCCCTCACGAGCGGCATCTGCTCCCGCAGCCTCTCGGTGGACAGCCCTCGCGCGACCCTCAGCCGCGGCGAGTGGTCCGTGATCGCCTGATATTCGTGCCCGAGCGCTCGCGCCGCGGCAGCCATCACCGGGATCGGCGTCGTGCCGTCCGACCAGTCCGTGTGCGCGTGCAGGTCGCCGCGGAGCTTCCCCCTCAGGTCCGACACGATCTCCGGCTCGACCTCGCCGCGGAGCTCCACGAGGTAGTCGGGGATCTCGCCGCCCTGCGCCTGCCGGATGACGGCGAACGTCGACTCTCCGATGCCCTTGGCCGCGCGGAGGGCCGCAGGGTCCGTGCGCGTGACGTCCGGCAGCTGCTGCAGAGCGGCTGCCGCCTGACGGAACGCCTTCGCCCGATATCTCGATGCCCGCTCACGTTCGAGCAGCGAGGCGATCTCGAGCAGCGCGGCGACCGGGTCCATGTCTGCGCCTACGCGGTGGCGAGTTCCCGGCTCACGCCGATCCATTCGTCGAGCTTCGCGGCCGCGCGCCCGTCGTCGACCGCGGCGGCAGCGCGGGCATATCCCTCGCGCAGCCGCT
>Ga0308156_1004045_pt1 | contig 10541 bp, 9 predicted proteins | sample PhyAR2_FD_201041 | JGI IMG/M metagenome (GOLD analysis project Ga0308156, IMG submission 201041) | Phyllosphere microbial communities from UC Gill Tract Community Farm, Albany, California, United States - DLSL A.R2 | ecosystem: Host-associated > Plants > Phyllosphere > Unclassified | place: USA... | reverse complement strand
CGAAGTCCAGCACCCGACCGGGGGCGAGCGCGAGCGCGGCGATCTTGCTCGCGTCGAGAACGGTCCCGCCTCCGACGGCGACGATCACCGTCGGTCGTCGCCGGGCGATCTCCCCGGCGAGCGAGACGACCGTCGACACGTCCGTCGAACGAGCATCCACGCGTATCGTCCTGCCCGGGCTGCCGGTGATGACGGGGACGTCCGTCGCCGAGTCCGCGATCACCAGAGCGTCGCGCCCCGCGGCGAGACGCGTCGTCATCGCACGCGTGACACCGATCCCGTGCCAGAGGGTCGGGACCCGGCCCGTGAACGACGCCGTCATGCGATCACCTGCGCTGCCTGGTCGAGCCCCGTGCGCACCGCGGAGTCCAGCTCGTGCAGCTCGTCCGGAGCGAAGGCGTACGCCGGGATCAGCTCGATGGCGCTCGGGCCGGGATGCACCAGCACGCCGTTCTGCGCGATCGCGGAGACGACCCAATGCACCTCCGCACCGGAGAGCAGACTCCCGTCGTCGTGACGGAGGGAGAGCCCGAGAAAACAGCCGCGGCCCGTGACCCCGGCGATCAGACCCTCTTCTCGCCACTGCCTCGCCCGCCTCGACAGAGCAGCCGCGAGCTCCTGCGTGGTGGACTCGACGTCGATGCGATGCAGCTCGTCGATCACCGCGACGATGGCAGCCGTGCACGCCGGTGTCCCTGCCTGCGTCTCGCCGTGCACGAACGTCCAGCCACCGCGCACGAACTCGGACGCGACGCGGTGCCCGACGAGGAGCACGGCGGCTCCCATCGCCCCGTTCGTCAGAGCCTTCGAGAGGATGAGCACATCGGGAGCAGCGGCCCAGTCGTCGGTGGCGAACATGCTCCCGGTGCGGCCGAATCCCGTCGCGACCTCGTCTGCGACGATCAGGAACCCGTACTTCTCGCGGAGCGCGAGGAGGCGGGCGACGAACGCGTCGGACAGTGCGTGCGCGCCGCTGCCGAGCACGGGCTCGACCACCACCGACGCCACCCGGGGCCCTTCGCGCGTCAGCAGCGTCTCCAGCTCCTCGCCGTCGTCCGTGTGGGACACGTGCCTCACCGATCGGCGATCGACGGCGTAGACCGACTGCAGCAGGTCGTCGCCGCTCAGTGCATGACTGCCGTACATCGTGCCGTGGTAGCTGCCCCTCAGGCCGACGACCAGCGACCGGGATCCTGCTCCCTGCTGCGCCCAGTACTGGCGCGCGAGCTTCATCGCGGAGTCGTTCGCCGCCCCGCCCGAGGTCGAGAAGATGACGCGGCTGTATCTGCGCGGATTCGCGAGCTCGATGAGCGCCTCCGCCGCGACCTCGGCATGCCGATGGGGTGTACGGAACAGGGACAGATACGACGCGTCGTGCGTCGCTCTGCTCACCGCGTCGGCGACAGCCGGGTTGCCGAAGCCGAGAGGGACGTTCCACAGTCCGCTCGTCGCGCAGAGGCGAGTGGACCCGTCGGCGAACTCGATGCGGTTCCCCGCGGCGCCGACGGCCACCTGATCGCTCGTGAAGGTCGCGTCTGCGGGCACCATCGAGGTCCAGAGCGCATGCGGACCGCTCGTGCTCCGGGCTCCCCCGTCGGGCCTCATGCGTCGACCCGCCCGCCGACGTGGATACCGAGCCTCGTGGCGGCTTCTCGGCAGAGATCGTCGGCGTCGGAGAACGGGAGGTCGAGGATCCGGGCGATGCGCTCGGCCGCCACCCCGGGGGCGCTCGACGTCTGCATGACGGCGACGACCTGGGCTGTCACGGGCGACAGCAGCTGCCGCCGCAGCGTCGTCGTGTCGGCGAGCACGAGGCCGTCGGCGGTCTCGAGCAGGAACGGATCCGCGGCCAGCGGCTCGGCATCGGCCCGGCCGTCGTCGTCGTCGTCGATGAGATGCCAGCCGAATCCTGAGATCCGCGCGGTGCCGTTCACGAGTCGGAGCATCTTCATCAGGTCCGTGGCGAGGAGATAGCGTCTGATTCCCTCGCGAGAGGTCAGCTCGGCGACGAACTCGGTCTTCGACTCCCCGGCTCCCAGTGCGACCGCGCGGGGCAGCGGGGTCGCGAGCACGGCGGGGAGGTCGGCGATGCTGCCGACCACGTCACCCCGCACGCCGACGCTGACCTGCCCGTCGCCGTGCACTCGGAGAGCGCTCGGGAGCTCGAGTTCCGTCGGCGCCGCGAGCGCGTCGCGGCCCGCGAGGAGGACGCGCGGGTCGATCAACGCGGACGGGAAGACCCCGGTGCGACGAGCGAGTGCGGCGTCGTCGAGGAACGCCCGTCGGCTCGGTCCGTCCAGGAGGCACACCGCGGTGGGACCGACGATCTGCACGTAAGCGGCCGCGACATAGTCCTGGAGCTCGACGCCTCGCTCGCCGAAGAACAGCTCGTCTCCGATCTCGGTCAGCTCGCCGCGGTAGCGCAGGGCACGAGCGGGTCCGTCATACGGTTCGCTCTCGACGGGCAGGAGCAGCAGATCATCGTCGCCCACCACCGGGACGAGGACGCTCGTCGCGACGCCGCTGTCGACGAGGAACACCCGCGCGTACCGGTCCCGCTCCCCCGTGATCCACTCGCGGAGCCCTCGCGCGCCGACGACCTCGGAGTCGTCCTCGCCGCCCCCGCGTGACGTCGTCATCGTGTTCGCCTGCATGTCGCCCCCCAGAGATGTGATGCGTCGTGTGACTGCGATGAGCAGTCATCTGACGATATAAAGATGCGCGCAGAGCTGCAGTATTCTTCGCACAGGGTGAAGACCCGCCTGTGTCAGACGTCGCGGAAGAGCCCGGACGGGCGCGCACCGAGCAGTCGATCGACGTGCCGATGGATGAGCGGGACGAGCGTCCCATGCTCGCCGCCGTCCGCTCGGGTCAGGAGCTTGGTCATGACGAAGAGCTGCGAGACGACCCCGGCATCGGTCTCGAGGTCATCGCGGAAGCGATGCGTGATCTCGTCGGCGATCGTCGGAACGGCGAGCGAGTGCCCGAGCAGGAAGGCGGCGTCGTATCCGCGGGGCGCGAGGCCCCAGGCCTCCCAGTCGGCGATGCCGAACGGATCACGGTGAACGGTGCGCCAGTGCAGCTCGCCATGAGCCGGCAGCCACGCGGCGGTGTCGAGACGCACGTCGATCCCGAAGAACACTGCGAGACGTCGCCGTACGACCTCGGGGTCGAGCGCCCGGCGCTCGGTGGGCGCATCGGCGAGGCGGGTGAGGTGGGAACACAGACCGTTCCACCACTCCTCATCGACCGCCGGCGGTCGATCGATCACGGCACGGGGTGCGCACGGCCGCCCCGGCAGCATGCTCGACACCTCGGCACGGTAGACCACCGCACCGTCTTCCCATCCCCGCACTTCGAGCATCCGAGGGGCCGCGACCCCCGCCAGCGCCGCCGCCTCCTGGTTGCCCGTCCACCAGGGCCCGCGCGCCCACTCGCGGCGCGCTCGCACCACCCTCAGCCACCAGCACGACCCTCCGCGCCGCACGGCCGAGCCGATGGAGCGCTCACGCCGACCGATCTGCACCCGCCCCACGGCATCGAGCCCGAGTTCGGCGAGTGCGCGCTCATGCGCCCTTCGGAGATCTGCGCGCAGCGTGACCCGCTGCTCGACAGACGATGTCCTCATGCACGCCCCCAGACCCGTTCGACACCCCTCTCGTGGCCGAGAGAGTCGCGCGCCATTCCATATGGCAGCGAAGCGTCGTCATACGACGATAGATACGGTGCGTGGCGGGGAGCAAGAGTTCGCGAGATCGCATATCGGTGCGACGACATCCTGCATGGTCGGGGGCATCCGGCGCGATCGGATAGACTGGACAGGTTGTTCCCTGGTGACGTGTCCGAGCGGCCGAAGGAGCACGCTTGGAAAGCGTGTGTTGTGCAAGCAACCGCGGGTTCGAATCCCGCCGTCACCGCCACAACAGGAAGGGCCCCCGCATCAGCGGGGGCCCTTCCTGCTTTATCGAGCGGGTCAGCCGAAGCGCACTCCGTAGCTCTGCCCGCCTGGCTCCGCCGGAAGCTGCTCCATGCCCAGGCGCTCATAGAACGCGGCGGCGCCCGTGTTGTTCGGGTCCATGCCGAGGTGCAGCGCAGGCACTCCGCGGCGCGTGAGCTCGGCGAAGAGCGTCTCGATCAGCGCACGTCCGAGTCCCTGCCCTTGCGTCTCGGGCAGCAGATCGATGTGCAGGTGCGCGGGGTACTCGGCGGCATGGGGGTTCCGGCCCGGCGCCTGGCTGTAGCCGTACTCGATCATCCGCTCCTCGCGGGTGGTCGCGTCGACCGGTCGCGGATACCGCTCCTGCAGCCCCGGCCACCACTCGTCGCGGAACCATGTGACGAACGCCTCGGTGTCGTCGGTGGCCACGAGGTAGCCGATCACACGCTCGTCGTCGGTCTCGACCACCCAGGCGAGGTCGGGATGCCGCTCGACGTAGGGCACCGCGAACAGATCGCCCCAGAGCGAGTCGTCCGAGAGGATCCCTGTCGCATCGGCACCGGCATCCGCCGTCCTGGTGCAGACCTCGTACAGGGCGGCACGGTCGGACGGGCGATACGGACGGATGCGGGACACGACGGCTCCTCGATGAGATGGGGTGTTCCGTCAGCCTATCGGCGCGGTGCGCGACTCGCGGCGAGACGCGGTCTGCACCCACGGCAGCAGCCACGCGGCCAGCACCAGCACGACTCCCGCGCCGACGAGCGCCCCGCCGATGGTGTCGGTCGCCCAGTGCACCGAGAGCAGGGTGCGGGAGATCGCCATCGCGACGATCCAGACGATGCCGACGACCGCTGTCCACACCCGAGGGAAGACGAGCCACAGCACCACCGCGATCGTCGCGGCGTTCGCCACATGCCCCGACGGGAATGAACCGAAGTCGCTGAGCACGATCATGTCCTCCGGGCGTGCACGGCCGAAGAGGTGCTTGAGAAGCTGCACCGCACCGGCACTCGCGAGGAAGGCGGCTGCGGCGAACACCGCCGCCTGCCACCGTCGCACGATCAGCAGCGCGATGATCACGATCAGCGGCACGACGAGGATCGCGACCACACCGCCGCCGATGTCATTGAGGATCAGCGCGGCCGTCAGCATCCAGTCGGCGCGATGCGCGGCGATGGTGACGTTCCACCAGCTGTCGAACCCGGGAGGTTCGGTGTAGCCGAACACGATCATCGCTCCGAGAAGCGTCGCCGCGACCAGCATCCCGATACCCCACCACAGCAGCGCGCGTCGTCTCATCGCTCCATTCTGCCGGTCGGATGCTGAGAATCAGGGAGCGAGCATGCCGACGGTGCGCGGACGCACGATCAGCCAGAGCGACAGCACCCCGATGACGGCGCATCCGACCATGACGGAGGCCATGGTCGTGGCGGTGATGCCGGCCCCCTGAGAGACCCATCCGACGATCGGCGAGATGAGCCCGGCGACGCCGAAGTTGGTCGCCCCGATCACCGACGCGGCGGTTCCTGCGGCCTTGCCGTGGCGGTCGAGCGCGAGCACCTGGACGTTCGGGAAGGTGAACCCGCACGCCGTCATGAAGAAGAACAGCGGGACGACCGTGCCCCAGAGCCCGAGACCGAGTTGGTCGGTGACGATGATCGCGGTTCCGGCGATCAACAGCGCGGCCGTCGAGTACGCCATGACCCACTGCGGGCCGAACCGGGCCGCGAGTCGCGACGCCGTCTGCACGCCGATGACCACGCCGAGGGAGTTGACCGCGAAGAGGATGCCGTACTGCTGCGCGTCGAGACCGTGCGTCTGCTGGAACAGGAACGGCGACGCCGACAGGTACGAGAACAGGCCGGAGAAGGTCATGCCGCCGATGATGAGCACGCCGATGAAGACCCGGTCGGAGAACACCGAGCGGTAGCGCTGCAGCACCGTCGCTCCGCCCTTCTCCTGACGACGGGCGGCGGGCAGCGTCTCGGGGATGAAGATCAGGGTCGTGATCAGCATGACCACGCCGTAGAGGGCGAGCACCACGAAGATGCCCTGCCACGGCATGAGCGTGAGCAGCCACGAGCCGATGAGCGGGGCGATCACGGGGGCGACCCCCGAGACGAGCGCGAGCCGCGAGAGCATCACGACCAGGCGCCGGCCGCCGAACAGGTCGCGGACGATCGCCATCGCGACCACGCCGCCGGCCGCCGCACCGATGCCCATCAGCACGCGCGCGCCGCTGAGGAGAGGCAACGTCGGGGCCCACGCGGCCGCCGCGCTCGCCAGCACGTGCAGCGCGGTGACGGCGATGAGCGGCAGTCGACGGCCGACCTTGTCGCTGAGCGGCCCCACGATGAGCTGGCCGAGCGCGAAGCCGATCATGGTGCCCGTGAGCGTCAGCTGGATCGCCGCCGCCGTGGTGTCGAAGTCGCGCTCGAGCACCGGGAACGCGGGCAGATACAGGTCGATCGTGAACGGGCCGAGCGCGGTGAGCGCCCCGAGCAGCACGATGTACAGCGCGCGGCGCCCGTTCGAGATCGAGTCGCCCGGGTGCAGCATGATCGGCGCCGTCGCGGGGTTCGAGCCGAGGGTGCGGATCGCGCCCGTGGACGACGGGACCCGGATGCTGCCGGTCGCCGTCCGCTCGGGAGCGGGAGCGGTCGGGATGGAATCGGTGCGGGGCGCGTCAGACACAGGTACTTCCGAGATCGGGGGTTTCAGTTCGAATCGATTCGAACCGGGCGAAGTGTCCATGGTATCGCCCTCGTCGCGTCACGGATGCATGACCGACTCCCCGCAGACGGGAGGAGTCCGCGGCGACCTGCCCTGACGCGCGGGATCAGCGGGAGATCGTCGCGAGCCCCCGCTCGAGGTCGGCGATGAGGTCTGCGACATCCTCGATACCCACCGACAGCCGCACGACGTTCTCGGGCACCGCGAGCTCCGTGCCGCGCACCGAGGCGTGGGTCATGTCCGGCGGGTAGCCGATCAGCGACTCGACGCCGCCGAGCGACTCGGCGAGCTGGAAGAGCTCGGTCGACTCCGCGAAGGCCTTCGCCGCGCCGGCCCCGGCAGACAGGCCGAGCGAGAGCATCCCGCCGAAACCGCTCATCTGGCGCGCGGCCACCTCATGGCCCGCGTGCGAGGCGAGCCCCGGGTAGTACACCGTCGCGAACTCGGGGCGCTCTGCTGCCCACTCGGCGATCGCCTGCGCGTTGGCCGAGTGCTGGCGCACCCGCACCGCGAGGGTCTTGATGCCGCGGGTCGTCAGCCACGCGTCGAGCGGGGCCGAGACCGCGCCGACCGCGAACTGCTGGAACTTGATCTGCTCGAAGAACCTGTCGTCGGCGAACACGACCGCACCCCCGAGCACGTCGGAGTGCCCGCCCAGGTACTTCGTGGTCGAGTGCACGACGAGGTCGGCGCCGAGCGACAGCGGCTGCTGCAGCGCGGGCGAGGCGAACGTGTTGTCGACGACCGCGATCGCCCCGGCCGCGTGCGCGATCTCGGCCACGAGGGCGATGTCGACGATCTTCAGGAGCGGGTTGCTCGGCGTCTCGATCCAGACGATCTTCGTCTCGGGGCGGATCGCCGCACGCACGGCGTCGACGTCGGACAGCTCGACCGTCGAGAACTCGATCCCCCACGGCGCGAGCACGCGCGCGAAGAGCCGGTACGTGCCGCCGTAGACGTCGTTGCCGAGCACGACGTGGTCGCCCGGCTTCAGGATGCCGCGCAGAAGAGCGTCCTCCGCGGCGAGGCCCGATGCGAACGACAGCGCGTTCGCGCCGCCCTCGAGCGCGGCCAGCTGCGTCTCGAGCGAGGAACGGGTGGGGTTGCCTGCGCGGTTGTACTCGTAGCCGTCGCGGAAGCCGCCGATGCCGTCCTGCACGTGCGTGGACGCCTGGTAGATCGGCGGGATGATCGACCCCGTGGTCGGGTCGGGCTCCTGACCTGCGTGGATGGCTCGGGTGGCGAAGGCATGCTCGGACATGCGTCTCAGCCTACGTCCGCCGCCACCTCGGCAGCCCGTCCTGTTACGCCGGGCGTCATCTCAGCGCGAGATGTACGACAGCAGATCCTGGCGCGTGAGCACGGTGTGGGGCTTGCCGCCCTCGGTGACCAGCAGCGCGTCGACGTCGGCGAGCGCGGCGCGGGCCTGTGCGACGGGCGCGTGGATGCCGATGAGCGGCAGCCGCTCCCCCACGTGCGCTCCCACGGCGTCGGTCGGCTTGGCGTCGCCGCGGAAGAGGAGGTCGAGCAGCCCCTTCTCGTCGACCGTCCCGACGACCTCGCCCATCATGACCGGCGGTTCGGCGCTCAGCACCACGAGCTGCGACACCTCGTACTCGGTCATCATCCCGATGGCCTCGAGCACCGTGTCGGTCGGATGCGCGTGCACCAGGTCGGGGAAGCGCACCCCGCCCTTCGGACCCTGGTCCTGTCGCTGCGACCGCAACTCCAGCACGTCGGCGACGGTCTCGCCCTCCTCGATGTCGCTGAAGCCGTAGGAGCGCATCCACCCGTCGTTGAAGATCTTGCTCAGATACCCGCGGCCCCCGTCGGGAAGCAGCACCACCATCACGGCATCCGCCGGGAGGTCTCGGGCGACGCGCAGCGCTCCCACCACGGCCATCCCGCTCGACCCGCCGACGAGGATGCCCTCTTCGCGAGCCAGTCGCCGTGTCATCGCGAACGCCTCGGCGTCGCTGACCGCCACGATCTCGTGGGGAACCGTCGGGTCGTATGAACCCGGCCAGATGTCCTCCCCGACGCCTTCGACGAGGTACGGGCGGCCGGTTCCGCCGCTGTAGACGCTGCCCTCAGGATCGATGCCGATGATGCGGACCCGCTCCTCCGACACCTCGCGCAGGTAGCGGCCGGTGCCGGTGATCGTGCCGCCCGTGCCCACCCCGGCGACGAAATGCGTCACCCGGCCGTCGGTGTCACGCCAGATCTCGGGTCCTGTCGTCTCGTAGTGGCTGCGCGGTCCGTTGGGGTTCTCGTACTGGTTCGGCTTGAACGCCCCGGGGATCTCACGTGCGAGGCGGTCGCTGACGCTGTAGTACGACTCGGGGCTGTCGGCGGCGACCGACGTCGGCGTGACGACGACCTCGGCGCCGTAGGCCCGCAGCACGTCGATCTTGTCCTCGCCGACCTTGTCGGGCACGACGAAGACGCAGTCGTAGCCGCGCTGCTGGGCGACGAGGGCGAGGCCGACCCCGGTGTTGCCGCTCGTCGGCTCGACGATGGTCCCGCCCGGCTTCAGGTCACCGGCGGCTTCGGCCGCGTCGATGATACGCGAGGCGATGCGGTCCTTCGACGAGCCGCCCGGGTTGAGGTACTCGAGCTTGACGAGCACCGTGCACGCGACGCCCTCGGTGACGTGCTGCAGCTTCACGAGGGGCGTGTCGCCGACGAGGTCGACGATCGATTCTGCGTACTTCATGGTCACAGCGTACGTGCAGGAATGCCGCGGTCGGGGCTGTGTTGCGCCCGACCGCGGCATCCGGTGCTGTGTGTCCTGCTGTGTCGCCGGTGCCGCCGTGGCGGTCTAGCCCTTCGTCGACCCCGCGAGCAGCCCTCGCACGAAGTAGCGCTGCAGCGAGAAGAAGACGATCAGCGGGATGATGATCGACACGAACGCACCCGCGGTGAGCAGGTACCAGTCGTTGCCTCGGGTTCCGGTGATCTCCGCGAGCAGCTTCGTGATCGGAGCGGCAGCGCCGTCGGCGAACACGAGAGCGACCAGCAGGTCGTTCCAGACCCACAGGAACTGGAAGATCGCGACCGAGGCGATCGCCGGCATCGTCAGCGGGAGCACGACGCGGAAGAAGATCTGTCCGCGGGATGCGCCGTCGACGCGGGCCGCCTCGATGATCTCGCCCGGGATCTCCGACATGAAGTTGTGCAGCAGGTAGATCGCCAGCGGCAGTGCGAACATCGAGTGCGCGATCCACACCTGTGCGTACCCCTGCGACGCGTCCAGCGGCAGCGTCACCTGCACCCCGAAGAGGTTGATGCCTCGGGAGAACGAGCTGAGCAGGGGCACGAGCGCCATCTGGATCGGCACGATCTGCAGCGCGAACACGAAGATGAACAGCGCGTTGCGTCCCTTGAAGTCGATCCACGCGAAGGCGTAGGCCGCCATCGACGCGATCATCAGCGGGATCAGCGTGGCCGGGATCGTGATCGCGATCGAGTTGACGAACGACTCGAGGATCGTCAGCTGCGTGGTGCCGGACTGCAGCACCTGCACGTAGTTGTCGATCGTGACCTGCGGGTTCGCGAAGAACTCCCACCACCCGCTCGACTGGATCTGATCACGCGGTCGGAACGACGAGATGAACAGTCCGAGGGTCGGTATCGTCCACAGGACCGCGATCAGGATGGACGCCACCGACGCCCAGGGGCGGGACAGCTTCTTGCGTGCGCGGCCGGCTGCGCCGTCGAGGCCGCCCCCGGTCGTGATGGCTCGAGTGCTGGTCGAGTCGGTCTGGGTCTTCAGCGTGTCGCTCATCGGACCTCCCGCTGCTTCTTGATCTGGCGCGCGTTGTAGATGACGATCGGCAGCACCAGGATGAACAGGATGACCGAGAGC
>Ga0308156_1004038_pt1 | contig 10550 bp, 11 predicted proteins | sample PhyAR2_FD_201041 | JGI IMG/M metagenome (GOLD analysis project Ga0308156, IMG submission 201041) | Phyllosphere microbial communities from UC Gill Tract Community Farm, Albany, California, United States - DLSL A.R2 | ecosystem: Host-associated > Plants > Phyllosphere > Unclassified | place: USA... | reverse complement strand
GCCAGGCTCATGGGTCCGACAGCTGGGCTGTACGGTGGGGCACAGGCTGTTCCCTATCCCGCTGATGGAGACAGAGACGGATCAAACCTCTCGCTCGCTAATTCCCTGTCGCGGTAACCCAGTCTTCGACGCGCAAGCCTGGTACCCGATCGAACTCGCGACGATTGTTAGTGACCACGATCAGGCCCAGAGAGCGCGCATGTCCCGCGATCATCTGGTCGTAGGGACCGATCTGCTGCCCCGCTCGGGCTAATTCGGCACGCAACTGCCCGGTGTGCGCCGCGGCTTCGGGACCGTACTTCAACACCTCCAGACGCGCGGCGAAGCCCTCGATCACCGCCAGGTTGCGCTCCGGGCTAGAAGATTTTTCTGCACCGTAGATCAGCTCCATCAGGGTGATCGTACTGATACACAACTGCCCCTGGTGCCGGTTGAAGGCCTCGCGAACCGACACCGGTCGGTTCTTGATGGTGAAAATGCAGGTGTTGGTGTCGAGCATGAACTTGAGCATCAGAAGCCCTCGCGTTCCTGCTCGGCAGGCTGATCACGTTCCGCCATGAAATCCGCCGTAACACACTCTCCCTCAAACCAGGAATCCCAGGATTCCCCGGCAGGGGTAATGATTCTGGTGCGGCCTAGGGCAACCACATCGACGCGCTTCACGTCTTCGGGCAGGGCAACCGCCTTTGGCAGTCTTACCGCCTGACTGCGATTGCTTTGAAATACGGCACCTTGATCCATGATCGACCTCCCGGGATATATCGGTTGTATATCCCATATTAGGGGCAAGGCTAGATCTGTCAATCGGCATGCTCCCGACACTACGCGATACAGCTGGCATAGCGCTCTTCTCGCGGATGGCATATGGCGAAGCCTGGGCGAGAACGCCGGAGCCGGGAATGTCACCGGAGCCTGAGACCAGATTCAGACAAAAGCACCAACGCGAACTTCCGCCCCGCTTCATCGGACCAACAAGGCACAACAAGACCTCTGCCAAGCGGCTTTGCCCTCTCCCATCCTTGTCTGGAGTCTTTGTCATGGCTGTGAAAACCGTTGCCGATCTGCTCGTCGCCACCCTCGAAGCCGCTGGTGTGGACACCATCTGGGGCCTGCCGGGCGATTCGCTCAACGGCCTCACCGAAAGCCTGCGCAAGCGCGACCGTATCCGCTGGCGCGGGGTGCGGCATGAAGAAGCCGCTGCCTTCGCCGCTAGTGCCGCGGCCGATACCAGCGGACGCCTGGCGGTCTGCGCCGGCTCCTGCGGTCCGGGCAACCTGCACCTGATCAACGGCCTGTTCGACGCCCAGCGCAGCGGCGCGCCGGTGCTGGCCATCGCCGCCCAGATTCCCTCCAGCGAGATCGGCCTGGGCTATTTCCAGGAGACCCATCCGGAGCGGCTGTTCCGCGACTGCAGCGACTTCTGCGAGGTGGTCTCCCATCCCGAGCAGCTGCCGCGCATCCTCGAGACTGCCATGCGCTCGGCCATCCTCAATCGCTCGGTGTCGGTGGTGGTGATTCCCGGCGACGTGGCCCTGGCCGAGGCGCCGCTCAAGGCAGTCCAGTGGAGCGAGCCGGTGCGTCCGGTGGTGGTCCCACCAGAGGCCGAACTGGATGCCCTGGCCGAGTTGCTGGCCGGGGAAAAGCGCATCACCCTGCTCTGCGGCGCCGGTTGCGCCGGTGCCCATACCCAGGTGGTGGCCCTGGCCGAGCGACTGCAGGCGCCGGTGGTCCATGCGCTGCGCGGCAAGGCCCATATCGAGTATTCCAATCCTTATGGCGTGGGCATGACCGGTCTGATCGGCTTTTCGTCCGGCTATCACGCGCTCAAGGAGTGCGACCTGCTGCTGATGCTGGGCAGCAATTTCCCCTATCGCAACTTCTTCCCGGATCACGGTCGGGTGGTGCAGATCGACGTGCGCGGCGCCCATCTGGGCGTGCGTACCCCGCTGCTCAAGGGGCTGGTGGGCGATGTCCGCGCCACCCTCGACGCCCTGCTGCCGCGCCTTGCGCCCAACAGCCACAGCCGCTTCCTGGAAAAGGCCCAGCAGCACTACCGCAAGACCCGCGCCGAGCTGGACGAACTGGCCACTGCCACCGCCGATGGCGAGTCGCTGCATCCGCAGTACCTCACCACCCGGGTCAGTGAACTGGCCGCGGCGGACGCCCTCTTCACCTGCGATGTCGGCACCCCCACGGTATGGGCGGCGCGCTACCTGGCGATGAATTTCGAACGCAAGCTGGCCGGCTCCTTCAGCCACGGCTCCATGGCCAATGCCCTGCCCCAGGCCATGGGTCTGCAGGCGGCCTATCCCGACCGCCAGGTGGTGGCGCTGGCCGGCGACGGCGGGCTGTCCATGCTGCTGGGCGAACTGGCGACCCTGGCCAGCGAGAAGCTGCCGGTCAAGGTCATCGTCTACGACAACGCCACCCTGGGTTTCGTCGCCATGGAGATGAAGGCCGCCGGCATGCTCGACGAGACCACCGATCTGGGTGAGGTCGATTTCGCCCGGGTCGCCGAGGCCTGCGGCGTGCGCGGCTGGAAGGTGGAATCGGCCAGCCTGCTCGACGCCACCCTGGAGGAGGCCTTCGCCCACCCCGGCCCGGCGCTGGTGGATGTGCGCATCGCCAAGCAGGAGCTGTCGCTGCCACCGAAGATCGAGGCCGCCCAGGCCAAGGGCTTCAGCCTCTACATGCTGCGCGCGGTGATGAGTGGTCGCGGCAGCGAGGTGGTGGATCTGGCCAAGACCAACGTGCTGCGCTGATCCCGACGCCCGCGGCCTCTAGCGCCGCGGGATGCCGTAACGCCGCAGGCGCATGGCGATGGCCGAGTGGGAGGTCTGCAGGCGCGCGGCCAGCTGGCGGCTGGACGGATACTGCGGATAGAGCCGCTCCAGCAGCGCCGCCTCGTAGCCCTGGACGGCGGCTTCCAGGGTGCTGACTTCGCTCTCGACCTGCCCCGCCACCGCCGTGCCGGCCAGGTCGAGGTCGTCGACGTCGATCTGGCCGCTCTCACTGATGGCGGCGGCGCGAAAGAGGATGTTCTGCAATTGCCGGACGTTGCCCGGCCAGGCATTGCCCAGCAGCACGCCATAGGTGGCCGGCGCCAGGCGACACGGCGGTCGACCGATCTGGGCGCAGGCCTGCTGCAGGAAGTGCCGCGCCAGCAGCAGGATGTCCTGGCCACGCTCGCGCAACGCCGGCACCTGCAGGCTGAGTACATTGAGGCGATAGAAGAGGTCCTCGCGAAAGGTGCCGGCCGCGACCATGGCCTGCAGATCGCGATGGGTGGCGGCGAGAATCCGCACATTGACCTTGGTTTCCTGGGCCCCGCCGACCCGGCGAAAGCTGCCATCGGAGAGGAATCTCAGCAGCTTGGCCTGCAGATAGGGCGACATCTCGCCGACCTCGTCGAGAAACACCGTGCCCTGGTCGGCCAGCTCCAGCAGGCCCGGCTTGCCGCCGCGCTGGGCCCCGGTGAAGGCGCCCGGGGCATAGCCGAACAGTTCGCTCTCGGCCAGGCTCTCCGGCAGGGCCGCGCAGTTCAGCGCCAGAAAGGGCGCCTCGCGCCGCGCGCTGGCCGCATGGCAGGCGCGCGCCACCAGTTCCTTGCCGGTGCCGGTCTCGCCGAGGATCAGCAGTGGCGCCTCCAGGGCGGCCAGGCGCTGGGCCCGGGCCTTGAGGGTACGGATGGCGGCGCAGTCGCCGAGCAGCGAATCGAAGCCCTCGGGGGTGTCGTGGCGCAGCGCCGAGAGGCGGCCACCGATGCGACTGGGGGCATAGAGGGTCAGCAGCCCACCGGCCAGTCCGCCCACGGGTTCGCCGATGGGGGTGGCGTCCAGCAACAGCGCCTGGCCGCGTAGCACCACTTCGCGCAGCGGCAGACGAAAGCCCTGGTCCAGCAGCTCACTGGGCAATTCGCTGTCGTTGAAGAGTTCGGCCAGGGTAGTGCCGCTGTCTTCGCCGGCGAGGGCGGCAAAGGCCGGATTGGCCAGCAGGATGCGCCCCTCGCCATCCACCGCCAGCACCGGATCGGCCATGGCGGCAAGCAGGGCGTCGAGCTGGAGGGAGCGCCGCTGGCCCGGCAGGATGTCCACCACCCGCACCGCCTCGACCCCCACGACGGTGAGCAGGGCGGCGCGCAATTCCTCCAGCACCGCCGCGCTCAGGGTCGGCGCATCGATGTAGACGTTGGGCGGCACCATCTCCACGGCGTCCAGATTGAGATTGCGGGCACCGAGCAACGCCAGGACTTCCTGGGTGATGCCGACACGATCGATGAACGACACATGGATACGCATGGAAACCCTGGGGTCTGAAAGCGAAAGGGCTAATGCTACCCAAATGCTCGGGGTAGAATCACTTCTCATTTCCCCAGGCGGGACCGCCATGACCAGCAAAGACCCTCTTCTACTCGATCAGCAGCTGTGCTTCGCGCTGTACTCCACCTCGCTGGCCATGACCAAGGTGTACAAGCCGCTGCTCGAAGAGGTGGGGCTGACCTACCCGCAGTACCTGATGATGCTGGTGCTCTGGGAAAACGACCGCCTGCCGCTCAAGGAGCTGGCGCGTCGGCTGCACCAGGACTCCGGTGCCCTGACCCCGGTGCTCAAGCGCCTGGAAGCCGAGGGCTACGTGACCCGGCAGCGCAATGCCGAGGACGAGCGCAACCTGTCCATCGAATTGACCGAGTCTGGCCGGGCCCTGCGCGAGCGGGCCAAGAAGATCAACGGCACCATCGGCGGCTACTGCGCCCTGGGTGATGCGGAGATGACCCAGCTGCGCGAAAATCTGATGACCCTGCGCGCCAAGCTGGAGCGCTAGCCCAGTCGCTGCCGCTGGTCGGCTGCTCCTGAAAATATATTTGCGCGATAACAGATATCGCGATAACTTAAATCCGTACCCGGGCAATCCTGTCAGTAAACGCCCGATCTAACAGTTATCGCGATACCTAAAAAGGAGCACGCCATGAACATCCTCTATACCGCTTCCGCAACCAGCACCGGTGGCCGCGACGGCCGTTCCAGCAGCAGCGACAAGGCCCTGGACGTGCAGCTGTCCACGCCCAAGGAGCTGGGCGGCGCCGGGGGTGCCGGGACCAATCCCGAGCAGCTCTTCGCCGCCGGCTACTCGGCCTGCTTCATCGGCGCGCTCAAGTTCGTCGGCGCCAAGGAAAAGATCGCCGTGCCGGCGGACGTCAGCGTGACCGCCCAGGTCGGCATCGGCCCGATCCCCACCGGCTTCGCCCTGGACGTCGAACTCGTCATCAGCCTGCCGGGCCTGGAGCGCGCCGTGGCCGAAGACCTGGTCGAGAAGGCCCACCAGGTCTGCCCCTACTCCAACGCCACCCGCGGCAACGTGGACGTGCGCCTGACCCTGGCCTAAGGGTCGCGGTATTACCCAGGCGCTTCAGTTGAGGCGCCTGGTCCTTCCCGTTCGAGGAGTCATCCGTCATGCGTACCGTCGCTCGTCTGCTTGGCCTTTCCGCGCTCACCCTGGCCCTGGGCAGCGTCTTCGCCGCGCCCCAGCCCGATCCGGCCCTGGAACGCACCACCCAGGGCTTCATCGATGCGCTGAATGGCAGCGGTGGCCAACCCCTGGAAACCCTGAGTCCCAAGGATGCCCGCGCGGTGCTGTCCGGCGCCCAGTCCGGCGTCAAGGTCGATCTCTCAGGGGTCAAGACCAGCGAAAAGACCATCCAGGTCGACGGCAAGCCGCTGCAGCTGACCATCGTCCGCCCGGCGAACGCCAAGGGGCAGACGCCGGCCTTCATGTTCTTCCATGGCGGCGGCTGGGTACTGGGTGACTTCCCCACCCACCAGCGCCTGGTGCGTGACCTGGTGGTGGCCTCCGGTGCCACGGCGGTGTTCGTCAATTACACCCCGAGTCCGGAAGCTCACTTCCCGGTGGCCATCAACCAGGCCTATGCCGCGACGAAATGGGTCGCCGAGCATGGCAAGGAGATCGACGTCGATGGCAGCCGCCTGGCGGTGGCCGGCAACAGCGTCGGCGGCAACATGGCCGCGGTGGTCAGCCTGATGGCCAAGGACAAGGGCACGCCCACGCTGCGCTACCAGGTGCTGTTCTGGCCGGTGACCGATGCCAGCTTCGACAACGGTTCCTACCAGACCTATGCCGAGGGCCGCTTCCTGACCCGCAACATGATGAAGTGGTTCTGGGACAACTACACCACCAGCGAGACCGAGCGCGCCAACGTCTATGCCTCGCCGTTGCGGGCCAGCGAGGCCCAGCTCAAGGGCCTGCCGCCAGCGCTGGTGCAGACCGCCGAGAACGATGTGCTGCGTGACGAAGGCGAGGCCTATGCGCGCAAGCTCAACGCGGCTGGCGTCGAGGTCGTCCAGGTGCGCTACAACGGCATGATCCACGACTACGGGCTGCTCAATGTCCTGGCCAAGGTGCCCGAGGTCCAGGCTGCGCTGACCCAGGCCGGCCAGTTGCTCAAGCAGCACCTGCAATAAGACCGGGCCTGGTACCCAGGGGGTGGTTCCGTTCGCGGCGCCACCCCCTTTGCGTTTCAGGGCTGCTTGCCCAGGGCGGCGAAGCGCTCCGCCAGCCAGCCATGCAGCTGCCGCACGGCGGGCGAAAATTGCCGACGGTGCGGGCAGAACAGCTGCAGCGGCAACGGCTCGCCGGGCTGCTCGGGCAGCAGGCGCACCAGCCGGCCGCGCTGCAGATCGTCGCGCATGTCCAGCCAGGACTTGTAGACGATGCCCTCCCCGGCCACCGCCCAGCGCCGCACCACCTCGGCGTCGTCGCTCTGCAAGGGTCCGCTGACGGCCACCTGGCGCAGGCCGCCGTCGGCCTGCGGAAAGCTCCACTTGTCATAGGTGCGCCCATGCAGCTGGTAGAGCAGGCAGGCGTGCCTGGACAGGTCGTCCAGGCCGCGCGGCGCACCCTCGCGGGTCAGATAGGTCGGCGCCGCCGCCAGCAGCCGGCGGTTGTCCGGGGCGAGCGGCAGGGCCACCAGGCTGTCATCCTGACTGCGGCCGTAGCGGATGGCGATGTCCACCGGATCGCGATAGACGTCGGCCTGCTGGTCCGAGACGTAGAGCCTGAGCGTCAGGCCGGGATGGCGCTGACGAAACTCGGCCAGCCAGGGCAGCAGGAGATTGCGTCCCAGATCCGAAGGCGCCGCCACCTGCAGCACCCCGCGCAATTCCGGACTCTCCCCCTGCAACCGCTCGCGCCCCTCGCGCAAGGTCTCCAGCACCTCGCGGGCATAGGGCAGATAGGCCTCGCCCTCGGCGGTCAGGCGCAGGCTGCGGGTCGAGCGGGCGAACAGGCGGATGCCCAGTTCCCGCTCCAGCCGGCCGATGGCGGCGCTCACCTGACCCGGCAACAGGTCTGCCTCGCGGGCGGCGCGGGAAAAGCTGCCCAGGGCGGCGGAACGCACGAAGAGGCCGAGGTCGTCGAAGCGGATCATTTTCACTCCTGCAGTGAAGGTGCTATCCGATTCTGCCGCTTTTTCCGGTCGAGCATGAAGACGACCATGGGCCCATGTCTTCTTATCGTACAAAGGAATCCGCCCATGAAAGCCATCATCCACGGTGACACCACCCTTCCCGCCAGCGATCCCCGCGCCCTGCAGGACGCCGTGCTGACCGATCCCACGCCCGAGGCCCATGACCTCCTGGTGGAAGTCCGCGCCGTGTCGGTCAATCCGGTCGACACCAAGGTGCGCCAGGGTCTGGTGCAGCGCGAGTCCAAGGTACTGGGCTGGGATGTCTCCGGCGTGGTGCGGGCCGTGGGCAGCGCCGTCAGCCGCTTTGCCGTGGGTGACGAGGTCTACTATGCCGGCGAGCTGTTCCGCCCCGGCTGCAACAGCGAGCTGCACCTGGTCGACGAACACCTGGCCGGGCACAAGCCCAGGAGCCTCGACCACGCCCAGGCCGCCGCCCTGCCGCTGACCGCCATCACCGCCTGGGAACTGCTGTTCGACCGTCTCGGCGCGACCGAAGGCGGCGGCGCCGGCCAGCAGCTGCTGGTGATGGGCGCGGCGGGCGGCGTCGGTTCCGTGCTGGTGCAGCTGGCCCGCCAGCTCACCGAGCTGACCGTGATCGGTACCGCCTCGCGCCAGGAAACCCAGGACTGGGTGCGCCAGCTGGGTGCCCATCACGTCATCGACCACCACCAGCCCCTGCGGCCCCAGCTCGAAGCCCTGGGCCTGGACGGCGTGACCCTGGTCGCCAGCCTCACCCACACCGATGAGCACTTCACCCAGCTGGTGGATGTCCTGCGGCCCCAGGGCCGTCTCGGCGTGATCGACGATCCGGCGCAACTCGACGTGGTGCCGATGAAGGCCAAGTCGCTGTCGCTGCACTGGGAACTGATGTTCACCCGTTCGCTGTTCCAGACCCCGGACAAGGTGCGCCAGCACGAGATCCTCGAACGCGTTGCCGGGCTGATCGACCAGGGCACCCTCAAGACCACCCTCGGCGAGCACCTGGGCCGGATCGATGCCGCCAACCTGCGCCGTGCCCATGCCCAGCTGGAAAGCCACCAGGCCCGCGGCAAGCTCGTGCTGGAGGGTTTCTGATGCCTCGCCGCAATGCCCTGACCCTCGCCGTCGCCCTGGCCGTGGCTAGCCTCACCGCCCAGGCCGCGCCGCTGCCCCAGGAGCGCACCCTGGGCCAGCTGGAGCCGGTGTTCGCCTTCCAGGACGCCATGCCCACCGGGGTCACCGTCAGCGAGACCGGCCGGATCTTCGTCAACTATCCGCGCTGGGGCGACGCGGTGCCCTTCACCGTGGCCGAACTCAAGGACGGCAAGGCGGTGCCCTATCCGGACGCCGCGCTCAACGTCGAAACTCCAGGCCAGCCGGGCAAGGGTTTCATCAGCGTGCAGAGCGTGGTGGCCGATGGTCGCGGGCACCTCTGGGTACTGGATACCGCCGCACCGGGCTTTGCCGCGCCCAAGGCCGGCGGCGTCAAGCTGGTGGCCATCGACCTCAAGACCAACAAGGTCGCCAGGACGCTGGTCTTCCCCGCGGCGGTGCTCGAACCCAACAGCTACGTCAACGACGTGCGCTTCGACTTTCGCGTCGGTCGCGCCGGGGTGGCCTATGTCACCGACTCGGCGCCTCCCGGTGGCCTGATCATCCTCGACCTCGCCACTGGCCAGGCCCAGCGCCGCCTGACCGGCGCGCCCCAGGCCAACGTCGATCCCAGCTTCGTCCCGGTGGTGGAAGGCGAGCCGCTGCTGATGCAGCGTCCCGATGGCAGCAAGGTCCGCCCGGCCATCGCCAGCGACGGCATCGCCCTCTCGCCGGACGGCGGCACCCTCTACTTCAGCCCGCTGTCCAGTCGCCATCTCTATGCCGTACCCACCGCCCTGCTGCGTGATGCCAAGGCGAGCGAGGCCCAGGTCCGCACCGGGGTGCAGGATCTCGGCGAAAAGGGCGCGTCCGACGGCCTCGAAGCCGATGCCGAGGGCCGCGTCTATGCCGGCGACTACGAGCACAACGCCGTGCGCCAGCGCCAGGCCGACGGTAGCTGGAAGACCCTGGTCCACGATCCGCGCGTGCTCTGGCCCGACACCTTCAGCATCGGTCCGGACGGCTACCTCTATTTCACCGCCAACCAGCTCCATCGCCAGGCCCAGTTCCACGGCGGCCAGGACCTGCGCCAGAAGCCCTACAGCCTGTTCCGCGTCAAGATCGACGCCCAGCCGGCCCCTACCCACTGATCCGATCAGGAGTTATCCATGCAGCTGTCCCAGATCGCCCGTACCCGCTATACCACCAAGGCCTTCGACGGCTCCCGCAGCATCCCGGCCGAGCAGGTCGAGGAACTGCTGGAGCTGCTGCGCCAGGCGCCCTCCTCGGTCAATTCCCAGCCGTGGCACTTCGTGGTCGCCGCCAGTGCCGAGGCCAGGGCACGCGTCGCCCGTGGCATGCAGAGCCCCTACAACGAGCCCAAGGTGCTGCCGGCCTCCCACGTCATCGTGCTCTGCACTCGCCTGGAAATGACCGAGGGCCATCTGGCCCAGGTGCTGGAGCAGGAAGCCCGGGACGGCCGCTTCGCCAAGCCCGAGGCGCGCGCCACCCAGGATGGCACCCGTCGTCATTTCGTCGACCTGCATCGTCATGAGCGCAAGGATGTACAGCACTGGATGGAGAAGCAGACCTACCTGGCGCTGGGCACCCTGCTGCTGGGCGCTGCCGCCCTGGGCATCGATGCCACCCCCATGGAAGGCTTCAACGCCAACAGCCTGGACCAGGAGCTGGGCCTGCGTGAACAGGGCTACACCGCCCTGGTGGTGGTCGGCCTGGGCTATCGCGGCGAGAGCGACTTCAACGCCGCCCTGCCCAAGTCCCGCCTGACCCGCGAACAGGTCTTCACCTTCCTGTAGGACAGGCCTCCGTAGCCTGGACAACGGCGCAGCCTTATCCACAGTGCGCGCCGGTAGCCGCCAGTGGAAAACGCTGGCGCGGTTTTCCACGCTACGACGCGCAAGTTGGGTTAAGCCCAACAAAGGCAGCAGGTGCCTTCCTGCAGACATGAAAAAGCCGACCGCTACAAGGGGTCGGCTTT
>Ga0308156_1004032_pt1 | contig 10568 bp, 6 predicted proteins | sample PhyAR2_FD_201041 | JGI IMG/M metagenome (GOLD analysis project Ga0308156, IMG submission 201041) | Phyllosphere microbial communities from UC Gill Tract Community Farm, Albany, California, United States - DLSL A.R2 | ecosystem: Host-associated > Plants > Phyllosphere > Unclassified | place: USA... | reverse complement strand
TCAACCGCGTACCGCCTGGCGTAGATGAAGCTGCCTACGTAAAAGCCGGATTCCTTGCTGCTATCGCCAAAGGCGAAGCCACCTCCCCACTGGTTACTCCTGAAAAAGCCATTGAACTGCTCGGCACCATGCAGGGTGGTTACAACATTCATCCGCTGATTGACGCGCTGGATAACGACAAGCTGGCACCGATTGCCGCTAAAGCGCTCTCTTCCACGCTGCTGATGTTCGATAACTTCTACGATGTGGAAGAAAAAGCCAAAGCGGGCAACATCTATGCGAAGCAGGTGATGCAGTCCTGGGCTGATGCCGAATGGTTCCTGAACCGCCCTGCGCTGGCTGAAAAAATCACCGTTACCGTCTTTAAAGTGACCGGTGAAACCAACACCGATGACCTCTCTCCGGCACCGGACGCGTGGTCTCGCCCGGATATCCCTCTGCACGCTCTGGCGATGCTGAAAAACGCCCGTGAAGGTATTGAGCCGGATCAGCCGGGCAGCGTCGGCCCGATCAAACAGATCGAAGCCCTGCAGAAAAAAGGGTTCCCGCTGGCCTATGTGGGTGACGTTGTGGGTACCGGTTCTTCCCGTAAGTCCGCAACCAACTCCGTGCTGTGGTTCATGGGCGACGACATTCCGCACGTGCCGAACAAGCGCGGCGGCGGTCTGTGCCTCGGCGGCAAAATTGCGCCAATCTTCTTCAACACCATGGAAGATGCGGGCGCCCTGCCGATCGAAGTGGACGTTTCTAACCTGAACATGGGCGACGTGATTGACGTTTACCCGTACAAAGGCGAAGTGCGCAACCACGAGACCAACGAGCTGCTGGCAAGCTTCGAGCTGAAAACCGACGTGCTGATCGACGAAGTGCGTGCCGGTGGCCGTATCCCGCTGATCATCGGTCGTGGTCTGACTACCAAAGCGCGTGAAGCGCTGGGTCTGCCGCACTCTGACGTTTTCCGTCAGGCGAAAGACGTTGCTGAAAGCAACCGCGGTTATTCGCTGGCGCAGAAAATGGTGGGCCGCGCGTGCGGCGTAGCCGGTATTCGTCCTGGCGCGTACTGCGAGCCTAAGATGACCTCCGTGGGCTCTCAGGACACCACTGGCCCAATGACCCGTGACGAACTGAAAGACCTGGCGTGCCTGGGCTTCTCTTCTGATCTGGTGATGCAGTCCTTCTGCCACACGGCGGCCTATCCGAAGCCGGTTGACGTGACCACGCACCACACGCTGCCAGACTTCATCATGAACCGCGGCGGCGTTTCCCTGCGTCCGGGTGACGGCGTCATCCACTCCTGGCTGAACCGCATGCTGCTGCCGGATACCGTCGGTACCGGCGGTGACTCCCATACCCGTTTCCCAATCGGTATCTCCTTCCCGGCGGGCTCCGGTCTGGTGGCGTTTGCTGCTGCGACTGGCGTGATGCCGCTGGATATGCCGGAATCGGTGCTGGTGCGCTTCAAAGGTAAAATGCAGCCGGGCATCACCCTGCGCGACCTGGTTCACGCGATCCCGCTGTATGCGATTAAACAGGGCCTGCTGACCGTTGAGAAGAAAGGGAAGAAAAACATCTTCTCTGGCCGCATTCTGGAAATTGAAGGTCTGCCGGATCTGAAAGTGGAGCAGGCGTTCGAGCTGACCGATGCTTCCGCCGAGCGCTCTGCGGCTGGCTGTACCATCAAGCTGAACAAAGAGCCGATTATCGAGTATCTGACCTCCAACATCGTGCTGCTGAAGTGGATGATTGCAGAAGGCTACGGCGACCGTCGTACGCTGGAGCGTCGTATCCAGGGCATGGAAAAATGGCTGGCCGATCCGCAGCTGCTGGAAGCCGATGCTGACGCAGAGTACGCGGCGGTGATCGACATCGATCTGGCGGATATCAAAGAGCCAATCCTGTGTGCACCGAACGATCCGGACGACGCGCGTCCGCTGTCTGAGGTTCAGGGCGAGAAGATCGACGAAGTGTTCATCGGATCCTGTATGACCAACATCGGTCACTTCCGTGCTGCCGGTAAGCTGCTGGATACCCACAAAGGCCAGCTGCCAACCCGTCTGTGGGTAGCGCCGCCAACCCGTATGGACGCGGCTCAGCTGACCGAAGAGGGCTACTACAGCGTGTTTGGTAAGAGCGGGGCGCGTATCGAAATCCCTGGCTGTTCCCTGTGTATGGGCAACCAGGCGCGCGTAGCCGACGGTGCGACGGTGGTTTCCACCTCTACCCGTAACTTCCCGAACCGTTTAGGTACCGGTGCGAACGTCTTCCTGGCCTCTGCGGAGCTGGCGGCGGTTGCGGCGCTGATTGGCAAACTGCCAACGCCGGAAGAGTACCAGACCTTTGTGGCTCAGGTGGATAAGACCGCGGTGGATACCTATCGCTATCTGAACTTCGACCAGCTTTCTCAGTACACCGAGAAGGCCGACGGGGTTATCTTCCAGACGGCGGTATAAAATAGTCAAGGGGAGGCGTATTGCCTCCCCTTTTTTATTACTGAATAAAGAGCATATCTTAAGCATTTTTCAAGAAGGATAAAATTTTATTTTTAGCGCAATCATACTCTAAGTTATCTTCGCGTAATAAGATATGAACTGCTTTATGGCAATTTGGGCAGAGCAAAACAAAATCATCAGTTGTAACAGTGTGTGAATTTTTATATGTGTGTAAAGGTTTTTTATGATGCGCTTCTATATATTTTTTAGAATAAGAATGTATGAATTCTAAATTGCATATATCGCATACCCAAGGAATTTCTTTTTTTAAATCTTTAATTACTTGTATGTTACGTTCTGCCAGTAGATGTGTGACGAATTTTCTTTCACCTTCCATATAACTTTTGTTTTTTTTTGTTGGGGTAATTGGTTCAATATCATTGTTTTTTGTTAATTCGAGTAAGGTTTTTATCCGCTTTAATACTACAGATGTTTTATCCATTTGCACTATCGTAAAAAATCCTTCAAAGATCCAATTACTCGATTTTTCGATGAAGAGAAGAATAGGATATCCGCCTGTAGGTTGATTAATAAGAGATTTGTTGGCTTTGTCATTGTAATTGATGATGCTTTTATGAGATTTAAATGAATAGCTAAAAACAGATTTCTCATTATCCTGCCATCCATCTTCAGCATAGCTTCCCTTTCTGGTTTTGATAATTACTGCTTTTAATTCAGGGTTATTTCCAATCCAATTTATTCCTTGCTGCGGAGTATTGTTAATCTTCCATTCATCTTCTTCAAAATATTTAGACTCAGTTTGTTTGGAAAACTGTATGAGATCAAAAAGATTTCTTTTTGTGATTATTGTATTAGGTGCCAATTCTAATAGCTGTGAGGGCTTTTTTAATTCTAGTGTTATAGGCATGTTTTTTCCTTGTTGTAGATAACAAATTAAAAAATGATTTTTTTGAGTGGTTAATTGTTATTATATTTTTGTTTTGTATTTTCGTCAAATCTTGGGTTTCGAAAATACATTTTGAATGATTGATAAAATTGCGTTTGGCAAAAGTTATGAGAGAAGTTAGGTGTTAATAAGTTTCATTCTAAAATAAGGGTTAGCTAATTTTTTGATTCTTTAGGAATTTACTGCAAGTATATGATTACTATTAATTGCTTTTTCTAGTTCGATTTAGGACGTAAGATATTTTTCTTTTTTTTGTGAATCACGCTTTTTTTCTTCCTCGCTGCTGCGATAATTACCTTAATGGCTTTGCAGAGGAAAACACTATGGATTACGAATTTCTGCGCGACATCACCGGAGTGGTGAAAGTGCGTATGTCGATGGGCCACGAAGCCGTTGGACACTGGTTTAACGAAGAGGTGAAAGAAAATCTCGCACTTCTTGATGAGGTTGAACAGGCGGCAAATACGGTGAAAGGCAGTGAACGATCCTGGCAGCGCGCCGGGCATGAATATACGCTGTGGATGGACGGTGAAGAGGTCATGGTGCGTGCCAACCAGCTCGAGTTTTCAGGTGACGAGATGGAAGAGGGGATGAGCTACTATGACGAAGAAAGCCTGTCGATGTGCGGCGTAGAGGATTTCCTTCAGGTGGTAAATGCCTACCGCGACTTTATGAAACAGAAATAACAGCCCGGAGCATCCCTGCTCCGGCTTGCTCTTACACGGCCGGAATATTGCGGCCGTAGTAAATCTCGCGCATCTCTTTCCAGAGCAGGTCAGTAATCGCCTTACGCTCTTCTTCGCTCAAATCTTCCGGCTTCGTGTGGAACATATAGTGCTTAAGGTCGAATTCCTTAAGTAACATCTTGGTATGGAAGATATTTTCCTGATACACGTTCACGTCCATCATGTCGTACAGCGATTTCATGTCCTCGGACATAAAGTTCTGGATGGAGTTAATCTCGTGGTCGATGAAATGCTTCATGCCGTTGATATCGCGGGTAAAACCACGCACGCGATAATCAATGGTGACGATGTCCGATTCCAGCTGGTGGATTAAATAGTTCAGCGCGTTCAGCGGTGAAATCACGCCGCAGGTCGACACTTCAATATCGGCGCGGAACGTGCACAGCCCGCCTTCCGGGTGACTCTCCGGGTAGGTGTGCACGCAGATATGGCTTTTATCCAGGTGGGCCACGACCACTTCCGGCAGCGGGCCCGGATGTTCAGTTTTGTCGATAAGCTTCGGGTCGACCGGCTCTTCGCTGACCAGAATAGTCACGCTGGCGCCCTGAGGTTCATAATCCTGTCGGGCGATGTTCAGGATGTTTGCGCCAATAATGGAACAGGTTTCTGACAGGATCTCGGTCAGACGGTTGGCGTTGTAGAGTTCGTCGATATAGGCGATGTAACCATCGCGTTCTTCCGCTGTTTTGGCATAGCAGATATCGTAAATACAAAAACTCAGGCTTTTCGTCAGGTTGTTAAAGCCATGCAGTTTAAGCTTTTTCAATTAGCTCACCCCCTTAGTGGATAATGCGTCTTGCAGGTACTGCGGCAGAGCAAACGCTGCGGTATGGATAGCCGGATTGTAGTATCGGCACTGAAGACCGGCCTGATGGAAGCGGGCCTGAATAATTTCGGTGGAGAGATGGCGTAATACGTCGTTATCCGTCGCCCAGGCAAAGGTCATGATCCCGCCGTAGTACGTCGGAATGGCCGCCTGATAGAAGCTGACGTCATCGAAATAGGTGCTTAGCTTACGATGGCTATCCAGCGCTTCATCCTGCTGCAGGAAGCAGACGCCATTTTGTGCGACGAAGATCCCGCCCGGGTTCAGGCAGCGCTTGCAGCCTTCGTAGAAGGAGGAGGTAAACAGCGACGCGCCGGGGCCGATTGGGTCGGTGCAGTCGGAGATAATGACGTCAAAGGTCTGCGAGGTCTGGTTAACAAAGTTAACGCCGTCGTCAATCACCAGGCTAAAGCGCGGATCGTCATAGCTACCGGCATTGTGGTTGGGCAGATACTGGCGGCAGAAAGAGACGACGCCCGCATCGATTTCCACCATGGTGATGGTTTCAATGGAACGATGGCGGGACACTTCACGCAGCATTGCGCCGTCGCCGCCGCCGATAATCAGGACATGCTTCGCGTGTCCGTGCGCCAGCAGCGGAACGTGGGTCATCATTTCGTGATAGATAAACTCGTCGCGCTCGGTCGTTTGCACGACGCCGTCCAGCGCCATCACGCGGCCAAAGGCGGCGTTTTCGAAGATGATGAGATCCTGGTGATCGGTTTTCTCATGATAGAGCACGTTATCAACGGCAAAGTACTGACCAAACTGGTCATGCAGTGTTTCATGCCACAACGTGTGGTCGGCCATACGCGGACTCCTCCTTTGTTAACATCCGTTACGCTCACAAAAAATGAGCGAAACATGATAGCTAACTATAACCGTGGTTGCACGGCTATAGGTTCAACAGGGGGGCGTCGGGAAGGTTATTTGACGTAGGCGAGCAGGCTGAGTGAGTCGCGAGCCAGCGCTTTGCATTTTTTGGCAGTGGGAATACCAATACCGCTCAAGTCACGGTAGCTGTCTTCGCCGAGCGCCTTCATGTCGAAGCTGTCGTAGTTGCTGAGATCCCACTGGTTTTGCTGGGCAAAAAAGACCAGCGCGCGGCGAATCTGCCCGTTGGGTAAATTCTGGTAGCCACAATCATTTTTCAGGAATACAAAAACCGCCGTTAAATCGGCCATATCTTCCGCTTCATTTTCACTTAGCGCATAGCTGTTCGCACACATTGCCATCAGGCTTCCGAACAAAATTGTCCTGAAAAACGTCTTCATTGCTTCTACCACTTCTTCACGGAAAATTAACGTTAGCATACTTGATGCCGGTGCGACGATCTTTATTATTGCCGCTTTACTTGACCTTCCGGTAAGGGGAGGGTTTATGCTCAAAAGAACGCCTGCTGGAAATAAGGAAATGAACATGCAACGTCGTGATTTTTTAAAATATTCCGCTGTGCTGGGGGCTGCCAGCGCATTACCTCTCTGGAGCCGCGCGGTTTTAGCGGCCGACAGGCCTGCCTTACCCATTCCTGACTTACTGACCGCTGACGCCCGCAGCCGTATCCAGCTTGTGGTTCAGGCCGGTAAAACGACGTTCGGCGAGCACAACGCCACGACGTGGGGCTATAACGGCAATTTGCTCGGTCCGGCGCTTCAGCTACGTAAAGGGAAAGCGGTGACGGTGGATATCCACAACACGCTCGCCGAAGAGACGACGCTGCACTGGCACGGGCTGGAAGTGCCGGGCGAGGTGGACGGCGGGCCGCAGGGCATCATCAAAGCGGGCGGTACGCGCAGCGTCACCTTTACGCCCGATCAGCGCGCGGCGACCTGCTGGTTCCATCCGCATCAACATGGCAAAACGGGCCATCAGGTGGCGATGGGGCTGGCGGGGCTGGTGCTGATTGAAGACGACGAAAGCCGCCTGCTGCGCCTGCCGAAACAGTGGGGCATTGACGATGTACCGGTGATTGTGCAGGACAAGAAATTCAACGCTGACGGGCAAATTGACTATCAGCTGGACGTGATGAGCGCGGCGGTAGGCTGGTTTGGCGACACGTTGCTGACCAACGGCGCCATTTACCCTCAGCATGCCGCGCCGAAAGGCTGGCTGCGCCTGCGCCTGCTCAACGGCTGTAACGCGCGCTCGCTCAATTTTGCCGCCAGCGATAAACGCCCGCTGTATGTGGTCGCCAGCGACGGCGGCCTGCTGCCGGAGCCGCTGAAGGTGAGCGAGCTGCCGATGCTCATGGGCGAACGCTTTGAGGTGCTGGTGGATATCAGCGACGGCAAGCCGTTTGACCTCGTAACCCTGCCGGTGAGCCAGATGGGGATGGCGGTCGCACCGTTTGATAAGCCGCATCCGGTGCTGCGTATTCAGCCATTGCTGGTGGCCGCATCCGGCACGCTGCCTGATACGTTAACCACTTTGCCAGCCCTCCCGTCGCTGGAGGGGCTTACGCAGCGCAAGCTGCAGCTCTCAATGAACCCGATGCTCGATATGATGGGCATGCAGGCGCTGATGGCGAAATATGGCGATAAGGCGATGGCGGGGATGCAGCACGGCCAGATGATGGGCCACATGAATATGGACCACGGCAAAATGGGCGGCATGGGGAATATGAATCACGGCGACCATGGCTTTGATTTCCACAACGCCAACATGATCAACGGCAAAGCGTTCGACATGAACACGCCGATGTTTGCTGCGACAAAGGGTCAGCTTGAGCGCTGGGTGATTTCAGGCGAAGGGGACATGATGCTGCACCCGTTCCATATCCACGGCACCCAGTTCCGTATTCTCACAGAGAACGGCAAAGCGCCGGATGCGCATCGCGCGGGCTGGAAAGATACGGTGAGAGTGGAGGGCGGCGTCAGCGAGGTGCTGGTGAAGTTTGACCACGACGCGCCGAAGGAGTTTGCCTATATGGCGCACTGCCACCTGCTGGAGCATGAGGATACGGGGATGATGCTGGGGTTCACGGTATAAAAAAATCCGGGTGGTCGCAGGTGCGGCCTGATGCCCTCACACTGACCCTCTCCCACGGGGAGAGGGAACAAACACAAAAACGGCAACCGAAGTTGCCGTTTTGCTTTTATTTGCCTTCGTCAGGCAACGCATACGCGACGATATAGTCGCCCATCTTCGTGCCAAACGAACCGTGACCACCCGCTGAGATGACAACGTACTGCTTGCCATTCACTTCATAGGTCATCGGCGTGGCCTGTCCACCCGCCGGCAGACGGCCCTGCCACAGTTTTTCACCGTTGGTCATGTTGTACGCGCGCAGGTAGTTATCTGCGGTTGCCGCGATGAACAGCACGTTACCGGCGGTGGAAATTGGGCCACCCAGCATTGGCATACCCATATTGAACGGCACCGGAACCGGCATCGGGAACGGCATGCTGTCCTGTGGCGTACCAATACGTTTTTTCCATACGATCTGGTTAGTCTTCAGATCCAGACCGGAGATATAACCCCAGGCAGGCTGTTTACACGGCAGACCAAACGGCGACAGGAACGGGTTCAGCGTCACGCCAAACGGCACGCCGTACTGCGGCTGAATGCCGGCTTCGGTACCGCTGCCTTTCGCGTCTTTCGGCTGCTCCATTGGGTTGCCCGGACCGCGTGGGATCAGGCGGGAAACGAACGGCAGCGCCATCGGGTTGGCAATCGCCACCTGACGGTTAGGGTCAACGGAGATCCCGCCCCACTCGAACATCCCCAGGTTACCCGGGAAGACCAGCGTGCCCTGCTCAGACGGCGGCGTGAAGATGCCTTCATAGCGCAGCTGGTGGAACATCACGCGGCACACCAGCTGGTCAAACATGGTGGCACCCCACATGTCCGCACCGCTGAGGTCTTTCTTCGGACGGAAGCTCAGGTCAGAGAACGGCTGGGTTTTGCTGACGTAATCGCCTTTCGCCGCGCCCTGCGGAACCGGTTTTTCCGGTGCTGGCACAACCAGCTTACCGTTGCTGCGATCCAGCACGAAGATGTTGCCCGTCTTGGCCGGCGCGTAAATCACCGGAACGGTTTTGCCATCAACGGTAATGTCCGCCAGCGTCGGCTGGGACGGCATATCCATATCCCACAGATCGTGGTGAACGGTCTGGTAGCTCCATGCCAGCTTACCGGTGGTCGCATTCAGCGCCACGATAGCGCTCGCATAACGCTCCTGCTCCGGCGTGCGGTTACCGCCCCAGATATCTGGCGTGGTCACACCCATTGGCAGATAGACCAGGTCCAGCTTCGCGTCATACGCCGCGGGTGCCCAGGAGTTTGGCGAGTTAAAGGTAAAGGTGTGCTCGTCCGACGGGATCGCGTTTGGATCTTTCGCGCCCGGGTCGAAGGCCCACAGCAGTTTACCGGTGTTCACGTCGAAACCACGGATTACGCCGGAGGTTTCACGCGTGGAGAAGTTGTCCGTTACCGAACCGGCAATCACGATGGTTTTATCGGTGATGATCGGCGGCGAGGTGGGTTCATACAGACCCGGCGTGGTGTCCGGCATGTTGGTCTGCAGGTTCAGGATACCTTTGTTGGCAAAGGTTTCGCACAGCTTGCCCGTTTCGGCATTGATGGCGAACAGACGGCCATCGTTCACCGGCAGCATAATGCGGCGAGGACAGTCAGCAATGACTTCCGGGCTCGCATTATCGGCGCGCGCTTCGTGGTAAGAGACGCCGCGGCAGGTGACATGCTGGAAGGACGGGTTGGAGTTCAGCTGCGGATCGAAGTGCCATTTCTCTTTACCGGTGGCCGCGTCGAGCGCGAACAGACGCTGGTGCGCCGTACACAGGTAGAGCATATTGCCGACTTTAATCGGCGTGACTTCGTTGGTCAGTTCACCCGGATCGTTCGGCATCTTCAGGTCGCCGGTACGGAATACCCAGGCTTCCTTCAGGTTTTTGACGTTGTCCGCGTTGATCTGCTTCAGCGGGGAGTAACGTTGACCTTCCTGGTTACGACCATACGCTGGCCAGTCGCCGTCAGCGACCTGGGAGATAGCTGCCGCAGGCGTGGATTCCGCGTTCAGCGTACCGTTGATCTCCTGCGGGTCATTAAAGCCAGCCCAGGTCAGAATGCCGCCGGTAATCAGCAGGGCAACAACCAGGCCCGCCACAGCACCGCTGGAAGGCACAATCAGGCGACGCCAGACGAACGGCAGGATCAGCCAGATACCGAAGAAGACCAGGATGTCGCTGCGCGGCGTCAGTGCCCAGAAGTCGAACCCGACTTCCCAGACGCCCCAGATCATGGTGGCAAGAAGGAGGGCGGCATACAGCCACAGTGCAGATTGTTTTCTACGCAACAGCAGGACGGTTACGCCAACCATAACCAGACCCGCAATCGGGTAGTACCAGGAGCCGCCTAAAGCGACCAGCCAGACGCCACCGATTAACAGATACAGCGCGCAGAAGGCTGCGAATGCGGCTGTTAATGTCACCAGTAGACGCGGCTGTTTAGAGTTTGTTTCAGCCATAGAAAGTGTACTCGTCAGTTTTTGTTAATAATTTGCTAGCAACTAATTATAGGTATTAACAAGTGTGATCGGAATCACAATATTTGCTTTTTATAACTCATACGCCAGGCTTATC